>OCQA01000258.1_pt1 | contig 64728 bp, 111 predicted proteins | sample 1538571 | NCBI WGS metagenome assembly OCQA01 (sample SAMN04571708, study PRJEB22368) | human gut metagenome | biome: human gut; material: stool | host: Homo sapiens | place: Luxembourg | collected 2012-09-28 | reverse complement strand
TAACTGGAAATTATAAAACTGCTTTTAACTATGGCAAATAGAAAGAAGTAGAAGCACGAGTAAAGCATACGGGGTAGATGGAATGATACGTTCAATTTATGACTTAGCCAACTATTTTAATTAGGAAGAAGGAAGAAAATATCCTTGTTCTAATTAGATAGTGTGCTGTGCTTATATAACGAATAATTCACAAGAAGTTTATGATTATTTGAATAAAAAGAATATTATACCAATCAAAGTATCAAAAACTTGTATAGAATGGCAAGAAGATAATGAACAATGGATATGGATTCCAATAACCTATAATGTTAGAGGGTATAGATTTAATAAGGTAAAAATATCTAAAGATTATGATAATAAAGAAATATTAGAACAAGTAATTATTCCTTGTTGTGATTTATATTGTTGCTCTTGGGAGGTTATGGAATGAAATATGCAGGAATTATAAAAAATGATATTGCCGCGGCTCCTGGGGTATGTGTCTCCTTTTTCACTCAAGGTTGTCCGCATCATTGTTTTGGATGCCATAATCCTGAAACTTGGGATTTTGAAAAAGGTAAAGAATTTACCAATGAGACTTTTGGAAAAATATTTCAAGCACTTCAAGCAAATGGCATTCATAGAGATTTTTGTATAATGGGTGGTGAACCATTATGTGAACAAAATCAATTACTCACTCTACTTCTTATTAATACAATTAAAGAAAAACTTCCTGATACTAAAATTTATGTTTGGACTGGATATTATTATGACGATTTAATTAAGCAAATTACTAATGGTAAGCTTCAAGAAATTCTTAAAAAAGCTGATGTATTAATTGACGGTCCATATATTCAGTCTCAAAGAGATATTACACTATCAATGAGAGGTAGTAAAAATCAAAATATCATAAATTTAAAGGAGATTAATAAATGAGATATAGAGGAAAAATTGCTACTTTAAAAGAAGCAATATAGAAAGAACCACGAGTAGGAGATGTATTTTATAATACAACTGATACTCATAATTATGTTTGGTCTGGCACTGAATGGAATGTTCTAACTGATGGTATTGATTTTAAAATGAGCAATTATGAATTAAATAAATGCGTAATTGGCCAAATGAAAGAACTTACTCCAGAAGAAGTAGATAAAAAATTAGAAATTATTGATAACTATGTTCAAGAAAGTAATAATAAATATTTTATGCTTTTATGCAATGAATTAAATTATTATACAGTATTTGAAACTAATAGTTTAAGCAATGATGATCCTTATCTTAATATGAGTTCCGCCGTTTATGATATTATTAAGAACTTAGGCCAAATTAAAGATATTAATGATAATGGTTCTGGGGCAATTGAAATTTGGATTACAAATAATGATGAAACTCATTGCTATCATTTATTTGATTATGATGCTGGCATTGTTCCAGTGATAGGGAGATAATTATGTTATTTACTTATTTTGATTTATTTAATACGACACAAATTATTTATTACCAAGGTCCAAATGATAAAAAGCCTATTATGGTTTGTACTTGCCGTCTTGATAATCTTAGCGATACTTTAACTAAATTATCAGAACAATATAAAAATAGTGATATTCATCTTTATGGCAATTAGACTTATGGCGAAGGACTTAAAGAAACTATTGAAAATTCTTTAATTACTAAATATAGTAATAACAATATTAAAGTTTATGTAAATTAATAGGAGAAACTATGTTTGAATATTTAATTAATACCACTGAAGTATATAGAGTAGATACAGAAAAAGAAGCGGCTGATCTTATTAATAAAGCCAAGTAGGATAGAGAATATGATTTAGCTAAATATTCTTCTACAAAGAAAGAGCGTAAATAGAAGGGTGAGATTATTGATGAATGGTATCAAGTAACCCTTGTAAAAAAATTTAATGATGAAAAAGAACCGACAGATCATATTTCACTTTGTTATACAACCAGAACCAATTTTGATGGGGAGACTACAATTAACTAATGAGTATTTATTTTGAAAAGGTAAATAAATATAATGATTGGGATTTACCAATGCCAGAACGAAAAACGAAATATAGTGCAGGTTATGATTTTGCATCTGCTGAAGATGTTGTAATTCCTTCATATACGCATATTGTAGAAGCTTTTAAAAATGGAGCAGCTACTAATAATATTATTTCATTAAATGATATGGCTAAAATTACTAAAGAGCTTAAGCTAAAACCTACACTTGTTCCTACTGGAATGAAATGCCATATGGAAGATGGTCAATTTCTTGAGTTATCTGTTCGTTCTTCTTTACCTTTAAAACATTGGATTATCCTTGCTAATGGAGTTGGCATTATTGATGCTGATTATTATAACAATCCTGACAATGAAGGACATATTTATTTCCAATTAATTAATCTTTCTCCTTTTGATATTGAAATTGCCAAAGGAGATATTATCGGTCAGGGCGTTATTCGAAACTACCTTATTACAGATGATGATAAGGCTGAAAGCACAAGAATTGGTGGATTTGGTTCAACCAGTAAGGACGTTAATAATTAATCAATAAATAATAATCTCCTTCTATAATAGGAGGAGATTTATATGAATTTTTTATTTTTAGACTTATCCACTAAATCTACTGGATATGCTATATCAGATGATAAAGGTAAGTTAATTACTTATGGTTTACTTACTGCCTCTTCTTCTAATAATATAAGTCGTATCCAAAAGATACAAAGTGGAATTATAGAATTAGTAAAACAATATAATATAGAAAAATTAATTGCTGAAGATGTTCATCCAGAAGCTTATGGTTATTCAGATACTGCTCGGTTACTTATGTGGCTTCAAGGGTCTATAGTCCTTGGTGCTCATAGTGTAAATGATAATATAAATTCCAAAAGCATAGAATTTATGCAAGCTAGTGAATGGCGAAAAAATTTAGGAATTAAAACAGGCCGCGGTATTAAACGTGAAAACCTTAAACCTCTTGATATAAAATATGTAAAAGATACATATGGTATTGATGCAAATGATGATGTTTGTGATGCTATATGTTTATATACTGCATATTTTAAAGCATAGTAGGATGAATTAAATTGGGAATGACGGGCAATTTTATACAATTATATAATTCTTTCTTTCATTTATAATGAGAAAGAGCGACAAATTCATGTCGGGAGGATTATATAAATGTTAGAATTTATCACAACACATCTGCTTGAAATCATTTTTGGACTAATTTCTGCAGGTGCCTTAGCCTTCTGTAAATATCTTTATAGCAAAATGAAAACTTATAAAAAACTAATTGAAGAAAAAGAAAATAGTACTTTAGACAATACAATTGAAAATCATATTGAACCAATTCGTCAAGAAATTGAAGAGCTACGAAAGTACGTATTAGAAAGCAATACTCTTACTAATAAACATCTGGATTTAATTTTAGCTTCTTACCGTTTTAGATTAACTCAATTGTGTAAAGCCTATATTCAGCAAGGATTTATGACAAACACTGAATACGAACAATTAGTAGAATTTTATAAGGTTTACGCTGGCTTAGGCGGAAATGGTCAAGCAAAAACTTATTATGAACGGGCGGTCCAATTACCTGTCCATAATGCACAACAATAAAAAAAAATAAAAGGAAGCAATTGCTTCCCTTTATTTGTTATTCTTATACAATTTTTGTAGCTAATGTGGCTATCTTTCTTTGTAATAATTGTTTTTCTTCAGGAGTAGCATCCTGAATCATTTCTAAAAGATCAGAAGTTAGAACTTGGGCATAATCTTCTAACTCTCTCATCTATTGGGCCTAGTCCATATGAAGTTCCTTACTTTCAATGTAAGATTTACGCTTCATTGGACTATGGCCCATTTTTTTATTATCATCATTCATAGTTCCGATGCCATAATACATAGTGTCAGTTTGACGGCCACTTTCTTCATGATCTTCCTTATCTTCCATCGCTTCCACTATTGATACATAATAACAAGTTTCAGCTAAATCCTTAATCATATCAATTACTTCACCCATTTCATGGGTGTCAACGCATTGAGGATTAGCCATTTGCTATTCAACTAAATTAATTAAAGTATCTTTAATTTTACATAATTTTTTCATTTATCACGCCACCCTCTCTATAATAAGACTGGCATTCTCAACACTAACAGCAGAAGCACTAGTATTTTCAACACTTATCTATTGGCAACATCCACGTGGAACGTTTAAAAATAGAGCACGAGAAATACTATTAAACTATTCTACTGCGGCTGGAGTTGAAATCATTGTAGTTTCTGCAACAGGTTCCCCATTAATAGCTATTGCCAAAGAAATAGGAGCTACAGTTGCACCAGTTGGAAGAGCTACATTAGCTCCAAAAGTAACCTTAAATCTGGCTCTACATTGATTAGTTATGCCTCGTAAAGTTACTAATCCGCTACCTTCACGATGAACCATGGCGCAACTGCCTGGAACAGCGGTATTAGTAAACACTACATTACCATTGGCATTTACCGTTTGTAAAGCATTAGCTGTTATTTCCATTTTTTAACCTCTTTTCTTTATTAAGCAGTATACTAGCATCCGCATCCAGTATAATTAGTTCCTGCATAAGGATTTTGAACAACATAAGCTGGGATAGGAGCTTTGCTGCTTAATTGGTCTATTAAATAAGCATTCTGTAAGTTTTGAGAAATCTAACCTTTAAGAGTAGCATTTTCAGCAGTAAGAGTTTCAATCTTATCTTGAACAAGGAAGTCAAGAATAGAACGCATACTAGCATTAGTATTATCAATAATATCTCTTACTCCTTCATTAACTACTTGACGGTTTTGACAAGCTTGACTTGCTAAATTATAATTTAGATCAGCGAAACTTGATGTAATAAGATTCTTGTTCTCGCAGCAGCAATGAGCATTTGTTGCTGCCATATTATTTAATTGCTGAGAAAGAGCGTTTGTGTTCTACATATTAGCAATAGTATCAGCATTAATAGCTTGAGTAATACCAAAAGTATTCTACATAGCATTCATGCCTAAATTACTAATATCAGATTGCAAAGTACGAGCATTTCCATTTAAAGTTTCAGTAACGCCTGCAAAGCCAGTTAATAAATTATTATTAACGCCAGTAAAACCATTACATAAACCTGTCTGTAAAGAATTAATACCAGACTTAATGTCGCTTACATCAAAGCCATAAGTTAATTCTTCTCTTGTTGTAGTTCCCTGATATCCAGAACCATTGGCGCCATTACCCCAGCCATTTCCGCCCCAGCCATTGAAGCAGAAAAGGAAGAGAATAATTATCCACCATGCACCATTACCCCACATACCATCATCACCATTACGGTATCCATTACCGCCTGTGGCTGCGGCAATATCAGCTAAACTATAACCGTTACTTGTGTTGAACATATAAATGTCCTCCTTTAATAAAAATATTATTTAATCCCAAGCTATTGCTTAAAGGAATTAAATTCTTTATCAAAGTCTAACCCTTTCTATGCACATATATTACGTGCTATTTGTTCTATTCCACTGGTATTTCCATTCTATGCCATCTATAGTAAATTATTTGCCATTGGATTATTCTATTGCTATAAAAATGACATTATTAACTATTGAGGATTAGACCCACCTTTTATCATTTGAATAATCTACATAGGATTCATTTGCATAATTTATTACTCCTTAAAAATTAATTTGCTATTTAGGCTATTCTTCTATTTTTGGCTATTGTTTCTATTGCTAAGTCTACTAAGCTATCATATTTAATGCACCTTTAATATCATTTAATGTTTCATCAAATTCCTAACGAGTAACAAAATTAGATGAATTAAAAGCTTCAGTAGGAACTTCTTTATACTCATACATATTCATAGATGCTGTTCCATCTAAATTAATTTGCTTAGTATAAATCCTTTTATTAGCCAAATCAGGAAAGAAAAATACAGAACCATCAAAATCAATAGCAGCAGCTCTTGCTTCTTCTAATGAAGAAACTGGACGGCCTTTTAGTCCAATAAAAGCGGGCTATGGCTACTAACTCGGAGGTATTATTGTATTGGTCCTTTGTGGTTGATAATAACTTTGATTATTTCCAAAACCTTGATATAAATTCATAACTAAAATCCTTTCTTATTTATTCTTTCTATACTTATATAAAAAATATTGTCAAATAATTTCCCAATTTTGTCAAAATTTTTGGGAAAAAATTTAGGGCATTTTAATATAATAAATAAGCATAAAAAAAATGGGAGAACCGCATTGGTTCTCCCATTTTATTATTTTGTTTCTGTTGGAGTAATTTTATTTGAATTAACTTCTTTCTCAATTTTAGAAGAAATATATTCATTGAGATCTCCAACAGCAGAATTCAAATATTCGATAGCGTCTTGACCTAAAATAGCAATTACTTTATTATAAACATCAGTAAATGCTTTTTTCTGCGCTTCGCCATCAAATTTTCCTTGCTGTTTTAATGAATTAACATAAGTCTAATTCATTGCAATAACACAATCAGTAATTGTATTATCAAGCATATCTAAATATTTTTTAGCTAATTCGCTATCTGTTTGTTGCTTTAAAGCATCTTTTTTAGATTTAATCCAAGCAACTAAGAATGTCGTTAAAATTCCAAGTAAAGGAATAATACAAATTTGAAATATTTGCGCAATTAATTGAGCATCCATTTAAAATTCCTCCTTAATCTAAATAATCTGTAATATAAACATTTTGCCCAAAAACATAAGGAGAAGAATCTGGATATTTTTCACTTATGACTTCAATAGATATATCATTCTTTAAGTTAAATTCATAAGTTACTTCAGCATATCCCCATAATCCTTCTGACGGAGCAACCTAACATTTAGCAGATTCTTTCATCAACGTATTATTATAAAAAATTTTACTAGTTATTTCTCCTATTTCCGTTGTAGATTTATTTCTACTAAGTGTATGAATTGTTATTTTATCTCCTTCTTTAGCTGTAAATTTTGGAATATTTGTTTTTGAGATTCCATCAATAGATATTGAAGTATCTACAAGATTTTTTGTAGTAATTCCAATCCATTTATTCCAAACTAAATTATTGTTTAAATATTGAGTATCTAAATACCAACTAGAATAAGCAGTTTTTTTACTAATTTCTTGCTAAGGATTCTATTGTATTGAAATAATAGAATCCTGGCTGTTACCTGAAACAGATATTAAATCCCAATTATTTTGAATATAAAGTCCCCAATAACTGCTAGTTAATGTAGGATTATAAAAATTAATAAGAATTACTTCTCCACTGTCAGAATTAATTGTTAAATCAGGCAAATTAGCCCCAGCATTATCTCCAAAATTAATTATTAACTATGGAGTGCTACTACCTGCATTTTTTATTGCTTCTTGATTTAATTTAGTTCCATTTAATATTTGTTTGATAATAAATTCTAATCCATCATTAACATGATCTACATAATATGTTTTTAAAATATTGTAATTAAAAATATAATCATTATTACCATTACCCTCAGAACCTTCATAAACAATATTATTTGATAAATGTTCTACAGCAGTTATATTAATAATTTTTTTAGCTAATGGGATTCCAGGCAAACCAGTTAAAGTACCAATTTTTTCCCAATTATCAAATAAAAACTCCTAATCTTCTAATGATTGGACTGGATCTTTTTTATACTAAAAAATATGTCCACGTGTAGAATCACTTAAATTATCTGTAATATTAATAAATAAATCATTTTTAGAAAGAATAGGACCAATATAACTCTCTTTATTACCTATTACTTTTTCAATATTATTATTAATTGTATCTATAGAAACAGTTAATCCAGAATTTTTAGGAGTAAGGATATGGATAGGCAAAGGAGTTTCTAAATCGATTTGTTCCATATTTTTACTTATAGGTTTTATATTAGATACTTTATAAGTCTATTCATTTTTAACATTTATAGTTTTTATTGATATATCAGGATATTTAGGAATGGAAAAATTAAAAATTTCCTAATAAGTACCAATATTATCTTCTTCTAAAATACTACTTTCAACTACAATCTAATTTTTAATGTAACTATTATCTTTATCTTTAATAAAAGAATCAACTAATTCTGTTTTAGCTAATGGAGCCGGTGCTGTAATAGCCCCTAAATAAATGCCAGTAATCTAAGAAGAAGTTATCTCATATAAGCTATAAATTTTCCCAGTTGGCTCATTTATATAGAAATCAGCTTTATAGCCATTATTAGTTATATCATAAAAATGATCTCCTAATGTAGCATATTCAGCTAATATTGATAAACAATAATTAGCTATACTACTATTTTCAAAATAATATACAGAACTAATGTCATCTTTTTTATTATTATTTATTAACTTTAATAAAATATTAAATAAAGAATATATTATTTGATCAACCTAAATCAAAGATCTAGGATACATATCATTAAATAAATAAAATAAATTCTATTGGCTACTTGGATTATATTCTGAATCTATCCAGTACCATTCATATTCTAACTCATTTTTAATTTGCTATAATTTAAAATTATCAACTAAATAAGTATATAATTGCTAAGATAATTTAGTTATTTTTAAATTATTTTGAGGATTAAATAAAACTCTTTCATCAGGCTAAGTATATATTGCATTTAAATTATTATTGAAAAAATGTTTATTATCAATAATATTCCCATTTTCATCATATATTATTTTATCTTCTTTTAGGATATGTAATAAATAATACGAAATTCGTGATAGTATAGAAACCTAATTTTCCCGAATTGTATATTTATAATCATAATTTTGATATCCATAAGTTTTATAATTACCCATATTATGAAAATAAGATAATGGTCCTAATCCAAATAAAGAACCAGAAAAAAATGTTGGAGCTTTAGGCAAATCAAAAGTTAATTGAGGCCTAGTTAATGTTGCTGTCTTAATATTTCCATTTTTATCAAAATAAGTTCCTTCAGTTTTAAAATAAACATTTGGATCTTCCTAAGAGCCAACTATATTTTTATATACTTCTTCAATACGCTATCCACGTTGTAAATAAAATTTAATTTTAGGAGTATCAGGATTGGTTAAATCTAAAGTAACATAAGGATCTCCATCTTCAATATCTATAGTCTAATGAAATACTTGAATACGAGGCGTAACGCCAGTTACGCAAGCAATTAAACGATATCCAAAACCAAAACATTCTTCACTTTCTAAATCAGATACTTCATGAAGAGATTCTCCATATTCTTCTTTATTATCTTCTTCTAAATTTAAGAAAATATAAATATTATTATCATTCTAAGGAAAATCTGGAGAAACTGTTAAATTTCTATCTACATAGATTTTCTACCACAATGAATTAGTATATGATTTTCCGCTATCTTTTAAATCTATCTGAAGATTAATATTATAGTTGGAGGTTTCTTCATTCATATAAGATGGATCACCATAATTAATAAAAACATAATCTCCAACATTTACAGGAGAAGTCCATCTTGCTTTTAAATCTCCAACCATGTCAATAGCACGATTGGCAAATATTCGTGTTATTTTAAAGTCTTGCCCTTTTTGTCCCCCATAAAAGCTATACATTTATTAGTCTCCCCCTTCATATGTTTCATAAGTAAAGTCTATAATTATATTATATAAATCTACAATAGTTGGATCAGGTACATATACTCCTGCTTTACCTTTTAAATAAATTCCTAAACCACTTTTATACTAAGTTATATAATTTTGATGAGCATTATTATATTCAGTCCAATATTCTGAACCAGCTTCAGTGCGATCAGGAGCCTAACCTAATGTTTTTTCTAATTCATTAATTTTCTATAAAAATATATCTCTTGCCACTTTCATTATTCCAGTTCCAGTAGCCTATAACTATTGACTTAATTCTTTATTTACAATATAATTCTAAGGACGTTGAAATCTTAAATAATTAATTACAATATCATCATTAAGTTCATAAATACCAGTACGTCCAACCATAATCCATTCTCCAGTATCTTGCGTAGTTGCTTTATTAAAAGTGAATTTAGTACCAGGGGGCGCCTAAATACCTATTTTTTTTACATTATTGAAGCCTTTTAAAATATTAACTCCAAAAATATCTATTTTTTTATTTTCATAATCTGTTTCATCATTGGTAGTAGTTTCAGTAGAATCATTTAAATTATTCTGATATACAGCACTATATACTAATTCAGATAAATCTCCCTATTTAGTAGAAACTAATCCACCAGAACCACCATAGTCCTCTAAATTATAAACAATTTGTTTAAATTGAATTCCCATTATTTACCTCCTTATACTCTTGTTAAAGCTTCATTTGTTGTAATCGACATATTTCCATTATAAGTTAAAGGAAGAGTATATTGAGTTATAACAAATTCCCCTTGTATATTACTTTTTCTATCATTTATATAAATTAAATTATTAGGTTCTAAATAATATCTTGGCGCACAATTAATAGTAACAGTTAAATTATAAATTAAATACTAATATAACATTTCTCTTATATAATCAAATGCCGTACTTCCTGTTCCGCTAGAACTAAATAATTTCATTTGCCCCGGTTTTAAAGCACAATAAGCCTAACCTTTTAATGTATAATCTTCTATCTTTTGAATTAAATCTGCTTCCCCAGTATTTTCAAAAAATATGATATCAGGCACTTCTAATTTATATAAAAGACTCATATTAGTTTTAGTCAATGCTTTAGTACGCCGGCCTATTTTATTAACTGAATATTTAGATACTAACTAATCTACATCAATAAAATCTAACCAATATGTTATTAAGCTAGGATCAAGATAAATAGCAGGATTCCATCCAATCCAAGTATCAGGTATGATTTCTTCATTTTGATTTTTTTCAGAAGAATTTTTTGATTCAATCTAATCAATTTGATTCCGCCATTCTTCATGCCAAGTTTCATTCTAAGGATTAAATATTTGTTTACGCCACAGATATTCCCCATCTATTTTAGCTAATAATTCATCATCATAGTCTCCTTTTTGAGTACCATTTTCATTATTTAATAAAGCTTGTCTAAATAATTCTTCACGCCATTCATTACAAGGAGTACCAATTAAAGTAAAATAAAAATTATCTTCATAATCAAAAGGAGGTTCTTCAGGAGTATATGTAATAATTTTAATTTTATTATTATCATTAATAGTAGAAAAATCAAGAATATTAGAATTATAAGCTTTAGTAATTTCTTCAATAATTTCATTTAATGAATAATTACCATCATCACGTAAAATAAAAATTTTTTTTATTATATCTTCCTAATCACCTAAGATTTTTAACTAATCTTTTTTACCATCTACTGGATCTAAGAATGGTAACAATAAATTACTTCCTCCCGATGTATTTCCATTTGATGTATTATCTTTATTATTATTCTCTTCATTGGGTTTTAATGTAAAATCTGGATCTAAAATATCTAAAGGCATAATTCCATAATTTGGATCTCTAGGAGTAGGACCAGGTATATTATTATCTTCTGAATTGCCAGGTTTATTTGACTCAGATGGATCATCTTTAGGAATTTCTTCCATATCTTTATAACTATAAATTAGTTCAATATCTGAAGTTAAATCATCTTTATTTGTTTTATAATATTCTAATAATTTTTTAACTAAATCATTATGTTCTTCTTCAGTAATAACAGTTTCATTATTTTTATTTTTTATTACTGGATAATTATTAGGAAATACATAACTATATTCTGTCTTCTTTTTAGATTCATTGTAACTAATTAATTTATAACTAGCAACAATAGTATTATTTATGGAAATTAAATTATTAGAATCAATAAAACTAAAATCATAATCCTTATTTTTTTCATCAAAATTTATATCTTTAATAATTTTAATATAATAATTAATTTTAATAGTATTTAAAAAATTTTCTATATTTCTTAATGAAAGTTCTTCAGTTAATTCGTAAACCTAAATCCACTAGCCTTCGCTATCATAATAGCCTAAAATATTTTTATTATCTATATTTTTTATTATAGTTAAATAATATTCTTTAGATTCATTAATCGTTGTATTATTATTATTATCATCAGACTTATCATTAGAAGAATTATTATTTTTATTTGCATTATTTTCTTGATCTGGTGGTAACATAAAATCTGGATCTAACACTGTAGAACCTGGCTCTGGTACCATAAAACCTGGATCTAATTCTTTTGTATTAGATATTAGCATAATGCCGTAATTTTCTAAATCTCCAGTCCCTTGGCCTTTATGCCACCAAGAGGCAGGAATACCAAAACCCGGATCTAATGTGTTATCATCTTTATAATTGTCATTTTTATTATTATTATTATTATTTTCATTAGAAGAATTATTATTACTCGGCCAACTATCAGTAGCATCTTTTTTAGGATAAACACCAAGAGCTAAATGAGTAAAGTCAATAATATCAGTTAAATCTTCAAGATATTGAAATCCTATAATTTCTCCATCTAATAAAGTAATTTTATAATATCTTATCTAATTTAAAAATATTATTTTATAATATAAAATAAACTAATCGCCAGTGTAAAAAGAATAATTCTTTAAAATATTTTCAATTATATCTTCTTTAATGTTAGATTCAATTACTTCATCCGCCATTTCTTCATGATTAACAGAATAAATAATTTCTAAAGCTTTTTTATCAGGTGTCTAATTATAATTACTTTTTTTATACTCAAATAAATAAAAAGCATGGTCACCATTACCTCGAACTACATTCCACATATATTGATTAGCTAAATCAATTTGAGGTTTTTCATCTATAGCTAAATGATACTATATAGTTTTAGTAACTCCATTACTATTAGTTTTATCGCCCCATACAATAAAATCATTTTTTATATTTTCATATTTAGGACTATTATAATAAGATAATGCATCTTTAGCATTTGCAAAAGTATAATAATATTTACTATCTGAAAAAGCTTTTATATAATAAGTATCATTTATTTCTGTAATAGGAGTATAATAATAATTTAAATAATTCTTTTTCTACTAAAATACAAAATGACCATCTAAATCATAAAAATATTCATAATTTCCTAAAGATTCAATAATTTTATCAAGGACAGAAGTTACTGTATCTCCCGCAGAAAATACTAATTCTCCTGGATAAGTAAAATCTGTTTCTTGATATCCTACGTCTTGTCCATAAATAAATTTATGCTATAAAAAATTTTCATCTTCAGGAGCATTTTCACTAATTACAAAACTTTTATAATCTTTAGAAAACCATATAGGATTTTGGCCCATATATTTTGTACTAAGTTTAGCTGTCATATCTACATCATTAATTATAACATTCTACTCTGGTTCTTTGCCAAAATGTGTTACACATTCTTTAATAACCGTAAATATAGGCACTTGCTCAATTGTAATATCTCCATTTTCATCTTCATATTGTGTCTCATGAAAGGTAACTGCTGAAGGTAATGTACCTCCACAAGTACCATCAAGCATACACATTTTATCCTTACCTGAAATAGAAATATTTGCAGCAGAAGCTGTAGTAGAAGAAGTAGCTTGATTAATTACAAATGTTCCAAGAGGAAACCAAATAATATCTCCATAGGTTTTATAATCTTCAAATGGATTCTCAAGTCCTACCTCTACTTTTACTTTTTTATTAATTGAAATAATATTTTCAATATTATTAATGTCATTCTCATTTTCTACACCGCTAATTGTTAGACTAATCGTGCGGCGCAAGGCGGCAGACCCATTAACTGTAATAGAGCCTGCCGTTGCTATACCCTATACTTCTCGTATGGGTTTTTCATCAACAAAAGATAAAATGGTAAGTTTGATATAATGTTTTTTTATACGCATTTCATCTAATGCAGTTAAAAACTCACTATCTTTTAGATATTCTCTCATTCCGTTTTCTCCTATGATTCATCTTTTTCTTTCTGCTTACCTTTTTTAACTTCCAAAGATGAAACAGATTTATAATTAACTATTGCATAAGTAGGTCTAACAAATTCTACTTTAACAATCTCATCTTTCAAAGGATTTAAAATTAATTTATTAGTAGGTCCAATACGTACATGAGTGCCAGGAGAACTAATATGATAATTACCAGTAGTTGCATCAAGATCATACTCTCTATAAAAAACTAAATCTGTATTAGCATCTGCTTCAATTTCGATACTATCAATACCAGTAAAATTATATATAATTAATTGATCTGAACCATTCATCCAAGCATCAGTCTATTTATTTAAAGTTAATCCAGACAAAGGTCTATAATTTTCTAATAACTATGTACCAGTTATTAATAATTCTTCAATAGACTCTGTATCATCTTTAACTCTATTTAAAAATTCATTTATATCATTATACAATAAATCAAAAGTAGATTCAAGTTTTTCATCACTATAATTATTTAAAATAGAAGTATGTACTTTTTCTTTTATTATATCCATTAAATTTAATGTAGAATATAATCCATAATTATATTTTTCATTAACTATCTAAGTATCATCATTTCTAAAGAACTAATGATTATCAAGAATATCTTGAGTATCAGTAAATACTCCACCAAGCTATCCCCATTGTGCAAATTCACGCTTAGCAACAGTCACCATTTCTAAGAAATCTTCTTCCTCTAAATCAACTATATAATTAATTAAAATAGGGCGAGTAAATTTTAAATACATACTATCAATAATGGCATCATCCAAATGATAAATACGACTGGGCATCATAGAAATTTCTTTACCATTTATTATCATAGTAATAATATTAGTCTAATTTTTTTCATATTCCTATAAAAGCTATTCACATCTTAATAATTCAACTGCATTAGTTAACTGACCTATCATAGTTGAACTAGTTTTATTTTTTAAATATTCTATTTTATTTTTAAGATTTAGTTTAGGATACTATTCTACCCAAATCGCTTTTATTCTTCTTACTCGATATTTTCTATCTTCACTTATTTCTTGTTCTTCTTGAAGTTTTATTGCGTTACAAATGTTATCATAAGTAAGATTAAATTTATTATTATCAACTATAGATAATTTATTATTAGTAATTTCCTGTGCATATTTTCCATTAAATGTTCGAGCTACTTGCCCAATAACTGTTTTAGTTTTTGTACTAGCATTCTAAATTGCTAATTTAGAATTATTAGACAAAGTAGTTAATGGATTTATCTAATATAAGATAATATTTTCTGGGGTACAATCAGCTACTTCATAAGCTGTTGAATTAAAATCATAAATCATACGATATAAAGAAGCTTGAGGAGTCCAAGTAACATTAGTTAAAGTAACTATATGATTTCCTTCAGTTGGTGACTTAAATAATTTATAACCACCATCATTTAAAAATTCTTCTACCCAATGTCTATATATACGTTCCATATATATATTATCATTAGTTGGATTAGTATTAAATGTAGAAGCATTTTGAATATTATATTGTCTTATATTATAATCATTGTTATATGGATTCTATAAATCACGTTCAAAAGTTTTAATATATTTATCTTTTGAAATAACTATATCTCCATACCAACTATGATAATAACCACCTTTAGCATCATTACGCATTAAAAAAGAAGAATCAATATCACTTAATAAAGAAATTTTTGCACCTAACTAAAATTCTGCATAATGTGCCAATCCATTACGCAAAATAATCGGATATTTAGAATTCAAGCTATCTTGCTTTTGGAATAAAGTAGTATGCTTATAACTATTCATTTTGCAATCAAAATCTAAACGAACTTGAATACCATTATTATAAATATAACTATACTAAAAATTAGACCAATGTGCTGGTGATGAATCAATATCATCACTTTCATATTTAGGGGCACTTCTTAGCCCTACAGCATTCTATTTCTATAAAGCATATTTATATTTAACTCCACTTTCAATAGTAAAATCTTCATATAATAAAGTTAACTTATCATCATAATTAGTTTCATTATACCAATCAAATTGAGCTATATCTTTCCATTGAGTATAATTATCAGTTTCACAAGCTCTTGATAAAATAAAAGTACCATCAAGAGATTGATATTTTTCTACATCTATTTCACGTTCTACTTTTTCACCAGTAATAGTAGTAATAGTTATTTTTTCTTTTACTTCATAAGGATTATTTTTAATATAAATTTCTAAGCTGCCATTTTCATCAGCTCGCAAATTATGACTAAAATCTTTAATTGCCTTTATTCTAGTAATTTTACTTAACACATGAGTTTCTATATTATCTTCATTAATATTACCAGTTTGATAAATTATATCTCCCTCATTATATCCATCTGCATCATTATAATAACCTTTAATAAATTTAGGAGCCTATCCTTTTAATCCAAAATATTCCTTATACATCTAAAAAGCGACTTGATTTGCTCCGGCTATTTTATTTAATAATATGGTAGATTCAGTATTATCTTTTACTGTAAATACTAAAGTCTATAACTATTTTAAATAATTTTCAGTAATAGTAAAATTATAATATTCAGAAGATTTTTGATAATTATTCATTGTAATAACATCAAAAATCAATGAATACATTTTTGTTCCAGTCTAATCTAATTGTCTATTAAAACTATAAGAGACTAAAGCACTATATTTATCTTTTCCTCCGCCATTATATTGTAGCCATTCACTCTATAAATATGGCTCAGAACTTGGAGGATTCTTTGAATTAAAACTGCCTTCATATAATCTAAAACGATATTTATCCAATGGTTCAGTATCGCTTTGATATCCTCCCTCAAATTTAGGGAAACGGCTAACTTCTATATTATTACTTGATATTAAAATAAATCCTACATCTAATGAAGAAGTATCTTTATTATTTAATATTTCTACAATTGGATCATCAATTGCTTTAGTAATTATAACATTGGACCATTCTGAAAAAGCTTCAGCTACAGTCTAAGATTTTTTCCATTTAAAAAATGAAATTTTATCTGTATAATCTATTTTCCCATAGCCAAAACGTATCTAAATTTTATAATAAGTATTAGAAACCCAACCTATTGTATCTCCTAATTTAATATCTGAACTATTTACAGTAACTGTATATATTCCATTATCAGTAGAGGTAGTTGGCTTTTCCATATAAATAATACCATCCCAATATTTATCAGTATTAATTATACTTTTGTTATTGGATTGCTATACAAATTTAATTGAAATATTCTTTACATCCTCATAATTTAATGATTTAGGTAAAGAAAAATTTATATTAATAGAGGCCGCAGTTGCTAAAAATGCTGGTATTGAACTATCTACAATAGGCGGATATACTCTATTTATATTTATTGTGGACGCTGCCATTTATTGACCTCCTTTAACTCTTATTTCTATTTATTTTTAAAAATTATATATTGTAAACATACTATTTTGGTCCAAATAAAAAAAAAGAATGATGGATAAAAATCCATCATTCTTCAATATACCAATCACGTAATTTTATATTTTTAGGAGCAATATAATCAGATAACTATTGTTTTAAATCAGCATTTGTAGCTATCTCATTTAGCAATTTAGCTACTGTTAAAATATTAGTCACACTTTCTTCTTTTAACTAAATAGAACCATCAACATTAAAACATAAAGCATCTCCTGCTAATTTTACAACTCCATCAGAACGCAAAATATTGGTAGGAATACCATCTATATCATATTGATATAATCCTGAAACAAACCCTGAACTATCTAATTCTTCCGCTGGTTCTTCTTCAGCTTCTAAACTTAATGTCTAAATTTCTAAATCTTTTCCTGGATCTTCGATAGGCAAGGTATATTTCCTACGTTTATTTTCCCACAAAGAACCTACATAAGTTTTACCTTCATCTCGTGCCCAAGGCCTACCATGAGAAAACCCTGGATCAAGAGGCTTTTCAGATTCTACATTATCTTCATCAAGTACGGGTATATTAGTACCATCATTATCTTCATCTGTTATAATAGTAATATCTTTATTATTAAGCATTACTATTGGATAAAATAAACTACCTTTATTATCTGGCAAAAAAATCTATAATGCACCCATAGGAACTGTTTTTACTTGGTCAGTGGATTTAGCAAAATAAGCACCTGGATAATTTTCTTGTGGTCTAAGGTATTGCTATTTTACATTATCAGAATTAGTAGAATTAACTATAATTATATAATCAGTAAGAGACACTGGATTAGTAACCTATAATAAATCAATAAATTTTTTACCATCATATTTATACATAAAAGAAATCTATTTATTTATTAAAGAAGGAGTTCCCTTTTCATTATAAGTAATTTTAGAAGGTATATTAATATTACCAATGCTATTAACTACAAAATTAGTACTAACCATTATAGGCTTATAATAATATAAAGTCTAATTTGTAATAGCTTTATTTTCTAACCCTATAGTTACTTTAAATTTTATAAAATACTAACCCTTACAATCTTCAACTGGATTTGAAATTTTAAATACATTTTTTTCTTTATTTACTTTTTCACAATCTAAATTAATAGGGTCTGCTTCAACAGTTATTTTATATTTATCTGTGGCGTTGCCAACGGCATCCTAATAAGCAGAACCATTTATTATTTTATTACCATTATATCTTACTTCTGGCATAAGATAAATTGGCTCATAGTCAGATCCATTTTTTTTATTAATAGGTTTAGTATCAAGTTCACTACCATCAACATTACAATCTTTAATAATTAATTGATAATCTAAACCACTAATTGTTGAATCACCGGGTTTAATAAAAACAATACTTTTATTAAACTTAAATTCTTTATTAGCTAATGTTATTACTTTTAATGATAAAGTATTATTAGTATAAATATCTACATATTTAGATTTAATATAATAATGCAAAGCATTATTTGCTTTATCTATCCAAAGCTTTGAAAGCATTGAATTAGTAATTTTAGTAGTAGGGTATTCTAAAAGTTCTCCTCCATCGGGTGAATACCAAGTAACACTTTTAACTCCTATATTTTCTTTATCTACACTAATAGTTGGAGTAATAATTATTTCTTTATTAGCCTAATCTAAAGAAATACTACCATTATCATCATACTAAAAAGTATCTGTTCCACTAAATACTACTCGTACAGGCGATTCTTGTTTATAAGTAGTTAATTTATATTCGCAAGGTACATAATCTCCACTATCTAATTTACTAATACTATAAAATATTACATTACCATATTCTAAAAACTAACTTACATCAATCTAACTAACTCCAGTAGATAAAGGTAGATAAGATCCATCCATTAAATCAACATACCAATCTGCTTCATTAATAGTTTCTAATGAATCTACAATAGATAATTTAACTTCATTTTCACTAATAAATTGTGGAATTATAGTAAATCGTTCATTATAATATTTAACTACTCTAACATCTTTATATAAAGTAACATTAGAATTATATACTACTACTAATTTATATCGCATCTATTGATATACATCTTTACCTGAAATAGTTAATTCATTAAATCTTACATTAGGACTATCATTAATACATTCCCACCCAGGGCCGCCTATCTAATCATATTTTTCACTACCAGACAGAACTGCCGGATTCTATTTATACCAATAACATTTGCAAGTTTTTTCTTCTAATATATTTTTATTGGCATAATAAAAAACACCTATTAATTTTATTTTATCAGTATCTTGAATTAATGATAAACCCTATGGCGCACTAATACCTACATAATATAAATCTTTAGTAGAATCTTGGACATCAACAAAACTAAGTTTTACATTTTTGACAAAAAGATTAGGTTCTTTATCATAAACCGCAGTTATCTCACCTTTACCGTTAAAAACAGTATCATATCTTAAAAATCTTTCTTGAAAAAATGTAATTTTTTTTATGCCAATTAAATTAATTCCAGTTAAATCATAAATTACATACTATGGTGAAAATACTTCATAATCATAAATACTACCAGAAAAATTTATAATATCTAATCTACGACTAAAAACAATACCTGTATCTTTTTCTACAAAATCAACTTTTAATCCATAATTACCGGCTATCATTGTTCCATAAAACTATGTTCTAAAATCGGCCTAAATCATAATATGAGGATAAGTAGTTAATAAACTGGTAAAAATTACATCTTCAGTGAGATTATTATTTTCATAAATTACCTATTCATAATATTTACTTTTATCTTCTTCCTCTTCTATTGGTTCTTTATTATCTTTAACCTAAGTATCAGTTGAAGTATCTTCTCCAATATCATCTGATGAATTATCTTCATTATCTTTTGGAGTTTCTTCTTCTTCCTTTTTAGGTTCTGGGGCATAAGCTAAGATACCATATTCGTTACCGTTACTATATATTTCACTTATTTCAACTACTTGCTAAGATAAATCACTATATTCTTCTTCGGTATAAGAAGTAGCAGATGCTTTGCCTTCAATAGTTTTTTTCTGAGTAAAATCACCGCCTGGTACTTTTACATATACATTAGTTCCTTTAGAATAAACATAAGTTAATGTAGCTGGAGCATAAGCACGGAATTTGCCTTTTTGATATTCAACAAAATACTCTCCAGTACTGGCATCGTTTAGACTTATAACTTCAGCAATTATAGTTTTATCAAATGATAATTCAGCATCACGTGCCCGTGCTATATAATCTATAGTCTCTAATAAGGCATCTGTTATTTCTTTTGGCTTTTTTATAGTAGCTAAATATTCTTCTTTTCTATTATAAGCCATATTAACTCCTTTCTCTCCTCAAAAATGAGGAGGAAATTAATCCTCCTCATTTAGATTTATTTGCACTTATATATTGAGCCGCATTATTACTAAGATTAGACAATGCTTCTTCAATTTCATAATGATCAGTAACTCCTGGGAAGTCTGCTTGGATAGTAACTTCTTGCTTAATTGGCTAAGTTTCATAAACAGGTGGAGTAGTTTTATCAATTAAATTACCCAACTTTATCTATCCAAAATTAATCATTGATTGCACTTGTTTATCAACCCAATCATTCATATTACGAACAATATCAACTGCACGAAGTATATTAGAAGTATCTTTTTGGTTAAGAATTAATTCTTTAGGATGGACTTTAATAATTTTACCATTATCAAGTCCAAAGCCTTGTCCTTTAGCCCAATTACCAGTATAAACACCAGAAGCAGCACCATTTCCGTTTAAAATATCATCTAACCATTTTTCATCTTTTTCGCTAGTAATCTATTTCATTTCGTCTTTAGTCCAATAATCAGTGCTAGAATCATTCTTTAATTCTTGACCCTCATTACGCATATTATCTAATTTTTCATTACGGGCTGTAACTACATCATCAATACTCGTCCAAACGTTACCATTTTTATCAACAACAGTACTTTCCCCATTCTTCATACGAATAGCAATAGCACTTAAATCAACACCAACTAAATTTCTAGCACCACTTCCACCGCCACTACTGCCAAAGTTGCCATCAATATACTATTCATTCTTAGCTAACTCTTCATCAGTCCGCTTAGAATATTTCTATTCCCAACCAAGAACCATTCCAATAGACTAAGAAATATAGCCCATTAATACATTAACAAGCTCTTCAATTTCATCACACAATTTTTGAATATGTTCTTCAAGACTATCAAGAGTACCGCCCATATCAGAACCAAAGTTTTCCCAAGATGTACCAGCAACATTCATTGCTGCTTCAACAACTTTTTGCCAATCTTTATAATTGGTTTGTAATTCACTAATTGTAGTATTAGAATTATTAACAAATAACATATAAGCATCATTATAATCATACAAATCAGTCATTTGGCCGTAGAGAGTATCATGGAATGTTAATCCACTATTTACAACACCTTTATTTAATTCATCAAGTAAATATCTTTGTCTTTCAACATAATACTCTTGCAATGATAATAGCTAATTTGAATAATCCGCAGAGTTTTTATCAAGATCTTGTAAGGCTTCTTTAAAATCAATTTGATTCTAAATTAACTATTCACTTACATCATTAATATAATCCTTACTTAACTTACCTAATTCATGAACCGCATCTTCATATTTCTATGTGGCGTCTTCAATTTTTTCTTCATCTGCATCATAAGCATAAGTCCAGTTGCCTGCGGCATCACGCACTAAACGCATTGAAGTTTTGGAATTTTGTTGCTCCATAAGAGCTATTTCAGCAAGTTGTAAGTCATATTTCTTCTATAAATACTCAAGGTCATATTGGCTCATCTAGACGCCATCGGCCTGAAGATCGTGAATCTCTTGCTAAATGTCTCTAAGTTTTTGTTTAGCTAAAAGGTCATTAGTATCAGCTAGCTATAAATTTAGCTAACGATTTAATTTATTTAATTCATATAAGCGTTCGGCATCATCAAGATACTCTTCATTAATAGTTTTTGTTTTTTCGTATTTATCTTGGAAATCTTCAAGAGTTTCAAATGGTGATAATGCATTACTTAATACATTAACGGCCATTTCAACACGCATTTCAAATAAATCTTGAGCAGCTTCAAGTGTTTCTTCCCAAGAAGCTAAAAATTCATCAGAAGCTTTTTCAGTTTCTTGTTTTAATACTTCAACTTGATTCTCCCAGAATTTAACAGAAGATGTATCACCATCAGCCTGACGATCAGCAAGTGCAGCCTATGCCTCTTTAGTTGCTTTAGCCAAACCATCCATTTGTGCTTTTAAGGATTTCATTTTACCTAACATTGTTTCTACCTTAGTAGCGCCAATCTAAGTTTTTAATCCCATATCAAGCATTGAACGGCCGGACAAATCAATAATATTATTAAGATGGTCAAGCATTGATGTATAAGTATCAAGACGTTCTATCTACTTATCAATTTCATCAAGGGCTAAGTCTAGAACATTCTAAACTAAATCTTCAATATCATTACGCAAGTCTAGAATAGCTTCATTAACATCTATCAAATCACTTTGATATTCAAGTATCTATTCATCAAACATTTGTTCATAACCTGGATACTTAGCTTTCGCGGCGTTCAACTAATCAATACCCTAACGTAATGTAGCACCTTTATCAAAGAGCTATAACATTTCTTGCTCTTGGTAAGCAAATCCTTCAAGCATTGCTTCAATAGTTTGTTTATTACCATGAGCCTATTTAAGAAGTTTTTCTTGATAATAATTAAGACGTTTAATCTAATAATCAATCTATTTGACTTTCCAGTCAATAGCTTTTGTAATGGCTTCAAGTTCAAGTTCAGCAGCTTCTTTCTCTTTCTAAGCGATAAGAGCGACATTTTCATCAATATTCTATTGGATACCCATAGGACCATCAAGACTATCTTTGATTTTAGTAAACCATTCATTTAGGTCTTCTTCACTCATGCCATCTTCAAGATTTTTTTGATACTGTGCCCAAACTTTGCCCCATAATTCAGAGGCATTGGCAATTTCACCGTCATCAGTAAGCTTAATTTCAAATTCTGGATTTTCTTTGTTAAATTCTTCTACTTTAAGTTTTAATAATTTTTTCCAAGATTTAATCTAATCTTCAAGAATATCTTGCTCTTCTTTTAATAATTTTATTTCTTCTTGAATATATTTAGCAGAGTCTTCAGGATTAGCTCCATCACGTAAAGCTTCAAGACGATCACGTTTCTTTTCTTTAGTTTTCAATAATTCATCTTGAATTTCTTTACCAATATCATTGGCAGATTTAGATTCAGAGCCGCCGCCTCCGCCTCCACCTTTATTACCATTTTCAGTAGTTAAATATTTCCCGCCGTCTCCTTTAGTAACCAATGAGCCTTCAGAAGCTACACTTATAGTATCTCCAATAGTTCTCTTAAGTTCCGCTATTCGTGCTGGGTCTGCATTCGTTGGGTCTTTCATAATCTCTGCAATTTCCTAGAAAGCATTAAATAAAATTTGCAACTAAGAAGTATTAAAATGAATACCGACTTGTCCCATAGCATTAATATAACCACACATTTCTTCTATAGATCCGCCAAGAGGAGCAAGTGCAGCTAATGCTTGTGAAGCATCTGCCGTAATTCTACCATTAACTACAAATCCATCATTCTAAGATAAAAGATTGGTTATTTCATTTAGTTTAGTCTAAGCCGCAGTATATAAAGCTGAAAAATCTAATTTTCCAGCAGATTCATTTATTTTTTCGATTAAAGCACTATCTACCTAAGAAAACATATCTAAGACTTTACCAGCTAAAGCTGCTTCATCATCATTACCCCATAAAAATTTTTCTATTAATGGTTGATTCATCTAATAATCTGATTCAGAAAAATTAAATAAATCTTTTACTTTTTGTTTTAAGTCAGCTTCTACTTCAGCAGTATCTTCGCCTTCATCATGCAATTCTTTATATTTTGTTTTTAATTCACTAATTTCTTTGGTAGCTTCTTTTATTTCATTATTACGTAAAGCATTATATAAATTATTAATAGCTTTTTGGGCGGCATTAGCATTATCTCCAGCCTACTCCATCTCATAATTATACTAATTTAAAGCTTCAGTATTACCTTCAATATCTTGATTTTTAGCAGCCCAACTTACTAAACCTTGCTAGCTAGCCTCATCCCCTAAATTAAAGCCTGTCATTTGATTCATTTCTTTTACTGAATTAGCATCAGTATAAGCATTAGTTCTTAATAAATCAGATGTATATGCTCCATCAATATTAGCCATATATGCATCTATTATTCCTTGAATAATTTCTGCTTGGTCAGAAGAACTTAATTTTTTATAATAATCTAAATCATAATTATTTGTTTCATCAGTACCAACTAATTTTGCAATTTCTTCAGCATTACCGAAGATATCTAAAGCCTATTGTAATAGATAACCACCAGAATCATCTGTTAATCCTTTTTGCATTGCTTCTATCTAAGTATATTCTTTACCATTAAAAACATACCCGCCTTGTTTTATTCCTGTATCCCAAGCTTCTTGATGAGCTTCTGCAATGCTATGCTGTTCTTCAGCTCTATCTATTCCAGCCTAAGTTAAAGCATTTTTGTCTTTAGTATCAAAATCCTTAACTTTTATATATTCATCTGGACCAGTCTAAACATAATAATCTTCAGGATTTAATCCAGCAGCTTTAAAACCTTTAGTAATTTCATCATATTTTTCTTGAGTAATAGAACTACCAACTTCTTGACCCATCAAATTAAAAATTTCAATTAACAAATCTCTAAAAGTAATAAAATCTTCTATAGGCAATTTATTAGCAGTTTCTTGCATCATATCATAGAAGCCTTTCCAAGCTCCTTCATCATCTGATACAACAATACCTAAATCTTCTAGAGTATCAATAAATTCTTCCCAAGTTCCAGAAGACCAATCAAAATCAGCTATTTTATTTAGCTAATCAAAAGTCAAATCTTTTCCTGCTGCATTAATAGCTTCAGTGAATGCTGCTACTCCATCTTTACCAGCTACTTTAAATATATCTTCAGCAATCTAAGAAATACGAGATTTTAATGAAACACTGTATCCCTCAAATTCATCTATTGCCTTTGATATATCATCTTTATCTCCCAGACTTAATATATATTTAAAAGCTTTATTATTACTTATATCTTCAATATTAGTAATCTAATACGATGCTTCTTCTACTATAGCTTCGCCTAATTCTTTACCGCTAGTTACGCCTAACTCTTTCATCATATTAGACATATATGATTTTACAGTTTCTTGCTATTCAGGCTCTAATATATTAAAATCTTTACCAAATAAACTCTATCCAATTAAATTCTATAAATCTTCATCTTCAAAGCCTTTTTCTATATCTGTTTTTAACTATTTAAGCTAATCTTGAGTAAAATTACTTAAATCACCATCATTGCCAAAAAATTCTAAAATACCTTGACCTATAATTCCTTGATTACTCATACCAGTCTAGAATTTTTGAGCCATAGCATAAGTAGTCTAAAGTTCTTCTCCCATAGCCTACATAGTAGCTATTGCAGTAGCAACTTTTGAGAATAATATAGTTTTTCCATTCTCTAATTGGAATGACCTATTCTAACCTTCACCAATTACAGAATTTTTCTAGTCTAATTTATATTCGCTATCATTTTTATCAATTTTAGCTGCCTCTAAATAAGCATCCCATAAATTGCGTAAAGCTTGATCTCCTTTGCCAGCTCCACCAGCATTTTCATCGTGAGTTCCTATTTCTCGGTCCTTACCAGTTCCGTCATCCCAACTAATAGTTCCATTCTCATTATAAAAACTATTTTTTATAGCTTCAATATTAGCATCTACCAAAGCAGTAGTTATTTTAGCATCTTCAGTAGACATAGTATCTAATCCAAGAGCCTATTGGACTGAAGCTTCTTTCGTAACCTATAATGTAGCATCAGTATTTGCTTGTATTACTTTTGAGACATTAGATATAGCAGCTTGAACATCATCAGTATTAAATTTATCTGCAATTTTCTAGGCATAATCATTTAAAGTCGTACTGTCATTGAGAGTTTCAAATCCATTATTCTTTAATGCCTATTCAATAATACTAACTTGTTCTTCCTAACTTTTATTCTATAAATTTTCCTAATTATTTAAAATTAAATCTGCTATACCTGGCATTACTGAAGTATATTGTCCATTTTTTGTTAATCCTCCAGTTGTACTGCCACTCTAAATATTAAGAACACCCTAAAGATTACTTGTTAAGTCCTATTTAGCTTTTTCAATATTTAAGTCTTCTAAATTGCTTTGTTCATTAGCTAAAGCATATTGCTATTGAAGAATCTATTTATCATAAATAGACTATAATTTATCAACAGCACTTTGGTCTATCCAAATTTCACCAGTATCTTTCTTGCCCCAAGCACCTTCCATATTCTTTAGCTCAGGATAAGTATTTAAAATATTAAGAGCTTCTTCATTAGCTTTAGTTAACTATGCACGCCATTCTTTAGTACCAACAGTACATTCATCTAAAACAGATTTAACAGAGCTATAACTATCAAATACTGATTTTAGCTATTCAGCTTTATTCTTTGTTTCTTCTAACTAACTTTTAAAACTCTCAATAGCCTATTCAGAACGTTTAATTTGTTCTTCTATAGTAAAAGACTAAACTGTATTATATATTTTAACCAATGCAGCAATAGCTGCAACTACTGCCCCAATTATTAAAGCATATTTACCCAAAACAAGTAAAGATTTAGTAAACATTGCATGAGTCGCCGCACCGCTAGCTGCTAATTGCTATTCAGCAGTTCCCGCAGAACCAGCAGCTACTCCCAATTCTTTAAGTTTGGCAGTATAAGCATCAAGACCAGTTTGCATAATTTTAGTTCTAAACCCAGAACTATTCTCTATCTTTGTCTTTAAAGCTGCCTATAAATCAGACCCCTATAAAGACCCTCCTAAACCAGTCATTATTGATAAAATATTAGTACCTAGTCCCTTCCAATTAGTTCCAATTTCTTTTAATCCACTAGCTAACTAATTTACTCCATTAATTAAAGAAGGAATAGCAAAACTCGCTGAAGTAATACTCTAAGTTAATTTTTCTCCAAAATCTAATTCACTGTTATTTAAAGCATTAAACATTCCTTTTAAACTATTGATTCCAATAGCTAATTGAGAAATACCCTAAAAACTAGAAACTAATCCTTGAGAAAAACTGTATATAGATCCTTGACTAGCTTTTAATTCTGCATTAAAAGCTTCAATAGCACTCTCATATTTTTCAACAGCTCCTTTATTCTACAAAAGAGCCTCTTTTTCATTTACGTAATCTGTAAGACACTATCTTAAGGCATTAGACTAAGCTTTTGTTAATTTTTCTGCTTTAATTTTCTAATTAACATAATTATCAATTTCAAGATTGACGTCTCTTAAATTATTAACTTCAGCTAATATATCTTTTCTAAGAGTACCTTTAGCACCATTACTTAGATTAGAATCGCTACCCTATTTAATTAACTAACTTAATTTACTGTATCTTTGATTTTTCAAATCTAATTGACCAAATTGAGAAATAAAATCTTTAAAAGAACCATTTGAATTAATTTTTAAAGACTTTAAATCTTGCATTGTTTTATCATTATAAAAATTATCAACGATACTTTGGCCTTTTTTTAAGCTATTGTCAAAATAAATTACGCCTTTATCTCCACCAAATTTTTTATTATTATCTTCAAAAATTGTATTGCGAGCATTACGTAAATTGTTATTACTCTGAATCTATTGAGCTTCTATACTTTTTTTAGATTCTACAGCTATTTGTCCATAAGCCTAAGAAATTTTTAATAATGTCTATAATCTTAATTTATCTGTTTCATTCAACTAACTATTTGCTAACTATAAATCATAAGAAGCTTCTGCGGCTTTGACCATTGTAGTTGTTTCCAATTCAACTGAACCCTATTTTGTTAAATCAGGTTTTTCTTCATAAGTTGTAAAGGTCTTTAAAACATTTATCATCTACTGCTTCATAACCGCAGCCTAATTTTCAGCAGCTCCGCTATCAATAAACAAATTAGAAGCCATACGCTGCATATTATTTACAATATCAGGGCCAAAACTCTTTAACATTAAGGTAGAAATAACACTTAATACGCCAGGTAACCCGCCTAATGAATCAATTAATTTACTTGTAATATTTAATGTATCTCTTAACGTATCATTTAATCCAATGAAAAATTTATCATTGACTAATTGTTTATAAATTTCTTCAAGAGAAGCCTATACACGTTTTTTAGAAGCTTCCCAGCCCTCAGCATAAATATCAGCTTGTTCTTGTAAAGTACCTTCAGAATTTTTAGCCACTCCAACTAGCTCTTTAAAATAATCTTTATTCTCCATAAGATTAACTAATTGAGTGTATTGACGAACACCACCAACAGTCTATGCGAGAGCTACTTGTTCAGCACGACTTAAACTATCCCATTTATTCATCATTTCATCAAGGATAGTATTCATATCTTTTAATTCACCCTATTGGTTTTTAATATTAATACCAACTTTTTCAAGAGCTGTAGAATATTTATTTAAATCAGTACCATCTTCAAGAGTCTCTCCAAGAGTCAGACCCTAAATACGAGCAAATAAGGTTTTAAGGCTATTACCTACTGTATTCGCACTTTCACGTGTTTTGGCAGTTAATGTAGCTAATGCAGATGTAGCATATTCATAACTAAGACCAATAGTATTGGCAACAGACGCGAATTTCTATATACCTTCTGAAATTTCATCAGTACTAGAAGCAGTATATGCACCAAGTTTAGTCATTACATCTGCATAATATTCAAGAGATTTGCTACCATCATAGAAGTTATTCCAAACAGCAGTTAACTAATCAGATACTTTAGAAGCACTTTCGCCTGCTGCATTAGCCATTTTAATAGTAACTTCAGTACGATCAGCGACTTCTTTATCACTTAAACCCTATTGATAATAAATTAAAGAAGCATTAGTATAATTAGTAGTAGTTGTACTTAATGCTTGAGCAGCCTTATTTGCCTTTTCAGCAAACTAAGCCATCTAATCATTACTCTATCCAGTAACTATACGAATATCATTTAATGATCTATTTAAATCTTCTGCATAATAGTAAGCTTTCTATAAAGAACCCTATACTCCATGCATTAAGTTAGATGAAATTTGCCATTTGGCTGTATTAGCTAATGTCTTTTTAAAATTATCTAATATAGCGTTAGTTCTTTTTAAAGGAACTTCAGCATTAATAACAGACTATGCTAATGCGACAAATGCTTTATCACCTGTTGGGCCTAGATTCTCTAAGTGTGTAGCAAAATCCTAAAGAGTATAACCACTCTAGCTTAAACTCTTTGAAAATTTTGATAAATCTAAACGCCCAGTATTAACATTAGTCGCCTAATCTAAAGCAATTTTTAACTCCTAAACTGCTGCCGAAGCTTCATCTATTTCTTTTTTAGTGGCATTAACATCAAAAAATTTAATATTTTTTGTTGCTATCTAATTCATTAAAGTATCTAATGAACTTTGTAAATCTCGTAATTGCTATTTAGCCTGACCTGTATCAGCTGTAAATCGCATATTAACATTATAATTAGCACTGTTATTAGCCATAAAATAGCTCCTTTCTCTCATTATAAATTTCTATATATAAAGAAAAGGCGAGAGGAACAAAGCCTCTCGCTTTTAATATTCCTATTTAAATTAGAAATTAATTATAATATTTTAACCCATCTTGGTTAAAATATCTTTTACTAAAGATAGACTCTCAGGATTAGAAATCTTATCTTGCAGTTCATTAACATCTAAGTTTAAATTAGAATAATTCTGATTCATAGCATCCATAATTCCATAAACACTATTATGATATTTATAATATCCATTAAGTGTTTCATAAGTATAGACTTCTAAATCATCAGTTTGATTACAATCTACTTGCTTCTTCAATTCTTTCATAAACCCTGATCCAACAAGTAAATCATAAAGTTTATACAAATCTTCTTTTTGCTTATCAGTAAAAGATAAATTTGTATAATTAAATACTATTGCTAAATCCATATACATATGGAAAGCAAATTCATTCAAAAATTCATTATTAAAATCAATGACTTGTTGAATGACCAACTAAGCAATATCCATTCTTTCCTTAATAGACAAATACTGCTTTACTTCAATAAATTGCTCATTAAAACTCCATTCTTTTACCTAAGAGTTTTTTTGAAGTGTAAGCTTGGAAAATGCCAATTTTGCCATTACCTCGCCTCCTTCTTTATTATATTTTAAAAAAATTACCTAGGTAAATTTTTTAATTTTCATTATCTTACAAATATATTATAACAAAAAAACTTTTCAAAGTCAAAAAATTTTACTAATCCTCAAAAATTTTTTCAAAATTCATACTAATAGGACTATATAGAGCTTGTTCCATGGACATTCTTCTTTTATCATTTTCTAAAATACTTTTAGATCCCTATTTTTTATTAAAATATAAATTCATTTCTATATCTTTTGCCAATTTAGCTGTTGATAAAACTTTTAAGAATCCTTCTTTTTTAGGATTATTAATAACTAAAAATTTAGTACGACCAATATCATTAATAAAATTTGCCATCACATTCTAATAAGCATACTTAGTATCTCCAACTCTTTGCTTAGCCCCTGTTAATTCATAAATAGCTCTAATTCTAAAAAACATTTTAGGTACATCATTGTGCTCGGCCATTTTAGAATGCCTTGCCATACAATTTAACATACGAGCATACCTATATAACTTATAACTTGTATCTCCATCGGCTACGGTTAAAAAAACACGATAAGGATTAGTATGGCCTAAACCTATAAAACTATTTGATAAATAGTTTTTATCACTAAAAGTAGCTAATGATAAAGCATTAACTACTCGTTCTAACATTGTTGCAGTAGCTGTTATTGAAATATTATAATTTAATCCTGTATTATCAGCTTTTATCTATTTACTCTAAATAGCACCGACTTTACCATTTTCTTTAATTTGAGTATAAATAGTGACAGCTTTTAAATTATTTTTTTGACGTTCTGTTGTAGTATTACCTGAATCTTTTTTTTCCTGCCCAATTTTATAAGCTAGCCTAGAAAAATAATTTATTGCAGTTTTTGTTGCACTATCTATGACTCCATCACCAGCATTAATAATTAAATTTTTCATATTAATACTATCAACTAACTGACCAGAACGATGTGTTTGAGGTAAAGGACCATAAGGCATTTCCATATTCTAAAAAGCATAGTCAATAGTAGTAATAAATTCATTCATAAAATTTTCTAATAAAGCACCACGTTCAGAACTATTAGCTCCTTTTTTCACCAATCCTCCATTAGTAAATAAATTAGGATTTATCATATATAACTAATTAAATAATTCGGCTAAAGCCTAATCCTAAACTATTTTTACTAAAGACTCGGTAGTGAAAGACATTTTTTTACTATAATTATTTTGTATCTATTTAATTCCATTTAAAACTTCTTCTAATAATTTAGCATCCTGAACTTCTTTATTAGTAATCATATCATTTGGTCGAGCTGCTGCTCTATATATTTCCAAAAGACTATTTAAATAAATAGGAGTATTTACTTCATTTTTATATGAAACTCCCTTTTGTTTATAATAAACTAACTAATTTTTCTAGGCATTTGTTAATTTTGCCATATCTTTTTCTCTCCTTTTTCACAAAATAAAAAAAAAGGAGAGGGATTAACCCTCTCCTTTAATAATCTTTTCAATAAGTTCATCCTCTGTGAGAGGAGCTTTATTTTCTTTTTGTTGAGAAATTTTATTTTCTTTTTTCGACTTTTTAATTACGACTTTTTCTACTTCAGACGCTTTAATAGGCCGTGGAGCATTAGAGCTAATAATCATAATTAAATATCAAAATAACTGTCGTGCATCGGATCATGGATAGTTTGAGTACGATAGACACTATCATTGTCAATATCTTCAATGATCTGAATTGCAGCAAGTACTTTCTTAGTAGGATTGAAACGAGTAGTTCCTGGGAAAGCATCAAGCGTGAAAGTGAAAGTCGCAGGATCGCCAGTCGCGGCCATGCTGAAAGTAAAGTTAGACTGAATCTTGCAGTTAGGGATTATAAATTCTGCTGGAAGATCAATGCCGTCTTGAGTACGGAATAGAGTAGAAGCTTCAAGATAGAAGTTGCCACCAAAAGATTCAGCAGTAATTTCAATTTGACGAGTCTTGCTGGCTTTCTCAATATAATAATCAAGAAGAACAACAGAGCCTTCAAAGAGTTCTAACTTATGTTCTGCACCGGCTTCAGTTTCATCGACGATTTTGTAAGTAGAAGTGATTTCCTTAATTTGAAGACCATAATAAATCTGAGTACCAGCTTTGGCTTTAGTATCAGCTTCTTCATCAGTGCAGGTCTTATACTTCATTTCAGTTTCATCAAAATAGAACTTTTGAGGTTTTGTTGGTGCCTCTGTCTAACGAATAACTGTAGGAAGATAAGGTTCAGTTACTGGCTCATCATTGTCAACTCGCATAGCATAAATATAGAATTCACCCTTATGGGTACCAGTAGTAGTATCAACTTGTTCATATGGTAAGTTCTTAACAAAAATTTGTACACTCTTCTTATCTTCAGAGAGAGCGACAGCAGTTGTTTTTTCAGTTACATGCTGTTTAATCGTATTCTACTTAGAAGCATCAATAAGACCTGCTCCAGCAAGAATCATGAAACCTTCAGCAGAAATAAGAGCATCTTCCATAGTGAATGTTAAAGTACGGTCGCCATCCCAAGCTACTAAACGAGCATTGCCGCGTCCGCCTTGTGCATATACGGTCGTAGAAGCACCTTCAAGGCTAGAAGTTTTTAATGTATCGAAATAAAGAACTGGTTCGTTCGCATAGAAAACTTTATTACCAACCTTCATAGGAGCACGAGCTTTTAATACGACATCGCATATCTCACGAACACCAAATTTCATAGGTTATTTCCTCCTTAATAAAATTTAAATTTTATTTATATAACTCGCTACAAAAATTAGTAAAGCGATTTATACAAAATTAATGAATGTTTTTCATCCAATTGTCAGGTTTTTTATCTGACTTAGCTCCTGCTAATCTGCTCCTTACATCAATATCCCAATTAGTGTAAAGAGAAAATCTTTCTATTAAATCGTATAACTAATACAATGTTAAATTCATACAATCTTCTAATGACATTGAATCTAATCCAATAGTCAATGTAGAAACGTATTGGCTCAAAATGCTTGAATCGGTAACCCCTTTAAGTTCAGCGACCCTTTGACGCCCTTTCATTAATTTATTAGCTATTTCTTGAGCTTTCTTATTAGCAGGATTATAATTATCTTGCCCATTTTTATTAGTATCAAAACAAAAAATTTGTCTTGCTACCGACTAAAATAATTCAAAGTTATCATCATCAAGATTAATCTAAATGCCACTCTCATTATACTAAATAACAATAGATCTAGGAGTAAATGTAGACTTTGAATTTGGGAATAGTAATGATAGAACCTATTGCGTAGCTTTGCGGCGTTCGCCATTATCTTTCTATAGCATTACCATCATAAATATCTAAAAATTGGTAGTAGTATCCAAATCATTCTTGTCCTGATTTGTTATACTATTTTTATTAATACAAAGACACTAAGCACCAGTAAAAAATTCTTTTTCGCCAATCAATGCTATTTCCTTTATCTTAGGCTAATGTAGAGTCAATGGAATTTCTGGAACAGGTAAATCTGTTCCACACATTAAACTAAGTTTATAATCCATTAGTTCATTTTAGGCATTTTAAAATAATCCTCGATAAACATTTGTTCATCAGCAGGATTTGGCATATATTTTTTATCTTCTCCTCCGTGTATTGTATCATATAATAAACAAAGTCCAGCAAATTCATCAGTTAATATAATTTGCTATGCTCCGACAAAATTAAGTTGCCCAATTCCAGTTAAATGTTTTTTATCTAACATACTATCAAGTTCAGCGGCAATTCTATAAGGTCTTAACTAAAATGAATCAGCTAACTGCCACTAATTATAATGACAAATAATATCAAATTCAATAGTATTATCTCTAAATTCAGGATTATCTCCATTAGGAGTAAAATTATCAAAACTAATAACGATATAATTTAAAACATCTTTATCTATATATAATTTTGGTAAATTCCTTATATTCTTGCCAAACATTTTTGCAAAATTCTAATCACTTACTTCTGGTTTTTTTAACGCATCAGGAGTAGTATAATAAAGTAATTTACGCAAACGTTGATTCGCGGCCATACGATCAACTATAATTCTCATATCTTTCTCTTGGGCCAAAAATGCTGACTCTGGATTTTTTACATTATCAATTTTCATTCTCCGATTTCTCCTTCATCTTTAAAATAAAGATTCAACTACAATGGTTTTACATTCTGGCCCATAGAATAAATCAAACTAACCACAATATGTAGTTTCCCATCGTAATTTTAAAGTATTTGTTTCTTCATTTACTTTAACTGTTAATGGTAATTTTTTATCCCAAGTCCATTCGCCAGAGATAATTCCATCATATTTATATTCATATACTACTTTAGGCTTAATAAAAGTATCCCCTATAATGCCATTCTCTTTACCCGAATTAGGATCTTGAACCGGCTATATTAAACCATTGACAATACCATTATCAATATCATCAGCAGTTTCATTAGAATAATACTCGACAGCGTTAATTTCAATTATTCCAGGAGTAGAATATAAATCAGTAGCTTCAATACGCCAGCATGTTTTATTAGGGTCATTCTATAAATAAAATTTATTATAACGTTGACATAATTTTATATTATCATCATTATAGGGTAATAATATATTTAAAGAATGGTTAGGTGTATCTATACTAATTTCATGCTTTTGGATATAATTAATTTTAGTTTCAACCGGGCCACGCAAAGCAACATAAGTTTTATGATAATTTTTATTTTCATCTTCCCAAGCAATTTCGTAAGAACAACGTCTTATATTACCACGAAAATAAGCTAATTCAGTTAAATCCTATAAATAAATTAACCAATAAGTATTTGTACCCAACCACTAAAAAATATCCCCAGTTTTAAAGTTACTTTCAAAACCAATTGAAATAATTTTTTCATCATAATCCTATTTTATTTTATCAGGATTAATTAATGCACGACGTTCAATAGTATCTTTATCATCATATAATTTTTTTACCAAGGCTGCTTGATAAGAATAAAGTAAAGCTCTACTTAATGTTTTACGTTTATCTCTTATCATTCGTTCTTGTTGTCCTGTTACTCCATCGCCATATAAATATCTTGTAAGCATATTGGCTTTTGGAATACGGTTATACATTGCATCTAGATATTCATTTTTATTCAATGTGAAGCCCCCTTAATAAAGTAATAGCTTCAAACACTGTCTTTCTATAAATAGGAAATTCAATTTCAATATTTTTTAATCCTTCTAATTTACTTAAAAGAATTAAATACTAACTATCGTTAAAAATTTCCCCAAGACCAGTTAATTCAATAATTACAGTATTTAACTAAGATAACCAATCTTCTTCATTTTCGCGCATAGGAATTAATTTCCATATCTAATTAGTTAATCTATTAATATTAGTATTAATTAAATCATTATCTATATTAAAATTATATTTAGTCATCAAGGGCACTTACCTCCCTTAGAACAGACCAGTTAGATTTAATATATCCATTATCATCAGTTTTACGACGCTTATATAATCTCTGCATATGAAAGGCCTAACGTCTTACTTCTGTTCTCAATGATAACAATTTCTACATATGATTTGCCTATGAAGTAAATTTAAAATCTGTACCAGAATATTTCATTCTTGTTACTTCAATAGATGCCAATTGACGTTCTACCCAAGCTTCAACCATAATTAAAGCCAAGATATTAATTTCTTCATCATCCAAATCGGCATTAAAATAGGAGGTATTTTCTTCAGAAAATATCTCCTAAAAAGCATTATCTATATCAATGTTACTGCCAGCTACTTCTTCAGATAAATCTCCGCCTAATGGTATATCAATATTTCCGCCATCAATTTCCCCTTTTATAAAATCAGGGGCATCTTCATCAACTAAAACATAATCTAATTTTTTACGCGGAAATTCAAATCCAGGGATACTATCAACAAGCAATTGACGTAAATCTAAAAATGTATCATGAGGAGTAAGTTCTAAATACATATCATCTGTTACTTTGCCTAAAAAGCGTTCATAAATCTTATAAAAATATGTCATATAAAACCCTCCTTATTTATAATTAACCTTCTTTTACAACGTTATAACGAGGAGTAGTTCTACGACCAGGAGGCGTTGTAGGCTTAGTTTCGGTCTTTACTCTACGTTCAGGAGCTTTTGGAGTAATTTGTTCATCCTCTGCCGCTTCAGCTTCCTTATTGGCTAACGCTCGATCAAGGTCAAATCCAGTTTTATCCTTAAGAGCTTTACGCTTATTATAATCACTCATAGGAAGAGATACAGCATAACTCTTAATCATATCAATAACTCCAATAGGAGCAAAATCAAGGCAGTCAAGGAATTCATCAAGAGTTCCTTCGGTAAGAAGTTTAATAACTCCAGCGTCGTCTAAATAATATTCAGGTTCTGTATGAATACCTAATTCTTCTGTAGTTTCAGTATCCACAATCTTTAAGAAGTTTTCCATTAAAGTGCGGCCTCCGCTAAGATAGGCAAGTTTTTCTAATTCTTCAAAAGGAATTTTCTTAGTTTCCCCAGGTGTAAATTCTCTGCGGATACCTTCTTCAGGGATAGTATAAACAACCATTCCAGCACTTCTATTAGTAACTAATAAAATTTTTTTAACCATTTTTTTTATTCTCCTTTTACTCATAAAACAAAATAGGGGAGAAGGGGATTTCCCCATTCTCCCCTAAAAATATTATATATTAATTTTTAGTTAATATCAATTACGGCTTATCTTCATTACCGCCATCAATAGTATCATGAGAACCAGTAATCTGACCAGCATAGTCACGGACTTTACCAGTTACACCATCAAGATGCCATGTCTTCATATCACCAAGGAGTTCAGTATCACAATAGCAGCAGATGTTATTAGCTAACATAGCAATAACGCCAACTTTCTTATAAACCTGAATTTCACGGCTACGATCATAATTGGTATATTCATCAACAATGGTATTGCCTTCCATAGCAACCTTTACAGGCTTACTATCAGCCCCAGTAGGAATAATCCAAGCATAACCTGGGTCAATGACTTTCTTTTCATTAGTAGCATCTTCAAAGCCCTGCTCAAGAATAACTACTTTATAGCCCTTATAGGAAGCAAGACGGCCAGTATTCCAAAGCTCATTTTTCATAGCTTCAGTATAACGCCAAGCATCCTTCGGAATCATACGAACAGCAAATTCATAAGTGCAATAAATAGTAGGAGTACCATAAGCAGAAGCAATCATAAGTAACTTATCAAAGCCGGGTTCATCAAAACCATTAGCAACCAAACGGTTAGCAGGAGGTAACTGGTTAACAGAAGCCTTTAAAGCACCGGCAATTTCTTTATAGATAAGTTCATCCATACCTTCCATGACGATCTGAGTGACAACACCAAAATCGACACGGCCATCAAGGAATTCCTCAAATCCAATTTGAGCAGCTCCGCCGATAGCACTTGTACGGACTTCAAAGCTTTCTTCAGTCTTACCAAGCTTGAATACTTCATAGATACCAGCTAGGCCGACACGAGTGATGAATTGCTTTGCACGAGTATTGTTGCTGAACTTTCTACGGAAAATAGGCTTGTCACCCTGTTTAAACGTCTTAACGTCAGCAAACTAATTATATTGCTCTTCAACTTTCTTAGGAAGAACTTCATCAATAGTTTCCTCAATCATTGAGAAAATAAGGTTCTTATTATCACGATATAAAGAATAAGTTCCAGCAAGTTCATTTAATTCTCTGCGGAGAGTTTCATTGAGAGCATCATAAGAAAGGCTTTCGCCATTAAAGCTGTAAGCAGTAGGAGTAGAAGGATCAGCCTTAGCGACAGTCTTCATTAATTGAACAAGATTTTTTCTATCTAACATTTTTCTTCTCTCCTTTCTTACGCGATTCGCATAATCTTAACGCCCTTCTGATGATCAGGCATTTCATAAACCTTGACAACCTACCATTGGATAGAGCCATCACCAGATTTAGAAAGCATACCATCAGCAGCACGAGGACTTAAAACATCGCCAACTGCAAGAGTAGCTTCAGCAATAGTATTAGTCGTAAAAATATCACCAACATTGGTCTTGAAAACACGAGGAACCATATTAGTGCCAGCAGGCATTCTACGGGCCTCATAAGGACCATCAAAATGTAAAGGATCTTCTTCATAGAAGAGTTCACGAATATCAGGACCAGCAGTAACATCATCATACTCATAAGTATGTTGTACACCCTGACTATCTGTAATAGTCATAGAAGTATTACCTTCGGCATCCTTGCCGTTTAAATAGCGAGCCTGACGTGTACCAATTTCCTGCTTGCCATCATAGGGGCTATAATAACGAGCCTGATAATCATCTTTGCGCATAGCAAATTCGCAATCAGCTTGTTCCTCACGATAAAGTTTAATTTCATTATAAACTAACATCCATTCGCCCTTGCCAGTGAAATCAACTTCACCAAGGTCACCAGCAGCATAGTCATACTTAACAAACTGGCCATTTTCAAGAAGCTGGATATTTCTGTTAGCAGGTAATTGAGCATAAATCTGACCAGTGCGCTGAGCACTTAAATGATTAGGCTCAACCTGACCATAGCCATATTCAACGTAGCCGCCCTTAACAGCAGATACGCCGCTTAGGTCTTTAAGCATATCTTTTAAAAGCATTAGGTTTTCCTCCTTAAAAATTTATTATTCCATAGTTTTCGCAACATCCTATACTGCCTTAATCCAAGCAGGAATGCTATCGTCATTTACATCATTATTAATATTATATGTAAGTGGGTCATTTTCTTTCTTTTCATTAGTATCGAAATTGACCTTATTGCGAACACAGATAATAGAAAGCTTTGCTTCAATATCATCTAATGAATAAGTATCAATATTAGCAACAACATCTTTCTTATCATCATCAGATAACATATAGAAACTATTAATCATTTCTTGCTTCTTTTCTCTTTCAGCCTCAGTTTTGAACTGAGTTAAAGAAGCAAGTTCTTGTTCGAGCTGTGTTTTCTTTTCAACTAATTCATTATATTTAGTTTCAAGTGCGGCATACTCATCTTTTAATAAACCATATTCAACTACATCTTCCAAAGAGTATTTAGCTTTCTTTTTCTTTTTTTTCTCTTCGTCATCCTCAGTTGGTTCTTCTTCTTCATCAGAAGTATCAGTTGGTTTATTTTCGGGAGTGTCCTTCTTTTCACCATCTTTTGGCTGATCTTTAGAAGGATCTTCCTTATTATTATCATTATTCTCTTTATTGTCTTTATCTTTTTCGTCCTTTTTTTTCTTCGCAAATTCTGCGACTTTTTCAGGATCGAATTGAGGATTATCAGAAACAGAATAATCAGTTAATTCAGAAACTTCACCAGGAGTGAAAGTATCATTCTCCATAGAAAAATCTAAACGAACGAACTTATCATCTTCCTTGACAATAGCAAATAAATTACCATTGTCTTCGTAAACTTCTTCAATCATTGCATTACCTGCTCCGAAGCCCTTAATGTAAGAATAAAGAGAAGTCCAAATGGAATCACCAATCTCCACACTATATCTTGTGAACACTTTTGTTCCTCCTTTACCTTCTAATAATTCTTTTAAATCTTTCATCATAGAGAATAATTGCTCATTAAATTTATCACTAAATGAGAAATGCATCGTAGGAGCAGTAATATTAGCTCCTTCAAAGCAAGGTTCACAATCTTCTCCAAGAATACAAAGTTTCTTAATTATTGCTTCATTTATAATAAAAAATTCGGGCATTCCATTCTTATCTTTCGACCAATACGCATTAATTTTTTCATCATCTAATTCCATAGATTGATTATTGCCTTTTTCAATAATGCGCTTACTTTCTGGATAGATATCTGTCCAGATATAGCCTTCAGTCATTAAATATTCATGCTCGTTTTTTCCATCATCTAAGAATTTCTAAAACCAAACTTTTGCTCCTAAGTCTACAAAACCATAAGGAACAGTGGTATCTTTTACATCAAATTTACCATTGGAAATATCAATTACACGGTTATGTTCTTCATAATCTCCGTTAGCTTCATTGTAATAACCAACAATGGGGCTACCTGGTAAACTCTATGCTAAATCTTTAGCAACTTCTTTTGTTATAATACTTCTATTGCGATTTGGTTTATCACTAACATAGCAGACCTTAATCTAACACTTAGAAATTAAAGGATTGATTTTAGTGATATTAATAAACTCAACAGGAGTATCTAACTTAACACTTGTATGTCTCACTATAAATCCTCCTTATTTACCAGCAGCTTGACGATTAGCAATTGTTTTTTCGCTCTTTTCATCATTAGCTTTTTCTGGTCGGCCACCCTCTTTAGTTTCTGTTTTCACAGTGGCATTTCCACTTGTTTTATTTTGAGAAGTGTTAGAACCATTCTAATCTTTTTTACCCAAAATATCTTCACCATTTAATGTAGAACTCATAAGAGGTGGTATCATAACTTCACTTAAGTGTAAAACTTCGTTTTCAAAATGAGCTGTATTAAGAATAAAACTCTATGATTGTCCAAGAGCAATCTAAGGTAACATTTTAGAGAAACCAATCTAAGTTTGCTCTTTATACATTTTAGATAAATCTTTATAATTATACTATGTAGTTTCTAACATATAGAATTTATAATTATATTTTTTCTAAACATTCAAGACTGATAATATTCTATCAAAAAATATGTTGAATTGCAAAATTAAATTACGCATGGTAGATTCATCATCTAAGATAGACTTTTCTAGGGCAATATTGCCGTCTGTATTAAATAAATTGCGCGAAACACCGAATGCATTATATACAGTTCGTTCGACACGCTCTAATTCATCTGTAGTAGCAGAAGTATTTTTATCAGAAGTATCAATAGCATCTACATCTGCAAAAGTAGTTAATACATCAACACCTACAGCTCTACGTAGCATTTCAACAGCATTATTATGAATATCACGAGCTTCATCAATATCAAAAATCAAATCACCATTTTTATCGAGTGGTAATTTCTAAACTAAAATCTTTAATAATTTTTGCATCTGCTTGCGGCGGTCCAAATCTTGTGCAGCATCCAAATCTAAAATCGCAGGAATAGCATTTACAAATAATGGAATATCATTAGTACCATTTAGAGCAAACTTAATAGTGCTTTGTGGATCTAACAAATACCAACTACCAGTATTATCACCAGCTACATCAGGTAAAAGTTTACCAGCTTTATAGAGACGATAACCTATTGTAAATTCATCAGGGAATAATTTTAATACTCTATTACGGTAATTAGTATCCACAAAAGTATCAAAGTATCTCATATCAAATTCAATAGCAGGTAAATTACCTACTGAATATCTTGAACGGCAATACTCAATAGGAAGTTGCTATAAAATTAAGCCAGTACTTGAGGGAACAATATAGGCGTAATAAGCTCCACATTTGATAACTTCAAGAGCCATATCGCCACAAATTTTCTTAATATAAGAATTATCTAAATAATTTAAAATTCGCCAGAAATCTTTTACTGCTTTTGTTTCATTAATATCTTTAACAGCGGAACCATCAGTATTATTAGACTAAATAGCGATAGCCCAATCATAACGATACATATTCGCAAAATAATTACATACTCTTTGATAAATACCACTTACTCTAAAAAAGAAACGTGATATTCTTCGCAATTCTTGAATATCATTACGAATTAAAGCATCCATAACCATGGGCTTTGTATAAATACGTTCACGGCTATATTTTTCATTGCGGCGACCGTAAGTGTCCCATCTGAAAGATCCAAGATTTAAGACAGCATCATCTAATGTCTTAACACCAACTTTAATCTTCTTATACTCATTAGGACCCACTGCAGAATACTCACGTACTCCTCCAGTTATATCAAAACCTTTTTTATGTATCTATTCATTTCTGGTTAATTCTTCCTTTTCTAATTCCATACTTCACCTTCTTTCAATTAATATCCAGCTTTTCGCATTATATAATCATAAGAAATTAAATTTTCTTCTGTATAAGGAATTTCTATTAAATGTAAATCATGTAAAGCACAGAATCTACGTTTTTGATTATCATTATATTGCTATTGATATAATCCACGTTTTCCGCCAAATTTATTACTGGCTTCATAATGCTATTTCCCTTGATATTCAATTAAAAAATCAATATTATTATCATCATCAAATATGACAAAATCAAAACGTAAAGGACGACCATTATGTGTTTTTAAATCTGGAAATATATATTCCATCTTAAAATTCAGGCCGGCTTCCTCTAAGATTTCTCTAATCTTAATCTCCGCACGACTGGCATCCATATATTGAGTCTCCTTTCTTATCTACAAATAAATTCCTCTTATTATTCTTTTAAAAATTAATTTAAAAGAATAATAAGAGTTGCCCGGCTTAATTCATAAACATCCAATCAGCAGCCCGGAATTTTTTCTTCTTTTTATCTTCTTCTACTTTTTTTATATAATATAATCCATACTCTAATGCAGAGAATTTATCTTTTTTAATACTTTTATTAGCTTGTTTTAAAATTATATTTAAACCTTCATTTTCTTCACGCAGATTCATAATCTCTTCGCGCAATGAAGTAGTTAAACTAAATGGTCTTAAATAATCAGATCGCGCTTCTGTGGTCATGTTCTAGCCCACTTTAGTAGTTAATAATTTCTATTTAGCAGTTCGTTCATCAATTAAAAATTTAATCTTACCAGAATTTAATACTGACTAGGTAATACTATGGGCTTCAGTATTAATTGGTGCGTTAGCTTTCATTAAATATAAAACATCTAATTCTGTACTATTAGTTTTATATTTTTTATATTCTTGAACTGCATCATCCTGAGTTCCACCATAAACTCCAAAATCAGGAATTACTTCAGAAGTTTCAGGATTAATCTATGGCTTAACCATAAAATCTACTAAACCAACACCAAGTCCATTAGCATCTATTACAATTCTGCGAGCTTTATATTTATAATATAATTTTTTAAGTTTAATAGCCTAATCTTCAAAGTGTGTATCATTCATAGTATAAATATTAACTAAACTTTTAATTGGTTCACCATGCGGTTGTGGTGTTACTTTAAATATGCAAACAACAGTGTCGCATCCTTTACGGCCTACGTCAACGCTTAATACATAATAAGATAATTTACTTGAACGGCCAGAAGCTTCATACTCAGGCTAATTTAATATTCTATTCCTATTAAATATTTCTGCATTAAAGAAAGCATCTTCAACAGTACCAGACCAAATTGATTCATATTCACGTTCGAAAGAAGCCTCATTATAAGTTCCTTCATTTTTCTAGTCAGTAATAAATGTTTTCTACTGTAATCCGACAGCAACAGGAGTTCGCCAAGTTCCGCCTAATACCATACATCTATCAGGCTATGTAATCATACGAACTAATAAACCAATTAATCTATCATAAGGATAAGTATTTTTATAGCCAGCAGTAGTAATATAAATCTATGATTTATTTACCGCTTCTTCTTCATGAGTTGTACCATCCTTAGCTCTACGAGGAATAGCCATAACTGGTATAATGACTTCGCGCAAAATCTAATCATCAATACCTACACATTCTTCCATTAGACCGCCATGACGACGCTGGCCACGAGTACTTTCTCTTGCAGCTAAGTTATCAAGGACAGAGCCATTCTTAAATACATAACGCACTTTATCTTTACTCTCTTGGCTCTTACCTCGACCCCAATCAATTTCACGTTTAAAACTTGGTATTAAATCACAAATTTCATTAACTTTATCATGTAGAATACTTGCGCCTTGTTCCTTACCTCCAGAAGTAACAAATAAATGAACACCAGGATAAAGAATACATCTAACCATTAATGCCATAACTGATAAAAATGATTTAGAATAGGCACGAGGGAAAACTGCATAAACATATTGATAGCGCATTACACATCTTAAAAAAACACGCTAATAGAAAAAAAATTTAAATTCTCCTTCTTTCTATTCTGTACGTGTTCCTCGCACTAAAAAATCAACAAATAAATCTGGATATTCACGCCAAAAGGCAGTATATTTACGAATGACTGGCATTACGGCATTAATACGTTCTTCAGAAAGACCTATTTTTTTTCGACTTGTAGATAGGTCAAGCAAATCTTGTAATGCCATTAATCTTCCCTATCAGAGAAAGCATCTATATCTAACTCTGTTTCATTATCTAAAAATTCACTAAAGTCTTCAATATCTTTATCTTCTAAAGTTTTTTCAATGTCTTCAATAGACATATCAACATCATCAACAATTGTATCTTCGACGTTTTCTTTAGCCTATTCATCTTCTTTAGCGTTTTGTTTTAATGCCTAATCAATCATATTGCCAAGATTAGTTTCTCGTTCAATTAAAGTACGAGTGTATTTTTGCATATCTTTAATTGTAAAATCTACTTTATCATTTGGAGTATCAATATAATATCTTTCGATATAGCCTTGTTTCTCACACATTTCTATTAATTCACCAACAGAATCAATGAAATCGCCAGATTCTTCTTTATTCTAGGCAGCAGTAAATTTGCCCGATTTCATTAAAGAATCATACATTTTAATCATCTTTTGGGCGCCATCTACATCACCTATATCTAATAACTAATTAGATTTTAATGATGTCTTACAGGCAAGTTTTAATGTATCAATATGGCCTGCAGACTAAATATCGTAAGACTACATCATTTCATTAAATAACTGCTCTAAGCGTACCCATTCATCAGGGCTATAACCTTTTCCCCATTTTAAATAAAGATACCGTTTATCTTCGTCTGTCAGCTCTGCGCCTAAATCAGGAACGTCAAAATCTAATTTATCTTTAAAATAATCTTCTGCAGAATTCCCAAAATCTAGGGGAGGAGGGGCAGGAGGAGGCGGCTCTTTTAATTCTTCTGATGGCAAAGCAAATGAAGCACGCTGAATGGCCGTAGTAATATCTTGAACATCATATCCCTATTGCTTCATTGTTTCTTCTATTTTTTTATTTTGTAAGTCTTGCAAGAATTGACTATCTTTCCATCTATAATCTTTCCATTGATTTAATTTCATTGCAGAGAGATAGCGACCTAATATTGTCATTCCAGTGACTTTCGCTCTATCCTTCGCAAATTTACCCATTAACTAATTCCACTAATCAGGAATGTAAGGAACATCACATTCTTGCAATATCCATAGATAAGTATCCGGATTCCAATTATCTACATGCATTGTTATACATTTTTTACATTTTGGTAATTTACCATCATTAGGATATTTATCTAAATTATTAGATGTATAAAACTAAGTTCCATCCATAGTTTTATTACATTTTTCACAGTAATATTGTTTACCTTCGCTGGACAATCAATATTTCTCCTTTCTTTAGGATTTCATTTTTTTTTTACGAGAACTATTTCGGCATTTTTTGCATATACTATAAAATCCATCTTTACTTGTTTTATTATAGGAAAAATATTTATTGTGAGCCAATTTAATTTGCCCACATCTACTGCATTTTTTATACTTACCTTTTTCTTGAGTTGTATAATACCATTCTAAATATTTATCAACAGCTTTATCAGCAATAAGCTTTGGTATTTTATTGCGGAATAAACTTGATATATATTCTAAGCTGTGAGTAATATTAAATTCTTCTTGTAAAATTTTTTGAATCTCTATATTTTGTAATCCATCAATTTTACATTCTACAATGCGCATTAACATAGGATAATCAGCTAAGGCTTCATCGCAAATATTTTCAAAATCATAAATAAGATACCAAGTATCATCTTCAAAACGATCCCAACTATCTTCTTTTAATCGAGAATAGTTACATAAGATACAAGAACAAATTTCAGGATTCATTAATGAAATTCCTTCTGGAATTGGATATCCATCATCATCAAATACTTTTACATCTTCATCTAATTTAATTTTATATTTAGATCGTGTAAGCTTTACTGGTACTATTGGTTTCCGATAAGCATTTTTAATAACATATTGGTCTTTGCGCATTTCTATTAATGCTTTTTTTATAGTGAAAGCATCTTTACCACTCACTACTTTCATTTTTGCTTCCCAAGTTGTAATAGCGTCTTTTAATTGTTTTAAGCTAGGAATTTCTTCTAAATCTTTTTTTGTAATTGTAACTTTTGGCTAAAATATCATATTTTTATCACTATTAATTAAATTATATATACCATCTTCACCATTCTCTAACTGGGAAACAAGTCCTTCGAAAGAAGTTTCACGTTTATTAACTGTCATTAATCTATTATCAGTTAATATTTTCTTTTCTTTTTTTTCTTGTTTCTCCATACATAGAATTAGATAATCTGCGAGGATTTCTAAATACTTTTCATTAGGATTTGGATTTTCCTCTAAAATTTTTTTTACTAATTCATTTCGTTCTTCAGGAGTTTCAAGAGTATAATCTAATTTTATCAAGATTAATACCTCCAATCCTTCTAAAAAAATTATAACACAAAAAATTTGCAAAGTCAACCATGGCCAAAAATTTTTATGGTATTTAGTAAAAAAATTATGTAAAATGTAAAATTGACAATTATAAAAATTTTTTATATAATATTTATATAAAATTAAAGGAGATAATTTTATGAGAAAACCTCGTGGTATTTTAGGTAGTATGGCTTCTAAAGCTAAACGTAGAGCAACTAATAGTGCAACTAGAGCTGTTTATCAACTTATGTGGGGCGAAAACCCTAAACAGCAGGGAGCTTATAATCCTGTTAAAGAACGCAAGAAAAAGTAAATATATTATATTTAAAAATTGAAGGAAGTGATTTAATGAAGTTTGTCCATGGGCTTCTTTTAGGTACTGGGGCGGCATTTGGGTTAGGATGTGCGGCCAGATTTATTTATAGTAAAATTATTGAAGCAAAAATCTATAAAGATTATACTAAAGCCCTTGAAGATTTTATAAATTTTAAAAGTGATAAAAAATATATTGAATATAACAAAGGGCTAGAAGAAAAATATATTGGGCTTGGAATAGTTCATGTTATTAAAAATAAAAAAGATTTAATGTCTATTGATTTATCTAAATATGAAGAAGAAGGTGATCCAATCGGTATTACTCTTGGTTCTAAAATTGTAGATAAGGAAGACCAATATATTATACCTGAAGTAGAAGTTTATAAGTTTAAAAATGGATATACTAATTATCGGTTCCATCAAGAGCGAGGAGTAATTGACCCTAATGAAGGCATTATTCCTTTTGATTAATTTATGTTAAGATTTCGTTAAGAAAATTTTGACAAAACACAAAAAATTTTATAAAATAAGTTATGAAATTTCTGGGATGGCTCGCACTCTCCCAATTAAAAAGAAAGGAGTGAGTTGAATGCTGAAAACAGCTTATACAAGAAAACTCGATACAGTTGGACGTTTAATGATTCCCTCTAAACTTCGTGAAGAATTGCATATGGTAAATGGTCATAATTATGAATTTTATATTGATGAAGTAGATGGCAAAACTTTTTTATGTATTGAATGTCCTGAAGCTAGTGATGCCGTAGCTCTTGCAAAAGAAACGTTGGAATAGAATGGGTATCAAGTAATTAAGGAATAATTAGATTAAAGCGGGAAAATATTTTCCCGCTTATTTTTTTTTATAAAAATCGTTTTCTGAAATTAAAAATGATTATCGTTTTCTGAAATTAAAAATGAGTTTAGAAATTATTTTGCCAGGCAGGAAGATTTATCCATTTTTTCCATTTTTTTTACACGAAACCCTGCCCCCCACTTCACTTGACTAAAGTGTTAAAGTCTATTGTCTTACTTTACTTGAGTGAAATGAGTTAGATACGACTAACCCCCTAAAAAAATATTTCGATTTTTGAAAAAAAGTAGTTGACATTTTCGGGCATAGGTGCTATTCTATAATCAGAAATTGACCACGGGACAACAAAAAGCAAGCCGCAAGGCAAGCGAAAAAAATTCAAGAAATTTTGAAAAAAGTCCTTGACAAGCCGAAAGTCCTATGGTACAATGAGTACAACGAAGCAAGGGAAACACAAACAACGCAAGCCCTTGCAAGTGTAGGAAAATGACCGGCAAGAGGCCGTAGCACCGAGCGGCGTTGAACCTTGAAAAGTGAATGTAAGCCGAGCGTCTGCACCACATAGCGGACGCAATGGTAGAACATGGAAAATGTGGTGCAAGCGGTAGGGCAGTCCAACGCCTACGGCAGATAGCAACACGGACAACTGACAACTAACAGTCAAATAATATGTAAAGGATTGGTAAAATCATGGTATATGCAATTAAAACTAGCGAACAGGACAAACAGAAAGCAATCAAAGAGGAATTAGCAGAACAAGCTGACGGTATCTTGACATATGTCAAACAGTACCATATGCAAGGCAATAGCTTCGACTATGATGGTATGCTGGACAAGTATCATGAGTATGCGGCGAAGAATATTCAGCAATGGGATAACCTTACATGGGCTATTCATAGTGCTGAGTATGACTTGGAGCATACCGACTATAATATGGATATGGAAGCCGGTAACCCATGTGTCGCATATGAGGCCGCGTATGAGAAGCTAACAGACTTACAAGACGAGGCCGAGGAATGGGCGGATCTCTTTGAGCATATGCTCGAAGACTTTTTCTACAAACTGCACGACCTGTTATACGGTGAAGAAGCATAAGCTTCTTCACCCATCCACCCAACAACACTTCTGGAATTATATGGAGGTATATTATGAATACTATAACCAACATCATCGACGCTATCAAGCACTACTGTGCTATGTATTTTACCCTGTATGCTAAATGTGAGGAACTTCAGGCTGACTGGGATGAGGCACGAGCACGCATTGAATCACCTGTCTATGTCGTGGATGACTATTTCATTCACTGGGAAACAGTTCGTGAGTATAACGAAGCATGTTATGAGTTAAGCCAATACAGACAGGCAGTTAAGCACCTATATGCAGCACTTACAACTGTATCTGACGAAGAATGGCGTGTTGCCAAAATGGTCGAGGAAGTGGAGCAGTCTAAAAATGACCATTATCCAATTCAGTTAAGATGAAAGGGGAATAACATTATGTACACTATCTATAATCACACGACTGGCCAGTATGGCATTATCTACCGCAGTCTGACCGTAGCACGGTCTATGGCTCATGCTTACAGCATATGGGCAAAGAATGACAGAGATGTCATTGATATGCAAACTGGCGAAGTTATGAGCCAGTTTAGCAAAGGACACGAAACTTACAGGGCTATGGCTTAATTGCCATAGCCTACCAATAGAAAGGATGATACAATATGTTCTCTACAAAAATCGCATTCGTCAATTCGGCTGATGGCACATATGACCATGCTGAGTTCTTCACAAAATGCCCTTGGTGTGATAATACCGAGGAAGCAGCCAAGAGAAAGAAAGAGTGGCTAGACCGACTTGAGGAAGTGCTGTTCATCATGCAAGAGCTGGAACCCTGCGACAGCCGCAACTGGGCACACAACCTGTGGGATAACGAATCTGTGGAATTTAATTTCCACAATATGACAAAGCATCTGGTCATTCTGATCAAAGGTCCATTCAGTTTTCAGGTAATGGTGAGGGACATATGAGTCCCTCTACCGCTTACCAACCGCACAATCGAGCACATGGATTGATTTTTTGGAAAGGAATTTTTGAAATGAAAAATCTCAAACTTGCACTGACCCTATCCGGCATTATTATTTTCTTCTGGGTCAGCATTTCATTTTGCAATGTAGTGGCACATAACAATCCGGCTGGAGGGGCTTATGAATATCCCTCTTGGAACTTCTTCGTGATGATGAACGAGTGAAGGCCATATGGCCTTCACTCAAAATGGAATGAATTAACAGAAAGGAAATATCTGATATGATAAACATTCGCACAATCAAGAAACTGACTGACGGCGATGGTCTGACACTTAAAAATGGGAAAATCAAGAGGTACAAGAGTGGCTATCAGGTAGCCACTAATGGCGTCGAGGTCATCAGTCCTGAAATGGCAATACAGGCGGTTCGAGAGTTCAAAGGCACATGTGGTGTTTGGCTTGAAAATGGCAGATACTACATTGACATTTCTAAACGAGTTAGCACTAAACGCGAGGCAGTTGAAATTGGCAGGAAATGTAATCAGCTTTCAATTTACAGATGGCGTGGAAATCCCGCCTGCCTTTACATTTAATATTTGAGAGGAGAAATAAAAAATGATTAACGTGAGAACTATTCGGAAAATGCAGGATGGCGATACCCTGAACCTTAAGAACGGCAATATTAAAAAGTACAAGGGCGGTTTTCAAGTGAATACCGCCACAGTTATCCTTGACACTCCAGAAAAAGCAATCGAATGGATGAAACGTTTGACTCGGAATTTTGGAAAGAGCTGTCAGATTCGTTTCAAAGATGAAAAGTATTATGTCAGCCTGACCGAGCATACCTACACGCGGCGGCAGGCAAGAGAAGTTGCAAGCGAACATCTTCAGGGCATTATTTACGATTGGAATAATCTGGCACACCAGGCGGTTTGATCCCGAAATCCCAGGAGTTGGTAATCCCAATTCCTGGGATGAATATTTATTCATTTTCTTTAATTCATTATCACTTTAATCAAATGAATTGCCTCGCCGGGGCGTGGCGAAATTGATATATCCACAGCAAGCTCGCCACGCCCCGCATTTTCCATTTAATACCAATTCCGAATATTTCCAGCCAAATTCTACCATATCTGGTATTATGTTCCATTTCCCATATCCTACCAGCTTATGGTATATAATTCCATACCAAATGTTTCCAGAATCTTTGTGCATATTGACGAATAAAAAAATTTGACTTTTCTATTGACATTTGCTATAGGGTGTGCTATTATATAATTGTTCCAAGGGAACAGATAAAAAAAATGAAATGGAGATACAAAAAATGACTACTGAAAAAATCGCTGAACTGCTGAACGAATGGATTGATAATGACCATGATTTTAGTGCGGAATCCATGAACGACTTCTGCAATACATATGCCCGCAATTATGACGAGTATATGGGTCTGTGGTACACAGTCTGCGGTTGCATCGAGGATGAGGAGAACTAACATCATGTATGAGTTCGAGATGTACAATGTCAACACAAAAGAAATTGAAACTGCATATGGCTACTCCCTAGCAGACGCTAGGGAGAGAAGCCCGAAGTATAACAGCCGTGAATGGGTTTGTCTAATGTCTACTTATATTGATTAAGGGGGAAATGAAAATGAAAATGTCTGAATTTGCAAATAACGTCCTTGATAAGAAAATGCTGATTGAACTTATCAAACACCTTCCTTCTTGTGAAGCCTGTCCTTTCCAGAAGGCTTGCGAGAAAGCGGTTATTGATAATCCGGATGAATCTTGTGAACAGTTCCTTAACCGTTGGATTGAAGATGATAGGAACGAGGGCTGAAAAGCCCTCTTCCAAAAGGAGGAAATTAAGATGGATATTACAAAATTGCAAGTCAGTCAGCATATCAAGGAAGACCGCTTGGATAGATATGTTGAAATTCAAATGAACACCGGACTTGGCGAACCTGTGGCAAAATTCAAATATGAGGACAAATGGCAGATTATTACAAGTACAGGAGTGATTTTGATTACAGATAGCCGGATGGAATTTCTAATCACATTATATTATGTCAACATGGATAAAGCAACTGCAATTTTCAGACGAAACGGGCAGATGAAAATGCCGAAAGTGGTATATGACGCAATTCAGAAGAACATGGCGAAAAAGCTAATCAAACATAGAAAGGAAAAATAAAAATGAAAATCGAATATGAAAAGCCCAGACAGGTTATCCACTTTGCCGCTCTGGAGGTTGGAACTGTATTCCGCGACCCGTCCGATGATATAATTTATATGAAAACTGAATATATTGATAATGACGGTGATGAAATCAATTCGATTGATTTAGCCACTGGAAACCTTGAGTGTCTTCATAATGACGCAAAAGTCTATCCCGTAGATGCTACATTATATGTTAAGGAGTGATAAAAAATGACAGGTTATAAAACATGGAAGTATCTGGTAATTAACTTCCTCCCTACAAAAGACTGGCCGCGGTTGTTTTTTGTAGAAGCTTCGTGTCGTTCGGAAGCTGAATCTTATATTCAGAAACACTGTGGACAAGACTATATGCTGGTGGATAAATACGATGAATTTGTCGCAAAAATTCTTGATTATCCCGAAATTCCGCATTATAAATTCTAATTTCCATTTGAGTTTCCTCCCATATTTTGGGAGGAAATTTCTATTTGAAAATTATAAAAAAAAATAATATAATTTTTATATAAAAAAAATAATTTTTATTTCTGTTTCAATTCTATAATTTTCCAGTCAAAAAATCAAATGCGGCAAATTTGGCAATCCCATAATTTGGAAGGGGGATTTGAGCCGGCCGCGATCCCACGCCGCGGCCGGAATTTCGCGAATTAAAGTGCTAACGTAAAAAAGTTTTCCAAATCCTTCCAGCCCAGCCCTTGGAAATTTTTCCCAAAATCTTTGTGCAATTTGACGAATATTTTATGCTTGACTTTTGGTATGCCTTGTGTTATACTAAGGGTACAAAAGGAAAGGAAATGATAAAAATGAAAATTTACATGGCGGGTGCGTTCTTCCGTCCCGAAACTAAATCAAGAATTGATTCATATGCGGCTGGTTTCCGGCGGCTTGGGTATGATGTATTTGTACCACAAGAACATACAGTCCCGAACGCTTGGGAAATGTCACAAGAGGATTGGGCAAAGGAAGTTTTCAAAATGGATATTGCCGCAATTCAAGAATGTGATATGGTATTTGTTGTATATGATGGTCTATATTCTGATTCTGGAACTGCTTGGGAAATCGGATATGCTTATGCTCTTGGAAAAAATATCCAAATGAGTGTAAATAATGGTGTAAAAGATATGTCTATTATGCCATTCGCAAGTGCTTGGGCTATTGAAAACTATAAAAATATTAAATTAGTTTAAGCGGTAGTTGTTTTTGATGGACTTGACAAACAAAAAATTTTTTGATATAATTCCATTAAGGAGATGAAAATTGATGGAATTATATCAAAATGAAATATGGAAACCTATTTAGGGATTTGAAAACTACTATATTACAAATTATGGTAGAGTATGGAGTACCATTTCAAATCAATGGTTAAAACCTACATTAAACCAACGCGGAAATTATAAACGATACTATGTCTCATTAGGTAGAAAAAGTAAAAAACAAATTCATAGACTTGTTGCCGAAGCATTTTTACCTAATCCTTACAATTTACCAGAAGTAGACCACAAAGACACAAATGGATTAAATAACCATGTGGATAATTTAAGATGGTGTACTCACGATGAAAATATGGCTAATGAATTGACACAAGAAAATGTAAAAAAGAATACTGGATATTTTGTGGAAATTGAAGAAATAGCCACAGGTAAAAAATTTTATGGTTATGAACAAGTAAGCATAGTTTTTGGAGTTAGTAGAGAAACAGTCAGAAATCACTTGAAAAATAGAGTTCAACATCCTAAATGGAGATTAACAGGAAAAAGAGTTAAAGAAAATCCAAATAACCTATTGACAAATAATTAAACGTATGTTATAATAAAACTACCAAATGACAAAGGAGATAAATAAAATGCTGAAAGAAATTTGCTTCGATTTAGACGGCTGTATTGTTGATCTTTACAACGTGCCTAACTGGTTGGAAAAGATTCGAGCCTATGACCCTACACCCTATCAGACCGCCGAACCGCTGGTTGATATGGCAGAACTTGCCTGTCTGCTCCGTAGCTTGCAGAATTGCGGTATCAATGTCGCGGTTATCACTTGGCTGTCAAAAGGGCTGAACAAACAGTATGATGATGAAGTCAGAAAAGCGAAGCGTGCTTGGCTGAAAGAATATGGTTTTCCGTTTGACAGTCTGCGGTGTGTAGCTTATGGAACGCCGAAGCATAAGGTTGAAGCCGCAAGACTTGCTGATGATGAAGAAGCCCTGATTTTTGATGATGATGCAAGAGTCCGCAGAGATTGGGACTTGGGCGGAGCAATCGACCCCACGACCACAAACATTCTGGAAGTATTGAAAGAAATTTTGAATGGGCTGGAATAATCCAGCCCATAGGGGGAAAATAAAATGAATGACGAACAGCTTGATATTTTGCTTGAAGAAGCGACAGACATTAAAATTTTGATTGCCTTGGGCTGAAAGGATTGACAAAAAATTGGGAATCCAGATTTTGGATTCCCTTTTTCATTTGAGCCTGCCGCGATCCAACGCCGCGGCAGGCATTTTAGATTTTCAGCATTTTCACCAATTTTTTGCCCTAAAATTTGTGCATTCTGCCAGTAGACAAAAATCCTAAAACATGATATACTTTATAATGTCAAAGGGAAATAATAATTAAATGTTTAGATAATAAGAAAGAGGTAAGTCTAATGACTATTGAAAAGAATAAGAACTTGTTTATCATCACTCTTGGAGATGGCAAGAAAACCTACTTCAACTTCTCTGATGGCTGTATCTATGGTATGACCGGCAAAAAGGTCAAGGATTTTTGTCCAGAAGCAAAGAAGATTCTAAAAACATACGCCGATAATGATTTTCTTGCAAGATATTTTGCGGTAAGAAATAAAAATTATGACTATTATTTTAGCGATGTTAATAAATGGTCTACTGAAATGGTAGAAACTATTTATAGCATTTTCGGCAAAGATTATAATTGGCGTATTCTTGGCGTGATTGCTTATTTCTGTAATTTTAATAATTATGTTCTTGATAAGCAAGGCGTTAAGTATTTGAAATTAGGTCTTGCTTCATTGGAAGAACATCAATTTGAAAACCTGTGCCGGAATGAAATTGAAGTTGCTGTTCGGGCAGTACGTTATTCAAATGTTAATCCGCAGATTTTAAGAATTATGAATAATGTAAAGCCCGCAGTACATGAAACTATCCTGAAAGACGCAGATAAAATTTTGTTCCGAATGGAACATGAATGTTGGGAACTGCTTGACGGTTTTTATAGCATGAGCAGAACCGTCGAAAGATACATCACACTCTGCAACGAATTGGGCAAAGAAAGAACATACAAAGATATGTTTTTGGCCATTTGTCAGATGGAAATGGAAAAACGCCTTACTCTTGAAGCAGGAAGCAAAGATTATCAGCTGAATGCAAACCTTGCCTTTGAAGATAATAATTTTATTGTACTTGTGCCAACTGTGGCAAAAGAATTTGAAGCAGAGGCTGATTATCAGTCAAACTGTGTTTATCGTGCCTATTATCCAAAGGTATTAAAGCATGAAACGCACATTGTTTTTATTCGGCATAAGACTGAACCGGAAAAACCTTACATCACCTGCGAAGTAAATAATGATGGTGAAATCGTTCAGTATTTGACCCGTTTCAATAACTATGTTCATTGGGAAACTGATGAATTGGGCTTCCAGTTCCAAGCAATATACGCTAATTATCTTTCTGAACATTTTAATAAAAACGCTTGACAAAACAGCCCTGTTATGATATAATAGGGCTATTAAAAGAAAGGAATTGATAAAAATGAAAGCCACTGGTATTGTACGCAGGATTGATGACCTTGGACGTGTAATTATTCCGAAAGACATTCGCCGTAGTTTGAAGATTCGTGAGGGAGACCCACTTGAAATCTTTATTGAAAATAACTGTGTTTGTTTTCAGAAGTATTCAACGCTTGGTTCACTTGCCGAAGAACCCTTGCAGATTGCTATTAAAATGGCGTCAAATTCCGGTTTGCGTCCTATTGCAATTTATGACACTGATAAAAAATTGCGGGGCATGGAAAACTTTCCGTCCTATGTCTCGAAGACATGGGAAGATGAAGACGAACCATTTGAATACAATGCTACTTACGGTGTTTACCCGGTTGACGCAGATGGTGACCGCGTGGGATATGTAGTTTGTGATTCACAAGACATGGGCTGTGAAATGATAATGATTTCCCGCTATCTTGGCACTGTAATTGAAGACTAAAAAACATCCAGAGGGCTATGCCCTCTGGATTATTTAAAATCTGCTAATTTTTTTTGAGCCTCGCGGCCACGGTCCAGCCGCGAGGATTTTTAGATTTTTGGCACATTGCACAATTTTTCAATGCAAATTTTGTGCAAAATGACAGTTGACTTTTCTCCCGATACCTGTTATACTATTGGTACAAGGTTAAGGGAGGGAATACCTAATGACTTCTGACGAAAAACTTAAATACTGCATTGAAAGTTGGGTCGAGACATTTGATGATTGTGCTTGTTGTCCTCTGATGTTCAAATGCCGAGATGATGAAGATATCCAAGGCATTGACTGCATTGAATGTGGTGAAAAAATTATTGATTGGTTAAAGGAGAATGAACAATGAAAAATCTGTACTGGAAACGCATTTACATGAAAATGAATGACGGCCAAGAGCCTATTCTGAACTGGTCAACACAACTTGTCTATTGCCCTGAACCGCCTGACCGTGAGACAATGACAATTAAAAACACAACAGACCTTGCAGTAGCTATTTGCAGTAACTATGTCAATGGCTCTATCAAGCGTAGGACTTTTGACAGAAGAATCAAAAAATTCCATATCGAAAATATGAGATACTGGAAAGGCGAAGACTACAAACCCGAAAAAATTTGTTTCCCTGTTTCACGTGAAACAATCTACAATCCGCTGAATTATGACATGAGTTTCAAGAGATTGTCAGAAGAATTGTCCGCAGAAGATTTTATCCGCTGGATGAAAGATAACGGAATGAACACTTGTCCGATTATGAAATAAAATGGTAGGCTTAACAGCCTACCATAATAAGGAAAGGAATTGATACAATGGATTTAGTTATTATTATTTTAGGTATTCTTTATCTCTGCGGGGTCAAAGTTGGCATAGCACTTGCAATCTGTGCTATTATTGAAGGCGTTTTAAGTCTTGCTAATGCAATTATCAGAAAATTAGAGGAATAAGGGGTTGACAAACAACCCCTATTGTGGTATAATTGATTTATCAAAGGAAAGGAATTGATAAAAATGATTATGGACACCGCTATTGTTGAAGCAATGAATTTGCAGGACTTGAATGACTACATAAACAAGAAGAAGCCCGAAGAATTACAGACCCTGATTGCATTAGCACAGAAAAGAATTAACCAGTTAGACCAAGAGAAAGAAGCAAAGTACATGGCCGCAATCGTCAAGTCTATTCAGGATTATCTGGATAATGTTGGAGATTTGACATTCCATGTTGAGTATGAAGATGAAGATGGGCAGGACGCGGAAACTGATATTACAGTAGACAATCTGAATCCGCCTGCTGGTGGTCAGGGAACTATTTATATTTAAGGAGTGATACAAATGCTTACAAATCCGGCTTTTTGGGCAGTTTTTGGAGTTGTTCTCTTTTTCATCTGTTTGATCTTGATGTTTATCCCTGACACTTGGCGTGGCAGATTGGCAGTTTTTGGCCTATGTTGTGTGATTGCCTTTACTTCTGCAAGTCTAATGTATTTTACTGCTACCAATAGTCAAGAGCGTTGGAATGATGGTAGACATGCAGAAGATAGTGGCCGCTATTGGTTGACAAGCGTAACTGATTACAAAGGAATCAAAACATATTATTACACTTGTGAAGATTGCGGACATACTGAACAATTTAGTCAGATAATGAGATAACAACGCCGGTTGGGAAAAAAATTATAAAAAAAAATTCCCAACCGGCTTGACAAATTAAAAAAAATTTGATATAATAATAGTACCAAAAGGAAAGGAATTGATAATAATGACTGAAATTACTACCTATGAGTGCGACTACTGCGGGCAGGTGTTCGATGATGAAGTAGAATGTATTCATCATGAATGGAAATGCAGATACGAAGATCTGTGTAAAACTGAAAACTGCGAACCGCTGAAAATGTTCAATGTCCTTGGTAAAGAAATCAATGGTTTCGATTATCCTGAATGTGATGAAATTGGAGCGGTAGAAATTCATTCCTACGCTTGGGCACAATTCATCAATGATTATTTTGATGAACGGGGTTATGAACATCCTATTAAAATTAAAATGGGGCTGATTGACCACTATGGTCTGTGGTATTATGACCCTGAATATCACTATGGCGAGTGGCAGTCTTATGAAGAAGTTCTTGAAGATATTCAGGAAATTGGCAAGAAATTTAATCAAGGGGCTTGACAAGCCCCTTGACCTGTGATATAATTGATTTATCAAAAGGAAAGGAAATGATACAATGAATTATCAGGTTATTTTCATGGACAATGAGGGAACTGTTCAGGCGGGTATCTGGAATCAGGACAGGGATGAAATTATTTGCGGCTGTTGTGGTGCGACAATCGAATCGGGCGATTTTGTCCTGCTTCACATCTATGATGAATGGCTGAACATCACCGATGAAATCTGTGGGGATGATGGAGATATTCTTCATGAGATTGAAGAAAAGGTTGACCGCCTGACAACTTCTGAAATTGAAGCAATTCTTGATGGAGAGAAGGATTTTAACGAATGAAATTTTTGATTGCAGCGATTATTGCTTGGTTTCAGAAAAATGAACTGCCTGTTGTAATTTATGGGGCTGATGGTAGCCCCATTGCCAACTGGAAGATTAAGCCAAAGGATTGCTATTTTGCAAAGCGGCTGGATGAGGCTGTCCGCGATAGAGATGGATTGTACTGTTATCCATTAAATGCTGATGGTGAATACTGTGGTTGCATTTGCTGGGAATGGATTGAAGATGATGATGATTTTGAACAGCCAGAAATTTATGATATTTTGAATATCTGTAATCTTCTGGAAATTGCCTGCGGTTTGGATGAAAATTCCTAATTCATCAGGGCGGTTCATTTGAGCCGCCCGATGTCCTGCACACCGGGCGGCATTTTAATTTTTAAGCATTTTGCACAATTTTCTCATGCAAATTTTGTGCATCTTGCCAATAGACAAAAATCCTGAAATGTGATATACTCTATAATGTCAAGAGGGAATAGTGATTAAAAGTGCTTGGTATCATTAGCCGAGCTACACAACTTCCTAGGTTCGTGTGTAAAAAAAATAAAATTCCCTCTTGACAAGCAACACCTAATGTGTTATAATTGAGTCAACAAGTGAAGGAAACACTTAAAAACCAGAAAGGATTGATACCATGGAAAAGGTTAAAGCCCCCACCCGCAAGGAAATGTTCACCGCTGTTTCTGACTTTCTCGCCGAACATGATGCTGATGTTGCTCTGATTGATTTTGTCAATCACCAGATTGAGCTTCTGGACAGCAAGAAGGAAAACAAGAAGCAGGTCAAGGAGCAGGAAGAAAACGCCGCCTACTCTGATGCAATCTATGAGCAGATGGCGTTCGAGCGTAAGTACAGCGTCGCAGAGCTGATGAAGGAGCTTCCGATGGTCAATGACTGGAACACCAGCCATGAAACTGAACTGTCGGTTCAGAAGCTCGCAAGCCTGTTGAAGCCGCTGGTCGATGGTGGCAAGGTCATTAAGACCACCGAGAAACGCAGAGTGTTCTACACCAAGGCGTGAAAAACCAAGGGGCGGAGAAATCCGCCCCACTAATTAAGGAGAGCCTATGAGAGAGTTGACTGAAAAGGAATGGGCAAAAGTCGATAATCTTGTTGATAAGCTAGAATGTTCGATTGATGAAGCAGTTGATATTCTGGACGCCGACAAAGCTATTGACCGCAATCAAAAGGTTGATTTTGATTTAAGTCCAGAAGAACATAAGCAAGCAATGAAACTTGCTAATGTCAAAGAGCATACAGTTAAGAAAAGCAATGTTTACCGCCCGCGTAAACCTAATGAAATTAAAGGTGCAATTATCACTGGTTTGTCAAAATATTTGACAGAAACGGCAGATTTTGAAGTGATTGATGAAGAAATCACAAATAAAGAGCGGACGATAATGTTTACAAGTGGCGGCAACCGCTACGAATTGACCCTGATACAAAAAAGAGCATCAAAAACTTAAAGAAAATGCTGGAAAATGAAAATTTTTCCAGCATTTTTGTATAATTTAATGAATTTTTAAGGATTTTTTGTGCATTTTTATCTATTGACATTTGGGCTGCCCGGCCACGACCTAGCCGGGCAGAATTTCCAATATTTACCAGTTTTACCAATTTTTTCGTCAAAATCCTGCTTCATTTGACTAAAATATTAAATCCTTAAAGTGCCGCACTTTACCACATTAAAGTGTTAAAGCGTGCATAAATATTCATTGAAAATGAATAAATATTCTTCTTGACATTTTGGGCAAGGTGTGATAATATATAAGAGCAATGAGGGAGCGATGGCAAACCCTGATTGACATTATTAAAAGGATGGAAACCCTATGACTAAACTTGATAAGCGTCGAAAGTATTACCTGATTCTGGATTGTGAAACCGCGACACTTTCTTATGCCGCAAAGTTTCCCGCAGAGATGAAGAAGAATGTTGCAATCGCCAAGCCGCTGATTTATGATTTGGGATGGCAGATTGTGGATATTCGGGGCAAGGTCTATAAGCGTGCGTCCTACCTCATTTCTGAAATTTTCAGTGTTCCCGCAGTTTTTAATACTGCATATTATGCAAGTAAGCGTCCGATTTATCTTGAACGTTTGAAGAATAAGGAAATCACACTTGCAGATTGGAATACGGCTATTGCAGAACTGATTGAAGATTTGGACGCTGTTGAAGCTGTTGGAGCATATAACAGTATGTTCGACTTTAAGAAGGCTATTCCATTCACTGACCTTTATATTTCCAAGCTGTATTCGCCGGATTTCTTTGAATGGGAAGTATATCAGAATGAACGATGTGAAGCAATCGCCCACGGAAGCAAGCCCCATTCGCAGACAGAGTTTGAACCTGATGTTTTCCGCTTCCATGGCAAGACGTATCCGCTGTTTGACCTGTGGGGTTTGTCTTGTGAGCACCTGTTAAATAATCCCGACTATAAGCAAATGTGCTATGATAATGAGTGGAGAACGGCAAGTGGTAAATACTATCCGACTAATGCGGAAAAGGCATTTGCCTATTGTTTTCAGCAGGAAGATTTTGAAGAAGCACATACTGCATTAGAGGACGCAATTATTGAGTCTATGCTGTTCGCCCTTATTGGAGCAAAGACCAAGCACAAGTTTGAAATGGGTATTGAATACTTCCCCTTCAAAAAGTTGGGAAGATTTGACAGTGATTGGGAGCTGTAAAAGCTCCCAACTCTCCCAAAATTATCACAGCTACGGTATTGAAATTGCCATTCTGACAATTACTTCCAGCGTTTCACGATAAAATGTCAAGCCGAAAAAAAATCGTGGAAAATTCAATTAAGGTATTGACAAATCGAAAGGTTTGTGATACAATATAATTGTTCCAAGAGAGGAACACAAAACAAATAAGGGTTGCGACCTACCGCTAGAAAGGAATTGATAATTATGGAAAAGAAGATTACCTATGCCCAGGCCCTGAACACCGTCCTGAACAATGAGAATATCGTCCTTGCGTCTGATGTTCGTGAGAAGCTGGAAGCCCTGCTTGCCTCTGTTTCCAAGAAGTCCGGCGAAAAGAAGGATACTGCACAGCAGGTCGAGAACGCCACGATGGTGGAGCGGATTTATCAGGAGATGGAAGCTAACCGGACTTACTCCATTGCCGAACTGATTAAGGAACTTCCGGTTGTGGCCGACTTCAATGCCAACCATGAGAACGATATGTCCACGCAGAGAATGGCGAACCTGCTCAAGACCCTTGTAGAAGATGGCAGGGTGATTAAGACCACTGAAAAGCGGCGTGTCTACTACACCAAGGCATGAGCGAAAAAGAAGTAAGGGGAGTTTTCTCCCCTTACTTCTCCCAGCTAGTTCTAGCTAATTTCCAGTAAACAAAATTCTAATAGGACGGTAAAATGTCAATGACCGCTGAAAAGTTGGCAAATTCGCTTAAAATCTCTATTGAAGAAGCTAAACAAGTTTTGGAAATGGACAAGCGAATTGATAAGGGCGAAAAGCTGTTTGAATTGCCGCCGGAGCTTGAAGCAGGAGCAAAAAAGGCAAGACGTGCTGACCGGAAGAAAGTGGAAAATGTAAAACGGGAACGCAAACCTGATGAAGACAAAAGGGAGCTAATCCAGTATTTGGAAAGTTCCTTGGAAGATGCCTACCCCGATTTGGATTTGGGTAATATTACCATTACAAATCCAGAACGAGAAATGGAATTTACTTACAATGGAATTAAATACCGGTTGATCCTAATGCGTCCAAGGAAATAGATGGAAGATGGAAACATCTTCCATCCTTTTTTGGAATCATAATTGGAAAATATTGGAACAGATGGTAATTTCAGCCGGTCGCGTACAATTGACGCGACCGGAATTTTGATTTAATTTGATAATTGTAAATTTTCCGAAAAAAAATTTGGACATTTTACGAAAATTGATTTTTCCCGAATTTTATAGTATTATGTAAAAGGAGGTAAAATTTATGAACAAATATGAATTAGCAAAATATATTAATACAACAGTTGGAATGGTAGAAACCAATTTTCCCTTGCTCTGTTCTAAAAATTTAGCTAAAGGGTATTTAATTACAAAAATTGGCAAAGGTGAAACGGCTGATTATACTATTCAAGAAGTAGAGCCATAGATATTAGATAAAAAGTTTTTTTCTAAAAAGCGAGAACTTAATAATTATTCTCATTTATCTGAAGAAGAATTAAAAAATGAAAAATGGATAACTACTTATTGCTCTAACTTATATGAAGTATCAGATTTAGGGCGAGTCAGAAAAAAATATGATAAAAAAATTTTATAGGGAACTATAATAGACGGATATTAGTATGTAGAATTAGATTATCATAGATATGGAATGAATAGAATTGTATTACAATCTTGGCAACCTAATCCTGATTTCCAAAATTTGACAGTAGACCATATTGATGGAAAAAGAGGAAATAATAGGTTATCAAATTTAAGATGGGGAACTAATGAAGAAAATACTACTTGGATGTTAATGAATAGAAAAGAAATTACAAAAGAAACAACTCGATTGATAAATTAGTATGGGTATGATGAAGTATTAAAAATACTTCAATCAATTAAATAAATAAATTGGAGCCGACCGGTCTGGCAAGACTTGGTCGGAATTTCCATTTAAACCCTCATATGGCAATTTTTTGTTCAATCTAGCAGCCTCTCATATGCCGCATGTTTTTCCCGAAACTTGCAATTTTTAAAAAAATATTTTATAATATATATACAGAATAAAGAGTTCTGAAAATCTTTATAAAGAGGTAATATACATATGTATGATTTTTATGATCGTCTGATGAAGGGTGAATCCGCAGAGGATATTGCTAAGAGCATCACTGAGGAACTGAATAAGGCACAGGCCAAGAGAGAAGAGGTACTGAAGGCTCGGGCTGAAGCATCCAAGAGAGATCAGACAATGACAGCAGATGTAGAGGCTATCAGCGCTGGCCTGATGAAGTTTGCTAAGGATTATTATGGCTATGACATTGAGGTCAAGCCGGAAGACCTGATGAAGGTTTTTGATATGGCTGATAAAATTGGTCGTGCCATCGAGGACCTTAGTAAGACGGTTGAGAAGCCTGCTGAGAAAGTAAAGGCTAAGGTATACAAGGTCAATGGTTCTGCTGATGAAGTCATTGATAAGTTCCTTAATATGATGGGGTGGTAATAGATAGGGGAGAAATCCCCTACCTATTTTTTTTATTTTGGCTGGAAAATTTTGGAAAGTCAAATTTGATTTTTATAAAAAAATATGATATAATATTAAAAAAAGATATAATTGCATTAGGGTAGTGATTAATTGATGTCGGTCGATATATGGAGAATAGGGGTGCTACTGGTACAACAGGGGCATAGCACTACTCCACTTTAATACAATTTTCATTAATTCTTATTAATTTATATTAATTTCTATTAATCCTTAATCAATTCTTATTATTAACTTTAATATAATTATATCAATATTTT
>OCQA01000248.1_pt1 | contig 65968 bp, 67 predicted proteins | sample 1538571 | NCBI WGS metagenome assembly OCQA01 (sample SAMN04571708, study PRJEB22368) | human gut metagenome | biome: human gut; material: stool | host: Homo sapiens | place: Luxembourg | collected 2012-09-28 | reverse complement strand
CTCCCACCCGTGTAACGTAGTGGATGATCTGTCCGACTTTCAGTACAATTGGTAGATGCTAATACTTTAAGTTGTAGAAATTTCAAAGCCTTGTTCATAATATGTGCTGCATTCGTAATATAAATCGCCGGTGAAATCTATTGTTAAAATGAAATTACCATAATTAACTGTGTCTAACTTGAAAGACACAGTAGGTGCATATTCTGAATTACAGGAGTTATGTACAAGATTCCCAGTTGTACCTCCTGGATAAGCATATATTGTGCCAGTAGGTATCATCCAAGGGGTTAAATTTTCTTTTGTACGAACCAACGCGTATTTCAATTCAATGCCGCCAACTAATGTCCCAATACTGGAGGTGAATTTACTTGTAATTACAAGTCTATTGCCTTCTTCCTTCTTGATAACACCTGTCCGATAACTTTTACCTGAATATAGAGTGTAAGGCATTAGGCCGTTTTTTATTTGGCTGACAGTAGGTAGTAGTCCTCCCACAACTGCCGACATGTCCTCTTTTGACATCTGTTTGATCTCGCCGTTATTCATTACTGCGAGGAAAGTTTTCACGTTAGCAAGCTCGGTACTCTGTACCTGGCTCACCTGATTTAAAGCTTTGTTTGCCATATAATTTTAGGTTTAAAAGTTATTCATTAATCAAATCTACATATCCAGCCGACACCAAGTCTGCAAGGTTGTACGACAAGGGCATTCCGGCATCTCTCTTGCACAGATATTTCACTCCATCTTGCGTATAGTATTTACCATTCACAAGCACGGTCTTAGCGTATTCGTAAGGAATAGGATTCTCTTTGCTTCCGTCGGCTTCTGCTGGGTCTTCTGGTTCTTCTTCGGTGACTACCGTCACGTACTGGTCGACGAGTTCTGCCAAGCTGTAGTTGAGAGGGATTCCGCTGTCGCGGGTACATAGGTAGAGGACTTCCGCTTCAGTGTAGTACTTGCCCTGGTATAGCTGCATGTTTGGCTCCCAAGGAATAGGATCTTCCTTGCTTCCTTCATGTAGCGACACTTTCTTGTATAGCGATTCTGTACCAGCTTCCCCCGGTACCCATTCAGCAGAGAAGGTATGTGGCTGGAGCACTTCGAACAGATCTTCTCCATGTTGGAATCTGAACTCCGGTGTAGCAGGTTCACCTATGAGGTTGTCAAACTTAGGAAAGTATTGCTTCTTTTCCAGGGCCTGTTCAGCCGTCAAACCTGCATCGTTTATCTTCTCAGAGATTCCAGCCATCAATAGGTCAATCTTGTTTAGGTAAGTGTAATCGACGGATTCCGGTGCGAAAATCTTTCCCTCTTCGATCATCTGGTCGCGCTCGATCTCTGTGATCTCTTTCCACAGAGCGGCTTCTTCTTGCGAGGCCACTATGATGGATTTCACAAACCTTCTGACCTTGATGTCTACCTCGAAGTTCTCGGTGAGGTAGCAACCGTTACTTGCTTGTAGTATCATATTTTTAATAATTAAGAGTTTAACCAATAAGATCCCATGTCGCGCACCCACATGATGAATTTAGTTTCCGTTGCGATACAAGTGAATCTTATGCACGTGTTTTTCGGGATACTCATCTCTTGAGATACGCCAGATTGCTTGACATTGATATTAGTAACACCATCATTGTAGATGTTTATGCTCATACCGGCGAATTCAAGATCACTCGGCAATGTGACTTCGTAATATGCGCTGCTGTCGTTTGCGTTGATGATATAGTTCAGGTTGTTATTCGCCGAGAATACGCTATCTTTACCGATTGTGTATTTCCATTCCCACTTGCCAGTTGGAGCTATAGAACCCTTACCTGTCATGTATGTGAATGGTGATAATAGCCTTCCCTTTATCGTCACGTTTTCAAAATGCCCACTTGTCGCATTGATCTCGCCACTGACATGTGCATTGTTTGCAAATAATTCTCCCAGTTCGGTCACCCTATATGGTGCTAATTCAGGTGTCAAACCTCCAGACCAGAATCTTATCTTCTGACCCAAATCAGACCCACTTACACCAGCCGTGACAGTACCATCCTCCTTCATGATAAGCAGCTCATTACCTTGGAGGAAGGTGATCTTCGCATTCTTCGCGATTATTAATCCAGTCAGAATTGCGGTGACATTCACAGAGAACTTCTCCCAGTATTCCGTATTGGTATAAGTCAAGCTGGTGGATGACACGTGGGTTTGTTTACATTGATAGGCATCCCAACCGACTTCATTACCTATGTTCTGTACGAAAGCTACGTCGATGTACCGGAGAACGCTTGTCCCGCCGGTCAGGCTGCTGTCATTGCGATATTCTCGTCCAGCCTCCCATATCGGCGTTCGGATGATGCAACCTTGGATGCCTTGTTCACCCCATTTGGCCCATACTTTCGGCGTCGAAAAACTACTCCAGATGCCGGAGCTGCTCTTCGTGCGCTGGCACCTCCATTCATAAGGATAGGTTGCCGATATACCTTCTGAAACGGCTGACCATCCTGAGGGCACATAGTTGTCACTTTGTACCGTACCAGGTGTAGAAGGCTGGCTGTAAGTGGTTGTTCGCTGATAAATGTATTCGTACTGAACAGCGTCTTTACCATCTTTTCCATCTTCTCCATCCTTGCCGTCCTCGCCTTTGTCGCCATCTTGTCCGCATTCAGCCAACAGATCATACTCTTCTGTGTTCTTTTCACCAGTAAGCACATATTGACCGTCGCTGTAGGTGAAGAGATTTCCGTCTTTGTCTGTCCAAACATAGAGCGGAGGATTCCTCGTCGCTACTTTGGCTGTCCAGGAGCTTCCACCCATACTGACTACTCCGAGTTTGGGTACCAGCATGTCCAGCTTCCAGCTTCCCATATTGGTATAGCCTTCACCTTGCGAACCGGTAACATTTGCGGCTGTCGTTTCTGAGGCCGTACCGTCCGTGTACTCGATGATGCTTCGTGTCCAGATATAGGTACCGTTAATCCAGCCCGGATAATCGGTCGACCATTCACCGCCGATAAGCTCTGTAGCTGATGAAGATCTGTAGTACCATTCAGTGATCTTCTTGATACCTTTACCTCCGGATATGCACGCAGCATCCGTGTAGGTCACTGTGCCGTCACTGAAGTATGTCGCTGACCGCGACCAAATGTATTTACCGTTCTCCCAAGTGGGGGCCGTCGTCTGCCATCCGGATGTCGGAGCAGTAGAATTACTGCTGCTGATCGCATATTCCACATCGACGTTCTGGATGCTCTTGGCATCAGCGCCGTCTGTTGCGATGATCAGGTATTCAGCATTGTTAGCTTCACCAGTTAGCACATAGCTCCCGTCGTTATACGTGAATAAGTTTTCGCCTCCATCTGTCCAAACCCACATTGGTGGGTTATCCGTTCCGTTCTTCACATTGCACATGTGGCTGGATGCACCCATGCGAACAACGCCGAGGTAGGGTACATGCAGCCCGGCATACCAGTTACCCAGTGGAGTCACAGACTGGCCTGCAGGACCTTGTATCTTGCCGACATTATTAAACTTCGAACCGTCCCACACCCACAGGTCTCCGTTTATCAGATAGCCGTCGCCTTCATCATTGCCTGACGTAGGTAGCTGACTGGAGTCATCGAACGATCCAAGGATTTTGACAGAAGTGCCATCCTCTCCATCGCCACCTTTGTCCACCTGCTTGAGCCATGCTGCATTATCGTCTGCCGGTGGAGTATCGGTACCGTTCTCGGCTACACAAAGCCAGATGCAACCGTTATATGAGAATCTGTCGAAGTAGTCAGCGTGATTGTCTGCTGGCGGCCATGCACCGCGGTCGTTGGCCGTGCGGACGGGAGTACCATCTGGCTTAACCTGTGCGATGGTGCCTGTGAAGTAGACGGAGTTCAGGTACATTGAGTAACCTTCCATTTGTAGACCGAAGACATTCAAGTTCGACAGGTCACCGTATTGCATGGCGATGTTAGCCTTCCCGATTTCCCATGTATTCTGCTTCCACAGCATACGGGTATAGGTTCGTGTCTCATAGACAGAAGTCTGTCGATCTTCTTTGTCGACATTACCACGACAGGAAAAATGCATTTGCGCACAAGGATGAATGTTGTATCCGTCTCTGAGTGAATATCGGAAAGTACCGTTATTGTCACCGCTGACTTCTTTTATTAACCAGTAAGCAGTTGCGAATCCTGCATAGGTGAAATTACCTTTGCTGTCGTCAGAAGTTTCAGTTGCGTCGCGACTGTCTCCGAAGTGAAATATTCCCATGCACATATCTCCGACCTCGACCGCACCATATTCGCCGTCCTCGAGCTTCAAGGTACAGGTACCCGTATTGAGAGGGTTTCCTTCTTCATCCGTGTCCGGTGTACATGATTCGATGATACCCCCTCCTGGTGAGCGCCATTTATCGCCGATGACTATTTCGACACGGTTGTAACGAAGTTCCGGTACTTGCAGCCACTCCCACAAGGTGAGTCCACGCATCTCACCAAAGCCTCGTTCGTCGATTTTAGCTCCAAATCCTGTTAGACCTGGTGCAAACCCATCCTTCCCGAACACTGCACCTGCTAAGAAGGAGACAAGGAAATTCGTATAATCTTCTTGGTCCTTACGAATGTACTTCCCTTCCGCAACACTCCCCGCTGTATCTGCATAGCCGGCCTTAATTTTCTTTCCATTAACCAGCAAATATTCTCTTACATAGGAAAACGCATTCAGCAGGTCTATATTCCTGTGCGTATGCCCGACGCCGCCACCTGTTCCGGCGGCAGCGGCCAGCAGTTGGCCGACGACGTCCGCGATGGCCCCTACGGTTGTCGTATTCCAAGTTTCGCTGTACGGGTTTTGGACAGGAAACAAATCCCCCTCGGACAGGGGAAGACGTGGCACCTCAGCCAGCCGAGGGGGTATCGTAAAATTTCCGACTTCAGGGATGGTGATGTCCAGCATGTCTGCCGGAACATCGGTTCTGGGTAGATTGAGCAAGGGGCGGGAATCAGCGTACTTGTACGTGAAAGTATAGTTGGTCGGTAACTCACGCAGGTTTCCGGTGACAGTGCTCTCCACGACGACAATCTGACGAAGGTAGCTACCTACATAGAGGTACTTCTTCTGTGACGGGAAGAAGTCAAGCAACCATCGGGCTTCATCCTTGGTCAGATGCCCGGTATTCTTCTCGTACTTCCGCTCCGTATCGACACGATACTCTTCGCTCATTTCATCCACTTCGGCCAGGTTATGCGTGTGATCAGCTTCAAGGTTCGTCTTTCCGTATGCCCTGAAGCAATCCACACCTCCCAAAGAGTTCTCGAAGAGCACCCAGTCCTCGCTGATGGAGCGCATGGCGTCGGCGTAGTATCGCTGGATATATGTCAACCGTTCACCGCTGGCGCTCTCGACCCATACATCATAGTAGCCCGGCTTACCGTCCGGATACAGCAGACTGACGACTACCTGATACTCGACAGGGATGGTGTACGCCTTCCCGGCTTCCACATTACACAGCTCGATGTCCTTCTGCGATGTCATCTGTCCGTCGTCGCCGACAAAGTATCCGCGCAGTTTCACGACACCGGCGACCGGTGCGTAGTAGGTCAGGAACTCTGGCGTGTAATAGGTCACAGGTTTCACCGTAGGCTGCCAGGTGAGCCAGTTTTGCGTCAGAAAGTTCGTGGCCGTGTCAGCCAGGTTATCCACACCGCCACGCACTGCATGGAAGTTGACCGCTTGCCCGTCAATCTCCGCGATGAACTCGGCGTGCAGATTGGTTTGCTCATAAGTGCGTACCGCACTGCCTCGAAAATCGAAAGAAAGTTGTGCATGTACGACATCGCGCATATCTATCTCGATGCGTCCCTGACTGTCAGGATCATACCGCTGCGACAGGACTTCTTCCGTTCCTTTCTTCAGGACGAAAGAAATCTGCGCATCCGAGCTGATGATGAACTTCTTCAGGTTCATCGACAGTGACAGCGCATCGGGTTGTTGAAGTATAGTCATAAGTTATTTGTTTTGCAGCGAAGGTATCACACTTCGTCGGCGGCCGAAAGGACAAGTTAATTATATCGTTTAGTGCAGATCAACCACGCTTCCACCCGGCAATAGACATGCGGATAAGGCATCACATCTGGCATATACGAAACGCGCATGTAGTGCTTCTGCCCGTCGGCGAACTTCTCAGACGGCGCTTCCGGGTAGATGGTTATTGCTCCCTTTTTTGGGGCAGCATCATATTCTTCTTTGCTGATCTCTGTATAGGCCGTCTGCACTGACCAGGTATATTCACTACTGCGATATATGTCATAATCTCCTGTATCCTTAGCCACAGATATCGGATCGTAATTCCGAGTCGTTAAAAACGTGGATTCAACTGGCTCATCATGGCCGCCTAATGTGTAATGAAGTACATCAATCATCAGGCGCTGCCCGTTGATGACAACAGGCATACAAGCTGGCAGGCTGTTCTTCACATGATCAGGTAGCTTCAATTCAGCAGTTACCTGCAGGAGCGAATTCCGATAGAGTGCATCCATCCGACGCCAGAACTTTTCATAGATGCCGTTGAAACCCACATATTGAAGAGAATAATCGCCAAGTCGGAGCGATTGGTCATGATCGTCTTGCGCGTATGCAGCTGTTGTACCTACGGGTACTCCATTCACATAAGCGGCAAAAGCTAATATGATTTTGGTTGGCTCATCATTCGATTGTACTTCTACATTGGATTCTGTTTCGATGCCCTCGACAGACAGGTTGGAATTCGTGAATTTTCCGCCTCCTATATAGAGTACATACACCTCTCGACCTCTGCTTCGATCATTGGGCATAGTTCCATTAGGGTTACGAAGAGCTGGTATACAGTCGTGTATGGTGATTTCTTCTGCCTCCAGACTCTCACCACTATCGTACCCCATGGTGCTGTCTGAAATCTGATCCCAAATTGTCTTAACAAATACACGTACACGCCCGGGCTGACAGATGATTTTATAACCGATTCGTTGGTAGCTTCCATTTACTTCCTTGGTACCGACATATTTATACGTCGATATCATCCCATCAAGCGTCTCAGGATTGTCACTTCCCAAATCCCCTTCAGTGGATTCCTCCGATTTCAGGGTGATTCGCTTATAGGTATCGGGGGCTTCAACCTGCAAATGACTGGTGAGATACCCTGATAGATTCGCTGATGCTTCTTTGTCAATCACCTCATTGAATAGTACGATTTTCACCGTCCTCGCAGTTTCGTCGGTGACAAATTCGCAGCAGAATTTTTTTCGGAATACATTTAAGATATCACCGCATGTACATTCAGGCACCAAATCAGACAAACGAATAACTCCGTTCACTAATGCGTCGCAACAGTTGTTGACAAATACCATATCAGGGAATGGGGCGGTTTTCGTGAAAAAATTCTCCTGCAACTCATAGCCGAAATACTGAAGGATACGTTTCAGCAGGTAATTCGCCTTCAGGAATGGGCTGATATAATAACCGGCGGACAGCTCAATCGTATCCTCACCCGACTTCTCCGTACGATCGACAGCGTTGTAGAAATCGAAATTTGACGGATCACTGAAATTAGATTCGTACCATCTTCCATATTCGTCTTCCGCGCCGTATCTATTGATCCACTTGTAGATTGTTTTTCCATCCTCATCAGTTTCTTCAGAAGCAAGGAGAACGGGGAAGATTCCGAATCGGTCCAGATAAGAGCTGGTTTTCTTCGCCAACTGACGGCAGAACTCAATCGCCTGCTCGACGGTGGTTACACCGGGGATGGTCTCTTCGCCAAAAACATCGCTCACTAGGGTCTCATCAACCTGCGCGAGAAATGATCCTTCATTCAAATAGAGAGTCGTAGTAATGCTATCCTTTCGCTTCGCTCCCAAGATAGCTTGGCGAGCGGGCTGGCTGAAATGCCCATCCTGCACGGTACATTCGATGTCAGCACGTGGCCGCTGCACATTGCCCAGCATGTCGGGATAACCGCACAATTCACGGTTGACATCAGTGTCCGGCAGCTCGATGGGGGTGGTCTGCTCTCCCCATTCATTGAAAAACAGGTTCGGTCGCTCAATCTCTATCTGTGTGCCTGGCTTCAGCTGATAAGCCTTTCCTGTCTTGGTATTCGTTATCTTCATAGCTCAACAATCATTTACTTCCAAGTTTACGGCTCCGGTCACGCAACTTCTGTTTTCGATCGAGTTCGGTTAGTACAACTGATGCAGGGATACCGTTGCGTTCCAATTTTTCGATTACTTGTACAAATCGCTCTAAAACAGGTGATGATGTTTCATCTGATTTATTGGATGACATTGTTGTGATGGGATGGTTCGTTATAGTACCACCAGATGAGTAACCTATCAATCTTGATCGGATAGCTTGATTAAGATCCAGTGTACGAATTGTACCGGCTTGCTGGCTATGATCTATCAGGTCAAGTATGGGTGCAACGGTAGGATTATTAACAGCTGCATTGCTTGCCACCCATTCACGAGACTGCCCGACAGGCCCATCACCTACAATAACAGTTGGACGATTTATATATCCTCGTTTATCTGGGGCATAAACTGCTGATGGGAATTTTTTCCCGTCTTGCGATCGAACGATATCAATACTGCCTCCAGACTCTAACCCTTTCGCTACGCGTTGGTAAGTCGTACTGCTTGATTCTGATGTTGTAGATCCACTATCCTTGCGTTTACCAATGAGTCCTTTCAGCGTAGATTTTGCTGCAGAAATTCCAGCAGTGATAACAGCTGCTAATGCTGCACCCGTCGCGATACCCGCATAGCCTTTCGACGCAATTTGTTTTGCTGTAGCTTCTGCCGTAGTGGATAGACCTATTCCTGTTAATTTTATCAACTCTGCATTAATAATTTGTGTCAATACATCGAAGACTATATCTACTAAGGAATCAGCGAATCCTTCCATAGCATCTTCTTGTCCAGATATAATGTCACCTAATGCATTACCTACTTGTTCACCATAATTTAGATAAGTCTGTACTCTTTTCTGAAATGCCGCTTGTTGTTTACTTGCATTTAGCTCTTCATTTCTAACTTTCTCATTTTCGAGTCTTTCTCTTTCTGCTAATTCATCCTGCATGCATTTCACTTTGAACTCAAGCAATTGCTCTTCGATGCTTCTTCTCTGATCAGCATCTAGACCGGCGATATCAAGCATTCGTTCTAAATGCATCATAGCAAGTTGCTCGAGTGCTTCGTTGTATTCAGCTTCTGACTGCAGATTCTCATCACGTCCTGATGCAAATAGTTCCTTGAGTTCTACCTGTTGTTTGTGGTAGAGTTCTTTTTCTTCTTCCAATTCGACCTGCAGGTCTATATTGGCAAGTTCTTCAGGTGACAGGGTTTTAACGGGGGAGATTTTTTCGTCCTTTCCTTTCGATTTACTGTCGGTCTTTGTTGTTGTAGCTGCTGGAAATCGTTTCTCATAGACTCCCTTGGCCATTTCCATGTACTGGCTTGCGGCATTCTTTTCGTCCTTAATCCAGGCATCCAGTTGTTGTTTGTTCATGTTGTTGAATGTTTCCCGCTGCTGAATCATCTCCTTATGTTGCTTTACGGCATCCTCCAACGTTTCACCTCTCAGCCTTTTGAGCTTTTCTTCGGATCCTTTGATTAAGTTTCCGATATCGGCCAATTCTTTATTTACTTCACCAAGAGATGATTTATCCACATAGGTAATTGATGGAGCAAAAGGACCTTGAGAGCTAACAACTGTCTTTCCGCCTTGATTCTTATAAGCTTGTAACTGTTTCTGCTTTGTTCGAAGTTTCTCAAGATCTTTTTCGGTTTCTTCGATGGCTTTCTTGTTCTCGTATAGCAGTAATGCTCGTTGAGTGGCCATGAATTCTTCTACCTTGTCGGTTGAAATAGAGATCACTTCACCATAATCGTTGAATGCTCCAGCTGCTTCAGGAACCATTTCTGTAATTTGCCGCATTACTCGTCGGAGCTCTTCGTGCTTTTCTGCGGATAAATTACTGGTTGAGGAAAGCTCTTCATACTTATCAAGCAGTTTAGGAAGCTCTGTTTCCAAGTTAACCATCTGCTCAAGGTGATTGTCATACTGCTCGGTATAGGAAGTGAACATCTTGTTTAGTTCACTGAAGAATCCGTTCGCTCCTTTCAAGATAGATTTCCAAAATGGCTCCAGCTTTTTTCCGACATTGTTGAAAAAAGCATCCATGGTGTCACCCAGGTTAGACTGGATACCCTCCAGCTCGTTCATCTGCACAGCCATTGATCCGGCCACACCTTCCAGGCGGCCCAGGCTGAGCAGGTAGTCCTTGATAGCATCTTCAGAGTTACGAACCTCAGTCGTGACACCGCGGAACGTGAACTGCGTTTTTTCTCCTTCCTTGGATGCCTTGATTCCGAATTCCTTCAGACGCTCGTTCTCGCCTGTCATGGCATCGAGTACAGCTTCAATCAGCTGATCCAGTGATTTTCCTTGCGAAGCGGCCAAGTCGCCAAGGTTGGTCAGTTCCTGGCTGGTGGGCTGCAGGCCGCGGTTCACTAACTTGATATAGCCCTCTGTCCACTCCTGGAGTGACGAAGGCGTGTTGGCCGCCAGTTGCTGCAGCATCTTCATGGCTTCGTTGGCTTTCTCCTGGCTCTGGAAAGTATTGCGCAGCACTGCCTCGTACTTGGCAAACTCCTTGCGTGTGTTGTAAGCCTGGTCGTGAGCCGACTTCAGCCACCCCACAACCTTTACGGCAATGAAGGCTTTGGCCGCCATCTTCAGCTTGTTCATGATGGTGGTGCTCTGGTCCATCTGTTTGTTCACTTCGAGTCCGGAAGTGCGGAGCTGCTTCATCCGGTCGCGCACGTCGGCCAGGCGTTTGTTCAGTGCGGCGTATTCTTCAGGATTGGCGGACTCGGCAGTATTGTTCAGTTGTCTTTCCAGATCCTTGGCATGCTTCTTGAGCTGGGTCATGGTCATGTCGTTCACGCCCATGGTCTTAGTTAGCTGTTGTATCTCCTTGTTGTTGGCCGATATCTGTTTGGACAAGTTTTTGGCTTCCTTCTCCAGGTTCTGGTATTCTTTTGAATTTTTCTTACCCTGCGCTTCCAACTCTACCATGGCCGTCCGGCGTTCTTTCTCCTCTTTCTTCAGAGCCTTGGTTGCCTTGGTCAGGTTGTAGATCTCCTGTTGCGCCTTGGCGGTTTCGGCCGATACGGTGTACTTGATTTCGTCTTCCGATAGTCTTTTCTGTGCCATACTCTTTGGGATTAATAGTCAACCATCAATTTGACTTCTTCTTCATCTACCGGAAGCGCCTGCTCCAGCTGCTGGCGGATGTAGCGGCGGATGTCTTCGGACAGTCCGTACTGGATATCCGGGAAGGTCTCTCCGTAGAGCACGCCCCACACCACGCGGTTGTAGAGGGCCAGGTCCCGGCGGATGTGCCGGGAGATGCGGTCGCCGCCGCGCCGGTAGTGGATGTCCAGGAAGCGGAGATAGGGGAAGACACGCATGTAGTACACCTGACGGCTTCCTTCCACGGTGCTGCTGAAGGGCTTCCGGGCCAGGTGTGCCTGCAGGGCGCCGCTCTGTGTGTGCAGGTAGGTGCGCACGGTCTGTTCCTGTGTGTCGTAGATGCGGCGGATGTCGCGCGTCATCACGGCCTGGATGAATTCTTTCTTGATGGCTTCTTCGGTTATCATGTCGATGCTGTTATGCTTTCGAAGCCGAAGGTAGCGGGAAAAGGGTGGGGGAGAAAGGACAACGCGGCCGCTCTTCCTGAAGTGGTGGAGAGAGGGCCGCGTCGCTGGTAGAGGTTAGGGAGTTATTGTCTGGCCTGGAGCATCCAGCGGAAGTCTATGCCGTTGGATCCCGGACGGACCCGGTACTGGTATCCGGCGTCGAGCATGGCCTGGTGTACCTGGCTCTTGCTGATTTCGGCTCCCGGGTCGATGCGCCGGATGGCGTCGTAGATTTCGTCGGTGGTGAACCAGTGTGTGGCCGTGCGGATGTCGGCCGGTTTGAACGAGGCCGAGAGGGCGGCGATGTGGATGCTGATATCGGTGATGTTCTGTTCTTTTTCTTCCATAATTGCAATGTCTTTTTATTGGGGAATTTGTTTTTCTATCTCTACGAGGGTCATTTGGAAACCCCATTCTCCTGCAGGACGAAGCAACGCATGGTATCTTGTAGATACAGCACTTCTCCGGCCAGTTTCAGGCGCTCCTCGTCGCTGCCCATGTCGTTACGGATAATGCCTGTCAGTACCCGTTGAAGCACATCGACATGTAAGGAGGCATAGTCTCTTTGCTGAAGGTCGTAGATGGTTTCCACGACCTCGGGTGTCAGGTTCACGGTGGTCTCGCTCATCTCCTGCCTCCCTTCTTCGCTTTAATGACACAATACGCCAGCGCCAGCACGGCGGGCGGGAAGATGAAGGTCAGCGTCAGCGCACAGATGGCACCCAAATACCAGGCATCCTGCGTGGTCTCGATTTGGCAGTCTGCGGGCAGTTCCTTGTTGAGTTGTTCACGGGTTTTGGTCACGAAATCAATTTCGTGAGCAGGCACGGAGGGCGTGCCGAGGGTCAGTTCTTTTTTCATTTTGTAACGCGATTAAATGAAACAATATGTTGATTAAAATACGGGAAAGCGGACCTTCATGTCCAAAAAATCAAGGGAACTTTCCTTTAAAAAAGAAAGTACCGCTTTCCCGTCGCGTTACACCTGAAACAGGCAGTGGAGTCATTACAACTACACACGGGGGTCGGTACTTATATGTGTTGCCAATCGGCCATAAAAAAGGCCAATCCGGCAAGGGTTGGCGAACGTCTCGTCGCCTGTTTCAAATGTAACGCATTGCAAATATAGGGATAGTTTTCAATATAGCAATAAAAAAGGCGGAAGTTTTTTGCTTCCGCCCGTGTTTTACAATTCAAATCCAAGCACTATACCTGCGCCTGTCCTGTAGGTGTATTGTGCAGAGAGGTATAGATGCAAACCCATTTGAGAAGAGAACTTATACTTCACGAAAGCCTTGTAGTCGGTAGAAACTCCGTCTTTTGCTTCCTTGTAATAGTACCCGTTATCGCCAAGAATATGGTAGTCGTCAAAACAGTTCCTGTATTTGGTTTTGATGGCCGGACCGGCACCTACACCGATGACCAATGATTTGATGCTGTAGCCCAAGTCAAAGGTTATCGGAGTATAGTAGCTCCCTTCGCCGGTGTGGTCTTCAGGATATTCATCCCAATTGACGGTTTCGTATCGTTCGCCTTCAGTACCTTTGGATACAGGTAGGCAGACAGACAGCCCATAGTGCATTTTTTTGTATTGCACGTGGAAATTAATCGGTACATAGGACTCTGTCGAAAATCCCATTCCTAGTCCAAGATACCAGTCCTTTTGGGGTATGTCTGACTTCACTTCATTCTCATTCGCCTCTTGGGCGAAACCTGCATTGCAGGTTGCTACAATGGCAAAAAGTAATAAAACAATATATCTGCTCATATATAAATATTTATAATCCGGGGCAAAGATACGGATAGTTATTGTCAATCAAAACGAAAGGCGGAACTTTTCAAGGTTCCGCCCACGTAGTTTCCTTAGTCGAACAGCTTCGGTTCGTTTGTCAGCCGTTCCTGCCTTATCTTCTCCAGCTTGCGGCGTTCGCCCGCCACCAGCTTCTTCAGTTCGTCAATCTGCGCCGTGGCCCGGTCGATGATGTGCAGCGACTCGCGCTCCAGGCGGTTCTGTTCGTCCACCCGTTCCATGGGGCGGTGAAAGTAAAGGTAGAGGGCATGGTAGCACTCCATGCGGTAGCGGCGCACCTTCTCGCGTGCTTCCTCTTTCACGTTGTCCGGGTTGATGGTGAACAGCCATCCGTAGATGAATTCTATCGGCAGGCATACCATTTCGTACTGCTTTCCGTCGGCTCCAGTTGTTGCCCTGAGGGCAACAACTGACCCCAAATCTTCACTTTCGTTAACTTTACGATATTGCCTTTCATAGGAGATTCCCAGCGCATCGCATATCGGGCGAATGGGAATAAGTCCGTCACTCGTGGCCACGATGTCCACACCGTTCACTCTGATAATCGTTTTTTCTTCCATAATCCAACAATTTTAGCGGTTAATTTTCGTTTTCGCGGACAAATATATTTGCAATCATCTGATAATCAAATGATTACGAAATAATTAACTATAATTTAACATAACAAATGGGGTAAATAAACAAAAAGCGGAGCCCGCAGGGGGTTCCGCTCGTTTGTCAAGTTTGTCTAAGTACGGATTAGATGGCATCTAAGGCAGGCTTAGGCTGCATCTAAGTACGGCTCAGGCGCAGGGTCAGAGTGGACTCCCTTCCTGTCCGCCGTCGCCGGCGTCCGGGGCTTCGGGGTCGGGCTGCGGCTGACCGTCGAAACGGGTCCAGCGCACCTCGCTGGGCGTCAGTGCGCGGGTGGTGGTGTCTCCGCTGAAGCGGGTCTCGGGCGTGAAGCGCACGCGGGCACGGACGATGTCGGCGGCGGTCACTTCCTTGGCCGTGTCGCGTCCGCCCTTCTTGGCGGCTGCGGTGTAGCGGAAGTGGCCCACGTCCTGCAGGTGGACGCTGCGTCCGGCGTTCATGCCGCGCGCCATGACGCTGGGCAGTGCGGCCAGCACGGCCACCACGTCGGCCTTGGCCACGGTACTGGCTTCGGCAATCTGGGCGGCGATTTCGTCAATCTCCATCGGCCGGTCCACGAGTACTGCCACGGGATAGAACTTCCCGTTGGTCTTCATCTGTTGGGCTTTGAAAAATGCCATAGTGTTGTTGGATTAAGGGTGAAACATAAAATTAACCGGAGGCGAAGGTAGCGGGGCGCGGGGGCGGGTGAAAGGACAACTGCGGGGGAAAGAAAAAAGAGGCCCCACACCTGGTGTGGAGACCTCTTCCTGTTTGCCAGTCATGCAATGAGTGTGCTAAACCAATACAGTGACTGCTTGTAATTCCTTTCCCAGTGCATGCAGCCCGTTTTCTATTTTCCGGGCCTGCTCGGGGCGCGGCTTGCTCCGTCCGGCGGCGTAGTGTGCCAGCTGTTTCTGGTTGATGCCCGTCAGCAGCTGAAGTCCCGAAAAGGGCAGGATGCGCTGGTAGTAGTTCAGCAGGGCGCAGGTGTCAAGCTGGTAGACCACTTCGTAGGGGCCGTCGAACAGGGCCGGGTAAGGGTCTCCGTCCTGGCGGGCGCATTCCAGGTAGAAGTCGATGCTTTCCTGCACATAGGCCTTGAACTTGCCGAAATCCTTGCCGCCCGATACCGTCCACCCGGGCAGCAGTTCGCACATGCAGCAGTATCCGCCTGGCGTGTGGCTTGTTTTCATGATGACCTTTTCCATATATCGTCGTTCTTTAGTTTCCGTTAAAGCGGCCATACGGATATGGCCGCCTGTTGCCAAACCTGGTGCATGCTGGGAGCAGGCTCCCGGGGGAAGCTCTTAGAACTTCAACCCCGATTGCTGCTCGATGCTTTTCAGAAGCTCACCCGACCGGTCGTCCGACAATTTCCCGTTGACCGTCACCTTTCCCTTTTTCGAGGGATGCCTGAACTGGCGGTGGCTGCCTTTCTGGTGTGCCAGATACCAACCGTCTTTTTTCAAGATTCGGATGATTTCCGAGACTTTCACTACTTTCATAGATCACTGTCTTTTGGTTTAGCGATACAAAGATAGTAAAATTACTATTGTTACGCAAGCCTTCCCCGTGAAATAATAGTATATTTGCTATTATTTAACATATCCTGTCTCTTTCAGGTCGTCCAGAAAGTGTTCGGGCGAATCGGCCCGGACGGTGTGCCCCGTCTGGTCGAAATAGCGGTCGGCGAAGCGGTACATGTATTCCTGGTCTGTGCAGTCGTAGTCGAAGCGGCTGCCTTCGCGCAGGCGGGTAACGAAATCGGCGGCGCAGGTGGCGGTAATTGTACCGCCGTCCTGCAGAAGGTAGGTTGTTTTCATTATCTTGCTAATTTTTTGGTTCTTAGTTTGAAGTATATTTTCTGGTCTCTATTGAGGAAGGGGATGTCGCCGAGCTGTGCGCGGCGGGCTACCCCGTGGTGGGCAAAGGTAATCATATTTGCCACAAACCGTATCCAGTTTTCCATTTTCGTGAAGTTGGTGCTGCCGGAATGCTGGCGGAACTCTACGGTGCGGTGGCGTGAATAGGCCTCGAGGTTCAGCTTGTGGTATCGGTTGTTTCCGAATGCTGTCTGAAGGTCGCTGATGCTCTGTGCCTGCTGGATGCTGGTGGCGGATATGCGGGAAAGGCTCTTGCAGTAATAGTTGTCGCGGCGGCTTCCGGGCATGAAGGCGTCAATCACGCTTTCAAGGTTCTTGTAGGTGATGGCCAGGTTCTTCCAGGTGTCAAGGGTGAAGTCGGCAGCGTCCATGTGGATGTGCAGCCCGCAGGAGTCGTTCACCTTGACGTCGCAATACTCGAGCACCCAGCAAACCTTCTGCAATTCCTGTAATCCGCTTTCGCCTTGGAGCACCGGGCTCACCAGTTCGAAAGTGTCGTTTCCGCGCAGGCTGGAGTCGGTTACCAGCTTCCAGTGGTCGCGGGTGGTGTGGTTGTAACCCTCGACCGCCACGTTGATTCCGGCCTCTCTGAGCTCGCGGGCCAGCCGTTCGCGCTGGCAGTTGTAAGCCTCGATTTCGATGCCGAAGCGGCGGTTGAAGGTGTAATCGATGGCTTCGCTGGTGGCGGCCGGTGTGGTGAAGCTTCCGCTCTCCAGCATCTTCTTATAGACGTTTTGTACAAATCCGTAGTTTCCGTTGGTTACCAGGTCGGCCACCTGTCGGCGTGTGAGGCCCAGAAGAAGCAGTTGCTGTATCTTGGCTGTCTTGCTTATCTGTTGGTTCAGAATGTTTGTAACTTGTTCGTTCATAATGCTTTATCCTTTATTTTTGTACGTCAAAGATAACACTATGATTTCGAACGTGGTAGTAATATCTTCTTTATTATCAGATGGTTAGCTTTGTTTAGCTTGAGCAAAATTGTGATTAAATCATTCGTCGTTTCTCCGGCGTTTTACGTCGAATAGGTCGGCGGCCGTGGTGGTAAACATCAGCGTCCATCCCACCGACTTGAACTCGGAACTTACAAATGGAACGATGTCGTGCTTGTCACTGATGGGGTTCAGCCACGGGCAACGGTCGCCGTAGGTGTCGTCAATAAGCAGTTGGCGCAGACGGGCGGTGAGTTCCAGGGTTTGGTCGGTAGCCAGGGCCACCTCCACAAGGTCAGCCGCGTCGGTTAGCTTCATGGCTACGGTAGCGGCCATCTTCTGTGTGTCGTTGATTGAATTCATAGGATTCCGGCTGGAGGAGAACTCTCCGAAGTCTACGAAGAGGTAGGTGCCTGTCAGTGCGTCGATGCGCCGCTTCACGTGGTCGAACGATTGGCCGAAAACGAAACCTACAATCTCGGGTATGCGGGCATCCGGGAGAGAGGCAATGAACTGCTGCACTTCTGAATAAGCAGAGAAGCTGCTGGAGCTACCGTTGGTGAACATATCCAGGACGCCGTCTCTGGACGGGAACTGGGCAAAATACTTGAGTGAGTCGATGATTACCATGGTTATTGGTTATAAATTCTATTGGGTCAGACAATTTGGCGGATGATATGGATGGGAAGCCCGGTCTCTTTCTCGATGTCGGCCAGTTGCATTTTGCTTGCGTGCAGGCTGCGTACCGACTCGATTAGCTTCTTACGGATGATGGTGAGGTACTGCAGGAGGTTCATTTGCTCGACGTCGTTCGCCGAGCCGAATCCGTCTGCACTCAGGTTGTATAGCGACTCCAGGACACCGGTGGTGATGGCCGGTCCGTGATCTGATTTTATTGCCGTCAGCAGTCGGTATTCAGTTTTCGAGAACAGGAAGTTTACGAACGCCCGGAAGTTGAAGGCTATGGCTTGCAGAATTTCTATGGGTAGATTAGCAAATTCCAAGGCTAGGCGTTGGGCACCTTCTGACGAATAACGATCGGGGTAGTATAGAATGGCCGCCAGCAATGGAAGAAGATCGGGATGTCCTGCTGCTACTTTCCTGGCCTCGATGAACTGTAGGGCTGTGAGCGAGCAGGTAAGTTGCCCAAAGGATGCATTAATCTTATACGCGGAATAGAGCTGATCGTTGGCCTCGATGACGGGTACAAGCTGAGCGCAGAAGCAAGAGTCGAGCATGTACTTATAGGGCAGGCGTTGCAGGTAGCGGGATATACCTACTCCCTTCAGTCGGAAAGGATCGATGCGCTTGCACAGTTTCCGGGTTTCAGCATCCAGATCTTGCAGGGCAGCATCATTGTCCGGATATTGGATTATGAATGGGAAAGTGACCTGTTCGGCAATCCACGAGAGGTTTTGAACTGCTTCAGGAGAATGGAAATTCTTCAGCTTCCAGCCCATGCAGTTGCAGACATAGCGCACTCTTACCATGCCCACACTCAGCCGACCGGAGGCCATCAGTTCCACGTCCTGAAGCAGTTTGATGAAGTTGGCTGGATGTAATTGTTCCCAACAGTTCGGAATACTGTATTCAGTACCTTTAACTATAAATCGAATTCTCGTGTCCATACTCTCATGCCATTAAGTAGATTTTATCGTCCGGCCTGTTGAATGAGGTTTCTGTGTCCACCGATCCGCCGGACGATGAGTTAAGGATCAGGTCGATGTCTGCAAGTGCGTTCTGTACTTCATTGTTGAGTTGTGAGGCGAGATCAAGCATCCTCTGTTGTTCGTCTTTCCCGCTTCGACTTGCCGTGGAATCGTCGAACAGACTTCGGATGGTAGGCGGGAACTCGATGATATCAAACCTTCGCAAAGCGATAGCAACGGTCTGTTTGGCCAGACATCTCAACAACATGTTGGTTGTTTCTTCCTTATCTTGAGCCCGGTCAAAATATCCTCGCAGCCCATCGTCCAATGCTTCCTGCTGGAGTGGGACGGTTCGAAAGAAGAACAGATAAGACTGGTCGATGGGATAGAGGGTGTCGAACTCATCGGCTGTGCGGATGCGCAGTGTTTCAAGCAGTTTGTAGTAGCGAGTCTTTTTCCAGGATTCGGACCCCTCAGTCAGCAACTGAATCAGAGTATCCATTGCGTTGAAGTAGTTATCCTGGTATGCCCGTCTCATACTTTCCTGCTCGTGCTTGTAGATGTCAATGTCGTCCTTGCGGCGTTTGATTACGTCAAAGACCATTTGCTTGGCAAGGGTGAGGTTGGCCATCGCACTTTTCAGGGCCGCTTTTGTTTCGTCTTCTTCCGTCTTGCATACCTCTTCATACACCGCTTTACTAAGGATGATTATAATCTGTTTCTTAGCTGATAGCGCAGATGAATTGAGTTCCTCGAAAGTCACGTTACTTTCCACGTATGGGGCAAAGCTGCGGAAATCGGCAATGTCGACAAATAAATCTGTTAGTATCATGATTGTTGCTTATTTAGTCTATCTTTGGGTGAAACATCTTCTTGACGTGCAGGTACCTCGCGATAAAATCCTATACGATAACCTTGTGCATATAGATCCGGGAAATTGATTGCTATGGCCAGATTGAACGGTTCGCAACAGATTTCATCTTCGCTGGTTAGTGAAAGAATGTAGATTAGGTAGTTGTAGTAAGCATCGGCACCTGATTTGGATATGACGCCATCTTTGCTGACACTGGAGATGCTGGAGTCTAGTCCTACGCTGGAGAGTAGCACTTCGTCGGCTCGTTTGTCGTAGCTAATGAGCGCATCTATATATTCCTTATACTTCAGATCCACAGTTTCAATCTTCCACCGCTCTTCCTCGCCTTGGCTGTTCTTGAAACTGATGGTGGCATATGCTTTACCTTGGTTGTCCTGTCCGGTCAGGTAGCTCGATATCTTTCGTAATTCGGATTGTAGATATTGGATAACGAGTGATTCACGATATTCAGTACCGATTTCTATACCGTTGTAGACAAATAGTTCCACACCTTCTTGTTTTCGTTTCTTGTTCTCGTCACAAAGTTTTGTAATTTGCGTTCTTTTTGTTTCGATCCAAGCATTTGGAATGACGATGTGTACCTTCGCTGCCAGTGAATTTTTCAAGAAGGAGTTGATGTAATCAGCCGTTTCGTTCGAACCTTTGATGTATGCCCTGGTCCCTTCATGCGTTTCGTTGCATCCGTAGAAATCGTCCACTGATTTCTCACGATGATGGCTGATTGCTGCGTATTTGTAATTATCCACTTCTGAAGGATTGAACTTTGGATATATAGCATAACTTCCTAATCCTAATCCCCATTTCCCAACAGCCACGTGCCTAAAGTCTTTATAATTGACGACGGCAGTAGCTACATCACGTCGGGTAGTTGCCAGACGACAGTGTTTGTTTTCCATTACTTCTAGTCCAGCAACAGGAAGAACACCCCGGGATTTCCCGACGGTAAATCGCCATTTTACGAAGATGTCTCGAAAATAATAGAAGTTCTTAATTATACCTTTTGCAAAGTCCTTGTAGTCTGTTTCTATGCCACGGGCTTTCCAACTCTCCAACCATTCTGTTATCTCCGGACACTCTACCCATTTGCGTTGAAGCTTTCCATCGGTAATGCGTGGAAGATACACTGCTGGTCCATGGCCATAGAGCATGTTCACTTGTTTGCTTATAAGCCTTGGTAGTAATCTGTTCTTTTTTATATCTTGCGCTATTTCTTCGCATTTCCGGTTATTGTAGCCTCGGCTACAAATTTGGAAACCTTGTATGCTGAGCCATCTCGTGTCCGACTGGAGATAGTCTATAGTAGTCGGGAATAGCGGGTCGGGAGGTAGAGCCGACGATATTGGCTTGTCTCCTATCTGAAAAGATATCACGTTGTTTTCATGGAGGTAGCATCCGTAGTTTCCTACCATCTTCAATTCCTCGTTCATTGTTTTATAGTTATGAGTTAAACATCCAGCCAATCGATTTTATGTAATTTGAAACCGTCTTGTGGGAATCCCATGTAGCGGATTAATATGGTGTAACACATACGAGGCTCTTCATTCTCATCTGTGAAAAGAAACAGGTTGTCGCTGTCCACACTGAATTTTTCTTTGGGTAGTTGAGCTCTCCACTTGCACCTTTCCTTAATGCAAAGCTTGTTGTCAGCCTTTCCTTTCTGCCTCGAGCAGGGGAAGAAAGCTAACGTGAAGTATCCATCAGGTAGCTTAGAGATTTCACGTGCCCATCGAAGAGCATCTATGCCTTTCATTGTTGTTTCCATGCTTCGAAAGTAATATGGTGGTACTGAAAATGGAAGGACATCGTTCTTTTGTCATATTTCCTTACCTATTGCAACAATGCACGGCAATTGGAAATATCAGCGGGGCGTGGAAGTTGGCTCGTGATTATTGATTTTCTACTTAAATTTACGTGATTTAAAGTAAAATCAATCAATGACTTATTTTTTGTTTTCATGTCAAATTAGGTATGTTATTGGGGTTATATTGAAATATTATCCGGTAAATTATCAGGCATGGATGAAAGTTCAGCCTGTACTTTGTTACCATATCGGCCGAAAAGCAGATAAATCAACGCACTAGGAAGCTGCGTTGTAAGGCCGGCCTGTTGTTTAAGTGGTACTTTTTTTTCAGATGATTTGTCAAGCTCGATGCGTCCTTCTGTTTTCTTAAGTGGAGAAAGCATAATGGCACTGCACAGGTTAGGACATTCGTTTTCGTCAATCAATACTTGAGGGAGTACATTACTTCGACCGCCAAACATAAGAAGTAATAATTTGAATTGTTGCCAGTGATAGATGGTTGCTTGTCCTTCGTTCATAAGTTCTACTTCGAAACCGTAACTTTCGAGTTCTCGTTTCAATGCACGGCTGTCTGTTGTTATCTGTTCTAGGTCTTCACGTCTTTTGTTTCCAGCACGATCTGGATATAATACAATACGTTTATTGATAGCATCCTGTCCGAAGAACTCATACATCTGCCTGGCAAGTTCTGGCTGTTCGTCAGGATAGCAACAGTAGAACTCTTTGATAACACGGGTGGTTCGACCGTAGTTTTCTTCCTGAGCAACAACCAAGCTGGCGAAGTGTCCGGGGTCATAACCTACTAATAGCTCCGAACGACGGTTGTAATGCTTGAGATATCTGGCTGTTAGAAGAAAGTGTTCTTTTAGGTCAAGTCGAAGGATACTTTCATAAATGTATGAGTCCGAGAACTGATGTTTTTCCCTGTCATAATTGGCAAAGAATTTGTTAACCACTTCCTTATGCCTGATAGCGCAGATAGAGGTGAGGAACTCATCCATATCCAAGGTTTCAAGCTGTGTCTTGAAAAACTTTGGTCCTAAGATTTCCTTGTTGACAAACGAACTGGCACGGATATATAAAGTTGCATTCCTACGCATGTCTGCCAGTCGTGGAGCCCATAAGGCCATGATACGTTTCTGTTTCTCAAGATCAAGACGTATTCGCTCCAATGTAACGGGATTTTTTGTTTCTCGTTGCATTTGCATTAGCTTGTATTTCTGGTAGATAGCTGCATTTAAATGAAGTGAAACGGTAGCTATTTCAGATATTAGCTTTTTGTCTGTATGCCTTTCATATTCTTCGAACCAGTCATCTTCTCCAAGGTCTACACGGGCCGTATCACTTACACCTGTTACTCCCTGGTAATATGGTGAACGCCGGATATCCGCACCAGCACCGCGGAGAGACGGGAACAGACGGCTCTTCAATTTGTCGCCCTTATTGTGCTTCATTTCCTCGATAATAGCATGGACAGCACTTCGGCCGGCCACACTTTCAGGCTGGTCGCTGCTGACAAGCTGGATATGATGCCCATCGCGGAAAACGACGCTGTGCTTTGGGTATGCGATTGGATATCGTGGACGTCGGAAATGGGATGGCAATTTTGATTCTCCGACGACGTAGTCAATCCCATACTCAAGCATGGGCCTTACATTCCCGTTGATAGTTACCTGTCGCGAAAAATAAGCCTGAAGGTTTGGCCACACGTTGGTCATCAGAGCCACGTAGGTCTTATGTACTAGAAAAGAAAGTTCGCCAGGCATATCGTTTGCCACGCGTATCAGTCTGGGTCCAGTAATACCCTCAGTCTTTCCACCGGCTCGACCTATCTCGGCGAAGAGGTTATTCGGATCTATGACGTTGACAAGAATCTGCATCTGGTTCATGTAGTACCGTTCGAAATGCTCGATGCTTCTATCTTCTGCATGATTTATCTGGTTCTTCATTTCTTTCACTCCTCGTCGTTCAGTTCTTCATATTCGGCTTCTTCAATGTCGGCATCACGCAGCAGGCGCTTTTTCTCAACTTGTTCAATGGGTAGGTTGTCTATCAGGTTCAAGTAGAACCCTCGGTTATGCTTGGCTGCGATTTCCTTTAGGGATGCTTTGCTGTATCCCAGGTCTTCCGGAGTAAGTTCCGGGGAAATGAGGAAGACAATGCCAAGGTCACGGTCAGCTTCAGCTATCTCAGCGGCACGGCGGCGACATTCCAGGGCAGCAGCATAGCATTTCCCTTGAGTTTTATAGTCTCCTGCAGCTGCACATAGCTTGGCCAAGTCTTCGTACTTATCTGCATAGTTCGATTCCCAGACTTTGATGGAAACATTGTTGTCGATATTGAAGTAGTTTATTGCTGCATAGATACGGGCCTTGCAGGTACGTTCGTCAAGATTGAGTTGTTGTTGGGCATTGATTCGCTGCCGTAGTAGCTTGGAGGCACGACTGATGTTCCGTTCGTACTCGTAAATCTCCGCAGCCCATTGCAGCTGCTTCAGGAACAACTGCACGTCTGAAGGAATTCCGTCTGCACGTCCGGTAGTGAGGAACGCGGATATCAGGTCGGGGTGGAGTTTGTCCAGAACATCTAATTGTTTCATACACCAAATAATTTATCTCTCAAATCTTTAACAATTCGTTCTTGTTTCCTTGTTTCAAGTGTTGTAATTGCTTCAACGTCGCCTGTCTCAGCCTTTTTTGCTAATTCGGCATCAATGTTATATTCGCCTAAAGCTTTACCATTACGGTATGCGTCGTAATAAGCGTCACCAGGGATTGATATCCTAATAGTGAGGGCAATCTTTTCGTTTCCTCGAAGTCCGAGGATATTACATATTCGCTGCGGAGTATATCCCAGTGCGCCAAATGTACGCACTTGTGGGATATACTGGTCGCCGATAAGGCTTGCCTTCTCAATTTCTGAGGTCGGTGTTAGCTCTTTTTCCATATCATTGATGTTTCGTTTTCGTCTAATAATTCTCCGTTACGTATCAACCTAATTGGTTGAGCAGGAAACATAGAATTATATCGCAGTATGGATGCTGTCACGTACTTGGGGTCTATTTCCATCGCATAACATATCCTGTCAATTTGCTGACATGCCATCAAAGTGGATGCACTGCCGGAGAAAAAGTCAATTACTATTTGGCCTGGTGTTGAAGAGTTGCCTATGGGATAAGCCATCAGTGCAATTGGCTTCATTGTCGGATGGATTCCATTCCGTTGTGGCTTGTCAAAATTCCAAATAGTAGTCTGTTTACGATCTGCATTCCACAAATGCCCAGCTCCTGGCTTCCACCCATACAAGCACGGTTCGTGTTGCCACTGATAGTCTTGTCTACCCATTACCATGGAATTCTTAACCCATATACAGCACTGTGCGATTTTAAAACCAGCTTTCCGTAATGAGGTACGAAAATTCTCTCCTTCACTATCTGCATGGAAGATATAATAAGCAGCTCCTTGCTTCATGACAGAATGCATCATGCTAAATACCTGCTTTAGGAAAGTGGCAAATAAGTCATTTTCCATCGAGTCGTTCTGTATTGTGAGTTCATCTTCAGTACCACCTTCGTAATTGACGTTGTAAGGAGGATCTGTTACGCACAGATCGGCATATTGTCCGTTCATCAGCAACGACACATCGGATTTGGATCGACAGTCCCCGCACATTAATCGATGGTTCCCTAATAGCCACACATCGCCTGGCTTGGCAAATATATTTTCTTCAGTTGTCGGTATATTGATATCGACTTCATCTTCTTTTATTTCTCCAGCGTCTTGCGGACTTGAGAATAATGGAGATGATGATAAATCAAGGCTCTTGACTTCATACCCAAGGTTAAATCGCTGAAGTGTATCCGAATCAATATTATATTTTTTAAAGAGGATTGTATCCGGGTTTTTTGTCGCGAATTCAGAATTGTAAGCTGCTATTTCTTCAACAGCTTCTTTTTTATCGGCGGCAAATATCGGTTCATACGGGATTTCAGGGATTGTGAATCCTGCTTTCCGGAGAGCGATCAAAGCTTTCCTTCGTTGATGTGCATCAATGATCCATAGTTTCCCTTGAGGATCTTTCCATGCTTTGAATGCATATTTGAAACCTCGTGTGATGATCAGCATTTGTAATTTTGCTAACTTATCAGGATCTGACTTCTTAAAGTCTTCTTGAAGCTCCAAGAATGAATCCAGCGGGGCAGTAGGCAGTCCACCCAAATTAAATACTTCTATAAGCTTATTCATGATTAATTGTTTTTTTGTTGCATGATTACTTTGAACAAGGCTTCCCTTTCTCTGTGCCTTCTCAGATTTTCACGGTCCTGTACACGTCGTCCGGTTCTGTCTGGCCGTCGGAGGAAAGACTCGTAACGACGGATGTTGTCAGTACAGTTCTTGTACAGACGCAGGAACTCAGAGGGGTTATCTTTCATGAGCTGTTCCAGCTGATGACGTTCGGACTTGTGTGCAATTAGAGGATGGCGGTAAAGGAAGCGTCCGCTATCGTTAAACGAACGCAGCTCGGCGAAGGCTTGTAGGTTGCGGATGCGCAGCTCCACCATTTGCATGATGTCCAGGCATCTGGGCTTCCGGTCAAGCTGCTCGTCGAGCTGCTTCATTTGCTTCCAGGTGACTACGCGGTCATTGTAAAGCAGCGTGGCCATCTGTACATTCGGGTCAAAGAGGTTATCCCAATCTATTTGCGGGTACTCTTCTTGCTTTTGCTTTTTCCGACTTTTCGTGTGGGGCTCTCTGGATTCGGCTCTTTTTTTTTCTCTTCTTCAAGAGCTGCCTTTGCTTCCTCAGCACGTTCCTCCGCTTCTTCCAAGGCTGCTTCTGCTTCCTCGGCACGTTCCTCGGCTTCCTCTCTGGCAGCTTCAGCTTCCGAAATACGTTTCTGTACATCATTGTCATCCGATTTTTGTGATGGCGCATCATGTACATCGAATTCAGATCCTTCGCGTGAGACAGAATTATCTACAGTATCCTTGGTCTCGTCACCAGTAGAAGACTCTTCCTGTACCTTCATCCGCTCACGCCGGTTGATTCGTATCTCTTCACGGGTAGCTACATCAAGCAGGCGATAAAGAATATCGTCTGCGTATCGCTTTGGTTGTCGTTCCCAGGCTGGAATCACCTGCTTTACTTTCGACTTGAGAAGTAGGAGGTCGGATTCCGCTGCAGACGTATTCTTCAAATCGGAAAAATGGCGTTTTTTTTCTTTAAAGCTGTACATAACTTTCCATTTTATGAATTACAATATCTGTACACGACTTCCTGGAACTTCTACCAACGTTTGTGGATCGAGAACATGGAAGGTGATACTGCTTCCAGATTTAGCTGTCCATGTCGCACCGTCTTCCATAATAAACGAGTTCCCATCAGCTATAGTGGCCGATTTGTCTGTACCTGTTCCTTCAAGTGTAATGTAACGTCCCTTGTCATTGGCTGAGAGTCCTGAGATAGCATTGATCTCATAAGTGGAAGAACTTCCATCAGGGATGGTGTACCGATCATTGGTACTCTTGATAGCCAGTGTTGTCTGGTCTGCAGTATGTGCTGCTGCAGGAACGCGGACTATCTCGCCTGTGTATTTGTAATATTGGTCAATGCTAGTGCGAGAGAAGTTGATAGTGACATAACGCCCATCCTTGTCGTTCTTCGATTCATAGCTTGAGAGTACCATTGGTCGATCGTAGCTTCCAAGGATATACCACTGAGGATCGCCTACCTCCTTGAACAGTATGATAAACTTGCCGCCGGCATGCTGCTCGATAAAGTCAAGTAACTGATTACGCATGCCACCCATAATTGCCGTGAAGGTGTTGGTACCAGAAGTGGTGATATCACCCTTCTCACCGGTGGAGCTGAAGGTTGGAATGTCGTGTGCCACGAAGTACTTCATGTACTGGCCATCCTTCATTGGAATGGTACTTACCTCACGACTGCTGTTAGGCATTGGGAATGCCTTTGTGTCATCAATCTGAGAAATATCTATCAGATAGAGTTTGTAGGCAATATTGCTACCATGCGTCATTCTGTCACTAACATCATCTACGTCTCCAATGGTCATCATAGCCATGGCAAGAGAGCCTCCTATAAAGACTGTACCTGTTACGTAGTCAAGAAATAGGCAGAAGATGGAAACAACTGCCAGAAAAAACATGGTTTTAATAATCTTAGTCTTCATATTTCTGTGATTAATTAATGGTTGGAATAGAGATCAGTAAATCCTGATCTCTATTCAGATTGAGTTTATCTCACGCCCGGAATGTTTGGCTGGAGTTTGTCGTTGACTTTTCGTACTCCACCCGTGCACCGTTCCATTTCTCTGAAGTTACCGTCACTTCCCAGGATAACCATCAGGTAGTCTCCGGCATTCGTGGGTGTCCATGCTTCCGTAAGGTTGGTAAACTTGCCACTTTTTTCTACCTTGGAGAAGTTACTTTCACCTCCAACCTCAATGATATAGGCTACCCCAGCTTTTGCTCCTGTAATATCCGTGATGGATGCAGAAGCAGATGAACCAGCAGCAGTCTCGAACCAGAAACCTTTGGTCGCATCAAGTGTTGTTGCATCGGCTTCAACTGTTACAGTAGGCTTATTGATGAAAATCTGTTGCCATTCATAGTTGTTCGCCTTTAATTTTCCCAAAGAGTCGAAACGACGACCTGTAAAGGCAGCAGCACAACCTTCTTTCCAAGTACTCCATGCTTTTACAAGCTCCATATCCTCCTTAACCTTGATAGAGAGCATCTCGCCCGGAACGTATTCCAGGAATTGGATATTTCCGGGTATGTCCATAAACATCAATGGGAGCTGACCCAAATAGGGGAGCCAGCGGATCTGAATCTTAGTGTCGGGTACTACATTAAGATAGCTATCCGGTCCAGTGAAGTCAATGTCTTTTCCGTATGTAGCACGGATGTTTTTAATCCACCAAGGTTGATGTAGCTTGTTCAAGTAAAGCACGTGATTATCGAGGTCCATATCTTCTGTACAAGAAGCTGTTACATCCGATACGAATTCCTGTACAGCTTCCAGCATGTCCGCACTGGTATATGTACGATAGGCATCATCATCATGCGGAAGGATCTTGTATTCATGAATGTAACGGATCAGCGTGTAGATAATACCAGTAGAACCGTTCAAGTAACTACCCGGTTTTCCTTCTTCTGGCTTGGCGTAGATACCACGCATGCGACGTTTGTTCTGCTCAACTTGTGCAGTTTCCAGAGAATTAATGATACAGAATTCAATCATCGTCCATTTGATTGGATCACTTCCTTCCTTGTTAAGGTATGCAATGTACATGCGCTCAAGTTCTTTCATGGGACCAAACTTCTGCTTGATCATAACATCATCAACATGCCCCATTTCATTCTCGATCTTCATGTCACCCTTCCAAATTTCTCCGGCTTGATAAGCTTGAGAAACCTCGCTGAAGTAAGCATTGAAAACGAGGTCATGATCTTGTACTCCATAGCGAACAGGGAACCACACTGTTAAATCTCGCTTCTTCAATACGCGGGCGATGAGTGCATCTTGACGAAGTACCACATGCTGATTACCGACTCCAGCTGAATTTACTCCATCATAATTTGTCGCAAATTCTCCAGCTGCCAGGCGTTTTGCATCGAGCATGTTGTTGGCATGAAGATACATGTATCGTTTCTGAAGTGAGCGACTAAAAGCTACAGTCTGACGACGGAATTCCGCACCTTCAGTTTCTTCATCCCACGCTCCGAATGAGGCAGCCGATGCTGGATTTGCAGCAATTTTATTCCATCGTTTATCCATGGAGAACATGGGTGAGTCGATTCCGAATAAGAATTTTGCGCGATCAGCATTACCCGTGTAGGTTACGGTCCCTGCATTCAGAACATTTATAGGGACATCCTCTTCTGCGCGGTTAGACATTTTGTTGACAAGGCAATTTACTGATTGAGCAAGTTGGATGATTCCGTCAGCAGTTGCAGATTGAATATTATTTGGATCGTTATTTCCTGAGTTTGGATTTACAATGCCGTCCAAAATACTTTGAACACGATCCATTTGTTCCTGTGTCATTACAGGTTGAATATGTGAAGCCTGCTCTGCTTCCAAATCATCCTGAAGAGTAACCTTAAACTCCTCTTGGTACGAGTTGACAATGGCTTGCCACTCCTCATGCGTCAGTGTTTTCTCTTTCGCTTTGTCCATCAGGTTAAGTTTCTGAAGGACCTTGGTAAGTTTTTCTTTAAAATTCATACGCTGAAATTTTAAGGGTTATAGATAATTGAGTGCATTCTTTTTTTGTTCTTGAGTCTTGATATAAGAGGTTCCCATCTCTGCCGCTTTTGCAACCGCTTCGATAAAGGTCATACATCCATCTACAAGACCTTTATCTATGCCTTCTTGGGTATAATACACTTCACCACGTAATACAGGATCTTCATCTTTAGTTCCAGTCATACGCTTTCTACATGAGCGAACTTCCGCAATAAATTGCGCTGTGAGAGGATCGAGTACATCTGTAATATACTGATCGGGTTTATCATTTTTCAGATCATCGAACTTCTTGTTTTTAAGGTCGGATTGATGTGATCTTGCCTGTATATGTTTAATCCCAAGTTTGTCGAAATAACCATCAAAATCGTAAGTATCGATCATTGTTCCTATACATCCAACAAAATCATTATTTGTCAAAGCAGCAATGTAGTTACTGTGACAGGTGATGTAGTAGCAAGCGGAGCAATTACTTTGCTCATATAGGGTAATCACTGGCTTCTGCAGACTTCTCATCGTCTGGCTTAATCGATCCATGTACCAGGCTTCTCCACCTGGAGAATTCGCATGAATGAAATGGCAAGCGATGGATGGATTACCTTCTGCACTAAGTAAATCAGTCTCGAATTGTTTACTTGAGAAATACCATTTGCTTGCTGCCGTTATGATTCCCCAGATCCGATGATATGCGATGCTTCCTTCCGGGAGTTCTGGTGAGTCAAACTCTGTTGTCAGATTTATATTCTGAAGTTCTGCTGTCGCCTTTAACTTTTTCTGAATAGCATTGAGTGCTTTGTTTACATTCTCTTTGTATGTAGGAGGATTTTCATTGAAGAAAAAGGAAACAGGTGTATTCCCAGACGACGGAATGACTGGGAAGGCCTCCATCATTATGGAAGCCAGCCCTTCTGCTGTGATGAGTAATTGACTGTTTCTCGATAAAAGAATTTTTCGTAAGTAAGTTTTATTCATGAGCTGCTCAAATCTTTTCTGCGAAGATATACCGTAGAAAGCAGCGTGTGAAGGACGTTAGATCAGTGGTGAATGTAACATTTTACATTTGATCTGTAAAGTTGTACAATTAATATGTGGAATTAATGATATCAGTGCTGGTATCTGATTATTCCCAATTTTATATATCTGTCCCCTAGTCGTTTTTATTTCTACAATCGCATACTGGGGACTTGAAAATTCGTTGAGGATATCTGTAGTAGGTGTTGTTATGTAGATATCTTTGTCGCAAATGTAACATCTTCCAGCATCACTATCTTCAGGTGTTGGATCATAATCAAATTGATCTGCCTCAAATTTATAGATAGTCTGTTTCATTTTTGCAATAGGAAACACTTTAATATGAATTGATAGTTCTTTCATTGCAGTTTAACACATTGAATATTAATTATTTAACGTTTTTGATACAGATTTGATGCACTTTTAGCACTAAAAACGGACAAATGACTACACTTGCTGCATGAATTATTTCCGCAAATATTTTCTCTTTTCCCTTCTCCGCACAATTCCACGCCACCGATAGTAATTCTTCAAGAATGCATCCTCAGTCAAGCTCTCGATTCGATACTTGCAGATAAACAAGTGGACGGCATCCTTATAGTCTATTCCCTCACGGTGCTTCATCGTGTCGAGCAGGTCATGCACTTCTGACCACATCATCGTTTCAATTTTCTTTGCAATGATCCGCTGTGACCGAATGCCAAGGTAGTTATAACTCTCTGGACGTTTACCTATGCTCCGTTCGGGCAATACAATTTCAAGATTGCCATGGTCTATTGGATGATCGGATGGACGCTTCTCCAGTAAATCATAGATGTAGTGGTATAGGTCAAGCTTATCCGGAATGCGGATAGCTTTACCTTCGTCGCACTCGCACTTGGCTGAAAGATATTCGCGAAGGTGCTCGGGTACTTGAATCCGTGTGGTAATCATGTTTGTAAAATGTTGAATTTCATACAAATATAATAAATATTGTACAGTTTTCAAACAAAATCGGTCTACAAATTGACTATCTTTCATTCAAAGTTTATTCGAAATCTTGCAGAATATGTACTACAAAATCGTGCAATAGTACATTTGTGCGCTGTATTATCCGTAAATATCTGTTATTCAGAAATATATGAGCGTACAAAATCCGTACTTTCGTGCACAGTTTTATTGTTTTTCGTACGATTCCCGTTTTTTTCTCTATTTGTGCAAATCGTGCACGAATTGTGCACGTTCTGTGCAAAAATTGTGCGGTTATAACACTCTGATTTTCACGGTTATAATATTACATTTGTAATATTGCGCACGATTGCACGATTTTTTCCACGTTTTTTATTGGGGTTAATTGCCATAGAAGAAATAAAGAAAAATATATATACCCCCGGCTTGGCTTTCGCGAGCTCCCTGCACGTTTGTCCTATTTGCTCCCTCTAATGGTTAGGGGTTAAGGGGGAAGGGTTCCTGATACTGTCATCGGCCAACGCATGCGCGCCGGCCGATGACAGATAGAATACTCTCGTAGTATGTGTACAAGAATACTCTTGCTACCGAAAGTCCTCTGGATAATAGCTGCAGCATATGAACTCATATTCTCGAGGAATACTCTTCACGCCGACGCCGACAAAGATACCGCGTGCTGCCATTTCGTAGAGCCGCTGATTGGTCAGAGTGGCTCCTCTGAAATTGTATTCCGGGCACAAGACGAAATACGCGAGTTGCAGATCGATGCTGTAGATGTCAGGTGCCATCAATTTGACCGCATCTGAAGGGATCCTTGCGAATCCCATCCGCACGGCAAGCTGTGCTAACATGCGCTTTCGTTCCGTCGGATCTGGAGATACCACGACGTGAATTTTTAGCTCTTTTTTTATCATGATTTTGTTGTGTATATCATTGAAAATTAGTATCTTTACAGTGAATTAAATTGGATGGTTCTACTTCTTTCGAAGGCTGTTCGAATGATATCCGGACGGCCTGAATCCTACGGTTCTTCTTACAAATTCCCCGTCATCAGATAATTCCAATTCTCCCTTGCTGATATCATAAGGTTCTTCCATGATGCATAAGGCTACAATGTCTCTGAATAGATTCTTGCTCTTGTCATTGCATTTATCTGAGATGCGGAATGATTGCCCTTCGGGCAAATCGTGGCAAAGTGCACACACCTCATTATAGAATGCCATGAATCTGTTATGGCTCTTTTCCTGCAGCGGTATGAGCCTCTGGATGATTTCTTCGTGAGTATCTGTCATAACGGTTCGTTTTAAAAATCAAGTTTACCGTCAGAATCCAAAGGTATTCCTAACGGATCTAACGCCTCAGTTGGTGTACCGCTGTCCGGCTTTCCGATAGTGAAGTATTCCACTCCACCACTCTTATCATCTATGATAGGTTTCCCGTCTTTGTCCAGGTAGAGGGGGAGCCCACTTTTTGAATCGTACTTGTTGGGATTGAATAGATACCCTTTCCATTTGCAGTACAAGACCAGTTTCTTTTTGAAAGGTTGTGGCTGGATGTACTTCCGCTGTGATGGGTCGTATGTGATAAATGAGTCATACATCTCTTTCCGGGGAATACGTTTGTTGATATGCTCGTCTGAGCTGAAGTACTCATCGGCCCACGAGATAAGCGTTTCCCCAATCTCCTGACGCAGCTTTCGCTGCTCAAGACGTTCACCTGGTGCCTGCACAACACCGTATCTGAGATAGAGCTGGATACAGTTGGCTAACAGGTTCCAGCAGTAGTTCCATTGTTGGTAATCCCATTCGCTGAAGAACAGCACGCCGAAGTCGTCAAGCGGCTTGTGCGTGTCATTGTAGAAGTCCGAGAAGGCTATCAGCCATTGTCTGTCGGTGAAGCTGGAGCCCGTTCCTCGGATGGCATGATTGGTGGCGATATATATCTTGGGGGATTTGGCAAAGGGGTAGGTGATACGGCTGCCTCCCTTCTTGTTGACCGTCCAGTCGCCGGTCAGGTTCGGGAACAGAAATTCAAAGTTGAAATTCTGCAGTACGTCGTCGATGAAGACCAGACGCGTCTTTTCGTCGATATCGTTCCAAATGAATGAGTCGTTGAAGATATCGGGTTTCTTTCCTGGTATATAGACAATGGGCATCACTTGACGCATCAGTTCCCCGATGAGTGATTTACCGCTACGACCATTAGACTCACCGACTTCGCTCTGCTTTCCATCCATACCGATAACTGCTCGTGTGACATTGTTGTCCTTGGCTTCCATCAGCATGTATCCGATGGCGCATAGTTTGGACAACAGATGCAGGTTGTTTTCAAGCAATTCGTCTTCTTCAACTTCTTCCGGCTTTTTCCGCCAGGTGAAGTTGCTGGTATTGATCAGAAACTGCAGATAGTGGCATTTCTTTCCTTCCGGCGATAACTCGTAAGTGTATTTTCCGTCAGTCTCCGTGAACGTGATCAGCGGATGGCCGTAATATTCGGCATCGACTGGTTTCTTCTGCTCACTCCAGATGTGATGCATGATGCTTTCGTATCCGACTTCTTTCACTTCATGCTGGGTGATCTGCCAGCAGCGCGACGCGAAGTAGAAATACTGTTCTTCACGGCTCGCTGCTACGAAGTTGGGTGTGATGAAAGCAAGGCGCGACATCTGGTAGGGTCCAACGTATTGAGAACCTCCCTGCAGCAGCATGTTGTTCACTCGACGTGAGCAATGCTGTTCTGCGAATGCGTACATGAAATCGCGGGCGTCGTCCACACTGATGGTACGGACAACCGGTGGGTCCAGATGGATGAACAACCAGCTGTCGTCGAGCAGGCGATATCGGCCGATTCCTCGATTCTGGAAGAAGTTCTTTCCGGCCACATAGTCATACTGACAATCGTATATAGGATTTCCATTGGTATCAGTTTTTTGATTTCCATTTCGGTCCTCTTTGGGCACTTCAATCCAAAATTTCTCGTCCTCTTCGAATGGAAGGGCTGATACTAGTTTACCCTCTTCATCGAACTTCCAGGCATACCGGCCGAAGATGAACTCCGGCAACTCCTTAAGTACGTCCTTGTGCTGCTCGGCGAACTTCTCGTGGCTGTGCAGGTTCCACAGCTCTCGGAGCTTCTGGTCGTTCCACGTCGTCACCTTGTACATATCGACGTACTGGCCGTGGCCGCTCTTCTCGTTGCAGGCAAATTCCATATCTTTGGCCAACTCGTCTTCGCGGCCCTGCAGGGTGTTGGCCAGCAGGTCATCCAATCCCTTGTCGTCAGCCTCGTTTTTCAGAATGTGGCCGATGAATATCTCCACCATGATGCCGCGATTCTTCAGCATACGCATATACTCCTTGAAGTTGCGTGCCGCCGCGAAGAAACATTTGGGACGAGTGTCTACCGGGGTGTTTATCTTGATGTTCCGGCTTAGGTCGTTCCAGTCGCTGTCGAAGATGAAAGCCACTTCCTGTACTCCACATGTGGTGATAATCTTCACAAGGTCTTCGGGAAGAGAGCCTTTCTGGCCAAGATTCTGGATTCCGCTCACGGCGATGGAGGGGATTCCGTGCTTGCAGGCCTTCTCCGCTTTTTTCTCTCCTTCCTGAATGTAAAGGCGAGTGAACTGCGTCTTCTCCTTGTACATCCGGCGGAGCCGTTCAGGTATGTATATGGGAGTGCCGCTTCCTGCAGGAGACTTGTATTTATACGGTTGCCCGTTTTTATCCAGATGCTCATCTGGGTATTGCCATCGTACCCGATAGTATTCCTTCGGTTCTGTATTGCTCTTCCTGCGCCCTGGCATTTTGCGCAGGTAGGTGACCGGCATTCCTTCGAGGTCGTAGTATTCGATAATGACGTCATCACCTTCTGTGATATTACCGTATTCATCAATCGTTCCTGGTCGGAATGTACGAGCCTCGAAGATGCTCTGTGCGTCGCCGGTCTTGTAGATCTTGGCCGTTACGTCTGCGAAGGTCAGTCCGCTTGCCGCAAGCATCCGAGCGCAGTAGCTATCAGTGTCTTCGCCTTTGGCATCCTTGCTTTTTTTCTTCATACGGGGTCGTTCCGCACGGGTGAGGGCAGGGGGTGGGTCGAGAATAACACTAAAACGTCGTGCCAGGTGGTCGAGTGCATCCGGATAAGTCATGCGCTCGGCTTTCATCAGGTAGCTGATGGCATTGTTTCCTGATACATCCGGGCAGTTCCAGCACTTAAATAGTCCCTTGGCGGGCGATACGCTCATCTTGTCCTTGCCTTTACAGACAGGGCAGTCACAAACGTAATCTTTCCCTTTCCGGCGTAGCTCGTGGAAGTCGCTGACTACATCGACGAGCCTGCCCTCGCTGGCATCTTTTATGCGCCTGATATCGTCTTGAGTATATGACATAGCATGTGAGTTTTAGGGGCGGCCAGAAGCCGCCCTGCAAAATTGGTTCATTGTTTCTGTATAGTCAAGGACGGCGTTATTCGCCAGACTCTCCGACCAGGGCCTTGAATAACAAGGCGGTCAGAGCGAAGTGGAGACTTCCTTCGTGTTCCTGTAGATTGCCGCCGTCTTCAGCTTCTAATTCCACGTGCATGTTATTTTTATCGGGTGCCCTGTCGTAATATTGCGTCACTTTCAGGATGAGATTCCGGCCTCTTTCGTCGGCCATTGTCACGGTAGCACGTTCCTTTGTGTCTCCGAGCTGATCGGCGAAGTACCAGGTATCTTGGTCGGGACTCTTGTCTAGTCGCACATTGCAATATACTTTCGTCTGTCCGTTCTCTCGGATGAGTCGTTTTTCGGCGATAGTGCCGATTTCATTTGTCCGCAGGACGCGGACGCGGGTTCCTTTTTTCATTGTTGTGTGTATAATATAATGTTATCGATTAAATTCAATTGATTCTCATACTTAAACATCAGATTATTCTGCCTGTCTGTCGCTTCTCCACTGTCATGAATGTCTTTGTATTTTTCATACTTCTTTCGTACATTCCTGCGTGCGTGCTGGGCGAGAATCTCAGTTAACATTTTCGCTTCATTTTGATTTAGTGCCAAGACGGGGAAGGCTTCTCCAGGTTCGTGTGTCCATTTCATTGTTCTATCTCCTTTCCTTCATTCTTTTCACAGAATTGATAAGTACCCAGTACTTCCAGCCAGTGCAGTACGAATACCATCTTATCACAATTCCCCTTCACCCATACGGTCCACTGGCCTTGTCCCATATTTCGATAATTAGTTAAAGAAAATGGCTGAGTTCGTGGATAGGCTTTGTTCAGCTGTTCTATCTCTTGTTCGATTTCTGCCTTCAGTGCGTCCATGGAAAGGTCATCTTTGACAAGTCGTTGGACGTACTTGCCAATAAATTGCTGTAACTCACGTCCCTTGTTGTTGGTGTTTGAATAGGTTTTGATATAATCTATAAAGTATGCTGCCATAATGCTATTGGTTTATTGGTTGTTTATCAAATTCATTCATGTACTTCCGGTATTCAAGTTCAGTCTTGGCCAGGTTCACGAGCGTATTCACACCCTGGAATACTTGCTTGGCTTGAGCTACTGCAGATGGGTCTTTCTTTACAGCTTCAATCTGCTGCATTACGGTGTCACGAAGTTGTTGGATGATGGTGGGGTTCACGGTTGATACGCTGTCGAGCCGTTTGTTGGCCAGTACAATGACCTGTGCCGATACGGGTTTGAACTTCTCCAGCTTGGCCGGGAGGTTGATGTAACTGAATACAAGCGTAGTACCGTTGTTCAGATAGATTTCGACTTCGTCTCCGTCGTCACCGGTACCTTCGCAGTAATTCAAGACAACGACTTCCTCATTCTTGTAAAGGAATGGTTTACCGACCATTTCATTCAGTCTGTCAAGTGCGCTCATGGTTTTTGTTGTTTAATGGTTTCATTAATGGCCTTGGTTAGCCTGGACTTCAGGTATATCAATTCTTGTACCTCTACCGGGAGGTTGTGTAGCGTATTGCGACGCATCAGTTCGGCATCACTGACGCACTCGAGGTTCTCAAGCGTGCAGTTCTGCGTGTCACCGTCTCGGAAAACGATATTGCATCCTTTGGGAACTGGACCGTTGGCTTGTGTCCATACTTGTATGTGCTTCGGTATCCATTTGCCCTCGGCGATGCGGACATAGATGTATCGATGTCCGTTATTATCAACCCGGATGCTTTCAGCTCCATCATGGCGAGTGTTGTGGGGCTTATGCCCCTTGCGAAACATCGTATTGCAACATCTTTCATATCTTTCCGGTGACATCTTCCGACCTTTGTTAGCCGGAATATGTCCTTTACTAAACTGGTGTGCTTTCCCATGGATGCGAAGATTGTCAATATTCTCACGGTTTATGTGCTTGATATGTTCATCAGTCTTCCTCAATCCCATCAAGAAAGCTTTACCATATACACTTCGTTCCGAGCGGCCCATCAGCTGCGCTATTTCGCGTGTACTATGGTCGGGGTATAGGAGCCAGATTTGCTCAATCTCCTCCTGTGTAAAAGGTTTGCGTACCATAGGCTTCAACTTATTTCCAACTTATATAATACGAAGGGTTATCAGTCAACGCCATTCTCTCTTCGATCTGATAACCATAATTCTCAAGCTCTTCAATGGTCTTCTCATTTAGATTGTCGAGAATGATAGATTTCTCACCATCTATCGCTGATTGCCAGATAAGTTCCATCACTCTAAGAATCTGTTCTTTCTCTTCAGCTAGTTTCTTGGCTTTTTCCGCTGTTATTATAGGTATATAATCCATAATTTTTTCTCCTTATTTTATATTCAGCTTATTATTACCGAATTCGTCAGTATATGTTCTTTCACGATACTAATTTCCACCAGATTCAGATCGCCGGTGTTCAGATACACCTGCGCCTCAGGATCGCACTCCTCGAGGCGTTCAATAAGTTCTTGTACTGTCATAATATTATTCCTCAGTTAAATTAAACACTCGGTTAATAGTCTCATTCAATTTATCTCCGAACGGAAAGTCATCGAGATACTCTACCGTTAAATCGACGAGGTGATTCCCATTTTCAGATTCGAAAGGAATGCCACGTTGGATATGTACCGGCCAATTCTCTTCAGTGCATCTGCATACAAGTTCATTGGCAACACGTGAGTCTAATGAAATGGATGATGTCTTCATAATCTCTCATTAATTTTATATTCAGTTCTTGCAATTCTTCTGGATCGGTATCGGCAGAACTGCTCTTGATTAAAGTATTCCCCCATCATGAAAATGCCAAGCAAACAGCAGGCACCGATAGTTCGTTTGAGCGGCGAGAGGTCAAAGCTGATGCCGAAGGTGGTACAGAACCACCAGGCAGACAGCTCGTTGATTTTTCCAATGTGCAGCTTATCATATACTTTACGCAAGATATTGTCCACTGTGTACCGGGATATCCCCAGTTCAGTGGCCACTTCCTTTTGAGATGCACCCCAGGCTATACGTTCAGCCACTTCGCTTTCTCGATCTGTCAAGATTGCGGTAGTTCCGTGATTTCCCATACGTCTGAGATGTTGCGGCGTGCGAACGCCTGATTAATAGCTTCGAACCTCGGCAAACTGATGTCGATAATGCCGGTATTCATAACTGTGTAGAAGTAACTTCGTTGGGTGATGCGAAGTATTCCTTTCAGCTCCTCTCTTAGTTCATCTCTGTCTTTCAGAGTTACTTGTAGGTAGCCTTTTCTGAATGAATAGCGTTTTTTCGCTATTGCTTTAGTTGTGTTTTCTTTATACATTTGTAGCACGTGAATTGATTATTTGCTGCAAATATATTGTTATATATCAATATATGCAAGTGTTTTATTAGGAATATTGCAATATGGAAGATAATTTCATCTCAAGACTTGGGAAGTATATGGCTTACGCTGGCCTCAATGATAATAAAGTCACAGTTCAGTGTGGCCTTGCTATTGGTGCTATCAATTCTGCGAGGAAGCGGAACAAGGGATTGAGCTATGATAATATTGCAAAAGTGCTATGTGTGTATAAGGATTTGAATGCCCGATGGCTTCTTACAGGTGAAGGCGATATGCTTGCATCAGAAACCGTTCAGTCGGATTCAGATATCATCCAGTTCTTAAAAAATCAAAATAAGGAATTGATGGGGAAAATAGAGCAGTTGAATAGAGAACTGGGTGATAGAGATCGTCAGATATCAGAACTTAAAAAAGAATGTGCGCGCGTCGGGATGGTTGCAGAAAATGCCGATGTAAAATCGTACGGTTTGGCGAAGTAGAAATCCTTGTGCCCAGATATTAAACTTTTATGTAGATATTTTGTGATTGAATGATGGGTGATTGAAGCCCAAATGTAGACCGAAGGTGGGGTAATTTTCAGAGAGTCAGTGACGGAGATGTTCCGCCAGGTACCTCGAAATCCAATAGAAGCCCTGCCTTTAGAAAGGCGGGGCTTTTTTGTTTTTCTTGGTCCTATAGCATAAGTTTTGTGTTGAAAGTATATCGGGTTCGTTTCATATTGATTATATTTGTATTTTAATAAAAATAGAATGAATATGAATACTCGGACACACTTGGATCTGAATCCTTTGCATGGAAGGCTTCCTCAGCTGATTCGTCATGAAAAAGTCTATCGGACCATTCATCGTCAGTTGATGAAGAAATGGTTTCAGTACTTTGTGTTGTTCTTTATTATCGGTTCAATCATTTCTATTGTATATGGTTCGTTTGCAGAGTCAGCTCCCTATCGTAGCTGGCTGTATTCATTCAATTATTTGGCTTCGTTTGTTTTTACAATCGAATATATCTTGAGGATTATAGCGGCTCCTGTCCAGTATGTCGATTGTAAGCATGCCTGGAAAGCCCGTCTGCGTTATCTGTTCTCCTTCTATGGCATCATCGACTTTGTGGCGGTCTTTCCGTTTGTGGTCATTTATCTCTATCAGGAGAGTCCGCACGTACATCTGGTGGTGCTGGCCTATATCCTGATTATATTCAAACTGATCCGTTATTCACTTTCTTTCCAGTTGATAGGTACGGTGCTCAAGACGGTAAAGGAGGAACTGATCACTGCTTATACGGCCTGCGGTATTATGTTGGGCTTTTCGGGGATATTGATGTATTACATTGAACGGGGAGCTCGGAAGCCTTTGCCAATATAGGTGACGGATTCTGGTGGGCCATCGTGGCTTTTACGACGGTGGGCTATGGAGATATCTATCCCATTACGGCATTGGGCAGGCTTTTGAGCAGCATTATCAGCTTGATAGGCATAGCGATGATTGCCATTCCTACGGGTATTATCAGTTCGGCTTTCATGAGCATGCTTTTGGATAAGAAGAAAAAGGAAGAGAAGAAAACTTCGTCGGAGTCGGAATGACGGCTCTTTTTTGCCCGAATCAGATTAAAGTGTATCTTTGCGAATGTGGCAAATTTATAAACTCGAAACAACATGAAACGACTGAATCTATTCTTTTTCTGTCTGCTGGCGATGATTGCTCTGGCAGGCAATGCTCAGGAAAAACAGGCTGACGCCAACGGTTATATTGTCAAGGTGGGTGAACAGGCTCCCGACTTTACAGTAAAGCTCACGGACGGGCAGAGCGTGAAACTGTCCAGCCTGCGTGGCAAGGTGGTGATGCTCCAGTTTACGGCCAGCTGGTGTGGCGTGTGTCGCAAGGAGATGCCATTTATCGAGAAGGACATCTGGCAGAAGCACAAGGATAACAAAAACTTTTATCTGATGGGCATCGACCGCGACGAGCCTTTGGAGAAAGTCATTGCTTTCGGAAAGGCCACCAAAGTGACCTATCCGCTAGCTCTGGATCCGGGGGCCGATGTCTTTGCCCTTTATGCACAACGACAGGCAGGCATTACCCGCAATGTACTGATAGACCGTGATGGGAAAATCGTTATGCTGACCCGTCTGTACAATCCGGAGGAATTCCAGCGGCTAGTCGAAAAGATAGACGAGATGCTGGCCGAGGAGTGATTCAAGCTTTCGGGCGAAGCCGGGCCAGGTAGTCGTAATGTTTTCCCTCTTTTACCAGTTCGGCTTCGAATCCGTTTTGTGCGGCGTAGAGGGAAAGGGTCTGGAAGTCGATGTAGAGCCAGTCGAACTGATCGCCTATGATATCCTTGTACTGCATCTTGAAATCTACCTCGCCGTAATAGTCGCCTGCGATGTCGATGACGAAACTTCCGTCTTCGTCTTCATACAGGTAGCGCAGGTCGCTGGAATCCATCAGAATACTGCCGCCGGGACGTAACAGTTGTTTGGCCTTCCGGAAGAAAGCGGGCAGGTTCTCCAGCCGTCCGATGATGCCGGATCCGTTCATCAGCATAAGGAGGGTGTCGTAGGAGCCGCAAAAACTTTCATTGAAGAGGTTGGCTTGTGTAACTTGCTTTACACCGCGTTTGCGCATGGCTTCTACCGATAGCGGAGAGATGTCGATGGCTTCCACTTCCTTGCCGGCTGCTTGAAGGATCAGGCTGTGGCAACCGCTTCCGGCACCTACATCGAGGATGCGGCCGGTAGCGAGTTGCAGGGCTGTCCGTTCCAACGGGGCCATCTGTTTTTCTGTGCGGAACAGGGTACGGACCGGTATCTCGTCTTCATCGAACTGGGAAGAGAATACGCGCAGCTTGTCGGCTTTCCCATGTTCCAGGTAGTCGAGGATGGCTGTTCCCATCGGGTCTTTGTCGGTTGTCAGCAGGTCGGTGTATATCATTTCTTATGTCTGTTGGCGCGTTTGCGGCGGATTTCGGCTTTCATTTTGGCGGCTCCCGAATTGTGGAGGCCGGTAATATAGGTTTTCTTTTTGGCTTTGGTTTTCACTTTGGCTTCGCCTTTGGGTTTCTCTTTTTTCCCCTTAAAGACGATACCGCCCATCATAGCTTCTTCTATACTCATAAGTTTTATTGTTTACGGATGAGGAATGTGGATTATCGGGCAGGCAGAATTTCAATCCAGTAGTCATCGGGGTCGTTGATGAAGTACAGACCCATGGCTTCGTTCTCGAAGCATACCCAACCATTCTCTTTGTGATACTGGTGGACAGCATCGTAATCACCGCTGACACGGAAGCACAGATGACTTTCGTTTTCACCCAGTTCGTAGGGTTGGGTATGGTCTTTCAGACAGGTGAGCTCTAATAGGAAGGGGCTGCATCCGTCAGTCAGATAGACCAGGGTGAACGAGCCATCGGCTGCTTCTTTGCGGTGGTCTTCCTTGAGGCCCAGGGCTTTTTCATAGAACGCGATGCTGCGTTCGAGGTTGGTGACGTTGATGTTGAAATGGTCGAATTTACTTTTGATTTCCATGATTGGTTTTGAATAATGGTTTATCGGGCGCGGGATTTACTGGAATCCCGCGCCCAGAGGTTTATTTCAATTGTGCTTTCACGATTTCGCCAATGTACATGCGTGGCTGGCCTTCCAACGGTTCCTGTGAGGGGAGTTTCTTACACTCGAGTACGACGCTGGGTTCCTGTTGTCCGTTGGGGTAGAAGCGGACGGTATAGGTGGCTGCCTGATCGAGCTGTTCGTGGGGTTGGTCGGGCGAGAGGAAGGTGTAGATGACTGCCTTACCTGACATCTTGCCCAGCGAGCCTCCGGCGTTGGCTGTCATCATGGTCATGTTGAAGGCGTCGGTGCCGATGACGATAACCAGCTTACCTGCGCCTATCTGAATGGCATTGGCAGGTAATTGATCGGGGGCTACTTCCTTGTATGCGCTCTGCTGCGAGGAAGGAGCGGGGGTTTGTTCAACCACAGGCTGGGCTGCGGGTGCTACAACGGGTGTTTCGGCCTGCTGGGCTACGGGCTGCTGTTTGGTGTTGATAACCGTGGTACCCGAGTTGACAATAGCTTTACTTTCTTTCTTTTCTTTTGCTTCTTCAACTTCTTCGTCGGTAAGGACCACGATTTGGTCAATGTTAGCGACGCTCAGTGCTTGGGTGGCTTCTTTGCAGAGTTCGTCGGCGAAGTCTACGGTCTTTCTGCGCCATTTGGCCAGACCCAATACCAGTTTAGTCTGGCTTTTGTTCAGGGCATAGTCATCGGTGATCCATTTTTCGGCTACATATTTTTCCTGGTCGCGGCCTTCGCGGTAGGTATAGCGTATCTTTTCAATGCGGAACTCACACTTTTCCGGTTGACAGAAGGCGCTGAGCTGATAGTTGATGAGGGTGCGATCCAGTGATAGGGCGCTGGAGCTGAACACGAGCCATTCTTCGCCTATGCCTATCACCTGGCCTTTTTCTTTGTTGGTATAGACCACACGACTGGTTTCGTTCTGGTTTTTCTTCAGGCGGAGGTCCATCCACTTCTGCATGCGTTCGAAGATTTCGTCTTGCGACATACCGGGGATGCTGAATTCTTTGCTGAATACAACTTTGCCGTCTTCTTCGGGAACGGCTCCGGCCAGGTACTTGCTGTCGTCGCGCTTCTGGGCCTGGAGCACAGTGGGCAGGCAGAGGCAGAGGACGATGAATAGGAGTTTAGTCAATTTTTTCATTACGTTCTATTTTTTGATGTTAGATGTCGAAACTTTCGCCACGGTGGTCGATCGTGAGGAAGCGGCAACCGTGGGCTTCGGCTTGCGGACGGAAGGCGTTGCCACCTTCGTAGTCGTCGCCGAAGTGCATGGGCACAAAGATACGGGTTTTTATCCGTTCCACGAACTGGAGGGCGCCACGCATGTAGTCACGGCCCATCCGCCGGTCTACTGGGAAAAGGGCCACATCGACGGCGGGTGCCACCTGCTGCAGGTCGCGTAATTCGGCCAAGTAGTCGCCCTCAGCCTTGCGGATTTCCTGCGGGGTAGATTCCTCGCTCCAGTGCCAGTTGTTCAGGTCGCCGGCATGGAAGAGGCGGACGCCCTGCACGTCGAGTAGGAAGGAGACGCCTACGTCGGTTGAGCCGAAAGCCTGGACGCGTAGGTGGTCGTCTTCGTAGACGCCACCTTTATTTATATAGAAAGCGTCGTCGGCCTTGGCGCGGCGGTGCTTCAGGATGTCTTTCGAGAAAATGTAATGGATGTCAGGACGGACTTCATGCCAGCGGAGCACCTCGGGGTTGAAGTGGTCGGGATGGAAATGGGTGGCGAGGACGTAGAAGGCGCCGGGCCTGTGGAGCAGGCGGTCGCGCACCAGTCCCTGGCCCGCTTCGGCGGACGAGTCCTTCCAGTAGTCGATGAGGATGGTCGCGCCGTCGGCCTCGATGGCAAAGCCGCTGTGGTAGATGTAGTCCAGTTTCATGCTCGTTTTCTTTGTTACACCCTGCAATATTACGAAAAACTGGCCGAAACTCCGCCTGCGGGCGGCTATTTTATTGATTTTTTTGATAGGGCGGGGGCGGCTTGATGCCGCCCTCCGCCTCAGAGCTTCACCTCGTTTTCCAGCGGCTTGCCCAGGGTGAAGTCCCTGACGTTCTGCAGGGTGGTGGTGGCGATGTTGCTCAGCGCCTCCTGCGTGAAGTAGGCTTGGTGGGAGGTGACGATGACGTTGTTGAACGACAGCAGGCGCGCCAGCGTGTCGTCGTCGATAATCTTGTCCGAGCGGTCTTCGTAGAAGTACTGGCTCTCCTCCTCGTAGACGTCCAGTCCGGCCGACCCGATCTTTTTGTTTTTCAATCCTTCGATGAGGGCGTTGGTGTGGATCAGCTGTCCGCGGCCGGTGTTGATGATCATCACGCCGTCCTTCATCTTGCTGATGGAGTAGTCGTTGATGAGGTACTTCGTCTGCTCCGTCAGGGGGCAGTGCAGGGAGATGATGTCCGAGCTGTGGTAGAGCTCGTCGAGTGTGGTATAGACCACCTGGTTCTCGCGGGCAAAGTTGTAGTCGGGATAGAGGTCGTAGGCCAGTATGTTCATGCCGAAGCCGCGGAGGATGCTGATGAGCTTCTTGGCAATCTTGCCCGTGCCGATGATGCCGGCCGTCTTGCCGTGCATGTCGAAACCCAGCAGGCCGTGCAGGGAGAAGTTGCCCTCGCGCGTACGCCATGCGGCACGATGTATCTTGCGGTTGAGCGAGAGCATCAGGGCCACGGTATATTCGGCTACGGCATAAGGCGAGTAGGCGGGCACGCGCACCACGGTGATGCCACACTCGGCGGCGGCCTTCAGGTCCACATTATTGTAGCCCGCGCAGCGCAGGGCCAGCAGCTTGACGCCGTTCGCGGCCATCAGGCGGATGACTTCGGCGTTGGCCGTATCGTTTACGAAGATGCATACCACGTCCACACCCTGCGTCAGGATGACGTTGTTCTTGTTCAGGTGACCTTTGTAGAAACGGAGTTCGAAACCGAACTCTCGGTTTTTCTCGTTGAACGAAGCCTCGTCGTAGGGCTTCGTGCCGAAGAATGCGATTGTTGTTGCCATGATATTTGAGTCGTTTTTTAGGGGTTATCAGTCCATGCGTATGTCTCCATAACAATCCGGCGGCGGAAATGTTTGCTTCTGCTCCCTCCGGCGGCGGATTGCCGGTGTAAAGATAGCGATTTTTGGCCATAGAAAGGCTTTCGGAGGTTCGGAAACTTTTTTCGCCTGCCTTCCGAAATGATATGACGGAGTGAAAATGCGACTTTTCATGCTAAAATATTAGTCTGATTGAATGAAAATGCACCTTTTCATTTTGAAATATTGATATGACGGAGTAAAAATGAGCCTTTTCGTACCAATATATTAATACGACGAAATGAAAATGCGCCTTTTCATGCCAAAATATTAATACGACGGAGTATAAATGTACCTTTTCATACCAAAATATTAATACGACGGAGTGAAAACGCGCATTTTCATTCCGTCGTACTAATATTTTGGCGTTATAAGGCGCTTTATAGCCTCGTCATACTACTTCTTCGACCTGCCGAAAGCTTTCCGCGGCCCTCGGCGTCACTTCAGGCGTCTGCCGACGGCCGTAGAGGGACCCCGGAAGAGGTTGTTTCATCCGAAACGGTTTCTTTTTCCGCCTCCGCAGGACGTTCGGAAGATAGATTTTGCACAATTTCATTGCCGGTGTGCAATTTTATTGTACCTTTGCCGCCGAAATCAATAAAAATACGAATAGATGAGAAAAAACTTGTTAATCGGCACAGCGCTGCTGATTGTTTCAATCCCAACTTTCGCGGGAGGTTTCCTGACAAATACCAATCAGAATGTCCTATTCTTGCGCATGCTGGCGCGTGATGCTTCGACCCGTATCGATGCTGTTTACTCCAATCCGGCCGGACTGGCCTTCATTGAGGGTGGTGACGGTCTTCACCTGTCGCTGAACATCCAGAGTGCCTATCAGACGCGTCAGATAACTTCCACCTTCGATCCTTTTGCTTACGGCGTGCAGAACGGGGGCAATGCCACCAAGCTCTTCAAGGGCGAGGCTTCGGCTCCCGTCATCCCCAGCTTCCAGGCGGCCTACAAGAACGGCGACTGGGTATTCTCGGGCAGTTTTGCCGTGACAGGTGGTGGCGGTAAGGCTACGTTCAACCAGGGCCTGGCTTCGTTCGAGTCCATCATCTCCATGCTGCCTGTTTTCGGGCAGAGCCTAGGCATCAACCGATACAATGTGGACAGCTATATGGAGGGCAGCCAGTTCTTCTACGGGCTTCAGTTGGGCGTCACATATAAGATCAACGAACATTTTTCTGCTTTCGTCGGTGGTCGCATGAACTACGTAAACAATAATTATACGGGCTACCTGCGTGATATCCAAATTAATATGCCGGGTACGGAGACAATGGTACCTGCATCTGCTACTTTCGAGTCCATGGCGGCACAATTGCCTGACGGGCAGCAGAAAGTTCTGTTGGGTATGCTGGCAAAAGCTACTGAGGATAAGGAATTGGATTGTGATCAGAAGGGGTGGGGGCTTACACCGATTATCGGCCTCGATTTCAACTGGAACAAACTGAATGTCGGTGTGAAATATGAGTTCAATACCAACCTGAACGTGGAGAACGACACGCGTATCAATACAACCGGCTTCCCTGCCTACGACCACGGCATCAATACGCCCAGCGACATCCCCGGTCTGCTCACCGTCGGTGTGTCCTACGACTTGTTGCCTACGCTCCGTGCTTCTGTGGGCTATCACCACTTCTTCGACAAGCAGGCCGACATGGCCAACGATAAGCAGAAGTTGCTTTCGGCCGGTACGAACGAATACCTGGCTGGCGTGGAGTGGGACATACACAAGCGCATCCAGATTAGTGGTGGTATGCAGCGCACGAAGTATGGCCTGACGGACGACTACATGGAAGACATCAGTTTCGTTACCAGCTCCTGGTCGTTCGGTTTCGGTGCGGGCATTAAGTTGGCAAAGAATCTCAACCTCAACATTGCCTACTTCTGGACGAACTACGAGGACTATACCCGCGAAAGCAGCGACTACAACAACATGGCTCAGAAACTTCAGAACATCGGCCTGCCCGAGTCGGTGGCTTCCCAGTTGCCCAAATTGCCGGGTACTGATGTGTTCACCCGCACGAACAAGGTGTTCGGCGTAGGTATCGACTATAAGTTCTGACACTCGTTTTTCCCTTTGAAGCATTTACTTGAGAGGTTGTCGGCAGTATTTCGGCAACCTCTTTTTGTTTTCTCCTGTTGGCCATTTACGCAGAAAAGTTTATCTTTGCAGCCGATTTTTGAAATGAGATGCCGTGAATAGCGGCCGTGTATTCTAGGACAACCACGTAAAAAACAGGAGTATGAAGCAAAAAGTATCTGTATCTTTTATGCTGATGGGCATTGTGTTCAATGTATGCCTCATCGCAGCCAATCTTCTTGAGACCAAGGTCATCCAGCTGGGCAGCCTTACCGTTACCGCCGGATTGCTGGTTTTTCCTATTTCTTACATCATCAATGACTGTATTGCCGAAGTCTGGGGGTTTCGCAAGGCTCGTCTCATCATCTGGAGTGGCTTTGTGATGAACTTCTTCGTCGTCACGTTGGGGCTGATAGCCGTGTCGCTGCCTGCCGCTCCGTTTTGGGAGGGCGAGGAACACTTTAACTTTGTTTTCGGCATGGCGCCACGCATTGTGGCAGCCAGTCTGATGGCCTTTCTGGTAGGCTCTTTTCTCAATGCCTACGTCATGAGCCGCATGAAGATAGCCAGCCGCGGACGCAACTTCTCGGCGCGTGCCATCTGGTCCACCGTGGTGGGCGAGACGGCCGATTCGCTCATCTTCTTCCCTGTAGCCTTTGGTGGTGTCATCGCCTGGCGCGAACTGGCGGTGATGATGGGTTTGCAGATTCTGCTGAAGTCGGCCTATGAGGTCGTTATCCTGCCCGTCACAATCCGCGTGGTGAAGGCCGTGAAGCGCATCGACGGTAGCGATGTCTACGACGAAGGCATCTCCTACAAGGTGTGGAAGGTGAAGGATATCTGAGTGTACCCATCTGCGTCCATCTGCGCAATCTGTCGTCGTTTATCTTAACAGTATACCTAAATTATTATTGTATATGAACCGTGATACAGCTTTGGTTGTGTTCAGCGGAGGGCAAGACTCAACCACTTGCCTTTTCTGGGCCAAACGTGAATTCAAGAAAGTAGTTGCCCTGAGCTTCCTCTACGGGCAGAAACATCAGAAAGAAGTGGAACTGGCACAGCAGATTGCCGCAAAGGCCGGTGTCGATTTTGATGTCATGGATGTGTCGTTCATCGGTCGGCTGGGCCACAATTCGCTGACCGATACCTCGATGGTGATGGATCAGGAAAAGCCCGAGGACGGTGTACCCAACACCTTTGTGCCGGGCCGTAACCTGTTCTTCTTGAGCATTGCCGCCGTCTATGCCCGCGAGCGGGGCATCAACCATCTGGTGACGGGTGTGTCGCAGACCGACTTCAGTGGCTATCCCGATTGCCGTGATGCCTTCATCAAGTCGCTCAACGTGACTATCAATCTGGCTATGGACGAGCAGTTCGTCATCCACACCCCGCTGATGTGGATTGACAAGGCCGAGACTTGGGCGCTGGCCGACGAACTGGGTGTACTCGACCTGGTGCGCCACGACACGCTGACGTGCTACAACGGCATTCCCGGTGACGGGTGCGGACACTGTCCTGCCTGCAAGCTCCGCCGTGAAGGGCTGGAAAAATACCTGGCGAACAAAAACATGTACCTCAAAAAGAAATCTCTTTAAACCATCCGAACAATGACTGAACTGAAAGACCAACTGACCCTGTTGGGCGGCAAGACCGAGTATAAGCAGGACTATGCTCCCGAAGTACTCGAAGCTTTCGACAACAAACATCCCGAGAACGATTACTGGGTGCGTTTCAACTGCCCCGAATTCACCAGTCTGTGCCCCATCACCGGCCAGCCCGACTTTGCCGAGATACGCATCTCCTACATCCCTGACGTGAAGATGGTAGAGAGCAAGAGTCTCAAGCTTTATCTCTTCAGCTTCCGTAACCACGGTGCTTTCCACGAAGACTGCGTGAACATCATCATGAAGGATCTCATCCGCCTGATGAATCCCAAGTACATCGAAGTGACAGGCCTGTTTACTCCTCGTGGCGGTATCTCCATTTATCCGTATGCCAATTACGGCCGTCCCGGTACCAAATACGAGCGCATGGCCGAGCAGCGGTTGATGAACCGGGAATAATATAAAAAATGCCCTCCGTCAGCGGAGGGCATTCCCCAAGTAAAATCTATGGTCGTTGCAGGTTACCTGATGCGTCGGTAGCCATATACGGCCAGGCCGCCGAGCTCTTCCTCGATGCGGAGCAGTTGGTTGTACTTGGCCATACGGTCCGATCGGCTCAGGGAGCCGGTCTTTATCTGCCCGCTGTTTGTGGCTACGGCAATGTCGGCGATGGTAGCATCCTCCGTCTCGCCCGAGCGGTGGGAGGTGACGGTGGTGTAGCCGTGGCGGTGGGCCATCTCGATGGCATCGAGCGTTTCGCTCAAAGTACCTATCTGGTTTACCTTGATGAGGATGGAGTTGGCACAGCCCATTTCAATACCTTTGCGCAAGAATTCCACGTTGGTCACGAACAGGTCGTCGCCCACCAGTTGGCAGCGGTCTCCGATGCGGTCGGTCAGTTTCTTCCAGCCTTCCCAATCCTCTTCGCTCATGCCGTCCTCGATGGAGTCAATGGGATATTTCGTGATGAGCTCTTCCAGGTAGGCTATCTGCTCGTCCACGCTCAGCTTCTTGCCGTCCGGGTCTTTGGGCATGCCGTTCTTCAGGTGCGTGTAGTCGTAGTAGAATTGGCCGTCCTCCTTCACGCAGAACTCGGATGCGGCACAGTCCATCGCAATGCGGACGTCTTCTCCCGGCCGATAGCCTGCTTGCCTGATGGCCTCGATGATGCAGTCCAAAGCGTCCTCCACACCGTTCAGTTTCGGGGCGAAACCGCCTTCATCGCCAACGGCCGTACTCAGTCCGCGCCCTTTCAGTACTTTCTGCAGGGCATGGAATACTTCAGCGCCCATGCGCAAGCCTTCACGGTAAGTGGGGGCACCGACGGGACGAATCATGAATTCCTGGAAAGCAATAGGGGCATCGCTGTGGGCGCCTCCGTTGATGATGTTCATCATAGGCACAGGCATCACGTAGGTGTTGGCTCCGCCGATGTAGCGATACAGAGGGATGTCCAGATAAGCGGCGGCGGCCTTGGCTACGGCCAGCGACACGCCGAGGATGGCATTGGCTCCCAGGCGGGACTTGGTGGGGGTGCCGTCCAGTTCGAGCATCTTGTGGTCGATGGCACGTTGTTGCAAGGCCGACATGCCGATGAGGGCGGGGGCAATGACCTTGTTTACGTTCTCTACGGCTTTCAGTGTGCCTTTGCCCAGATAGCGGCTCTTGTCGCCATCGCGCAGTTCGAGGGCTTCATTCTCTCCGGTAGAAGCACCGGAAGGCACGGCGGCTCGTCCCATGACACCACATTCTAACATGACGTCCACTTCTACAGTGGGATTGCCGCGCGAGTCGAGTATCTCGCGGGCTACAATCTTTTCAATCTTCATACTTTTCCTTTTTTTGAATATCATAATTGTATAGGAGGAATGTCCCCCATGAATCCTTGCAAAGTTCGATAAAAATCCGTTCCCTTACAATACCTACTAATAGGGAATTTGAGGGCGTTTTGTTGCCGGATAATTCCCATGTCGGGCAGTCGGGTAAAATCCCTAAAAATAGGTATTGCCGGACAAATTCAAGCCCTGTACCTTTGTGATGTTAAAAAACATGATTGCGCATCTTTCTCACAATCGGCAAAGCAAATATGAAATTGCCTTGCTCTCACTCAATCGAAACATTCACTATTAAATTGCGATATACAATGAAACAGAAACACGAATTTAAGAGCATTGTGGCGGAAACACTGCTCATTCCGCTATACATGCGGGCGAAAGAGAGCCGTCGTGCCCATCCCATTCTGAATGATAAGGCTGCGGAACGGTTGGCAGACAGTCTGGAATATGATTATTCCCAATTCGACGGGGCCAGGCTGAGCGAAGTGGGCTGCGTGGTGCGCGGCTGGTATTTCGACCGTGCCGTGCGGCGGTTCATCGACACGCATCCTCGGCCGGTAGTCGTAAACGTAGGCTGCGGACTGGACACCCGCTACCAGCGCATCGGAAACGGGAAAGCGGTCTTCTATGACATGGACCTTCCGGAAGTCATCGCGCTGCGCCGCGAACTGATACCCGAACAGCCGGGCAACCCTTATATCGCGGCTTCCTTGCTGGAGACCGAATGGATGGACGGCCTGCGCTGCAAGCATCCCGACGGGGCGTTTATCTTCATTGTGGAAGGCGTGCTGATGTATTTCTACGAGAAGCAGGTGAGGAGCTTCCTGCACCACGTGGCAAGCCGCTTCGGCGGAGGAGAAATCTGGTTCGATGTCTGCGGGACCATGATGAGCCGGCACGGCGTCAAACCGGATTCGCTGCGTAAGCACGAGGCACAAATCCGCTCCGGGCTGAGCAACGGGCACTTGGTGGAGCAATGGGAACCCGCCCTGCACCTGCTGGACCAAGCCAACTACATGAAGTTCTTCCGTCCGCGCTGGGGATTTTTCTTCGGACAGATATTGGGGCGTATCCCTTGGCTGTGCTACAAATTCAGCTCGCTGCTCGGATATAAAATCCTATCTAAATAACCTTTATATGGAACATCCGTCAGATGCCGATGCATTGTCTCGGACTGAACCGTATCGAAGTACGGACTTGGCAAGGAATCATGTAGGATGATTCCCTATCGGCTTACTACATGGATGCTGCCATGATACGGAGGAAACGGTGTCATGTGCCAGGCTTGGGGGTGAGTTGTCTTGTAGAGTTTTACCTAAATATAGGGATTGACGGGCATGTTTTCTCAGGAAGAGTGGCGGGAGGGGCTTCTAAAATACCCATAACAGGCGATTGTGGGGGCGTGCTTTTATCCCGACCTTTGCGGCGGAATAAATAAGCACATAGAGGATGAAAACAATCGCATTTATATTATCGCTCGTGACGGGCATCGGAAGCCTGTATGCCCAAGGGCATCGTGGTGCCCATCATCACCACCACCGGGGCGACCGCGCCGTTGTGACGGGAAGGGTGACATCGACGGAGAAGGAGACGGTGGACTTCGCCACAGTATATCTGAAGGGGACTTCTTTCGGTGGTGCCACCGATGAGAAAGGACAATATCGCATCAAAGCTCCGGCGGGCGAATACACCCTGGTGGTGTCGGCCATCGGCTATCAAACCCTGGAGAAACAAATTACCCTGGGAGACGGGCAGCGGCTGGTGCTGAACCTGACCATCCGGCCGGACATTCAGCAGCTGGAGGAAGTCGTGGTTGTTTCCAGCGGAGTGAGCCGCGTGAAGCGCAGTGCCTTCAACGCCGTGGCCGTAGATGCCACCGAGATGCAGAACACGGCCAAGAGCTTGAGCGATGTGCTGGCCAAGGCGCCGGGCATGAAGCTGCGTGAGAGTGGGGGAGTGGGCTCGGACATGCAGCTGATGCTGGACGGATTCAGCGGCAAGCACGTGAAGGTGTTCATCGACGGTGTGCCGCAGGAAGGCGCGGGCAAGGCGCTCGACCTCAACAACCTGCCCGTGAACTTTGCCGAACGTATCGAGGTGTATAAGGGCGTGGTGCCCGTTGGCTTCGGCACGGACGCATTGGGTGGTGTGGTGAACATCGTCACCAACAAACAACGTCGCCGCTGGCACGTGGACGCCTCCTACAGTTACGGCTCGTTCAACACGCACAAGTCGTACGTCAACTTCGGGCAGACGTTGAAGAACGGCTTCATGTACGAGGTGAACGCCTTTCAAAACTATTCGGACAACGATTATTACATTGACAACTATATCACCGAGTTTGGTGAGGACGGGAGCGAAAGCACTGACACCAAGAAAATCTATCACGTTAAGCGATTCAACGACACCTTCCACAACGAGGCTGTCATCGGAAAGATAGGTGTGGTGGACAAGTCGTGGGCCGACCGCTTGGCCTTGGGCTTCAACTACTCCAATTATTACAAGGAGATACAGACGGGCGTGTACCAATATATCGTCTTCGGGCAAAAGCACCGCAAGGGGCATTCTTTCACGCCTTCGTTGGAGTACACCAAGCGCAACCTCTTCACCCGCGGGTTGGACGTGGTGGCCACCGCCAACTACAACCACAATATCACTCAGAACATCGACACCGCTACCTACAAATACAACTGGCTGGGCGATCGCAAATACACCGGTACGCCCGGCGAGCAGTCGTATCAGAACAGCGAGTCGAAGAATCTGAACTGGAACGCTACCTTCACCGCCAATTACCGCATCAGCCAGGCGCATACGCTGACGCTGAATCACGTGCTGAGCACCTTCAAGCGCACCAGCCGCAGTTACGTGGAAGGCAGCAACAAACTGTCGGACTTCAGCATCCCCAAGGTGACCCGTAAGAATATCACCGGCCTGTCCTACCGCCTGATGCCTACCGAGAAGTGGAACCTCTCCGCCTTCGGCAAATATTATAATCAGTATAACCGGGGTCCCGTGTCGCAAAGCTCGGACGGCATTGGTGATTACGTCAGTATGACTCAGCGGGTCAGCTCTTTGGGTTATGGTGCGGCGGGCACGTACTTCATCCTCGACGGACTGCAAGCCAAGGTCTCCTACGAGAAGGCCTACCGCCTGCCTACGACCGACGAGCTTTTCGGCGACGAGGACCTCGAAGCAGGCAAAGCCGACCTCCGTCCGGAGAAGAGTGATAACATCAACGTCAACCTCAGCTACAACCGCCAGTTTGGTAAGCACGGCCTCTACCTGGAAGGCAGTTTCATTTACCGTGACACGCGCGATTACATCCAGCGCGGACTGGACCGTGTGGGTGGCATGAGTTTTGGTTACTACGAGAATCACGGCCGCGTCAAGACCAAAGGCTTCAACGTCTCCGCTCGCTACAGTTACGGCAGATGGTTTAACGTAGGAGGTACATTCAACAATACTAACATACGTGACAACGAACGCTACGTGGCGGGAGGCACTCAGCAGGAAAGCCTCACCTACGGACAGCGCATGCCCAATCAGCCGTATATGTATGCCAACTTCGATGCTACCCTGACCTGGCACGGCCTGTGGGGCAAGGGCAACGTATTGACGCTGACGTATGATGGCTTCTACCAACACGACTTTCCCCTCTACTGGGAAGCCTTCGGCGATGCGTCGACCAAGAGCCGCGTGCCCGAACAGTTGTCGCACAACCTCACGTTGGGATACTCGCTGAAGAACGGACGCTACAACCTGTCCTTGGAGTGCCGTAACCTGACCGATGCCAAGCTCTACGACAATTTCAGCCTACAGAAGGCGGGGCGGGCGTTCTACGGCAAGGTGCGTGTGTACTTTGGGGGATGATGAAGTATCAGATGAGTGAATAATTATAATCTATAATATAATGAGTTTATGAAGACTAATCAAATGACCTGGGCATTGGCTGCAGCCCTCACCACAAGCAGCCTGTTCATCGCATGTGATGAAAGCAGTGACCTCCTGCCGGACACGCCGGACACACCGCAGGCGGGCGAAACCATCAGCCGTTACGTCGTGGCGGCACAGTCGGGCGGAAGCAGCAGCACCGCCATGTACCTGGCCACGAGCGAGACGCTGGACGAAGGCACCCTCACCACCGTGGGCAACGGACTGGAGACGGAGAGCGGCTCGAACCTCATCTTCTATAAAGATGCCTACCTGTTCAACTTCCAGTACAACGACGGCGGGCAGGGAACGGCCTTCGCCTACGTCCTCAACGCGCAGACGGGCAAGGTGGAAGAGGCGCGCCGATACACCTTCAACCGCACCACGACCTACGGCACTTGGGGCGACAACGTCATCACCGCCTCCACCAACGTGGGTACGCAGGAGAACGTGACCAACGAGGCGGGCGAGACGCTCTATGCCAAGTATCTGCAGTTCAACTACCTGAGCGCCGTGGACGCCACCACCCGCACGGGCAGCCGCCTGGCGGAGAACTTCCTGGGCAACGGTGAGAGCGTCTCCTTCGCCGGCTTTGTGGAGGCCAACGGCAAGCTCTACACCTCCGTCGTGCCCATGGGCATGAGCCACTACGGCGTGGTGAAGTACCCCGACCTGGTAAGCGACTCCCGCCTGGTGACCGACCACACGGGCGGCAGCGGCAGTGGCAGCTATACGCCGGGGCAGATACCCTCGACGCAGTATCCCGACAGCGCCTACGTGGCCATCTACAGCGGAGACTCGTTCGACGAGACGCCCGTCATCGCCCGCACGGGACGGATAGGCTTCGCCAGCGGACGCATGCGCTCGCAGTATTACCAGACCATTTGGGCGGCGGACAACGGCGACCTCTACGTCTTCTCCCCCGGCTTTGGCCGCACCGCCAAGGCGGAATCCACCGTGGAGGCCGAGGACGGTGTGCATACCCTGTATAAGGTGGAAGGCAAGCTCCCCTCCGGCGTGGTGCGAATCAAGGCGGGCGCGACGGAGTTTGACGACGCCTACTACGTCAACCTGGAGGAGCAAGGCAACGGCAACCCCATGTTCCGCTGCTGGCACATCACGGAGGACTACTTCCTGCTGCAGATGTACGGCAAGGGCGTGGAAGACATGGTGGCAAATTCCACCAAGGCCGACCGCAGCGAACTGGCCATCTTCCAGGGCAGTACGCAGGAGCTTACGGTGCTGACAACAGGTATGCCCGATAAGAGCCTTATCTCCAGCTTCGGCACTCCGTATAGCGACGGTGGTTACGCTTACATTCCTGTCGTGACGACAGACGGTGCCCAGCCTGCCATCTATAAGATTGACCCCAAGGCGGCAACAGCTACGAAAGGCATCACTATCGAAGCAAACAGCGTGACTGCATTGGGTAAACTGAGCGCATTTTAATGAAGAATGAAGAATTAAGAATGAAGAATTAGGCTGCGCTGTCTGTATACGCTATATGCCGCATGGTAAATTCTTCATTCTTCATTTAATTATCTTTGTCATTATGAAAAGTATTTTCCGTAAACTGCACCTTTGGCTGTCACTGCCTTTCGGCGTCCTCATCGCGCTGATATGCTTTTCGGGAGCCATGCTGGTGTTCGAACAGGAGATTACGATGTGGGCTCGTCCCGACCTTTATCGGGTGGAGCGGCTTTCGGGCCCCATGCTTACACAGGAAGAAGCTGCGGCCAAGGTCGCAGCCACGCTTCCCGATGGAGTAAAAGTGAAAGGCGTGACTGCATATCCCGACCCGGAACGTTCTTATCAGGTAAATCTTTCCAAGCCCAAGCGTGCGGCTGTGTTTGTCAATCCCTATACGGGCGAGGTGCTGGGCAAGTATGAGCGCTTGCCGTTCTTCCGCACCATGTTCGGTCTGCACCGCTGGCTGTTGGGTAGCAGGCCGGATGGCGGCGGTATATTTTGGGGAAAGATGATTGTGGGTGTCAGTACGTTGTTGTTTGTCATCGTGTTGCTGTCAGGAATCATCATTTGGTGGCCCCGGACGAAGAAGGCGTTGACCGGCAGCCTGAAGATTACGGTGCGCAAAGGATGGCGGCGTTTCTGGTACAGCCTGCATGTGGCGGGCGGCATGTATGCCTTGCTATTGCTGTTGATTATGGCCTTGACCGGGCTTACGTGGTCTTTCGGCTGGTATCGCGAATGGTTTTATGAATTCTTCGGGGTAGACAAGCGTTGGGTGTATGGCGTGCATGTAGGCAGTTTCGGCGGGATGATTACACGCATACTCTGGTTCCTGGCCGCTCTGTTGGGTGCCGCGCTTCCGCTGACCGGATATTATTTGTGGTGGAAACGCATTCGGCGAAGACGATGAGGATGTGCATATAGTAAGAAGGCGTGGAAATTTCCACGCCTTTTTTATTATATAGCGCGTGCAATCATTTTCCGATGATGCTGTTCACCATGGCTTCCGTCCCGTTGAACGGGCCGTGTGCTTGTAGCTTGAGGGTGCACATGGCGGCGGCGAAGCATCCGGCTTCCTGGTGGGAGGCTCCCTGGCTTCGTTTGTAGAGGTATCCGGCCATGTAGGTGTCGCCACATCCGGTGGCGTCCACCACTTGCAGTGTGGGGTATGCGGGTATGTCGTAGAACTGCCCCGCGGTGTAGATGAGCGAACCCTTGTCGCCCAGTGTCAGGAGTACCGTCTTCACGCCCCAGTCGGCGATGAGCAATGCTGCTTCGTGCGGCTCGCTGCATCCGGTCAGCACTTCCATCTCACTTTCGTTGGCCTTCAGCGTGTGGATGTACTTCAAGGCCTCACGCTTCTCCGCCCAGTCCACGGGGAATACCTTTTCGTTTTCCACTTTACGCAGGAAACCTTGTACGTCGGCAGCCAGTGTACTTCGGCTTGCAAGGTGCTTGATGACTTCCAATGAGAAATCATCGGCCAGTAGGGTACCCAAGTGGATAATTTCGGCCTGCACTTCTGTCAGGTCTTCGATGCGGAACGGGTCTGCCTGTGCGGTGACTCGCTGGCGGCGTTCGTTGGGATTGTTTCCGTAGATGTTCTCGAAACTATGGGAATGTGTGGTGGGCACCAACTTTACTTCGATACCTTCGCGGATGATTTCTTCTGCCGCCGCCTTGTCCTCTTCGGCCAGCGCACTGACTAGCAGGAAATCATCGGCTTGGAGACGACTGACCGCTTTTGCGAAATAGAAGGCCGTGCCTCCAGGCATATAGACTGTGTTGTCTGGGGTTACAATTTTGTCGCGGGTGATATACCCGATGCAGCATAACTTATGATTCATCTTTTTTTTCTCTGGTTTTCGGGCTGCAAAGGTACACATTTATTTGGTTTAAGTTTCGAAAACTCGATAACTTTGTTTCAGTTTTCTGTCAAATCGTTTGGAAGTGCTTTGTAAGGCGAGGTGATGCGTGCGGTCTTTACCTTGTCTGCAACGGAATTCTTCACGATGAGCATACGGGGTGATGCCAAGGTGCGGGTAGTCGTTTCGGTGCTGGGGAAACTGCCTGTTGCCATGCGGATCAGGATGGGTTGTATCAGTGGATCCGTTTCTGTGCCCAACTCACCTAAACTTCCTCCGTACGATTCTGATTGAGTATAGTCGGCAGGCAATCCTTCTGCATCGTAGTCTTTGTAGCCTTTTGAATTACTCAGGTAGTAGGTTGTCAGCCACAGTTCGAGTTGGGGATATTGGTCGTTGGTGTAGAGTGCCTGTGCTACGTTCTTGCCAAAAGTTGCTTGGCCTACTTGATAAAGATTGCCGGTCATGTAGGGGCGCAGGCAGTTGATGATAATTTCCGAAGCCGAGGCTGTATTGTTGGAAGTAATAACATAGAGATTCTGGTAACTCAGTGCACTTCCACTGGGCAACAGGTTGGCATCGAATGTATAGGTTTCGGCTTTGCCCAGTTTATCATTGCCTGTCATGGTGAGCATCGTTTGTCCGAGGGCATTCTGAGGTGCCAGCAAGGTACCGACAGCTTGTGCTGTGGATACGTATCCGCCCGGATTGTAGCGCAGATCCAAAATAATGTCGTTGGGCTGGGTGGCGGCCAGTTGGCCGTATAGTGCCTGCCATTGCGCGATATCATTTTGTCCGAATTCGTTGTACAGGATGTAGGCAGCTTTGCGTGTTCCTGTATCAAGAAGTGTTGTCTTGAGCAGATTTTGTATTTCAATAATACGCGGGGCAGGCATTTCTACAGTGCCTGTCGTGTCTATCTGGCCTGTATCGGCATTATAATTTCCCAGTATGAAAGAATGTGCAGTCGTTGGGTTGGTGACATATTTGGAGTAGTCGCCTGAACTGATTTCCGTATTGTCGGCTCCGATGATAAGATCGCCACGCTTTAATCCAGCTTCTTCAGCAGGTGATTGAGGCTGAGTATAAAGTACTTGCATGGCATAGGAACCTTGTTGCGTTTGGAGCATAACAGCTTCGAAACCGAAGGTCGGTGATTCGCTCAACGAACGGGTATCGGCGGTCTTTATTGAGTCGATATGTGAATAGGTTACGCCGTTCTTTCCGTCTTTCTCTGATACTACACTACTCAGAAACTCAGCCGGCTTCTGGAAAAAATCTAGTTCGCTTTCTTCCGGCAGGTCCTGATAGTATAAGTAATATTCCTGCATGGTAGTATAAATCCAGTTTTTAGATCCCACCAAAGCGTAATATTCACCGCTGCGATCTTGCCAACATGAAGTTGTAGCGACCAACAACATCAGGTATGAGGTTATCAGGTGGAAAAGATTTATTCGTTTCATAAGTTTCCATTTTGTATTGGTCGCAAAGATAGTGTAAACCGAGAGAAGTACAAAAGCGTAAACAAGGTTTTCACTTTTTTGTACTTTTCTCGGTGCAGTCTGTTTTATTGAGAGATAGGTTCTAGGGCTAAGTTTATTCTTTCCTTTTCCTGATCTTCAGCCATCTTAAAAGAGAAGCAGGAATGGTGTGGCTAAGTGAATTGAGCTGGTCGCTGCGTTCGTCTACACTTTCATACAAACGTTCAGCGTCTTTGTCCGATAGGATACCGTCATTCTGCATTTGCCGGATGGTACGCCGTTCGTTACAGAGCAACATGCGTATGGCTTTCTGCGTCAAAGCATGTTTGTAGGCTTTCGGGAAGTTACTCGAAAGTTTGCCCAGTACGCTATCCATCGCGTTGATATTATGTAAGATTTCTTCTCTTAATAGTTTTAGAACAGGGGCTTGTTCGACATTTAGCATGTTAGAGGTTTCTAGATCATCCAATAGCTTGAGATCTTCCTTTTGCAAGATGATAAAACCTCGTCCCAGGTCGTAGACCACTCCAATGCGTTCTTTGAAATAAAAGCTTATCCAAGAGCCTATACCTGGTATCTTCTGCATGTTGTCAAGGATAAAAGTACGATTACAGAAATTGAAGATAGACTTCCGGTTGTCTAACGGGCTGTTCCCGTCATGGTCGTAAAGTTCGTCCAGCGAGTTGCTGAGTAACATGAAAGAAGTTTTTGCAATAATGCCTTCGTCGTAAATTTGACGTGTGAGCATTTTTTCCTTATCCAACACGCGTAGTCTGATTTCGTTCATCACGTCGTTGTCTATTGGCATATTCTGTTGTTCATTGGGGCGACTGGCTATGTATCGGGTTACTTTTTTCCAGTTCGCACCATTGAGGGCATCACGTGTTTGTAGACGTTCAAAATATTTTTCGGAATTCTCGTGCAGATGGTTCTGTATTTTGTTTTCCATCATGGTGCGTGCCGTTGGAGTATATATCAGTCCCAGTTTATTCAGTAGCCAGCGCATGGTGGTAGCATTGACACACAGGGTAAGGGTTACGATGCCTGCGGTGAAGAATAGCACTTGGCTACGTATTTCTTCTGGAATAGCTGGAGTATAGGAAACCATTAATGCTAGGGTCATTCCCAATGCACCACGTAGTCCGCCCCAGGTCAGAATGATAGATTCTTTTTTATTCAATCCGTATCCTAACCGTTTCATGATAGGGTAGAGTATCATGATCGTTGTATAGCGGAAGAGATTCAGAAAAGCATAGACGAGTAACAGAATACCGAAATGTGCCCATGAGAAATCGACTTTCTCAGCGATTACAACACCTACAATAATAAAAATGAGCGTGTTGGCAATGTAAGTAAGTAATTCCCAAAAACGGCCCATAAAAACGTTTACCTGTGGTTTAAGTCGAGGCTTTCCTACATAGGAAATGGTTAGTCCGAAGGCAACTAAGGCAATGACGCCTGAAATACCCAGATAAAATTGTGAGAGAATAAATACTAAATAAGCCGAAAGAATGATGACACTGTTTTGTATCATCTCTTCTGAATTGATGCGAGTTATGAACCAGATGACAAGGCGTGCTGCTAGGAAACCTAAAATAGCTCCTCCTGCTACAACTTGGAAGAATTCCATAACTGGAGTCATGTCGTTACTCATACCTGAAGTGGTGATGCCAAAGAACAGCATAAAACAGACGATACCGGTACCATCGTTAAGCAATGATTCTGCGTCAACCAGAGTAGAAAAACGTTTACTTGTTTTCAGTTCGTGCAGTAAAGCTACAACAGCGACGGGATCGGTAGCACTGATGAGGGCACCAAACATTAAGGCGGCAGTCCAGGTCCATTGTTCATATCCTGGAACAAATAGACTTAGTGCCATTAATAGGACGGCTGTCAGTAACATGCAGATGATCAGGCCGGGAACAGCCAACAAAGTGGCGTTTGCCAACGTTTTTTTAAAGATATGCAGATTCAATTCATAGGCTGCATCGAAAATCAGTATGGGCAGGAAGATATATAGGATAAGATCTGGGTTGATATTGGCTACACTGTCTAATGCTTGGCTGAGTTGAGAAGTATTTTGAAAAACTCCGGCTCTGTTTAGAATACCTGCAATCAGTCCGATGGCAAACAGTCCGACTGTGTAAGGGATACGCGTCCGTTGGAACAGCGATTTAAAGATAGCTCCTACCATAAGACCGGCAATTGTCAGTAGCAAAGGGGCTAATAGGTTTGTTTCTTCCATGGTATATATCATTTAAGTTTATATTCTTTTTCCCGAATCCTGTTTTTATGCTAATTGGTTTAAGGTATTTTCGGGGTTGTAAAGATATAAAATTAATCTGATAGCAGGGGCGTTTCATTATACCTTTTGGAAGAAAATCTTCATCTTTTTCGCTTGTTTCCGTAGAGGTTAATAATGTGTTGCGTAAAGTGGCACTTTAGCAAGCTAAAGAGGCACTTTACGCTGCTGAAGTAGATGTTTACAGGCACAGTGTATGTACTTATTGTTATCTGCCTGTAGCTTGTAAGTATTCCCGCTTCCTGATTTCGTATTGTGCATAGGATTCCACGTACCTGTCACGGCTCTGTTGATATAAAGTTTGTGCTTCGAGCAAGTCACTCATGGTACATGTTCCGGCCCGGTAGTAATCGTTCTGGAGACGAAGGTTTTCTGAAGCTTGTCCGATGGATTCGATTGCTATCTTTACTTGTTTGTAGGCTTCGGTCAGATTGTTCCAGCAGTTGTTCATGCGGATGATCAACATTTGGCTTTGGTCTGTAAACTGGTTTTCGGCATTGCGAATTTGTAATTTCTGTTTCTTTATGTCATGTGAGCCTCCCCACCATCCAGAAAGGGGCACGCTGACGGTCGCAAATCCCATCCAATACGAATGATCCTTGTCCATCAGATTGTCGTATATATATCCGCCACCGATCGCAATTGTTGGCAGATTTTTTCCAACAGTCATTTTGTATTGCAATCGAGTAGCTTTTATGTTTTGTTGTAACAAATTGTATTCATTGGTTAGGGGAAGTGACGATTCAGGTTGTCTGTAGTAAATTTCGGGATGTTCGGGCAGTGAATCACTTACTACTTGAGTTACATCAATACTGTCAGCCGGATGTCCGATATATTGTGCCAGCATGCTGAGTGATACGGAAAGGCTATTTTCTACCTGAATGCGGGTGCTGTGCGTTTCATTCTCTTTGAGTTGTATTTGCAGCAGGTCATTTCTGTTGGTGATTCCAGATTGTACGGAAGCATCCACATCTTTGTGGATGCTATGTAATTGCTCTTCTACAACAGAAAGAGTTTTCAATTTTTCTTTTAGCATGACAATTTGCCAGAAATATTGTTCGGTTGTCAGTCGTACTTCATTTTCAGACTGGTTACGTTGCAGGCGGCTGACTTCTACATTTATGTTTGACAATTTGTTGGCGTTAATAATTTGTCCACCTGTGAAGAGAGGCATTGTGGCAGTGACACCGCCTATTACGCCGTTTTTCAGCATAGAGATTTTTTCTCCAGGCATCATTTCCATTTCAAGTAATCCCTTGTCTGACATAAATCCGCCTCCCGAAGCGCTAAACGTAGGAAAGTATTGGGTAAAGGCTTTTTGGCGTACATGCTGTGAGGCTGAAAGGTCGTTATTGGCATTTTTGATACGAACATTGTTTGAAAGAGCCTCGCGAATACATTCGTTCAATGTATATGTTTGTTGGGCAAGTGCAGGCATTATACCTGCACAGCCAATTAAAAATAGAAAAATATGTTTTGTAAAGTTCATATACGTGTTATTAATAATTGTGGATATTGTTTTTATTGTTTTTCAAGACTTGCTGCTTGCAGACGTTTTCGGGAGCTACCTCTGAATATTAGTAAGTAAGCGCATGGAAGTACGGTGAGCAGGAATACCATCGTGATGAGTGTCCCGTAACAGATGACCGTTCCCATTGGCATCCATAGCCCGCTTTTCCCTAATATCATTGGTATTACTCCCATGGAGGCTGCTGCTGAAGTCAGGAAAATAGGTCTCATACGGCGGCGGGCTGAATGATAGATCGCATCCGAAGCTGACATCTCTTCAGTTACACGCAATTCTTCGGCATAATCTATCATGATGATTCCGTTACGGACTATAATTCCCATCAGACTGACAATACCGAGTACGCAAGTTATGCTGAAATCTACTCCTTGAATCAAGATACCAACAGCTGTCCCAAACAGGCAGAGGGTCATGCTGGAAAAGATAAGAGTAGCAATATTCACTTTGTGGAAATGGATGACTAGGATAAAGAAAATGACGACTGCCGCAACCATTAGGCCTGCCATTACCGGGGGCATTTTTTCTGCACTGTCTTCGTAATCACCTCCATAGTTCATACTTACTCCTGGAGAGAAATGGAAACTACTCATTTTCTGCTGTACAAGGCTCATTGCTTCCATGGTGTTTCTGCCACGTTCAACTTCTGCCATTATGGTGAGTGTACAGATTCCATTGCGACGAATGATTTGACTTTCCTTCCATGCTGGGATTACATCGGCTATTTGCCTAAGAGGTACATAAGATGCACCTCCTGCTACGGGAATCAATTCATTTTGTAAATCTGTCAGTGAGGCACTGTCTGATTTTTCACTTTTCAATACAACGGGGATTGCATAGTCTCCTTCCCACATATCGGTCAGAGGTATTCCTGAACCGTAACGCATGGCTAACGTTGTTTCGATATTCAGGTTGCTGATTCCCAAACGGCTGGCTTCATCTTCACGTAATATGATATCTGAAGCTGCCAATGGTTCATTTTGGTCAGTCTGAACTAGAATAAGTCCGGGTATTCCTTGTAATATCGTTTTGATACTATCTGCATCTTTTTTTATTGCTTCACGGTCGTCTCCGCTCAAGCGTATTTCGATAGGATAAACAGCTTCATTGTAACTTAATTGTTTGAAGCGGATACGAGCATTTGGGAAATAATCTGTATATCGGGGAGCATATTCGTTCAATAGTGTTACCGTTTCTTTCACGCCAGTTGTGTTGACAATGAACTGGGCAAAGTTTGTACCTGCTATCTGTGGCGCATAAGTGGTTTGAAAACGTGGTGAAGCGCAACCTTTAAACGATGCCACACTTACTACACGGTTATCTTGACGGAGGATATGTTCTAAGCTGTCGGCAATTTCTGCTGTTTGTTTTACGTCTGTACCAGTCGGAAGGTATATTTCTACGGCAAATTGGTTGCGATCGGCATACGGCATCAGTTGCTGGGGAAGTTTAGCCATCAGTAATATACCTGCTATTACTGAACACAAACCAATGCCGACAGTTATTTTAGGGTGCGAAAAACAACAATCAAATAATCGGTTGTAGTAATGTTGTAATAAGTCGAGAAATGAAAATGATTTTTGCCCTTTTTTCTCCATGGGTTTACGGATAAAGAAGAATTGCAGGAATGGTACAAGCAGTGTAGCTACCAGCAAGGATACGCCCAAGACGATGGTTATAGCCCATGGGAAGCTTTGCAGAAAATCATTAATCATTCCTGTTGTGGTCATCAGAAACGGGAAGAAGGTGATACTGATAGCCAACGTGGCCGAAAAAATAGATTTAAAAAAGTGTGTGGCGCTTATAATAGAAGCATGCCAGCGTGAGGTTCCTTCTCCTAATTTTTCCAAATAGCTGTCACTACTGTCCACTAAAAATGGACAAGTTTAATAATTAAATAAATTCGGTTCACTTGAATCATATCGGTCTTTGACATTTTTGAAATT
>OCQA01000217.1_pt1 | contig 72626 bp, 82 predicted proteins | sample 1538571 | NCBI WGS metagenome assembly OCQA01 (sample SAMN04571708, study PRJEB22368) | human gut metagenome | biome: human gut; material: stool | host: Homo sapiens | place: Luxembourg | collected 2012-09-28 | reverse complement strand
AAACCGCAGAAAATCAAGGTTTCTTTGAAAGCAGACATACGGTTTCAATATTCCCAGTCATAGGAAACATATCCACACAACACGCTTTCTCCACGCTGTAACCCATATCCTGTATCGTCACAAGGTCTCTTGCAAGTGATGATGCCTTGCAGGAAATGTAGACGATGTGGTCAACGCCGTAAGACAGAATCTTTGGAAGTGCCTTAGGATGAATTCCGTCACGGGGCGGGTCAAGAATTATTATATCCGGCTTGTCCTTGATGTCATCAATGACCTTCAGTACATCGCCTGCAATGAACTCACACTGCGTAAGACCATTGTGTGCCGCATTCTCACGTGCAGCCACAACCGCCTCCTCAACTATCTCAACACCGATTACCTTCTTAGCCACCGGTGCCATAAGCTGTGCTATTGTACCGGTTCCGCTGTAGAGATCGAACACAGTCTTATCCTTCGTTGTTCCGATATACTCTCTGGCAGTAGAATAGAGGACTTCCGCTCCAAGAGAATTGGTCTGGAAAAATGAAAACGGCGTGATACGGAATGTGAGTCCGAGAAGCTCCTCATAGAAGAAATCCTGTCCGAACACAATCTCAGTGCGCTCATTCTTGATAGCATCAGCGACACTGTCATTATATGTATGCAGGAAGCCTGTAATATGTCCTTTAAGGTCAAGCGCTTTCAATTCATCCGCAAGAGCATCAAGAGAGTATTCCATCTGGGTTGTTGTTATAAGATCAATCAGAATGTCCCCCGTCTTAACTGCTTTTCTCACAAGCAGATGTCTGAGATATCCCTTATGGGTAACTTTGTGGAAAAACGGAAGTCCGGCGCGAGACATGTGTTCATGCACACAATTAAGAATTCTGTCATAATCCTCATCAACAAGAAGACAGCCATCACATGTCACAATGTCATACATACTGCTTCTTTTGTGAAGACCAAGTGCCAGAGGCCCGTCCTTGAATTCATCCCCAAATGTATACTCCATCTTATTGCGGTATCCGGTAACATCAGGGCTCGCCTTAATTCCTTCAAATTCATAGTCCGTTCTGATAACATCATCGAGCAGCTTCTTAACCTGGGATGCTTTCATCTTAAGCTGCTCATTGTAATCCATTGTCTGGAAAATGCATCCGCCGCAGACACCAAAATGTTCACATGCCGGTACACTTTCAAGAGGAGACTTCTCTTCAACTTCAAGAAGCCTGCCCTCATACCTTTCACCACGGCTCTTACATATGGAAAAGCTTACCTTCTGCCCCGGTATAACATTCTTCACGATTACCGGCTTTTCCTGACCGTCAACTCTTACAATTCCTTTGTTGGGAAAGTCAACACGCTCGACTGTTCCTGTATACACTTCACCTTTTTTCATCATTGATTACTTATCCCTGCCATCTTTTTTCTTGTCATTATAACCCTTAGGTGTCTTAAAGAGAATTCTCGCAACCATTCCGCCACCGCCGAATATCAGTACAAGCATAAGAAGCCATTCATAGAGTGATACGCCTATCATTGAAAATCTTGTAGACATAATAATACATGCAAGAATAATTAATACTCCAAGTCCGGCAACCAGCTTTGCTGCAAATGAATCCGGATTAACAAACAACCATACAACACCTATTATAAATGGTATAACCGTCATTCCCGTTGACATATGCCATCCACCGATTCTTATGTATCCACCGAAGAATCCCATTGATACATCAACATGTGTTGTAAGAAGATAAAGCCCCACAACAAGCATAGCCATTCCTGCCAGGAACTCCAATAATTCATTACGCTCTTTCTTCATTAGATTATCCTCCATCCTCCTTAAAAAATTGCCACCAGTTATTGCAACCGGTGGCAACAGTCCAGTTCAAACTCAGTCTGAATTACTTCTCAGTAAGCGGAACCTCTTCATCTTCAAAGTCTTCATCTCCGAAGTCTTCATCCTCAAAATCATCTTCGTAATCATCAAGATAATCAGGTGTGAAGTATCTGTATACAGCATATGCAATTGCAGCAATCGCTGCTACAGCTCCGACAACTGCAAGTGCAATAACAACTGCGTTACAGCACTTCTTCTCTTCTTCCTTCTTCTGTTCTAACTCACCCTTGTGAATAAGATCTCCAAGCTTGCTGAGTGATACAAGATCTTCAATTTTATTAATATTCATCTTTGTCCTCCAATCCGCAACATTCATCAGAATGAATGCACCACAAAATATATGAATAGTATACCAAACGCATTGTTATTTTACTACTGTTTTTTAGGTTATAAAATACATTTTATGATTTTTTCAGCTTGGCAAATCCTGCAAGGAGCTTCTTACGCCCGAACTCATCAAAATCAACACTGACTTCGTAATCACGTGCACCTTCAACAATTCCTGCAACCGTTCCCATTCCAAACCTGGCATGCAATACACGGTCGCCAACTCCGTATGAGAGCCCTTTCTTTTTCTCAAGGTCGAATATGTCAGAAGGAAATTCCCTGCCGAATCCCACCTTTGTATTAGGTTTGGCATTACTTGCATTGCTTATATATGAGCCCATCGCTGAAGAATATGCTGTCGACATAAATGAAGCAGCACGCCTGCTGTGTGCCGGTTTAGGTTCTTCTGCCTTTTCTTTTCTCTTGTCAAAGCTTGTCTCACCTGACACAGCCATCAGTTCATCAGGAATCTCTTTGATAAAACGGGACACTTTGTTATACTGTGTCTCTCCTCTCACCATTCTTATTCTGGCACTGCTAAGGTAAAGCTCCTTCTTGGCTCTGGTAATTCCGACATAACAGAGCCTTCGCTCTTCTTCCAATGCATCCCGGTCCTCAGACACAATCGACATATAGCTCGGAAAAAGCCCATCTTCCATTCCTGTCATAAATACAATCGGAAATTCAAGTCCCTTGGCACTGTGAATCGTCATCAGCATAACATGATTACTGTTCTCATCAAGATTATCAATATCAGCAACAAGTGCAACTTCTTCGAGAAATCCGGACAGCGTTGGCTTGTCATCTTCGCACTCCTCTTCATATGTCACAATCTTATTGATAAGTTCATCAATATTCTCTTCCCTTGCTGCAACTTCCTCAGGTGTATCTCCGTCAAGAAGATATTCTCTGTACCTTATCTCCTCAAGCATATCCTCAACAAGCTGTTCCAAAGACAGCGACTGTACCTTAGCCCTGAGTGCACATATATAAGTTATAAACGGCTTAAGCTTTGACGCTGACCTTCCAAGAGTGGTAATCTCATCAGCCCTCATAAGCGCATCAAAAAAACTTATTCCACGCTCATCCGCATACTCCTGGACTTTGTTAATTGTTGTAGCACCTATACCGCGCTTAGGTACATTTATAATTCTCTTCACGGCCTGACTGTCTTTGCCGTTATCAATTGTCTTAAGATAAGCGAGAATATCCTTAATCTCTTTGCGCTGATAAAAATTAACCCCGCCATATATCTTATAAGGGATATTAGACTGTACAAGCTTCTCTTCCAGCGCTCTCGACTGTGCATTAGTCCTGTAAAGAATAGCGCAGTCATTATAATTCCAGCCGTCTGTGACCTTGGCGCTTATTGTTGATGCTACTCCATAGCTCTCGGCATACGCATCATCATATGTTGTAAAATGCACCTTTTCGCCGTCACCGTTATCTGTCCACAACGTCTTCTGCTTTCTTCCGATATTGTTGGCAATTACATTATTGGCAGCATTAAGAATATTCTGGGTTGAACGGTAATTCTGCTCAAGCTTGATTACCGTTGCCCCCGGAAATGCATCTTCAAAATTCAGGATATTATGTATATTAGCACCTCTGAACTTATAGATTGACTGATCATCATCACCTACGACACAAAGGTTCTTATACTTCCCGGCAAGAATGCTGACAAGCCTGAACTGAGCTGTATTGGTGTCCTGATACTCATCAACCATTATATAGCGGAATCTGTCCTGATAATATTCCAGCACATCATCATCCGTCAGGAAGAGTTCAACCGTCTTAACTATAAGATCATCAAAATCAAGAGCATTATTAATCTTAAGTACACGCTGATACTCATCATATATCCTGGCGATAGTCGAAAGGTTATAATCACTTCCCGCCGCTTCACGCATATCCTGCGGAGATTCAAGATTATCCTTAGCTGCTGAGATTGCGCTAAGCACAGCTCTTTCCTTGAAAGTCTTGCTGTCGATATTCAGCTTTTTTATTGCCTCTCTTACAATACTCTTCTGGTCATCCGAATCATATATTGTAAAATTGGTATCATATCCGATTCTGTCTATATATCTTCTCAGAATTCTTACACACATAGAGTGAAATGTGCTTACCCACACATGTTCTGCTCCCATGCTCACAACCTTATCAACACGCTCACGCATCTCAGATGCTGCCTTGTTGGTAAATGTTATTGCAAGAATGTTCCACGGATTAACTCCCTGCTCCTCAATCAGGTATGCAATCCTGTGTGTAAGTACTCTTGTCTTACCCGAACCTGCTCCCGCAAGTATCAGTACAGGACCTTCCGTTGTGAAGACTCCCTGTTTCTGCTGTTCGTTCAATGTATCGTAAATACTCATGATTATACTGCCGTCCGACCGTCCTAAATAATATAATAATACTTAAAATCCACTACTGAAGCTTCGTTCCACACTCAGGGCAGAACTTTGCTCCGCTGACCGGTGCGCCGCATTGAGGACAGAACTTAGGTCCCGCAGACGGTGTTCCCATCTGTCCGCTAACACCGGAATTATTCTGCATATTCATGCCGGCTGCCATCGAATTAGCCATCTGCTGCCCCATCATCATGCCTATCTGCATACCTGCCATATCAACTCCGGCATTGGAACCTCGTGCATTACCAAGTGAATCTGCCACTGCTATCTGGCTGTACTTATTCATGTCACCGACCATTGACTGTGCAGCTGCCTTATCAGTCATTCTTGCAACTTCCTCAGTATATGAGAGCGGAGCCATTGTAAAGTTCGTTATTGATATGCCAATCTTAAATAGCTCCATATCAAGGTCACCCTTAATTCCATCGCAAATCTCAATCGACTTCTGCTGAAGTTCAATCACACTGCTGCCTGCTTTACTGAGCCATGTCATAAGAAGCGTATCAAGTGATGAAGATACTCTCTCTCTTACATCTTCTACCGTAAACTGCTTCTTAACTCCGGCAATCGTATCTATGAGGCACATATAATCAGATACTTTAAAGCTGAATGTTCCATGTGCCCTTACCGGAAGCCCTCCCGGAAGTGTAGGTGATGCAAGCATCACCGGATTCTTCGTTCCCCATTTAACAGTGAACTCCTTGGTATTGACAAACAATACCTCTGCACGCATTCCACTGTTAAATCCGAACTTGAACCCCTTAAGCGTTGAAAGAAAAGGAATAATATCTGACTCTATGTCAAAGCTTCCTTCGTCTGTAAATATGCCTTCAACCTTACCATTATACATAAATATGGCATCCTGTCCCGGACGGATAACAAGCCTGCTTCCCTTCTTAATCTCCCTGTTAGTCCATTTCCAGAAGATTACATCATCCCTGTATTCTTCCCATTCGACCACATTGGCCAGCTGGTTGCCAAACAATCCCATATTACCGCTTCCTCCTGATGATTCCTATTAAAGTCCCATCTGGGCCTTAAGTGCCGCAAGTTCATCATCCACAGCATTGGATGTCTCCGCAGCTGCCTCTTCTGAATCATACTTAGCTGCAAGATTATCAATATCACTGTCAGCCTGTGACTGGTTAAGTTCTGTCATTGCATTGGCTTCATCAAGCATTCTGTTGACCTTCTCATCCATACGGTCTAATCCTGCCATTGCACTTGATGTATCTGACACATTATTGCGTATCTTATTATGCTCCTGCATGGCCTTAGCCTGATTTGCCTTAGCCTTAATCTCGTCTCTTCTCTCCTTAAGTGAGTTGATATCCTTAACAAGCTTATCATGCATCTCTCTCATCTTTGTTGCATTAGCTGTCGCAAGGTCATAGTTCTGCTGAAGAGTCTCAAGCTTTCTGGCAACTGACTGCTTCTTCTCAAGAAATGCTCTGGCATCGCTCTCATTGCCTGCCTTAAGCGCCTTCTCTGCATATGCCTGATACTTATCAACCTCCTGCTTACAGCTATCGAGCTCTCTCTTAGCCTTAGCTTCATCTGCCATAACTGCTGCTGTCTCAGCCTTAACCTTGCCAAGGTCACTCTCCAGATTACGAAGATACTGGTCTACCATCTTCTCCGGATCCTCTGCCTTGTCAAGAAGTGCATTGATATTAGCTTCCATAATGTCCTTAAATCTTGTTAATATTCCCATGTTAATAACCCCATCCTTTCAATTATCTTATATTATTATGGCATGTCTGTAACTCTGCCAAACGCAGAGGCTTACCACACATGTTTATTATATTACATCCATCACAGATTGTCACGCAAATTTATCTTGTGTTTTGCTCACCAAAACTATATAATGTAGCTATTAAAACCATATCACAGCAGAATAGAAAAGAGGTATTACAATGGCTGCTGAAAAGCATAATAATAAGGATAGCCAGACAACCAATACATCTGCCGGACGTACGCCTGCAGGTTCCAAAGACATATCTTTCGACAGCAAGGCTTTTGTAGGTGCGCTTCTTCGCAAACTTACACAGCTATCATACATCAAACCCGGTGAAGTTCCGAACATAGATCTCTATATGGATCAGGTAACAACATTTATGGACGAGCACCTGAGCGATATCAAGCGCTACGAAGACGATAAGACTCTCACCAAGACAATGATCAACAATTACACGAAGAATAAGCTTCTTCCCCCACCAGTCAAGAAGAAGTATTCTTCCGACCATCTCTATATCATGGCATTCATCTATTACTTTAAGCAGATGCTTTCCATCGGAGACATACAGAAGCTGCTTACTCCGATGACAGAAGATTTCTTTGGAGATAATGATGTTATTTCACTTGAGAAGATATATAAGGAGGTATATCAGCTTGAAAAGGACCAGGTTTCCAATGTATCTAAAGATATTTTCTTCCAGCATAGGAAGGCTTCTGCCTCATTTGAGAACATAGAGGATGAACATGAGCGTGAATATCTGCAGAAGTTTGCATTTATATCAATGCTTATATTTGACATTTACATGAAGAAAAATATCATTGAGAATATCATCGATGAGATGGATACTGACAAGAATAAGTAATCTGTTAATGTAGCAGATTCGCCTGTAACCAATAATAAAACACATGGCAAAATGAGCAAAAGGCCGCCGGATATGACTGTAATCGTACGATTATAATCATTCCGGCAGCCTTTTGTCTGCTTAATATATATTCTATATTCTGTTATTCCCGTTCTTCTGCCTTAAGTCTGTTAAGCACAGTGTCATAGCCGTCCGTTCCATAGTTGAGAGCTCTGTTCACACGGCTTATTGTCGCTGTTGATGCTCCTGTCTTCTGGGCAATGTCAAGATATGTCCAATGCTCTCTTAGAAGTCCGGCAACTTCAAATCTCTGCGACAATGATAATATCTCATTAATAGTACACAAATCCTCAAAAAATGCCATGCATTCTTCTTCACTTTTCAAAGATACAACAGCTTTGTACAGGTTCTTAACTTCGTCAGTATCAAGCTTTTTATTCATTGTTCCCACTCTTCCCTATATTAAGGAATCCCACAAGCTTATCATAATCCGTTCCGGCTATAAGGCTCTCCGGGAAATCCATCTCTTCAATCAGCTGAAGTGCATACTGGAAATTACCAATATCCTCCTCAATGTGCGCATCACTTGATATAGTTATGTGCGCCTTATACCTCTTACACAGTTCAAGCATCTTCCGGTCATTCTCCCAGGTTCCCGGTCTTGGCCCGGCAGGCTTAAGTGATGCATTATTAAGCTCAAGCAGTGTATTGTTCTCCTTTGCAGCCTTAACAACCGCTTCCATATCAACCGGATACCTTCCGTCATCCGGATGACCTACTATATTAATCCACGGATTCTTTATAACTGATATCAGAGCCGCTGTATTCTGTTCCCTTGTTCCCGACTTAATGCACGGCGTATGGAAACTTGCTATTGTAATATCAAGCTCTTTATACACACGTTCAGGCAGATCCACACTGCCCTTAAAATCCATTATATTAAGTTCCGCTCCGAACAGTCTGTACACTCCCATCTTCTCATGGCGGAGTGACTGAAGATTATGAAAATACATCTCAGCGCATGAACCGGGCATCTTTGGCGTATGCTCCGTTATCGCAATATGTGTAAATCCCTTGTCAGCAGCAGAACGTGTCATCTCATCAATCGTATTATAAGCATGTCCGCTTGCAATTGTATGCATATGTGTATCAATCGTTAATCGCATCTTTTATCCTCTTATAAATATCGGATTACATCCGATTACAATACTCAATATCTAATCAACACTACAGATAATATTACCACATTTCAAGTAGTATTGACAATAGAATTTGCTGACTGTATCATTATATTATACAGCATAATATCTCATTTTTATTTATGGAGGGACATATGAAAAAATTTTTAAACGAGTTCAAGGCATTTGCATTGCGCGGCAATGTAATGGACATGGCAGTCGGTGTTATCATCGGTGCAGCTTTTCAGGCTATTGTTACATCTCTTACCAACGATGTAATCTCGCCATTCATCGGATTGTTCGGCAAGACTGACTTCAGCAGCATGGTGCTCACAATCCGTGGTGTTGACATCAGATATGGTGCTTTCATAACATCAGTTATTAACTTTATCATTATGGCTTTCATAATATTCATGCTTGTTAAGGTTCTTAACAAGCTAAGCAGCCTCGGCCACAAAGATGCTCCGGCAGCACCAAACACCAAGGAATGCCCTTACTGCTGCAGCAAGATATCAGTCAAGGCCGTAAGATGCCCTAACTGCACTTCCCAGCTTTCTTAAGCTTACCGCATTTATTACATACAGCTAGGATTCATTAAGATTCAAAAGCAAAACTGCCGGAGGCGCACAGGTTATTCACCTGCTGCCTTCGGCAGTTTTACCGAAAGACCTTTTCTTGTATGGTCAACAGAGAACTTTTCATCAGAAACATTATAATATCTGTAAGTATATCCTCCGCTCTCTCCAAGCGAATCATCCCATGATATGTCAGCATTATAATATGCATCACCCAGTTTTACTATATTCCACGCATGTGCTCCTCCTTTGGAATATCCTGTACACAGATAGCATGGTATGTCAAGCTTCTGCATAATGTACTGGAATGCCCGCGAATATCCGGCGCACACAGACTCCTTATTAACAAGTGCACTGTATGCACTCTGGTTAACCGGTGCCGACGCATTATATTTAACGCTGTCCATTATGGCATTGTATACATATTTTTCCTTATCCTCTGCTGTAGTAAGTGCGGATGCCCCCTTAATTATCGCGTCTGCCGCATCATTGAACTTCTTAAGTGAATTCTCATAATCCGCCGCTGTGGCATTATACTTAAGTGTAACTTTCAACACTCTTCCTGAACCGGAATACTCATACGAATACTGTGTATCAAGATAAAACAGCTCCGGGTGGTCGTTATATACGGCCGTCATCACATCATTCAGCGCATCCTGGCTTATCATTGCGCCAACAGCACAATCACTCCTGCGTTCTACGGCTGCAGCATATACATCATCGTATACCTCCTGCTGCTCTTTGGATAACATTGCCCGATACGGATACATTTCTTCAGTAAATGTGTACTTCTTCGCTGATTCCGCTTCCGTTGCCGGCTCAGCATCAGGTGCACGTGATGAATCCGGAGCAGATACCGACTTGCCGCTTCCCTGCATAGCTTTATAATCTGTTCCAAGAGCTCCCCTGTCTGATGCAGGCTTCGTTCTAACCTGTGCTGAAGGAGCAAGCGGAAGTGTTGGCTTGGTGCCTGCCATGGTATATATTGCAGCCTGCGCATTATTCTGACTGCTTTGCTGTGACTTCCGGCTGTCTGTATAAAAAATCAATCCACAAACCGCTGTAAGCATAACTATCGAAAACCACAGAAGTGCAAATAACTTTTTCATCAAAAAACCTCTTTTCGTTAATTCTTCTGCTTTGGAGAAGTCTGATAATTATCTAACTAATTGTAGCACATAGCTGTTGTTATTCAAAGCAAAATGTGCTATCATTACAACATGATAATTGTACTGATTTTAGTACAATCCGTGTATACAGAATCACAGGACACATCTGTTAATGTGTCATCAGGAGGTTTCATATGGAGAGGGATTATCTTACTAACCTATTGCCATTGCACCTTTTCCTGCGCGAGGCTGATAAAATATTAAAGAATAACCCGGACTGCAGATATGCTGTCACAGCAACTGATTTAAGCAATTTCAAATACATTAATGACCTTTACGGAATGGCTGAAGGCAACCGCACTATACAGGAGATGGCTGAGAAGTTCTTCAGCGGCAATCCCCGATGCATACTTGCAAGCCGCCCTTATGCCGATCAGTTCAGGTCACTGATTGCTATAGGTGATGTATCGCAGGATGAAGAAGTAGCAATTATAACAAACATGAATACAGAGTTTACTGAATATATCCAGAAGCGTTATCCTAATATATATTTTCATGTGTATACAGGGCTTTATATCATTGAGGACAATTCAGAAGGAATACGTTCAGCATGTGATAAGGCTCACTTTGCCAAGAAGTGCTTCAAAGGTAACCTGAGTGTGACATGCGGCATATTTGATTCCAACGCATATAAGGATTCATCCAATGTAATGAGGCTTACACATGAATTCCAGAGTGCACGTGAACGTGACAGTGTGTATGTATATTACCAGCCTAAGTGTTCAGCCTCTACCGGCGAATTTATCGGTGCAGAAGCTTTAGGACGCATAGCCGACAAGGACGGCAACATTATATCTCCCGGTGAGTTCATTCCTGTTCTTGAGCGCACAGGCATCATTGGTGATTTTGATGATATAATCATGGAGAAGACATTTGCTGACATACGCAGATGGATTGATAACGGCGGCAATGTAAAACCCGTCTCACTCAATATATCAAGAATACAGTTTCTAAAGCCTGGGCTTATTGATAAGATACTTGCCCTCCAGAAGAAGTATGATATTCCATCCCGCCTGATAGAGCTTGAGATAACAGAGACAACTTTTATTGAATCCGTTGACTTTATAGACGATACAGCAAGAGAACTACGCAGGCATGGATTTACCATTGATGTTGATGACTTTGGCTCCGGATATTCCTCACTCAGTCTTATTGCCACTCTGCCTGCCGACACAATCAAGCTTGACTGCAGTTTTGCAAGGCAGTGCCTTGATAATGACAAAGGAGTGATTCTTCTCTCAGGAATCATCAATATACTCAGGAGTATAGGTTTCGACATAATATGTGAAGGCATTGAGACCGAACGTGAAAGGCAGCGCATAATGGAACTTGGATGTGATAAGATACAGGGTTATTATTATGACAGACCGATGCCATCTGCGAGCTTTGAAGAAAAATATATAACAAAACAATAAAATACTGCCATACAGGACATCTGCTTGTATCCTGTATGGCAGTATTTTATATCTGCAGACCGCTGGTTTTCCTTCCACTCACGACCACGCTGCTACTGTGCTTCGCCATTGTCATGAAGCAGCTGATACACATCAATCTTAAATTGGTCATCAGCATTAATTCCGACAAATCTGCAGCCATATACGTTATTCGCTCCGTGAACATCTTTGCGGAGCACTTCTATCACCGCCTCAAATGATTCCTTATTGGCAAGTGTGATTATAGTATCATAGTAAGAATTAATTTTAAAATCATAATCAGACTCGAATGCTATTCCACCTTTTGATATGTCAATAACATGCACATCCACCGTATCTGATGAATATCCTGATACAAAGCTATCCCCCAGCTGCCTTAACGAAACTGTAACATCAACATCAATTCTCTTTGTTCTTCTTTTTTCTATCCTCATATAAGTAACCCCCAGACAATATAATTATTGCCATATTCCATCCTGGCTGAGCTTATCCCAGTCAACCGTAAGGAGTGAAATTTTCTCTCCCCTAGCATCTGTTTTTGTAGTCTGGCTGATGTACTTCTGGCTTATAAGGCCATCAAGCGCCTTCTTAACCCTGTCTTCCGGAACCCTGTTATACTTGGCAACGCTGTCTATTGTTCTCCAGTATGAAGGTGTCTTGCCCGGCTTTCTGCGAAGCTTATCAAGACTTGCAAGAATCAGGTCATTATAATGATTCTTAACCTGAATCTGTCTTGGCATCTCTACATAACTTGTTGCTGCTGACTTCAGTGCATTGCTGAAGCCGAATTTAACTCCGTAAATAACTACTTTTTTATTAAGTTCTTTTAAATAATCCACAACGCATGTAAAATGTGCATCCCCTGTAAACAACACATATACATCTGCACTCTTCTTCTTTGCTGCACTTCTGTAAATATGGTCAAGTATTATTACATCCGTAAAATCTTTGTCCACACCAAGCTTATCACTTGCAGTATGAGTCACGTTATTATTCGTAATTCTCTGAAGTTCAGGAAGCTCCGCTCCTATCTGACGCTCTGAAAAATCTCCAAACACATGAAGTTCATCAATGTCATATTCATTCTTAAGTTCCTGAATCCACTCCTCAAAGTTAGGTCTCATATGGAAATTATTATGATATCCATAGAACCAGTGCTCATAGTCTACAAATACTGCTGCCCTTGGCTTAGATGATTTACCAAATCCAAACACCCGCCTTCACCTCCTTCCATCACTTATTCTTATCACATAAACGTGTTCTCGCCACGAATATGACCACACCAAGTATAAATGTAAATATCGATATAAACTGGGACGTTGACAGCACTCCAACGCTTCCGCGTTCAAGGTCACCCCTGAAATACTCAAGCACAAATCTGCCGGCACTGTAGAACATCATATATAATGCCATAATCTGTCCATCACATTTTTTCTTACGATCAAGCCAGAGAAGCACGAATGCATTAGCAAAATCAAGTCCGCTAGATATTATCTGTGTAGGTACAAGTGCAATATTATTAGGTGCAAATGCCGAATTATGAAATGTAATTGCAAACGCTGACGTTGCAGGTCTTCCGTAACAACAGCCCGCCAGCAGACATCCGATACGTCCGAATCCCTGTGCAAGTGCCATTGACGGAGCTGTAAGATCTATATACTGCCAAAAATCCAGCTTCTTAACTCTGCACATAATCATGATTCCGATTACGCCACCAATAATTCCACCATATACAACCCAGCCTTCCCAGACATTCTTAAGGATTGAAGGATCCTTAAAAACATCCGGAAGGATAGTAATTATAAACAGAAGCTTAGAACCGATATATCCTGATACAAGTGCCCATATGACAAGTAAAAAGACATTATCCGGATCCATATTCTTCTTTTTGGCACGATATTCCGCCATCATATAAGCAGCAATAACGCCAATTGCTATCATCAGACCATATCCATGCACAGTAAAACTTCCAATAGTCAGTAAATCATTTTTCATATATTAGAGCAATTCCTTTAATATCTGGTTAACCATTGCAGGATTAGCTTTACCCTTCATAGCCTTCATAGTCTGTCCAACAAGAAATCCAATTGCTTTTTCCTTACCATTATGGTAATCATCAACAGACTGTGGATTCTCAGCTATAACCTTCTCAATAGCCTCTCTTAATGCGCCCTCATCATTAACCTGTTTCATCTTATGTTCTTCAACATAAACATCAGGGTCAACATTGTCGTTAAATACAGCTTCAAACACTTCCTTAGCAGCCGTATTATTGATTGTTCCCGCATCGGCAAGATTAACTATCTTAGCAAGGTTCTCAGGTGCGAATGTGATATCCTCAGGATCCATCTCCTTCTCCTTGAGAAGTCTCATTGTCTCGCCCATAATCCAGTTAGATACCTTCTTAGGCTTGCCACAGATCTTGGTTGCCTCTTCAAATATATCTGCAAGATGCTTTGTTCCCGTGATAATATCCGCATCATACTCAGGCAGACCGAACTCCTCCTGATATCTTGCCTTCTTCTCTTCTCTGAATTCCGGCTGCTGAGACTTAACCCTTGCAATCCACTCATCACTTATAACTATAGGTACAAGGTCAGGCTCAGGGAAATATCTGTAGTCCTGTGCATCCTCCTTAGATCGCATAGCATATGAAGACTCCTTGGCATCATCCCAGCGGCGTGTCTCCTGAACTACCTTCTTGCCATCCTCAATAAGCTCTATCTGTCTGTTGCGCTCACACTCAATTGCCCTTGCTATTGATTTGAATGAGTTAAGATTCTTCATCTCAGTACGCGTACCAAATTCGGCTGCTCCCACTTCCCTTACGGAAATGTTGACATCGGCTCTCATAGAGCCTTCCTGCATCTTACAGTCTGATGCACCAAGATACTGTATTGTCATTCTGAGCTTTTCAAGATATGCAATAACTTCCTCTGCCGAACGCATATCAGGCTCTGATACTATCTCAATAAGCGGAACACCGCTTCTGTTGAAGTCTACAAGTGAGCAGTCTTCCCACTCATCATGTATAAGCTTACCCGCATCCTCTTCCATATGAATCTCATGGATTCCGATACTCTTCTTAACTCCGTCAACTTCAATATCTACATGTCCGTTGCGGCATATTGGGTAATAGAGCTGTGATATCTGATAATTCTGTGGGTTATCCGGATAAAAATAGTTCTTACGGTCGAACTTGCAGTTCTGTGTTATTGCGCAGTTCGTAGCAAGCCCTACAGCCATAGCATATTCAACCACCTGCTTATTCAGTACAGGAAGTGAACCCGGCATACCTGTACATACCGGACATGTATGTGTATTAGGTGCTCCACCGAAAGCAGTTGAGCATCCGCAGAAAATCTTTGTCTTAGTTGCAAGTTCAACGTGGACCTCAAGTCCAATGACTGTTTCGTATTCTCTCATTGTATTGGCCCCTTTCCTATATTCTCTCTGCCTTCAGAGACTGTTCAAATGCATATGCAGTCCTGATAATCTTCTTCTCTTCAAAACAGTTGCCAATCATCTGCACACCGATAGGAAGACCCTTTGAATCAAATCCTCCCGGAACACTGATACCCGGAAGACCTGCAAGGTTAACAGAAATTGTATAAATATCTCCAAGGTACATCTTGATAGGATCTGCAAGTGATGAACCTATCTCAGGAGCAGTTGTAGGTGCAACAGGTCCGAGAATTACATCATACTTAGAAAACGCCTTATCAAATGCCTGCTTTATAAGCGCCTTTGTACGGAGTGCCTTAAGATAATAAGCATCATAATATCCTGAGCTTAATACAAATGAACCGAGCATAATTCTTCTCTTAACCTCAGGTCCGAATCCCTCTGAACGTGTCTTCTTGTACATCTCGTGAAGCTCATTATATTCAGGTGTACGATATCCGTACTTAACACCGTCAAATCTTGCGAGATTAGAACTTGCCTCAGCACATGCAATTACATAGTATGCAGGAATCGCATATTCTACGAGACTTAAGTCAAATTCTTCAACAACAGCACCCTTTTCTTCAAGCTTATGTGCAGCATTCATAATCGCTGCCTTAACCTCAGGATTAAGCCCTTCGATAAGATAATCCTTCGGTATTCCTATCTTCATCCCCTTAACATCATCAACCAGTGCTGATGTAAAGTCATAATCATCTCTCCTGATTGATGTTGAATCCTTAGGATCATATGATGCAATCGTTTCAAGTATTGCTGCACAGTCCGTAACATCCTTAGCTATAGGTCCTATCTGGTCAAGAGAAGAACCATAGGCAATAAGTCCGTATCTTGATACTGTTCCGTAAGTAGGCTTCATACCCGTAACGCCGCAGTATGAGCTCGGCTGTCTTATAGAACCACCTGTATCCGAACCAAGTGCGAAGCTGCACTCATCAGCTGCAACTGCTGCAGCTGAACCGCCTGATGAACCGCCCGGAACATGCTTTGTATTCCATGGATTCTTAGTTGCTCCGTAATGCGATGTCTCCGTTGTACTTCCCATCGCAAACTCATCCATATTAGTCTTACCGAGAATTACAGCACCCGCCTTCTCAAGGTTAATTACTGCTTCTGCCGTAAATGTAGGCACAAAATTCTCAAGTATTCTGGAACTGCATGTCGTAAGCACTCCCTTGGTACACATGTTGTCCTTAATTGCAACAGGCACACCTGCAAGAGGTCCTGTAAGTTCACCCGCATCAATCTTAGCCTGAACTTCATCCGCCTTAGCAAGTGCTGCTTCCTTCGTTGTTGTAACGTAGCAGTTAAGTTCAGCTTCCTTCTCATCAATCTTGTCATATGCCGCAAGGACTGCTTCCCTGACGGTAACTTCTTTGGCTTTTATCTTTCTGCCAAGCTCTACTGCTGTCAGACTCATCAAATCCACGTCTATATCCTCCAAATCATATATTTAAAATAATCAGACAATTGTCTTAGGCGAATGTCTTAGACAATTGTCTTAGACAAATGTCTTAGGTACCATAAATGCGCCATCCTTCTTCTGCGGTGCATTGGCTGTAATATTATCACGGTCGTCACCATTAGTAACAACATCCTCACGGAATACATTATTAACAGGGAACACATGTGACATAGGCTCCACACCTGATGTATCAAGTTCGTTAAGCATATCTACATAATCGAGCATCCTTCCCATATCCTTCTTCGCCTCTTCCTTCTCTTCAGGCGAAAGTTCCAGTTTAGCAAGAATTCCAACATAATCAATTGTTTCGTCAGAAATAATATTTGCCATCTCTACCTCCATCAAATTAAAAAGTCCCGGCACATATCAGTAAAATGATATATGCCGGGACGGATATACTAATCGGTATCACCCGCATCAAAGGGATAATCCACTTCTGCTCAAGAGCCTTCACGGCTTTTACCATTAATATGCTTATGTTAGCATATTCACAGCTCATTTGCAAGCAAATTAAATGTTATCGTTTTTTATATATTTGACATATTTTGCAGTAACACAGCCGCCGTCATCGTTATCGCTTATGCAGTATATGCCATTCTTGACGCCAACCCAGCGGCCTGCTTTAGATTCAGCAGATATGCATTTGACAAAATCAGTGCCGTTAACGCTGTAATACAGACCCAGCATCTCCACCGGAGTATGTTTCTCTTCTTCGCTGATATCCCTGTATCCTGTCCTTACGACCTTATACATAAACCATACACCATCTGCACATTCAGCTGCAGCAAGCTGTGCAACCGTCTTGGTCTGCTCGTCAGTTATTGCCTTCTCCTTATCAAAATGCTGCGTACCTTCTGTTACACTAACATCAAATCCGGCAGCATTCTTTGTCAATGCAAGCCCTTCATAGAGCATTCCCATTGAAATAATTCCGACCGTGTCACCTTCCTTCATTCCTGTAACATCAATCTTCGTTATGCACGTAAATTCCGGTGCCGGCCACTTCTGCAGCAGCAGGTTGCGAACATCTCCGAGAGGTCTGTCAGCCTCTTTGAACATTGCATTAAGTATGAGACCACGTTCTGTACACGAATACCATTTTTTTTCATAATTGGCATTCCACTGCCACTGTAGTCCGAGATTCTTACCGCAGAAGCTGTCGGATGAATCCGGCTCACATACATCAGTCTCAACATCACCTACATCAGGCTTTCTGTACTCAAGTACCGGTTCTCCGTAATCATTGCCATTCTTGGCTATTCCGATAACCGGCCAGTCATTCTCCCAGTGCATAGGCTGAAGATGCGTAATTCTTCCTGCTGCATATACATCCTGAAAATGAATAAACCAGTCCTCACCTGTTACAGTGTCAACCCACGCTCCCTGATGAGGGCCATTAACAGGAGTATCACCCTGACGCATAACTACTTTGTACTCATACGGTCCGAATATATTGCGTGAACGCAGCACCGTCTGCCAGCCGGTCTTTACACCGCCAGCCGGTGCAAATATATAATACCAGCCATTGCGCTTATAAAGCTTCGGGCCTTCTATCGTAATCTGGTCATTGAGATTGCCATCAAAGACTTTTACCTCTTCCCCAATGAGTCCCATTCCGTCCGGCTGCATCTCAACCATATGCAGCACGCTTTTATATCCGATACGGCTCTTTGCAACTCCTGCAACAAGGTATGCCTTTCCGTCCTCATCCCAGAACGGACATGGGTCAATCCAGCCTGCTCCCGGTCTTATATTGACAGGCTCTGACCATTCACCCCATGGGTCAGTTGTTGTGCTCATATATATGCCTTCATCCGGCATCGGAAAACACGCATAATAGATTCCTTCATGATATCTTATTGCAGGTGCCCATACTCCACAGCCATGGACAGGTTCATCATACCTGTCTTCAGGAACATGCTTAAGCACATAATTAATAACCTTCCAGTTCACCATATCCCTTGAATGAAGGATTGGCAGTGCCGGTGAATTGCAGAAGCTCGACGCAATCATGAAATAATCTTCACCAACTCTTATGGCATCAGGATCTGAGTAATCCGCATACAGCACCGGATTAGAATATCTGTCACCAAGATCGGCATTCCACATACTCTGTGGCTTCATACTGTCAAAATTATATCTTATGGTAAAATTCTGATTTACAATACTCATAATGCTGCTCTCCTTATATCTGTGATTTCAAAATAGTTCCTTCATGAATCATTTAAATTAATTTTAATATAAAACACGGACATATTTTTTGCATGCCAACGTGAATGTTCATTATGTCATATATTGTTAATATGCATTTTGTGTATTATAATGATGTCAGTATCATTATCTCACAGACCGGAGGACTATATATGAGTGCATTTTATCAGAATCGTGAAGAAGAATATAGCGTAACAACCACACTAAATAACACATATCCGCTTCATCTTCACCGTCAGGTCGAGATGATCTATGTAAAAAGCGGGCAGCTTCGCGTCACTATCGATGATAATTCCTATGTGCTTAATGCCGGAGATCTGTCTATTGCATTTCCAAACCGGCCACACAGCACTGAAAGCCTTGGTGAATCCGAGGCAATACTTATGATATTCAATCCTGAATTTGCCGGTGGCTATATAAATGAACTTTCACGCCGAAGGCCTGAAGTACCTGTTCTTACAAAGGATACAATTCCGCATGAATGTACCTACGCAATCGACCACATTCTCGACTGCTGCGCCAACGGACGTGACTTCCGGATTGCCCAGGGCTACATGCATATAATCCTCGGATGCATCATGCCGCTGCTTACGATGCAGAGTTCCGTGGAGACCGGCGATTCTGTAGATATCTGCCATACGTTAATCGAGTACATCGCAGATAATTTTAAAGAAGACATGTCGCTTGACACAATCGCGCATGACCTCGGTCTTAACAAATTCCACATTTCACATATTTTTTCTGATAAGATACACGAATCATTCCCTGCGTATCTCGGCCGATGCCGTTCAGAACATGCCGCGCATCTTCTCAAGAATACACATATGACCGTGACTGATATCGGCTATGCAAGCGGCTTTAATTCAAGCCGTACATTCTACAGAGCATTTCAGCGTGTATATGGAGTGACACCACAGGAATACAGGAATCTGTAGGCAGACGGACTGCATGCATGGTCATGAAATACATTTGCAAAACCGGTATATAGCTGACAAAACTAATTAAAAGCCCCGGAATGACAGATATTATTCATAGGAATTATTAATACCTGCCAGGCCGGGGCTCAGCTTATTCAACTCAGTCTGTTCAATTAAATAAAATATCCTTCAATTACAGTGTCTGCATATACTCGTCCATCGCATCAGCAACTGCCTTAGAGAACTTAACAGCCTCAACAACCGTCTTAGCTCCGTTAACAACATCGCCTGCTGCAAATATACCATTTCTCGTAGTCTTACCATTCTCATCAACTGTGATAAGGCCTCTCTGGTTAACATCAATTCCCTGCGTTGTAGACACAATCTTATCCTTAGGTCCCTGACTTACCGCGATAAATGTTGTATCAGCCGGATAAAGCTTCTCTGTTCCCGCCTGTACCATCTTCTCGCCATCTTCATTAATAATGATGTCTGCAAATATAGGTCCCTTGTCAGTAAGCTCTACAGGTGACTTGCAATACTCAAAATTAACACCGTCAATCTGTGCATATTCAACTTCTCTTACGCTTGCACGAACCTTCTCGCTGTGCGTATATACAGTAACCTCTCTTGCCCCCTTACGGAGTGCTGTACGTGCAACGTCCATTGCGGAGTTGCCTGCTCCGATTATTGCTACCTTCTCGCCAAGATCATATGAATCCGGGTTAACAAGGTAATCAATTGCAAAATGCACATTACCAAGGCTCTCACCCTTAATATTCAGTGAGTTAGGCCTCCACACTCCCGTTCCGATGAATACCGCAAGATAACCATCCCTGAACAGATCATCAACACTTATTGCACCACCGATTGTTGTGTTCGGACGGAATCTTACGCCAAGCTTATAAAGCTTCTTGCGATAATTGTCAAGGATTGACTTAGGGAGTCTGAACTCCGGTATACCGTATCTTAATACACCACCGATATTCTCACGTGATTCAAATACCGTCACATCATATCCCCTCTTGGCAAGTATTGTTGCTATTGTAATTCCGGCAGGACCGGAACCGATTACTGCTGCCTTCTTGTTCTTAAGCGGATCTCTTACAATCTCCATCTTGTCAAAGTAGTTGCTTGAAATATAATTCTCTATGCTGCTTATATGTACAGGGCTTTCCTTAATTCCTCTTATGCAATGTCCTTCGCACTGTGCTTCGTGGTCGCAGACAAGCGAGCATATTATAGAGAGCGGATTGTTCTCAAAGACCATCTTACCTGCTTCTGTGATTCCTCCGTTCAGGAATTCATGTATCATCTGTGGAATAGGTGTATTAATCGGACATCCGGTTCTGCACATTGGCTTCTTGCAGTTAAGACACCTTTTTGCTTCGTTAATTACGTGATCTGCCATAACCTGTCTCCTCCTCAAAATCTAATAACACGTCTATGTAAATAGTACTTGCTTTTTGGGAAATTATCAAGTGTTATTACAGAATTTCTATCATTTTCCTTAAATTATTTAAGTTATTTTCTTAACAAAGTTATTTTGTTAAGAAAATATCAAATTTTATTATCTTTTTTCAGACATTCTAACAGACCTTTGCACCCGGCCGTAACATCCCTGTATGTTGCCTCAAAATCTCCCGTATACCACGGATCTGCGACATCCCTTGCTGCCCCTTTACCTGCATATTCCATCAGCTTATGAAGCTTACCATCCGGGTCACCACCCGCAATACGCTGCATATTTTTTATATTAGCACTGTCCATTCCTATCAGATAATCGTAGTAATCGTAATCTTCCTCTGTCATCCGGACAGCCCTGTGTGACACCAGCGGAATTCCCGCCTCTCTCAGTCTTGCTGCTGTGCCGTAATGTGGCGGATTCCCAATCTCCTCACGGCTTGTCGCCGCTGACTCAATCTCAAAATCATTCTCAAGCCCTGCCTGCTTCACCAGATAAGTGAAGATGCTCTGGGCCATTGTGCTGCGGCAGATATTGCCGTGGCAGATGAATAATATCTTTATCATGCCTTAAAAACTCCTTGAAAATACTGATTTCCCTTGATTTTACGCCACCTTGTCAATATTGATATGGCAGAGCGTTTTCGGCTCTTTTATTGCATATCGTGGCATAAATCTGTATATTTTGTTACTCAAATTTAGTAAAAATCTTAGTAAAATAACTTCTTTTTACTAAAGACTTTTATACTTAGGTTGTCTTTTAGTTGTATTAATATTCTTAATTTATTAAGCCATCTTAGCATATTTGCCAAGTTCTTCTTTTGCATCCTCGGTTTTAAGATGTGTATATGTATTTAATGTTACACCAATGTCTGAATGTCCCATAAGATACTGTAGTGCCTTGGGATTCATACCACTCTTCGCCATGTTACTGCAATACGTATGCCTGCAAACATGAGGAGTTATCTTTGGCATCTGTTCTTTATATATCCTGTTATATTTTTCCAGTGCCCATGAAAAGTGTTTTTCCCAATGCAATGCGACTTGTGGCATATCCTTCTTATCTAAAAACAGAAATCCCTTATATCTATCAACCACAGGTTCTTTCTTGGGCTTTTTGCGATTTTCAACAATACGCTTAAAACATTCATACACTTCCTCAGTCATAGGAATGATTCTCGTTCCACTTGACGTTTTGGTATCCTCAATAACATACTCCATATCTCTTGTTCTTTGAAGCTGATGGTTTATATTGATTTCTTTTTTCTTAAAATCAATATCAGCAAGTGTCAATCCACAAAACTCCGAAATACGAAGCCCGGTTTTAAAGAGGATAAACATACCATCATAGTATCGTTTGTAATGCTCATCATTCTTAATGAATTCCAAGAATTTTTTCTCTTGACTTTCTGTAATGGCTTCTCTTGTCACACTATCGTTTACAACTACTGTACATAGTTGAAACTCGAACGGATTCCTGCGAATCAAATCATCATCTACAGCCATTTGAAAAGCTGGCCTTACCACACCTCGGACTGAATGAATGGTGCTGTAACCCCGGCCATCCGTCTGAAGCTTAATCAGCCATGCCTTTGCATCTGACAGCTTTACTTTATCTATCCTTATAGATCCAAACTTTTCTTTCTTAATAATATTTATAACAAAGTTGTAATTTGCCATTGTATTATGACGTACTCCTGTCTTCTGGTTAACATACTTTTGCACCAATTCAAGCACCGTCATATTACCACCATCTGGAGAAATGCAATCATTAATATTCTTTAATATGGCCTTTTCCTTTTCTCTAAGTGGTTCACAAGGCCTCTTTCCTGCCGGGAGTAAGTCTGTTGCTTCTAACTTCCAGCTATACAGGAATTTCTGCTTTCCAAAGCAGTCTGTGTAGACAAATGCATATCTTCCATCCGCCCGCTGGCTTTCTCCGTTTCGTAAAATACGTCCTTTTTTATCACGTCTTTTCTGATTGTGATTTCTCTCACTCAAACGTCTCTGCTCCTTTCTACGAAGAAGCCCTAGCACGATAAATGTTATTATACCATACAAGGACGGCATTTGCCAATTTCAGCTTATGGCACATCTTTCGCTATATTTTATATTGAAGTTACCTGATTAAGAAAACTTTCAAATTTATTTCTATTTATCAACGCTTTATTTCCCACCTGAACTGTAAAGCAAAAATCAGACTTAACATTTTCAGAAATCAGCATTCTTATCTTTTTTTCACCAATTCCAAAATACTTAACGGCTTCATCTACCGTCAGCAGATACTTTTCCCAAACCGGGACGTTTATTTCTTTTGCCATATTATTTCCTTTCATTTATTTTACTCATCATCAAGATCAATAATCGAATCTATAAAATCCGGATCCGTATATATATCTGTATCCATACTTGCTGTCTTTGCTTCATGCTCTTCAGGAGAAGTCTTAAGATTTTTCTTTTCTTCATGCTGTGCATCTTGAATAATCGAATCTTCATGCTGCGTTTCAATCGCTGCAGCCTGATGAACTGCCCGTATGCCTGCTACGCCTGTCGGCTGCGTGATATAAAAATCACTGTCTCTGAACGAGCCAACATTGCGCTTCTTTAACAGTACGTCAAGAAGAACCTCTGTAACAAATGTACTCATTGACATGCCCATCCGCTGACTGTAATCACGTATAATCTCATCAAGTGCTGCATGATCTTCATTGATGCCAACTCTGAGCCGAATTGGTATGATATGTGATTTATAACTTAATTTATCCATTGCACCCATGCCTCCTACCTCTTAAGTCTCTTGAGATATAATGCCTCATACCCTTTTGCATTAGCATTTATATCCATGAGACATGTTGCGTTATATCGTTCCGGGCTTCCGTAATTTTTAATAACTGCGGCTCCGCCTCCGACAAAAAGAAGTCTTGTACGAGACAGATTATATTTGTATTCACGGAGCATGTTATAAACCTGCTCAGTGCAGTAATCCGTCAGGCATTTATAGACTATTTTGAGATATTCATCCTCCGGATGCAGCGGTCCTTCAATGATGGCTTTTATTATCTCACGTTCTTCAATGCGCTCATAAAGTTCCGATTCAACCTTTTCCTGAATCATTTTTATAAGCCAAATAGTAGCATTGGTGGAAATCTTACATTCTGATTTTGTAAATTTCCTGTCCTCTACCGGAATAATATCTATGGTTTCTCCACCGATATCAACAATCAGACAGTTTGAATTGTCACCTGCCGCAAAAATATATGCTGCAGCTCCCTGCTTAAATATCTTCGCATCAAGTATGGTAATATCATATGCCGTTCCTTCAAATGTAAAATGCAGTTGTCTGTGCTGCATTAGCATTGACCTGAAGCTTTCCTGCTGTGCATCAAACCAACGCACCGGCAGTCCGGCACCGATATATACATTAACCTTCCTGCGATGCCTATAAGACAGTTCCTTCGCAAGCGCTACAAGCGTAAGCAGATAAAACTCCTCACTTGTGCTTTTATCATGCACAGCCACTGAAAGTACTTTCTTTCCGTCTATCGTATATACCTTTCCATTGTACTCAAGAATTCCTTCCTTATCGTCAGGCACTGTCTCAATCTCTGATATTGCCGTTGGAAATATACAATGCGCAGTCTTAATATTCTTGTATCCATGGTCAATCCCAATAACTTCGTAATCTGTCATACATCCTCCTATATATGCTTATTATCTGTCTACTGCATTGCCTATGCTTACAGAATCAATCGTGCTTATTGATATCTCATACGCTACACGGCTTTCAGACTCGCTTTCGCTGATTGCTTTTGTATACTGTCTGCTTTGGAATCTGCCCTTAATACTGATAGCAGTTCCAACCGGAAGCTGTGCAACATAGCCTGCATTTCTGCCCCAGGCGATACACGGAATATAATCAGACCGTCCATAATTTCTATTAACAGCAATAATCAAATCCGCTATCTCTCTTCCTGAAGGAGTCTGCCTGTATACTGCCGGCTTACATATATATCCTGATATGCTTATGCTGTCACAGCTATAAACCTCGCCATTAATAGTGAATCTTTCTTCACATTCTTCTTCACTAATCATACTTCCGCCAGTTACAAAAACATATATATGAAGATGCATGCGGCCGTTGCTTTTGTCATTATATGTACGAATCTGACCGCTCACATCAACATAAGAACCTGCTTTTATATCAGGAAATGCTGTAGCAATAAATCGTTCTGAAATAATTAACGGAATTATATCTTCTACTCCTGAAAGCCTTGCCACACTCAAATATGTCTTATAAAATTTTTCTCCGTAATTTATATGGCTATATTCAAGATCCGATGTGATTCGGCCTCTGAGCATTTGTGCATTTGCGTATGATTCATTTTCGTTATAATTCATAGTTTTCCTCCTCTGTGCCCAATGGGCACACTATTTTAATATATGGTGAGTTATCTCTTTTTCCGGCTGAATATTCTTCAGCATATCTGTAGACTAACGCCCTGCTTACGCCTGCGCATAAGGCAAGTTCGGCAGCTGTATCCGTTACTGCGAGAGGGAGCCCACAGTTCTTCGTGTCAACAAAAACCCACAGATTCATATTTGCTTTTATCACCTCAGTTCATTTTATCAGGATTCCTTTCTTCTATTGCCGCTGTTCTTATGCGTCTTTCTATCCCTGTAGCCATAAATGATATTTTCATATCCTCTTCGTTAAATTCGTCATAGTTTACTATTGGCGCATCTTCAGGAAAAATCTTCTGGGCCTGTATGAAAGCGTTCATAAATGTACTTAATTCCTCATAAAATACATTCCTGTAAAATTCAAACTCTAACTCTATTTCAATTTTCTGTGCTTTTGTGCAATATATGCCGATTTTCTGCCGCCGTCCGTATGGCTTGTATGTTGTTATGTCAGATTTCGCACCCATGACCTTATACATACACTGTTTCAATAGCTTTATTTCGTGCTTTCCGTTGTAGGAAAATATCGTATATTCATACTCTTCCTTTTGCAGCTCGTCTAAGAAATTTATACCGTTGTCCTTAAGCAACTTTGCAAGTTTCTTTTGGGCTGTCGTTTTCTCGCCGCCTACGCCCCGCTCTGCCAGTGCTTGCAGCTTTTTCATGCGCTGTATAATCTTTTCATCCACAATATCGCCTCTCTTTTTCCAGCTGAATATTCTTCAGCATATCTTTAGACTAACTATATTCATTTCTACCTAAGTATAAGCATCGTCATTCGCCAATAACGCGCCTCTGTCATATAGCCATCTGCACCCGGAATAATCAAGCAGCTCTATTACTCTTCTAAGACTTTCGTGGTTTTCCCTGATAGGGCATATGCCGCTTATTGCTTCACCATCTTCCTCATTAATAACAGCTACAATAATCAGCTCCGGCTGAGTATGTGAATATTTCATTATTATAAATCTGTTGACATTTGGAGAATTAGCTTTAATAAATTTATCTGGTTCATCAGATATATCAAAAACGGTCATTGGCATATATAATCCTCCTAACTTCTAAGTTTCATCGAAAAACTTTTCATAAAACTCATCCACACTGTCCAAAAATTCTTCCCGGCGGATTACCATCTCGTCATATGCTGCTTCAATTCTATTCTTTTCTGCCTCAATAAACTGATTATATTCGCTGCTGCTAATCAGTTTTTCGTCATCCAGCTTTCTGTTATCATCCTGGACATCTTCCTCAAACATATCCGTGAAGTACTCCTTTTCCGGCATTGGTGAATTAACATACTTTGAGCCATTACCTTCACGGCAGATTCCCCATCTGTTATTGATCACGTCAATAATTTGATTGCTGCACATTTTTATTAATTCATGTGTTTTCATACTCAAGCCTCCTGTTAAGACTGTGATATTGTATCCTTGTTACCATTCTGCAAATTCATTTCCTTTCCTTGCCTCCGTACCCTTGGTAAGCTTGATTGCGTTCCTATGGTTTTGCTCCGGTATGATATGCTCATACTCACTGCCTAAGCCGTCTATTGATTACATCATCTTTCTTGCTACGGCTATTTCTCCAAATCAATCCATAGCTCGACTTTATACATTCCACCGCCAATAATATTCCAACGCTTAATTTCTCTGTCCTTTACTTCATTCCACCACGGCTCTTTTGCAATGCAGGTCGGTTTGTAGTGATTTGGGTTATCCTCGTCAACCTCTGTATAATAATCATAGCTTGCTTCTTCGCAGTATCCCTCGATACTCACACATCCGTTACCACCATATTTCAGTAAAAATTCCTCTAATGTCATTTTCTTCACTTCTCCTCATGTTAAGACTGTGATACTGTATCCTTGTTACCATTCTGTAAATTCATTCCGATCAGGATTCCCTGAATCAACGCTTTTTTCTCAAGTGGCAATGACATTAATGACATGATGAAGAATCTGTCATCATCAGTTAAATGACCGCTTTGCATTTTATCGCTTTTATCACTCATTGCCATAATATGTACCTCCTTTATTAATATTTTGTTGGTTGATATACCAAATATAACAAGTATTGTTTAGTTTGTCAACCATTAATTACCAATATTTAACGTATTATTTTGGTTGACGCACCAACAAAATAATTATATAATTACAAATATGACAAATTCATAAATGGAGGTGTTACTTTGAATGAAAGAATACGGCTATTACGCAATGCTCTTGGATTATCTCGCGTAGCTTTCGGTCAAAAGCTAGGTGTAAGCGGAGACGTAATAAACAACCTTGAACGTGGTAGAGTGGAAATTAAAGAACCTATGATCAAACTTATATGTACCGAATATCATGTATCTGAGGAGTGGCTGCGCGCAGAAAATGGAAAGATGTTTATTGACGATGTTTCATCAACGATGCAGCAGCTTAAGAAGGAATATGATTTAAACAGTTTCGATTACGAACTTATAGCTCAGTACCTGCAGCTTACAACTGATCAGCGAAAAACTGTATGCGATTACTTTCGCAACGTAATCTTAGCATCTGATAATGCCGACAGTATTGCAAGCTCAGTCCCGGATGAACCTCCTGCTGATATGGATGATATTGACAGCTTCACAGAACACAGAAAGGCGGCTGAATAATGAATTTAGCTGCCTTTGTTATAATTAAAGTTTTTATTAATTAAGCTTAATATGAAATGCCAACTAACATATATGACATTAAAAATTCTTAATGGATATGATGCACTGCACTCCCTTAGTGTTAAAAATGGCAATAAACATAATACAAAATCCGGCTGGATAATTCCAACCGGATTTTGTGTTGTGTTAGCCGTTACGATGATTGAAATTAGCACGCATATGCTCATCTCTCACAAATTCATGTAACAGCGCAGCAGCTCTTTTTACTTCGTTAACTAATTTCTGTGCTGCATCTGCATTTACACTTTTTTCATTGTTAATATCGTTTTCTTCATCTAAATAGAACGTATCAACAAAATTTAAGTCATTCTCAAGCTGCTCGATTAACTGTTTGTAATTCATACATCTCACCTTCTTTCTTAAAATATTGCAATAATTTCATAAAATCGAAACCCCTTTATTTGTTATTGCAATATATATATGACAGAATAAAAAAATAAAAATTTCAAAAATGCATTAAAATTACAATTTTTTATACTTTTTTAATAATTTACCAGAAATAATATGTCATTATAAGTATAGTGTGCCCAGTGGGCACGCTATACTACGTCTATATTTTTATACCATTATGTCTGAGTATACCATAATTTCTACTGTCATTTTCCCACACAGGGCTCTGTAGTCTGTCTCTGAATATATCCATGCATAGATAAGCCTGATGCTCATATATATCCTTAATCCTCTCTGTTACCTTGTTGCCATATACTGCATTAATATTTTTATATGCACTGTCAAGGTTAATATGCTTGTATATATTAAGTTGAGGACCATACTTATTTCTACAAATCTGAGCCTGTGTCTCAAATGACTTGCTGAATGGTTTTGCCTGTACTGTAGGTATTAATCCATATATATTCGATTCTAACGGATAATCAAGTCTTGTATCTGACAAAAAAGCTGCTCCATTATCGAATATTGGGCAATAGTAATACTCTGAATCTTTCTCTATTACGGCAATGTTATGAAAATGTCTGTCTTCATTAAGCACCAGTTCATCAAGTTCGAGCAGATATGTAAGATACTCACCAAAATATGATAATCCGGTCATTTCTTTCACAGCATCAACATAGTACTCAATCATTTCTTCCGGTCCCTTGCCAACAAGCAGCTCTTCGAGTTTTTTTCCTGTATTGGATTCAAACAGCCTCTCTGTTGTAATCAGATTATATCCGGATGAAAGGAAGTTATCTGAGACGCAGCCATTAAATATTTTTGAATTATAATTTATCTCATTTAATTCGTAACTGACATAGCTGCTGATATTGCTATATACAAGTATCTCTGAACAGATATATTCTGCAGCACCCTCATATCCAAAATAATCTGCTTTATACCATTTGTTATCCACATTAAACTTTAGCTGATTTCCTTTTGATGAATGCATGCACCCTGTAGAACCATCCATATTATTATACACATTCATACTTAGTCCTCCACAAACCGTATCCACATATCATCATCCGCCATGCGGCCCTGTGTCTTCTTGCATATAAGCAGCGGATCATATCTGTCAAGATCAAGCTCTCTTAACTGCCATTTGAGCTTATCACGTGTTCTCGGCATGCATCTGCTCTCAAGGAACTCTTCAAAATTAGTCCATGTAGGATTTTCAATTACTCCAAATGCCCTTGATATAAGCTTATCTGTATAATTGACAATCTTTACTGTCCTTGTCTTTAAATCAGCTTCTATTCTGGTTGAAAGCTTATCTCCATCCATGTATTCAAGTATCATCTCTATCCTCCTCTCACATGCTGCATTATATTTCAACTCATTTTTGTTATATATCATTATAGCTTATTTCAGGGAAGGCAGCAACCGACCCTTAAATATATCCCCTAGTATCTTATACCATTATAATTATTTGATTATTATGATATTACCTGTAGAGTTTGCATTATAAACGATTGTATTAATTTTCCTGTAGTATACCGCATATATCTCAACACTTAAATATTTAGCAACTTTTTTAATCATCATGCACCTGTCCTTCCCGGTACAGTTGCCACGCTCACCCATTAAATATAATACAATATTTAATAGTGCAATATTAGCAAAATAGCTGTATTATATTAAAATAGTTTCTAATATTTCTTTAATTGTTCAAATTTCTAAAGCAAAGTGCTGAATGCCTTGTTTTAAGCATTAAATATTGCATTTTTATTATGCATGCATATATTTAGTTCATTCACGCCCTAATATAATATGTTCACGTACAGTAATTATTACAATATTTTATAATAGGGCAAAAAAAGTGTGCCCAGTGGGCACACTATAAAATCTTAGTACATAAATAGGAGCCATATCAGATTAAATATGGCTCCTGTACTTAACAGTATCAATATTAAACTATTTTTTCTAAAAAGTTTCTTTCAAATTCATCTTCTGTGTATGTGTGAATCTCTTTAAAATATAATTTTTCAAATTTTTCTAATCCAAATGCCGGTCTTTGTATATTACCTTTCTTAGAAAATCCATCAGTTATGTATGACATACCATTCTTTTCATTGTTATATACCAATATAAAAACTATATTTTCACGACTAAATGATATGTTTCTTTTGATAATATCATTTAATATAAGCAGACTATCATATATCTTATAATAGACATTAAATTGTGTTTTTTGTGAAATCTTGCCATTTTTGAATTCAATAAGATAATATGTTCCATCTCTGCTTATAAACAATGCATCACTAGAATTCGGCACACTATTAAGCTTCATCCCATGTATATATTGCTTTTTTACATCATCAAAATTAATTACTTCGACTTCGGATTGAGTCATATACTTTGGCTCGCATCCCTTTTCCGGATCATCTTTTGATGTTTCCTTAAATGTTGTTATATTTGACTTAAAAATTTCTGGTACATTACCCTGTAATTCCATTTTCATACTCCATATTTTGCAATTTCTGTAAAGGTCTCGCAAGTTTCTGATATATATGCTCCTTATCATCAGTAACATCCATAACTGCCGTTCTACCGTCAGAATCTTCTGTAAGATAATACTTGCAGTTTTTTTCTATACCATATTTTGTTGAATATACCTCAATTGCATTAAGGAAATACGGACTATGTGTATTTAAAAGAATATTGGTTTTAAATTCTCTTTGTATCAGAACAATTATCTCTGCAAATTTCAGTTGCCACTCAGGATGCAAATGTATCTCTGGTTCATCCAGTATGATAATTCCATTTTCATCTATTCTACCGTTTTTTAATAATGTTCTCAACATTACAAAACTTTTCATTCCTGTTGACAGGTTAACCATATCCAATGTGCTATCCAATTTATCTGTCTTATATACAAAGCCTCTGTTGTCATCTGTGGAAACAATTTCTCCGTCACAAACATCATTCATTGTTTTGAATATAGTATCCAATTTATTCTTTACAAGCAACTCATCAACGACTCCAAAATCTTCAGCCCCATCTTTTATAATCAATTTTCTCATTAAATCAAGCCTGTGTAAAAAACTGTTATAAAATGGATATGTGTGTATGTCTTCCAAATCATCTAAAACAAACGGATCATCTATATATATAATTTCTTTTACCAGACTTAGATAATTTTTTATATTGATATCACCATTTGCTCCTACATCAAACGTAATAGATTTATCTTTTATTTTTAAATCTACCTCTGCATTGTGATTTTTGTCATTAACATGACCAACCTTCATAGCAAATTCAGCTTCAAGCCTTTTACTTAATATAACTTTACGTATTTCATCATCTGTTATATTAAGATAGTCAGCGATTTTTATGGCTAATTCATTAAAAGAAATACTGTCAGAAGATTGTGAAAATCTTTCGTCCGCAGCATTATAAAAATCCGCCAGCTTATTTTCAAGCGATTTTAAATCCTTTAAGTAAAACTCTCTGTTCTCCAAAACATCTTCAATAATCTCGCCTGTATTAAATCTGTACATATACCTGTTTGATGTTTCTCTGTAAAAGTTAATGAGAACCCTGTTAATCGTCTTTTTTCTCTCGTCCAGTATTTGGTCTTCTATTCTGTAAAACGAATGAAATACACAGTACAGCATCTTACCAATCGTACTCTTACCAGTGTTATTTTCGCCACCTATAACAGTAATTCCGTTAAGTTCAATATCTGCTTCTTTAATTTTTCCTACATTCTTAAGACTTAGTTTCATTTTATTATCCCACTCTTTTACACATACTTAGTTATAACAATATTATAATTATGTTCTAATCATGATTCATTATACTCTATTTATTTATTCATTTTCAACTTATTTATAAAAAAAGTGTGCCCAATGGGCACACCATAAATTCCTTACGTATAAATATCATCCATATTTATTTAGACATAGCGCATATGTTCATCTTCCTTTGCGTCTCGGCAGTGAATCTATCATAAAGTCCTTATTAAATGACTCATCCATTACGCACTGATGCTTGCTTATATACCATTTTACCGCATTTCTTGTTTCATCAAGTGCTTCTGCACAGCGTTTCATATCTTTTTCGCTCACAAAAAATGACTGGTCTCCAGGATATCTGGAAGCAAAATAATATCCATTTGCCTTAATAATAGTATCTTCATTACATTCAAAATCCGGAAGCTCACTATCAATGAAGTCTATAAGTTTGTTAAGCTGATGTGATTTTAATACAGACAACTGCTCAATACTCTCATTACAATATGTCTCAATGATATGCTTAAGATATTTTTCGCAGGCATTTTGTGCAAGCGAAGCCATACCATTATATACATAATTGTTGTTATATGCATCCATAAAAAACTTGTAATCATTCTCAGCAAAATCAAAATAATTCTGTCTTTCTATTCCCATAACACTATCCCATCCTTTAATATCTCTCTGTTAATGGCTGACGAACTATCCTTCCAGTCATCACCGATACTGATTCTTAAGTCAACATTGCAGCTGCATGGTTCTGTCGGCACAACGACTGTCTTGAGGTCTCTGAACTGTGTCATATCCATATTACGGCATTCCGGTCTTAAAACAAGTAGTAAATCAACATCACTGTGATCGTCTGCCGTTCCCCTTGCACAGCTCCCATAGAGGATAAGCTTATCTATATACTCCAGCAATGGTGATTCGTTTAATTTATTCATGGCATATATAAGTGCCTGCTTCTGCTTTTCAGGTTCCGCCATAATATCATCTCTCCTCCAAAAAATTTCATTAAAGCCATTTCTCTTTCCGTGTATAGCAATAATCTTACGATATATTATTATATATAATAACTATACCAACTTTTCCATGCAAAGACAAACTTTTTGTTGAGATTTACAAGGAGTGTGCCCAATGGGCACACTCCTCATACACTATCATTTACTGATATCTCATCTTCCCCTGTGCCTTTCACCATTCTGTATTACACCGGATGGCTGCTCATGCTGCTGTGCGTTTCTGGCTGCAAGAGCATCTGTCGGATTGTATCGGAATATGAAACCATGAAGGAACCTTGAATAATATGCGCCCATATCATGCATCTTCATGTTTTCCCGGATGTAGCTCTGCTTGTCAAGACTCTCTTCAATTCTTACTACCCAGAGGTCTGAGCCGTCCCTTGTATCCTGTCCCTGTGTTATTGTATATGTGTAACCGGATTTTTCCTCTTGGAAGCTATCAGCAGCCACAGTTTCTGCTTCACGGCTTGTTTCGCAGCTATTTTCTGCATCTAGCTGCTCAGGCTGCTTTTGAGCGTCCTGCCCAGGTGCCGGTGCTGCTCCGTTCCTGGTCAGTCCTGCATCATTATTCTTAATGCGTGGTGTTCTCGGAACTACCTTAATATTCATGCCGTTATTTTCGGCACACCCAAAGTAATAAAAATCGACATGGAAATAATCTATCATTCCATCGCAGTCTTCATAATTGTAGGATTTTACAAAGTTGTCTACATCCTCAATAACAGATTTTGTTGCCTCATTCATTATCTTATAGAAGCTGCCGTATTCGGAAGTTATGCGGTTATATTCCTCTTTAAACTCTTCATCATTCCAGCATGAAAGGCTCCAGTAATCATTACGGTTTGCTTTACGCACAAAATCATACTTATCCTCATCTGTAAGCTCGTCTACTGTTTTATACACTTCAATCGGACTTTCCTTAAGCTCTACATGAAGTTCCTGGCACATTGAAGCATATGAGGTCCTTACGCTGAATTTATATGTAGGATATTTTTCTTTCACGTAAGCCCTGACTATCTTTGCAACATCTTTCAGTGACCTGTCCCAGTTATGATTGGAACCTTCCCATCCAAAATCGGTATAGAACTGTCTTCTTGTGCTCTGTGCTGTTTCTTCCTTTTCTTCCTCATTTAATGTATTGCCTCTTGCTGCTTTGTCTTTCCAGATGGCAAACAATGCATCGTACTCGACATTGATTTCCTTCATGACTTCATCATTGCCGCCATTATCCGGATGATTGGCCTTGAGCAGCTTCTTATACTGATTCTTAAGATCATCATAACTTTCAACATTTTTAAAATATCCCATAATTGCTGCCCTCCTACCTGTTATTCCAGTTATAATTTTCTTTTGGCGTATATCTGTACCAGTGCATGTTCATGAGATTATATGGCCAGCAGTGTACTATCGTTTCATTGCCGGCATTGTCATATGCATGCAGGAGGAAATAATCATAATACATGTAATCATTCATGTCCTGATTCACCATGTGCTCAAGATAGACCTCGAAGCCTACTACTGCCGGATCTCCTGTATCTTTGTCCTGAAGTCCTCCCCTGTGGTCATACAGCGTTGCATAGTCAAGTCCAGACAGCCATGACTGGTCAGAGAATTCAAACTCAAACTTATCAGAATCTATGCCTACCCACCACATGCCCTGTACCTGATGGTCCATTATCTGGTAATCGCATTCTGTTGTAAGCAGCCTGAAATCAGGCGGCGTAAAATCCTGGAATATTGCAATATTAAACTGTGTAATATTGCCTGCCCAGTCTTCTGCCTGCAGCGTAAGTGTATGTGATCCTTCGTTGCGGTATGTAAGATACATTGATGCAACATTCGTGTGTGTCTCAACATCCTCATTCAATATATTTTCAATTCCATCGCGGCTGCCAACAACCTTAATGCTCTTTAATGTGCTGAATTCGATTGACGGATTATCATCCGGTGCTTTGTCATAAGCTCCAGGAGCGATGAACAGCGAATAGTTAATCCAGCCGTATCTGTCATTTACATTACAGATAACCGGAGGCGTATAATCAATCTTATATGTAACTGTTATCCATGCACATGCCTCAGGCTCCCTTGTGATTGGTGTATAATCATAATCATATTTCTGATTGCCAAGTTCATCAAAGCCTGCCGGTCCCCATGTTCCGGGAATCGGGTCTCCTCCTGTCTCTACAATCCTGTATCCGGTAAATGTATGCTGGTGGATTCCTTCCTCCTCGGCATGAAATGACGGTTCACTCCAGTATTCCACATCCTCATCGCCGTCATAGTAATCCCACGGATTAATGTCGAATGCGTAATTTTTCCAATCGAGAACATAGTCTGCATTGTACGTTCCGGGATCTATCATTCCTTTGTGGGGCTTGAAAGTAAGGCGCTGTCTATAGTATTGGTTAAATTCATTAATCTGCCCGGTCTTCTGATACCACATTTTTTTCATTGCCAATCTTGAATACGCAACCTCACCATCCTCATTGACAGTACCGTCACCAATATCTGATAATGTTCCCTGATGCACTCCGTTATACATGACCGTCATTATGTCATCAATGCCAAGGTTTATTATCACATCATCTCCCATAATTTCATCAATATAGCCATACTTGTTTAGAAATAATCCACACACAGCATTCCAGTCTACTGAGTACATAAGATACTCAGTACTGCCATCCATTATCGTGTCCGCTTCCTGCATGTAATAACCGCCGTATCTTGCCAGATCTATATATATATCCGGACTATTCCATAAATATATTCTTTTGCCAATCGTTACATACCTTGTATAAACATCTGTCAGTGTATCATTTGTGCCAAAATAGATTCTGTTATCCGCAGCATTATAGGCTCCGGTAAAGCCGTAAGTGTCATAATAATCCTTGGCATTATCGAATTCTCCCGCCGATACACTGATAAAGGACGAGAGAATGCACACAGCCGCACATATAGCTGCTGTTACAAGTGTCATGATTTTTTTCATACACTACCTCCTGTTGTTTTGATAATGCTATTTTGGCAGTTTGTAGGTGTATTTTTTATGGACTATATGCCACTATTTTATTTAAGATGTTTACATTGGATTTATGTTGCATTAGGCACTAAAAAAGGCACCTGCTGTGCAGATGCCTCGGACTTTGTCTACAGTCTGAAGCGTCCTAACAGCCGTTAAGACGCTTCTGTGCTTATTCTATAACATTAAATCTAATAATGGTGACGGGCAAGGTTCGATAATATCAGCATAAATAAGTGTGCAGCTGTCGTTGCTAACCCTTTGTGGGGTGTTCAGCAATATATCATAATCGCACAATCTATCACTTTCCACCTCGTAACTATACCAACTATGCCGTCGCCACCCGCCGTCCTCTGCTTTTTCATATGATATAAAACAAAATTTGCTTTCATCAAATTTATAACGTAAAGTTAAACCGCATACAGGCTTATCTTTTGTCATTTTTGTTTGAAGTGGAAAAATTGCGGTTATGTACTGTTCTTTTATTCCTACTTTCAAGCAAAGAAGCATAGGTGATTGTTCATTGAGTTTCATAATATATGGATATCCTAATTTACTTACTTTTCGCCCGTATTTTTTTGAAATTGTTTGATAATATCTATTAGGGTAACGATGATTTATTTTATAATCATCAAATTCTTCCATTCCTAAAGAAAAACCAAAAGTTAATATCTCAAAATTTGCATACGGGAAATAACACCCAAAGTCGAAAACTACACAACATTCATCATCAGTTAATTTTATTTCATCTTTAATCTGCTCTATTATTATTCTCTCCCCCTTTCTGGCTGCTCTGCTTTCTTTGCTCCGCATCCAACTGCTCCGGTTGTCATTACTAATATGGCTGCTACTGCCATTGCCTTTCTTATCATGTACATTTATTCTGCTCTGCGCATTATAAGTATTTAGTTAAAAGGATTTGCATACGCATACCATACGGTTGTTGTATCTGTTGACGGATCATAAAAGCTTCTGAAATATGAAAATGCATATCCTCCTTCTGCAGCATCTTCATCCATCACATCCATTTGAAAATCCCATGCACTCATTGTCTGTCCTGAAAACTGATATGTATGCACGCCGCTCATATTAGCTTTAGGTGATGTCCCTATAGCTACCATTTTAGCCTGCAATGCTTCATTAGTCATGGCGCTGCCCCTGCCATCATTACACCATTCATTTGCTGCATCAAGCATAAGATAATATCTTTCCGGCACTGTATAACCACTGAGGTTATTTGTCCAGTTGTTATGCGGCCACAGTCCATCTGCCTTTGTCTGCTCTGTTGTCTCTATGAGTGTTCCTTCAGGATATGCCGGCTGCGTTGGTTCTGTTGCTTCTTCTGTCGGAAGCACTGCTACAGCTCCGTCAGGTACTGTTACTGTCTCATCTGTAACAGGATCTGTTACAACATCTGTTGTTGTCTCATGCTCTGATGACTTCCCCGGTTCTACCGACTGTTCCTCTATTATCGCATTCTTCTTATCTATCTCTGCCTGCTTTGAAGCTTCTTCTGCTTCTGATGCTGCCTGCGCTGATGCTGCAGCAGCTTCTTCACGTTCTTTGAACTTTGCTGCCAGCGATTCATTGTATGCCTTGTCTTTTTCCACCTGCGCCATATGTATTGATCTCTGTTCTTCAAGGTATCTGCTTGCTTCTTCTGCATTACTGTATGGCATCGTTTCCTGGGATGTTACTTCTGTCGATGCCGATGTCTGCTCTGCTTTCTTTGCTCCACATCCGGCTGCTCCGGTTGTCATTACTAATATGGCTGCTACTGCCATTGCCTTTCTTACGCTTATTCTTATCATATTATTCCTCCATTCTTAGCCTGTAGCTATATTCAAATTTTATCTTCCTCTTCTTCTCTGATGAATTGCCTCATCAATACTATCAGCTTCATTCTGTGCATATTTTCCGGGTGTTCCGTCATAATCAACATATCTACTCAAATCATGTACAGCACTTATATCTGTCTGATGTATTCTTTTAAAACACTTTTCCATGTATGGATGTTGCATAAGCATCTTATGTATAATGTAACCAACTATGTACACTGATATTGGTTTTTTACTCATATATACGCTGCCCTGCAAATGTACCCATCCCTCTTTAAGCATAAAATCATATATTTGTCTATATATATTCCTATATGATGGCCCTAAAATCTGTTCTGCAACCTTGGTATCAATGTCAAATGATATCTGTCTCCGCTGTAAAATTCCACGCCTTAACATACACCTCCTGATTCAGTTTCACATAATCCCAATTCAGCCATACTCTGCGGTTCCTGATTCATAAACCAACTGATAGATGCTGTCTTTGCATCAGATATCTCATATCTGTTATACATTTTCCATTTTGACAGATATTTAAGTATCTGTATGTTGCCATAACATATCTTTGGCACAATCATAGTCAGAAGTGCGAATGCATCCTTTCCTGCACTCTGAAAGATGCCCGTTTTAACTTCCTGTATCCCATTATCTTTTGCAAATGTCCTCATAGGCTGTAATAATACATCTGCTGAAAGATTATCCATTTGCAGCTTTACATCATCAAACCTAAATACAAGTGTATATGTATCTTCGTTCTCTTCAAGTGCGTAATGTATATCCTCGTCTGCGGCATCATATCCTATCGGTAAATAATCTTGTGAGCTTATCATTTTTAAACACTCACCACCTTTCATATCGTATATTATACCATATTTAGTAATAATTAAATACTATTTTTTATATGTCAGCTTACCTGTCTCATTGCATTTTCACAAATCATTAATGCCCTGTCCATCATTGAAGAATAACTGATATCACACCATGCAGCATTATTGGTGCTTACATCATCGGCTATTGCTTCCGAACACCTTGCATATATTATATCAATACGCTTCTGTCCGTCTTCCCTTGTAAGCTTACCCCACACTTCCGGATGAGCAAGTTCATCCTTCATTGCGGCACTTTCACACACATCAGCAATTACTTTCTCCCTCAATGCGTACGTACGCTTTCTCTTAATCATCTGCTCCGCTGTTTCATTCTGCATACACTGTACCTGCCTTTCATCTTTTTAATCTGTCCCTGTTGTTTCTCTCATCGCTAAATATGTTTGTTACACAGTCAACAATATCTGCTGTATTCTTATATTCCACAAGCCGCGGCAGCTCCCCTGGATCAACATCATTATTCCATCTGGAATATCCGTCTATGATATATTTACCTTTGATACTTTCATATGCCTGCTCTATCTTATTACCATCAATAGAATTGCAATATTTGTCTATAAGCTGTGGCTCAAGATAGCGGCCCGTTGATATGAAGCGGTCGAGCATGCGTCCTAAAGCTTTATCTCTTGTAAGCTCTACATAGTGCAGATAAACACTGTAGCCTTTTGATTTTGCATAATTGATTGTTGCCTCAAGTTTTTCTTCATTTCCTCCAACTCTTGGTAACACGATATTCATGCCATCATACATTGCGCCATACAGTTGTTTGTATGATATTCTTTTGGATTCTTCATGTACAACGCTTGCTCCCCATCCATTGTTATATTCAGGAAGCATCTTTTTCGCTTCATCGTTATCAATTATTATTGAATTAAATTCCTGTGAGATTGCATCCGCTAATGCAGATGACTTGCCAGAACCTGGCAGACCGACAATAATGTCAAGACGTGAACCTCTGTTTACAATGTTATTATAACATACTGCGCCATCATTTGCAATATTTGCAGCACCTTTTTCCTCAAGTTTTTTTAGAATATGCTCCCTGAGTGCTTCTCTTCCGGCAAGCATATATGTAGGCTTGCTGTCTGACAGAATTGTGTTGGCAAGCACTATCTCAGGGCACTTGTCAATCTGTTCCTGGCTTACATATCTGCCGGCAGCAAGATTTTCAAGAACAGACTTAAGCTCCCGGCTTATCGGTTCACCTGTAAGCTTAAAGACCTTCTCAGCTGTATCTGTGATGTTTTCCATATGGGCCTCCTTTAAGTTATTATGTATATAGCTTAAAGGGGCATCACCGGATTTTTTATGGACTATGTGCCAAAAAAATAAAGCCGGATTTCTCCGGCTCCTATCTATCTTGTTTTTTGCTTAATCTTGTAAGCAGGTACACTTTTCTGAATTAATTCATTTGCTCTGAGATATTTCTTATACTTTTCAGGAATATTTCTTTTTAGATAATACTGCATGCCACACCCCTTTTCTATCTCCCACTTCTCCTTATATGTTCAGGCTGGCTCACCTGAAAATACTTTGATGTATCAATTTGGAATGATTGCATTCGTTCCTGCTCTGAATACATCAGCTCTCTTATAAAGCCTCCCATTCCTTCTATGTCATAATCTGCAAGCATATTCATGTAATCTGATCTTCTTTCCTTTGGTATGACAAACGGAGCATACCCATTTTCAAGAGCCATCTTATTAATCAGTACTCTTCCGGTTCGTCCATTTCCATCAGAAAAAGGATGTATCCTTTCATACCTGATGTGGAACTCTGCAAGATCGCGTATAAAATCACCACTCTTAAATGAAGTATAAAGAAGCTCACTGATAAGGCGTGGTACATCTGCTGCAGCGGGAGGTATGTGCTCAGCTCCGAGAATAAGCACCGGACCTGTACGGAATGAGCTTATCTCATTAATGTTTTTATTCACTATTTTACCAAGTTCAATAATATATGATGGCGTTACATCTTCATCAAGATGTCTGAATATATAATCCATTGCATATTTAAGATTAATGGCTTCATATAAGTCACGCGGTTTTACATTGGAAATGCTTTCATTAGATGAGCAGTTGAATATTATCTGATATGTTTCATAATAAGACAACGTATTTCCTTCTATGGCATTGGAATGATATACACTTCTGGTTACATAATCTTCAAAGTATCTGTCATTTCTTCTGATTGCGTCAATCAAAGTTTTATTCTTTATACTCATGCTGCACCTCCCCATTCAATGCACTATTTCATATTTTATATAATATATTTGCTTTAAGGCAAATGCAAGTGTTAAAAAAGTGTGCCCAATGGACACACTCTAAATAACAAATACATGGGTATATGGCTTACTTATCTTTCTTATCTGACGCAGATACATGCTCCATATAAGCGCGTGCTCTGTTGGTCTGTTCCTCAATTGTTGTTCCGGCGGCTTCTTTTTCGATAACTGCATCGACACCTTCAATTCTTGCTGAGTAATCTGACATAACTGTGCATCCTCCTTCCTCTTTTAATTATTATCAAGACTGATTCTTACCGATGACTTTTCAAGGAGTCTGTTAAACTCAGTAAGTTCGTCACTCTCAATCCAGATGTTAAATACCGTAGCTGCTGTTTCTTCACTTACTGATGCACCATCACTGCCATATGCTCCCGCAACATAGACATGCTCATATGATCCTGTCTCTTCACCTGTCTGCTTATCAAGCATTTTAATTGTGATATAATCACCGGCACGTACTGTTCCGGATACACCTCTGTCGATTGATTCAACCTTAAATCCTGTCTCTGCTTTATTCTTGTAATTATGTTCCTTGTCACTGATACGGTTAAGGCACTTATTTGTAAGCATGCTGTTCTTTGTCATGTCATTACTGATATATGCGGGCAGCTCTTTATCAACATCATCAAGTGTCTTATATGCTCCTTCCGCTGCTGCATCCTTATTAACTTTGATGACCTGAAAGTAATCTCCTGCCTTGCCTTTGTCAATAAATGAATTATCTGCAACCGTGCTCTTTGCAACTACAACATCAACAGTTTCAGGACGCTCTATAAGGCTGTTCTGCAGTGATACTAATCCTACAAATACAGCAGCGCCTACAGCAACCGTAGCAATCATAAGCAGCACCCCTGACTTCTTCTTTTCTTTCACTGCTCCGTTATCTTTCTTACCAAACATCAAATTTCCTCCTTAATGTCATGCTCACCCGGATTATCCCTCCTGATGCCGCATGTTAAATCAAGATATGCATTCATCTTCTCATTTTTGTATATGCGTATTGTATAATCAACTCTGGCATATACACATGTATCTGTAACAACTTTTCCTGTAGGAGTTGTTACGGAACCATCTGCTGCGGCATTTCTGTAAATATTATGTGCCACACGCCCGGAAGTGTTATATACATATTCCTCAACATCCCTGTGTAATCCGCCATCTGAAGCTCCTGTAACATTGTATACGCGGAACTCCGTAACCTGCATGTCACCAATTGTAACATTGCCTGATACGCCATTAATATTGTTGCTTACAACGGAACTGAATGAGTTATATGCCTTGTCCGGATCAACTGCCAGCGAGGCATATCTAATTGCTTCATACCCGTTATCTGCAAGGTCAAAGATTGACTTATATGTCATGTCTTTTTCATTCAGCAGTGCTCCGTACTCAGATGCCTCAAGGGCATTGAGCACATCTTTTTTTGCTGCATAAACCATCTGCACTTTAACAGTGACAACTGCAATGAGCATTACAGCGAATATCATTACCAGCATGAATGCAATTGAATTAGCGCTTCCTTCTTCTTTTTTCAAAATCTTCATCAATTTCTGCTCCTGCTTTCTTCATAAATCTGCGATGTTACGTACCTTGTTGTCTGCCTGAATGCAAAAATATTATTTGAATCCATTGAAAAGTCACTTGCCGGCATCTCAAATGTTACTTTCAGATATACCGGGCTGCCGTAATCTGCTTTATTTACTGTCGAGCCAGCATAATTGATATTACGGCATCCCAGGGCTGAAAGGGAAGCAGTGAGCTGATTCTGCATCTGGCTTGTAAGATACCCTGTATCATCCATCTGCAGAATCGTTGTTCTTGCAAGGTTATCAATCTCTACCTTCCTTTTACTGTCACCGGAAAATCCAATTGATACAGTCATGATTATTACACACACAAGAATTGCGATAAGAATTGATATAAAATCTCCAAGTGTTCCTTCTTCCTTTTTCATATCTGCCTCCGAATAATCTTATGGAGTTCCTACCATTGTTGTAATCGAGTTCTTTACTGATGTAATTCCCTGCGTTACAATCTCTCCTGCTCCTGTTCTGAAAATTGCAATGATTACAACTACAACAACGCATATCAGAATCATCTCGATAACTGTACTTACCCCCGGCTTTTTTGATGATACCGCCTTGTTTATAATCTTCTTTCCAAACTCCTTTAACTTATTCATTTTTAAGTCCTCCTTAATTTTTATTGTTGTTTATTTTTAATTTATAATCCACCAATTGATCCTTTGATGCTGACAAAAACTACATACAGTAGCATTACTACTATTATCATCAGTATAAGCACCTGTATTATTGTAACTTTGGTATCCATCGCAGACTGCTGTTTTACATGCATTGCATGTTCTACATCGGACAGCTGCTTTGAAATATCTTCAAGAAGCTTTACCGACTGTCCTGAACGTAACGACTGCTCGATTGTGGTTACAAGTGAGTCAATATACTGGTTCTTGAACTTGACAGAAAATACAGCTAATGCGCTCTCGATATCATGCTTAGTTATTATCGTGTTTGTCAGCTCCTTAAGGGCATTTTTGAGCCTCTTATTACGTACCTGACGGTAACACTCTGTCAAAGAATCACTGATAAATACTCCTGCCGTAGACTGTATAATCATTGTCTGATAGATTGTTTTGATATCCTCAAACATATCATCATTATCTTTTTCATTATTGCTTCTGATAATTGTATCAAACAGCAGATATGCTGCAGCACCGATAAGAATTGCTACCACTATGTTTGATGCTCCGTTTCCAAGCAGCAGATATGCAATAAGTCCGACTATTGATGCAAAAATCAGCTTGAACGCTATGTAGCCCTGTGGCGTTATGTTATGTCCGAGAATGTATGGCACTCCATAGTTACTGATGAACAGCTTCATTTCGTCAAACTTTCTCTGCATGGAATAACTCGAAAACTTCATGTTAAGGAGTCTTTCGCGGGCAAGAATTGCTTCCTCTTCGGTTTTATTCGCAATGCTGCTGTAAATTTTGTAAAAGAGTACCGCTGTAACCGTAGACAGTATAAACGCAAGAATCAGTATAAGGTATCCGACATTCAATTTAATCACCTCCCCTTATTTCCAAATGACATAAATATATAAACACAAATTGCTATAACTACTGCCAAAGCGCCAAGTATAAGCTGTCCTGGCAGTGTTGTTGTGAGCGTGTTAAAAAGGTCTACTCCATCAAGCAGGCCGTTTACCATGTACATAATTACAGCTCCGGCACCAAGAAGTATAATAAGCTGTCCTCTTGCTGATGATATCATTGCCTTTACTTCTTCCTGGTTACGGATGTACTCTCGGATAATCTCGCGGATGGCTGCTATGATTTCGCTGTAATTTGCCTCATGGCGTGATGATATCTCAATATTTCTTATAGTCATCTTAAATAATGGATGATTAATCCTTGCTTCAAGATGTAATAATGCTGACGAGATATCGCCTGTCATCTGTGCTTCGTCGTAGCACATTTTGACTGCGCTCTTAAGCGGATCATTAAGATACAGGTACATATTTCCAAAAATTGTAATAATATTATTGCTTGTTGCGCTGTAGCTGCCGACAAGATTAACAAACTGCAGTATGTCTTTTTCCGTGTTCTTATAATTGTTTTCTGCCAGAATCTGCGGCACAACATATGCAACCGTTATAGCTGCAAGCATGCCTGCTAGTCCTATAAGCCATCCTCCTGCGGCACAGCACACTGCAAAAACAATTACTGCGGTCACTCCGGCTGACAAAATGTAAAGTTCTGCGTTGACGGATGGAATGTATTTCTTAATGCCGCTCTGCTCAAGAATAAGATCTATTGCATATAAAACATTCGTCTTTTCCTGCTCACCTTCAAGCTGTCTTAACTGTTCTTCCCGGATACGTCTTGATTTTGAGCTGTCAGATGTAACTGTAACAATTCTGTTCTGCAGCGTATGCGTAATAAACAGAGCCTTTATTATAAGTCCTGAAACTATGCAGCATGCCGTAAAAAGCAGGATATTCAATACATGTATCATGCACATTCACCCCCTTTCTTAATATTTTCCATCGGAAAATCAACAATATGTGTTATGAGCTTCTGATTAACAAAATCATAGCCATCTATCTTACATATCTCCTTAACTTTGAAATGATCAAGATATACTACATATGATATGCCGCCAAGCATTCTGAAACATTCCGACAGTGCATATCCTGTTGCCTGATGCACATAATCAGCGAGCTTGTATATTCCTTCCTGGCTGTTTTTGCCATGAACGCTGCACCAGCACTGATGTCCCGTATATGACGCCATCATGAAATCGGCAGCTTCATTGCCTTTAATCTCTCCGATAATGTAATAATCAAGATCAAATACAAGTCCCTTACGGGCCAGATCAGCAAGTGTATAACTAATCTTTCCCTCACCGGAATTTTCAACGATGTGCATGCACATCATGTCAGGATGTCCTCCCTGACTGACAGGATATGTAAATATTTCTTCATTTTCCTGCATCACTGCAACGGATCTGTTATGTGGTATTTTTTCAACCATCGCGTTCATAAGACTTGTCTTGCCGGATGCTCCTTTACCTGTAAAAAGTACTCCTGACGCATTAACCGCAATATCATCAAGGAATTTTTTCTGGGCAGGTGTCATCATTCCCTTTGCTACAAGATCATCCATTGAATATTTGTGCTTCGGTATCTTACGAATAGACAGATATGCCTCATCTATGTCTGACACATATTTTGTAGCAATACAGAATCTCAGTCTTGCATTAGGATTACTGTCCTTATCAGTAAATGTAAGCAATGCATTAACATCTGCAAGGGATTTTTTATTCTTGACTGCAACCATTGAGACAAAGCGTTCATAATCTTCCTGCGACTCGAACTTTACATCTGCTGTCTCCCTGTCGCCAAGACGCTTATCCTGGATGTGATCGCTCCCAATGCATTTGATATCCGACACTTCCTCATCATTTATCAGATCATCAAGTATGTAATATCCCCACATATATTTTGCAAACATATCCATCACATCATCAAGAAGCTTACCGGAGTAGCCATGCATCTGCAGCTGATATTTTGCAGCCGCCGTAAGCTCCTTCCTGCTATCCTCCTGAAGATAGTTTGACAGTGCCTGGCTTTTATTTGCAATAATATAGTCGAGTGCAAGATCTATGCCTTTTTTTATGCTTTTTTCTGTCTCCGTTGTCTCAGGCTGCATATTCCAGAATGCCATCAGTCTGCACCTCCTGTCTTTTCGTAGAAATTAGTATTAAGCAGCTTATAAAGCTCATTATCTTTATCAAATCTGTTATCAACTGGAAGAACTACACTGCCATGCTTTAGCAGTCCTGTTCCCGGTTCTGCATTGATAACATATCTCTTAAGTTCATCAGTAACTCCGCCGATGAAATCACATAATCTGTCTGCATCAGCATTACTCTGCTGCTTCAATATATAGAAAAATTCTGAATTATCCAGCATGGTTCGTGCAGTTGCAGACTTCAGCATTTCATCTATATTCTGTGTCATTCCTGTGTCAATGCAGCCAAGCTTACGATTTTTCCTCCAGTACTTATCAAGACTTACTGCAACATATTCATTGCGCATCGGCTCATGAAATTCATCTATATACAGCCAGGTTGCTGTTTTCCGGTTAAAATTTTCAAGAATTTTTTTATCTATGTATGTCAGCACAATGAGCATTGTCATAGGCCACATTTCTTTAGGAGTGTCACGTATTGAAAACAAAATCATTCTGTTATGCACATCAATATTGGTCTGATGGTTGAAGAAGTTCATTGAACCATCTGTAAATCTTTCAAGACATAATACAATATCCTGTGCCTGAGGCTCTTTCATGAGTGAAAGCTCATTACGGAAGTCACTTATGATTGGTACATATCTTTCTCCCTGCGGCATTTTCGCAATATTTCTGTATATATTTCGTACAGCCCGGTCAACGAGCGATTTCATTCTTCCATCGAAAGGTCCCTCGTATGAAAAAGCACATATAGCAGTCATTAGGTCATTCTTTTCAGTAATCGTCTGTTCCAGCTCCTGTACTGAATCGTATACCGATAAATCTACATCAAGTGGATTAATATAGTTCGCATATTCTTCTGTACCGATAACAATGACTTCACCGCCATATTCCTGTGCAACCGGAATATATTCATTAGTCGGATCTATAATCATAATGTCATCATTACTTCCAAGCATTACCGATGACATTTCAAGCTTTGCATCAAGGGATTTTCCAGAACCTGGCATGCCAAAATAAAATCCATTAGGATTGACAAGCTTCTTCCTGTTACCAAATATTGCATTGTTTGACAGCTGATTTTTTCCATAGCAGATAGTACAGCCATCTGCATGCAGTTCCTGGATGTTGAACGGAACAAATCCGGCAACATTTCTTGTAAGCATTGTACGCATATGGTCCATCTGCATGCAGCCGATCGGAAGGACTGTGTTAAATGCCTCACGCTGCATATATCTTGCAATCTCAAACTTGACGTTACGCCCTGCAGCATACGAACACACAGATGCAGATATTGCATCAAGTTCATCCTTAGTGTCTGCAAAAAGACAGATAAGCAATCCGACCAGGTACTGATTCTGGTCATTTTCAGCCACATCAGTCATATACTCTTCAATAGATGCCTTCTCAACTCTCTTCTTATATGTAATCTGTGAAGAGTATGCTTCTTGCTTATTATGGCGCTGTTGCTGATTGGCAATGTCATTCTCAATACCCATGTAATTATGTTCGAGAAGTTTTGTTGTAATTTCTCTTGATACCGGCATTACATCAAGTGAAGCAATCATGGTGACTGGCCGAGTCACAAGATCAATCAGGAAAGAATCCGTCATTACCGATGGATAATCCGCTGCATATAGCACCTGTACACATTTATCACCGATTGTGAAGTATGTACCATTCTGATTATGTTCTGGATCAAAATTCATACCCTTCGGATTTGCAAGTTCAGACTTGAATCCGTCACCTCTTTTTATCAGCTTATCAATATCAATCACAGAATCATTCTTGCAGTCCATTCTGTATATTCCGCGCAATGATTCAAGTCTTTTTTTTGAGTCAAGCCGGCTTACAGCACTGTTAAATGATGACATTCCTTTTACAAGCGATTTTTCCGCTACATTAAGAATATCTTTTGCATCAGCATATGAGGACGCATATGCTGACAACGTAATATACTTATGCTGCTCATATCCCTTACTGCCCTCATACATCTTCTCATTGATGTTGTCATTAAGAATGTCACGATATTTATCAAGACCATCTCCACGGTGTCTCATGAACATTCTCTTTTGTAGTAATGCAATATCAGATTTCAGGTTTGTTATAGTTATTTTAAATGGGTCCTGCATTGAGTTAATCAATTCAGAGTAGGAATCAAAGACTATATTTTCCTGTGCCTCGTCACTCATAATTCTGTAGTTTATCTCTGACATTTCATACGTTCTTGAGTACTTATTATCCGCAACCTGAAAGTCTCCATCGCGGGATATTCTAATTACATCAATGCAATCCTGGAATGTCCGCGGGACCTTTATGACCGGATCATCAATCTTGGCCGCAGGTGCGAGATCTACGCCAACGCGTTTTGATGTTTTCATTTAACCTCCTATTCATTCTCCGCTGCATGTATTGCATTTATGAGTTTAAACTCGTAAAACTCAACAATTTCTAATACTCCATCAGCTTCAATAAATTTTCTTGTGCGGTTGTCCAGCAGCCTGAGTGACTTGTTATCATTATCTGACTGCATCAGGTAATATCTTTTGTCACTTATGCTTACTCCTATTTTTTTAACCGGAGCAATTGCGAAACAATATTGAGATACCGCAGACTCTATATTTTCAACTGAATAAAGTGATATATCCTCTCCTGCATTGCATGTTTTTGAGACAATAAACTTCACATTATTCAAGTCAGGAACTACTGCCCTTTTATATTTGCTGCCGCTGTCCTGAGCATGATATGTATACTCCTTAAACTGTGGCATTTCTCCTGGCTCTGGTTCAGGTATATTAACCAATGTATCAGATGTCTCCTCACCACCGCTCTCGGCTTTATTACATTCTGTACTGTCATTTTCGTAAGGCTGTTCCTCAGTACATGGAAATGACATGATTCTCTGCCTCAGATTGTCAACATATGCTTCTATATCACTATTAGCACTTATTGTTCCTGCCTCAGGAACTTGTATCTTATCGTTATCACCATCTATCAGCATCTGTGCAATACGCTGCATATATGCTGCATCTGATTCTTCAAGAATGCCGAAACATTTCAGGAGCATTTTCAATTCAGATGCTATTTCTAATGCCATGATTGCCGTGTTGGTTCTGATTTTTACCGCATCCTTGGCTATCATATACAGATGAACGTAATAGCTGTTAAATTGCAGGATTGCATCTGTATTACAGAGTCCGCTGTACATTGACTGCTTGATTACTTCTGTTACAAAATTGTAAAACGAAGGCAGAACATCTGCTACAGCAGGATTATTAGTGCATAAATCATTAAATTCATCATCTGAATATTTGACTGTAAGAAGCAGCTCATCATATTGACTTATGCATATGTCGAATATTCTGCCTGATGCCTTGCTACCATTAACATTTGATTTATGTATGAAATAGTGTCTGCCAGACTTGTCTTCATATAGGGCAAAACCTTGTACAATCTGGCTGTCGCAGCATGGAATAAGACCACTTGCGCTCCCAACAACCTGACAGCTATATACACTTATATCGTTATTATCTGATGCTGGAATATTAATTGACTTCTTTTGCTTAAAACTGATGCGCTGCAGCAGCTTCTTATAACCATTTCCCCTGCCATCGTCACCATCGTTATTAGGTGCTTTCCATACCTCTTCTTCCGGTTCTGTAAGAATAATCAGCGGAAGTTCTATTTTCATACGTGCTGATGAGGCAGCTTCTCGTCTGACTGCTTCTATATCAGTAATCAGCATTGAGCGTTCTTTCTCAGCTCTTGCTGCTTTTGCAGCATAATCTGTGCACTCTCTTTCTTTTGCCGATAATGCCTTTTCAAGCTTATCTGCATTTTCACTTGTACGTGCAAGCTTATATTCGAGTGCTTTAAGCTGTTCTGTCAGCTCGCTGATTTTTTTTGCATCTTCATATTTAGTATCTTTGATATCTTCCTCGTTTTCTTCCGATATAGGTATATCTTCTTCTGAGCCAATGCAAGCATCAGTGGAACCTTCAAGATATTCTATATACTTTGTAACTGCATCTGAATATCTTGCATATGTTGCAAATATATTCTTATCATCCGCACTTGCAAGGAAACTGATTGTTCTGTTAATACTATCTTTCTCGTCTTTTATAAGCTTAAGAAATTCAGATGACATTGCTGAATCAAAACTATGCAATTTGCTCATTGTTGCAAGCGCAAGTCTTGCAATCTGCGCATGTGCTATATCTTCATCGCTGAGACTGTCTGTGCGTTGATTTATATAAAATGCTCTAATATCTCCTGCAAGTTCTGCAGCATAATCACACCCTGCTTCGTTACTGTTTCTGACAGCTGACTCAAGCTTGTCAATCTCTGAAAGATGTTTAGCAGCCGTTTTTTTGTCAAAAATGAAATTCTGCTGATAGCATTTACCTGATTTGTCGATTTTGGTAATATACTCAATCTGTCTGCATATCAAAGCAACGCTGTCATATATATTTTGCTGCTGTTTGCCGAACATCAATTTTCCTCCTTATCCTGCAATTTTAATTAAAATAAAAATTATAATTGCAATCGTTGCAATTATGCCTGCAATAAAAACTATAATCATCTTCTTCATTGCCTTGCTAAAATCATCTTCCTGCTTGTTCTTATCTGTTATCTCAAGTCTCTTTAGAAATTCTTCATTCATTCCGGTTCCGTAAGTAAGTCTTCCATCTGTGCCATATGATTTGATTTCTTTTTTTTTGCGAATGACATCGATTTTCGTCATTCCTGCCTCATTAGGAAATCCGGCAATTATTATCGGTGCTGCGAATGGCAGCCCGATATACATGGCAATTAATATATTGATATGAAAGGCAAGCACCATTAACGCCATTACTGTGCCTATTACTACCATGCCGGCAATCATATGTAATGACTGCCGCAATGGGAACCCCATGAATAAAGATTCTTTGTAAGATTCAACTTTATATGCCATCGGTATCTGCATTAGTTATCACCTTTCTTTCCGCTTACATATTGCCTAAGCTGAGCGCATGTTTTGGAACATCCTTTGCTGCTGTTACAGTTAGTGTAAAGAATGCGTAGCAGGCTATTGCATTAAGCAGAAGGAACATTACTCCTTCAAAGCCTGTCGCGTTTTCTGAACATCCGAGCAGGCCAAGAAATGTTGATGAATTGCCACTGTTAACAAATGCAAAAAACAGTCTAATTGCTATTACTATCGCCGCATTTTCAAGCAGAAGCCCCAGAAATGATTTGATATATCCCGGCAGAATTGACCCTATTGCAGAGTTTTCCCTCGCTGCAAATGTTGCAAATGCAAATGATGCAAACGGTAGGACTGTATATATCTTGAATAGTCTTGAAAATCCAGTGAAAATGAAAAATAGTCCTGCACCGGCAAGTACCAGTAATGCTATTATTGCAAAAACAAGATATACAATCGATTCAAAAAATTTGGCATTCGACACAATCTCAGCGATTTTGTCTATGTAACATAAATCTGACAACATATCTCCAACCGGTTTATCAATTCCGCTGAATAGAGACGTAATAGGTGCGCCATAATTTCCCGAAATAATATTGAGCAGTGCATTTTCTGATTTTATAAAAGCTGCCAGGAAATCCATCGAATACGTTATCAGTGCTGAACACACTCCCATTTTGAGCAGCATTTTCACAACATTTGTCAGGCGCATATCATTCTTCACATCTAAAGAAGATACACAGAAATCGACAAGGAACAGTATTGTTGCAAATGATATTCCAATTGTTATGAAAATCAGATTAAGACCTTTTGCAAAGTTATACATATTGCCTCCGGAAAAAGATTCCACATCCATAGTAATAAATCCATATCCGGTATTAAAAAGTGCCTTTGCAACTGTGTTTGCAAAAGCTATGATTTTATATCCAATATCTCCCATGCTTTTTCTCCATTCTTATATCTCTTATCATAAGCCTATAAATGCGAGAACTGTTGAAATTGCGGCCATAATGAATCCTCCTCCCATGCCAAGTAATGCTGTCTGAATTGAAGATGAATCACGTTCTTTAAGTGCGCTTGATAAGTGCGTTGTATTAACTGCTACTATGATCACTCCAACCACCGAGAATATTCCAAGTACAAGCAATTTAACCTGGTTAAGAGGCTTCAATACATCATCCACGCCTGTTGTACTTGCTGCTAATGCCGGCAGATGCATCATGAGTGCCATATACGATGCCGCAGCTGTTGTTTGAATAATTTTTCTGATCTTTTTCTTCATAAAAAAGCTCCTTCCATTAAAATAATCTGTCTTGATGGCATGCATTAATTTAATGCAAGAAGCTTCTTAAAGTTATGGACTATATGCCACTTTTTATTTAATTTTAATTGTTGTAATATGCCATGGGATTAATATAGGCTCCATTGTATGCGAAATCAAAATGCAGATGCACACCTGTTGAATCACCTGTAGTACCCATATGTCCGATAAGCTGTCCGCGCGTAACTGTATCTCCTGCAGCTACACATAAATCTGTCATATGAAGATATCTTGTGTACAGTCCTCCGTCATGGCTGATTGCTACATACGTGCCTGCTGTTGCATTGTTCCACTGTGCTATTTTAACCTCGCCATCTGCAACTGCATAGATAGGATCCCCTGCGACCCCATAGGTTGTAGGTGCTACATCAACACCTTTATGCGGCTTGTCTCTGTCAGATGTATCTCCATATTGTGATGTGATAGTGTTAGATAATGTTGGCCAGGTGAGTGATATATTAATATCCGGTACATATCCTGATACCATATTATTATGATGATTGCCACTGCCTCCTGGAATAATTACCTGCAGTCCATCTGCTCTTACTACTCCTCCGGACAACTGTGAAACAAGCTCCAGCGTAGCCTTCTGTTCATTTGTAAAATCATACTTTTGAATCGCCCATGCGAGATTGTGTCTTGTTACGGTACAGCTTATGGCTTCCGGTTCCGGCTTTTTACCATCTTTGTCAGGTGTGTCATCCTCTGGCTGTTTTATATCCAGCTCATATGAGCACATGGTATTGAAGATACTGGATAATATTTCTTTTTCTAAATCAGACAATTCATCGCTCTGCTCATCCTCATCCATATCAATATCAAATGTAAGGCAGACGTATGTAACTAATATATCATTGGTATTATCCCCATCATTATCATATACCGGAATACCCTCTGATTCATGATTTACCTGCTGATTAAATTTTCGCTGCAGCGTGGAAAGATATTGCGATGCTTCTATATATCTTTCACTTGACATCTGTGCCACCTCTGTGTCGCCTCCGACAAACCATCCGATGTCGAATTTAACTATAATTATACAAAGAAGCACTATCACCATAAGGATAACAAGTACTATCCAGCCTCCTGATGCAATGAGCAGTTCAACTATTTGAGACAAAAGCTTTACAACAACCTCGACTAATGCCTTGACAACTTTCACTACAGCTTTTGCAACTGTTTTCATAATTTTACTGACTGCTCTGCGGATTGTCTTTCTGGCAACGCTTTTTGGATAATATGTAATAGCTCTGTATGTCTTGTTTCCTACACGCCTTGCTGTTTTACCAACTGTATTAACCGCAACTTTTGTTATTTTAGAAGCTGCCAGTGTTCCATCGTCATCGCTGTCTGCATATGTTTTTATCAAATCAATAGTTGTATTAATGCCGTCTTTCATATCACTTTTCACTTTTTTCCCGGCATTTTTCACATCAGATTTAACTTTTTTTACAACTGTACCTTTATTTTTAGATAATTTCTTTTTCACATCTGCAATAGCTATCTGTTTCTGAATAATTACATCATCTATTTTCTTAAGTTCCTTCCCTATTACATTTATCTGCTTTATATCATCGTCAGAACGAGTTTCTTTCTTATTGAGTACATTAAGTGAATCAGCTTTTATATTTCTGTCAACTTTTAGCGACTCTATTTCACTTGACAATCTGCGTATCTGCTTTTTTAAGCTCCTTGCATCCTGCTTTGTACCATAGTGACGCCTGGTTCTCTGCAGCATGCGATAATTATGACCCTTATTATCCATATTACCTGCTCTTTCTTCTAACTGTCTCCTCTTCGCGTGGGCGTTCCTTGTACTCTTCAATTATCGAATTGAACAGCTTCCATAATGACATTGGATTCCGCTGCAGCTCATGAAATTCATCTGCATTCATTTCTTTTGACCAAATCCCCATCCTTACATCATTGTTATCAGGCTGCTGTTGCTGTGCCTGCTGCACTTTTCTGAAGTCAATTACCAGTACAGCACTATATCCGCTCTCCCTGTCAGGATGCTTCGCGCTTGATGATGAATTTACAAATAGATGCATATATGGAATGCATCCGTATTCCCTGCATATTTCTCCGTCTATATTGCCGCATCTGAATATTGGATATCCTGTATCAAAGCCCAGACTGTCGACTGTCAGGTTCAGTTCTTCCGAAAAAAGACTCTTAATATCATCCATGATATCTTTGATTGATCTGAAATATTTTTTAGATTCATTCATTTCCTCATTCAGGATTCTGTATAGTTCAGATGTTGTGATTTCCGTAATCACTTCTTCATTATTTTCATTGATGTTCACGATTTGTACCTTATCGGTAAAATTCTGACATATCAGCTCGCCATCGCATTTTCTTTTTATTATTTGCAAAATTACCGCCTCCTTACCCTTTTCGCCGCCTCCTTATGCATGTCAGCCGCAAATCTATCTGGCATGTAAAATGCTGATAGTTCTTCTATGCTGCACCCGGCTGTACATGCCTCAATTGCCTCATGCATCTGCTGTTCTGAATATTCCCTTCGCGCTATGAATTTTATTTTATCCCGACTTATTTCCTTATCAATTGCTTCTATAACCCGCATTATCTGTGCCGGATTAAGACCTTCTACTTTTTCAAGGCTGTCAATGAAGGTCTTTGTTTCATTATCCAGCTGTAGATATGTTTGAAATGTCTTATCTGGCAGTGCATTTTTTAGTGAAATGAGTGTCGATACTCTCATTTTTCACCTGCAATCTTCGAGAGCACTTCTCTTTTGACAAGTACTCTGTCCGGATATCTGCTTTTTATAAATCGTCTGCACTCTTCCTCATATGCAAACTGATCCGGTGCTACCGCACAGATTGTGTTCTCCCCTGTTAGCTCATTCTTATAAATTGATACTGCCCTGTACAGAGTCTGCGTTGAAGTTTGGACAAATCCTGTATTAACGTCTTCTCTGTCATCAGTTGATTCTATTGATATTACATTCATCACAAGCTCCCTGTTTCCGTTTTAATATAAAATTTAATATATTCTGTACATCATCGTGCATATTCCATCTGCATTAAATTCAGCTACTACAGCCTGATTGTTTGAGTTTGAAAAAATATATGTACAGCCATCTTTACGCTGTTCTGTTATCCGCCCGCTGCTTTTCAGCAGCTGCTGCAGTGTTTCAAGAGTCAATGTTCCGGACTCACACTCCACTTCTACAAGTGTGTAATCATCAAATGACGTGCTATTATCATTCGGCTCCTTATTATCAGTAACCATATACGGACTTATTGAATCTGTTAGATTCTCTGGCAATGTCTCATATAAATATGAACTTTCATCTGTCTCATAATCCTTGTTTTCCGGACCTGAATCTTTTGTAATGAAAATTACCACTCCAAGCATAATCATGATTAGCATTACACAAATGTATGCAGTGTTTATTTTTTTTCTTTTATTAAGCAAATTTATCACCTCCGTTTCAAAAAGGCTCACGTGAGCCTTTTTGAAAAAAAGTCAGTGTTTATCAGTGTTTAAACCACATTTTTTTAATTCTGCATTTCAAATTTATTTTGACGCAAATGGTCTTTTAAGCACCTCATCCCTGGCAGGCTTATCTGCATCATAAATAAGTGACTTATCTGCATGTGTAGCAATTGACACACATCTATCTTTACGGCTATACAAATAAACCTGATTAGAAAGACGGTCCTTAATATCGACTTCCGAGGAATTAACTGCTCTTACCATATATGCAAGTTCATCCGGCTTATCGTAGCATTCTGCTGATACTGCAAGTATCTCATGTACACTGGATGGAATTATATAGAGATCTGAATTAAGCTTGTCTGATAACTTTTCAAGTTCATCTTCATACAGAATAGAACATGCTCCATTTACTCCATTCTTTGTTGATACTATATACATTGATGCTTCTGGCGGCATTTCAGAATCATTTAGCATAGGTAAAATATCACATATATTTTTTGTCTCCACACCAAGTATAGCTTTTGTATTCACTCTTGCTGCATTATAAAGCTCTTCTTCACTGATTTCATAATGTGCTGCAATGTCATTTTTCATAAGAATACTTGCTGTTTCTTCTTTACCGGCACTTATTATCACTCTGTAAACTATTGCAAGATCATTAAAATCACGATTAACCGTATTCCTAAGCAACTCCTGATTCAAATCTTTATTTATTACGTTAAATACAACATTGTTCAGGATACTCTGCTTATTTAGATTCATAGCATTTTCATAGACTGGCTGCTCCCTTCTGACTGCTTCAACATAATTATCTGCGTATTCGGTGAGCACTCTTTTCATATCTCCATCTTTTATGTAATTTTCATACATGATGTCAACATACATAACAGGGGATATATTACTTCCTTCTTTACGAAATAATATTGTGTCGCGCCCATCTACATAGTTAGGTGCCTTTCTGTTCTCCACAATCATAGTTTCTTTTGAAAATTCTTCCGGCATGTAATCCGATATTTTTTTGATTACCAGCTCTTTAAACACATTGTAATTATACATATATGTTCTCCTTTCTTTGTTAGTAAGCTGATTATCGCAATAAATAACGCTTTAACTAATGGACTATCTGCCACTTTTTGCATATAAAAAGTGTGCCCATTGGACACACTTCTCATCTGGATCTGCGTTTTGGAGGCTGCAGTTCTATTTCATTGATATCTGTCTCAAGTTTCAGGTCGGGTTCATAATAGCGGTTCGGTATTGGTGTATAATTAGTTTCCTGTGCCAATTCTGCAACATTTGCATTTTCTTTTTCCATATTTTCTTCCCTTTCCTCTACAAGATAATCTGAAACATCCAGTTGCCTTATTCCGTTTTCCAACGGAAACCTTAAATGTGCTTCATCCGAAAAAATATCATCAAGCATTAATTTTTCAACGGGAATTGAAAATTTTATAATTTTGCTGCCGTAACCCTCGTTTTGTCCGTTTTCCTTTGTTGAAAAAAACAGTCCATCTTCTTTTGCTTTCATAACATGAGAAAAATTTATATTTTCTTTGCTGGCTTGGTCTGTTCTGTGATAAACAGTAACATAACCATTCTCATCAATTTCTGCGCCAACCGCTCTTAATTCTTCAACTAAATCCTGTGCATTAAGAAGTTCTTCGCCTGCAACCCTGCTTTCAAGTGGATTATTGGTTATATCTTCGGCAAGCGTCGGTCTATCCATAGCATTGTAGCGGTCAAGCGTAATGTCATAAAGGGCATTTTCTATTCTGTCCCATTGTCTTTCAATGATTGGGTGTAGATAGCTATAATCAATACTTACAAGCGTCATACTGTCGCCATTTGTGGGGTCATAAATACGATATAAGCCCTCTAACCCATAATCATCTGCTGTGACAGTAAAATGTAAATAGCCGTCCTCGTCATACTCCAAATTACTAATGTCAACCAACGGCTCATTTTCAGCAGTAAAAGGGGCATTTCTTTCCTGCTGTTCGCATGAAATTTCAGCATAATAGTCCATAATTATATATGTTCTCCTTTCTTTGTTAGTAAGCTGATTATCGCAATAAATAACGCTTTAACTAATGGACTATCTGCCACTTTTTGCATATAAAAAGTGTGCCCATTGGACACACTTCTCATCTGGATCTGCGTTTTGGAGGCTGCAGTTCTATTTCATTGATATCTGTCTCAAGTTTCAGGTCGGGTTTTTTCAGCAATTGGTGCTGATTAAAGCTAAAGTATTTTCCATCTCCAACGATAATATGTTCTATTAATGGAATATCCATAAGTGCACATATCTTATTCATCTTATCCGTCATTTTCACATCTTCCCTGCTTGGCGTTACATCTCCGGAAGGATGATTATGTACAAGCATTATAAAAGCTGCATTACTCAATATTGATGATTTCATTAATTCCCGCGGATGAAGGACTGCATAGTTGAGCGTACCCATACTTGCGATATTCATATTAATCGGAGTAAGATTAGTTTTAAGATTAATAACACATAATGCCTCTCGGTCAAATTCACTCAGGAACTCTCCAACTGCTTTAATGACTTTATCAGGACAATTCAATGGCTCGTCTGATATTACCGGTGCGTCCTTAACTAATCTGACAGATACAACATCAAGCTTAAATTCCTTTTTTTCATTGCATGTTTCCATCTGATATCTCCTTGTTTAAATTAATCACAGCAATTACACCATCTTTACTGATAAGCTCATCTAACTCATGTACGTCCGCTACGATGATTTCTTTAATGCCCTGTACTTCCATATTTATTAATTCTCCTTTTCCATAATTTTTAAAATATTATTTATAGTTACAGCTTTTTTCTTTTTTGAGTCAAGTTTTCTCAGTTTCACGGCATGTGAACGTCTTAATATACAGTCATCATTATTATTCATAAACACTGCAATTATATTTTGAGATTCCGGCTTAAGATATGAAAGCTCAACAGCAGCAAGCAGTGATATTCTTCCTGAGTCTATATATTCATATAATGCATTATCTGTCTCCGCAATTCTGAGATATCTTTTCAGACTCGCCACAGATATGTCATATGCCTGACATATCTGGTTATACCTTTGTTTGCCGCATGTCTTTAACGTCCTGTAGCATTCTGCAAGTTCAATTGACAGCTGTGTAACTGTTTTTTTTTCAGTTTGAAGCTCGTATTCAAACATCCTGTATTCTACTGCGAATGCGTTGCACACTCGCTTAATATATTCTACATTCCATTTTCTCTGATTATGAAACAATTTGTGCAGTGTGCTCGCATCTATTCCAGACAACTTTGCAAGCGTTGTCATTGAATATGATTTTTTAAAAAGCATATTTGTAAAAAACTGTGTGTATTGTGCATTGACCTTTTCAAAATAGTCATCATCATAAATAAGTTCAAGATTGCATTCTGACACATCAATGCTTTTTTCAGCGCCATATTCAACAACCTTGAAATGTGCATCCTCTCTCTGCCTTCCCATATTCACCATTATTGCAATAACGTCCGTGGCTGAACCACGCAAGATTACATTGCATATGCACTATACACCCTGTTTTTGATTTTTTATTAATTTATTTTAAAAAATCTGAATCTATTTGTACGCTTTTATACTGCTCGGACCACACCGGATTAATTCTGAATATTTTTTTGTATTTTGTACCCGACTTTGACTTAAGTGTCATTGTAAGTCCTTTATCAAGTAATGCTTTCATCTGTGTCTTCGTTAGTGCTTTTCCTGCGCACCTTGCAGCAAAGTTCTTCTCGAAGCTGACAGTGAAGTGACATTCTTTATACTTTTCACAATACATTCCATACTGCCCCATCAATACATTTCCTCCACAATATGGGCATCTTCCTATTGATTCCTGCGTATATTGTTTTTGATACGACCATTGCTCTCTGCTTCTTATTTTTAAAAATAATTGCTGTATATAGGATGTAATATGTACCATGCATTCGGCTTCACTTAATGCTCCCTCCGCTACTTCAGCAAGCATAAGCTGCATCTGTGCTGTAAGTGCCGCTGACTTAAGGTCCGGTTCAACATGAGCAATAATTTCCTGCCCTTTCTCTGTAGGAATAATATGCTTAACTTTTCCATTTCCATCGTATTCGACAAATCCGTAGTCGAACAGATTCTTGATTATTCCTGCTCTAGTTGCCTTTGTGCCGATTCCGGATTCTTTGAGAACCTCTGCTTCATTTTCATCATCAACACTGTTACTTGCATTAATCATTGCTGTCAACAGCGTTGCTTCAGTATGCAGCTGTGGTGGTGTTGTAAGATGACTTGTACATGCTGCAGTAGCAGGCTGCAATATTGCTCCCACCTTAACATCCTTACTTAATATAAGTTCATTTCTGTCCTTGCTCCCCTTGCTGTCATTGCTGCCGGTTAATGCACTCTGTATCTGCATATATCCTTCTGATGTTACGAACTTGTCCTTAGTTAATGTATTATAGTCACCAATCCGGCATTCAATTAACGTCTCACTGTAATGCATATCTTCTGCAAGTGCAGTAAGTATACGGCTTATAACCATATGCAGCACATTTCTTTCAATCTCTGTAAGTTTTGAAATATCGAAGCCTTTTATTTTGTTTGTAACTATTATCGCATGATGATCTTCTATTTTTGATGCATCAGCAATTCTTTTACCTGCATTTATAAATTTATGCCCTGCAGCTGCATTCTTATACTTATCATCAAGTGCCTGTATGTAATTAACTGATGTAAGCAGCTGTGGAAGCAGGTCGCTCGTAATATAATTACTTTCCGCACGTGGATATGTTATGACTTTATGTTTTTCATAAAGCGCCTGTGCTGCCTTAAGGACCTGCTCAGCAGAATATCCGTAATTGTTAATTCCGTCTTTTTCCAAATCATCAATATTGTACAGCTTTGGTGGATGCTTGATTTTATCCTTTTTTTCAAGTTTTACAACTGTAGCTTTTTTACCTGATACAGCAGCTGCAATTGACTCTGCCTCCGATTTATTCTCAAACTCCTTCGTATTTCCTTTATAAAGTATTCCTGCGAAACCTTCGTTATAAGTACATTTTACCTGATAATATGTTGATGGTTTGAAATTTTTATTTTCATTATATCTTTCAACAACAAAATTCAGTGTCGGAGTTATCACGCGGCCAATAGGCACACTATATTGTCTTGAGAAACTCATGCCAATCATCCAGTCTTCTTTTGCTTTGCAGAACTCACTTTTTATTATATTTGTAAACTCACTGATATCATACAGTTTTTGCATCTGTTCACGAATTTTTTCGTCAGTGTAATCGTCAGTCAAGAAACGCTTTACAGGCTTATTGCAGCCAGCCTGCTGTCTAACAAGCCATTGGAGATAATGTCCCTGGGCTCCTGCATCACCGGCATCAATTATGTACTCAACATCGCTCTGATGCATCAGCTTTTTAATTACATTAAACTGTTTTTTCTTATCTTCTATAACTACGGTTTTGAAATTATCTGGTATAATTGGCAGCAATGACTTGTCAAAGCCTTTATGTTCATACTGCTTGCCATATGCCTCCGGCTCTGCTAATGTTACAAGATGTCCAAGGCACCATGTGACATAGTAGCCGTTGCCGGAATAATATCCATCTTCTTTTTTATTAACACCAAGAGCGTGTGCTATCGTTGCTGCAACGCTTAATTTTTCGCACGTAATAAGTATCATGTTATGTTGTTTCCTCCAATTTATAAAATCATTATTGTAAGTGTCAATCCTGCTGACAGCGCCGGTATAAATGCCTGGCCTTCATTTAAGTTCATTTTGTGCCAATTTATATTACGCAGATTTGACAGAATAAAAATTACAGATGATACTGCAATACATACAAGAATCCGATATACATCTGCAATCATCAGGCATATTGCTGCAATTACAAACATATCGCCTTTACCCATATTTCCAATTACACAACATCCAAAATATAGTACTGCGATAAGACAGATTAGACAGATTATTATCCATATGTCTCCCGATGCAACAATTTTTGATAATGCATATATAATAATCAGTACTGTAAACGGCAACGCATATATGTATTTATCACACATATCCGTCCATGCTGAGAATGCAATATATCCACAGAGTGCACATTCAGATACTAATAAATAAGTGTTATGTATCCCTGATATCCTTAAATATGGCAGTAATATTGCAACAAAAATATACAGCAATATCCCAGGAGTTATTTTCTGCCAGTTGCTGTCGCGCTCATAGAGTGATAAGAATACGAATGAAGATATAAATGATATAATTGATATACTAATTCCTAATAAAGTCATTTGTTCCTCCTACGTCCTACGCAGTAAGCTGTATACTCAGCTGCTCTATCTCATCAGCAGACATAGATGCATCAAACATTTCAGTTACCTCTACGTAGCTGTATATATCTGATTTTAGAAGAGGATACAGCGCTCTTATCTGCTGATCACTGAATCCTTGCTTTCTTAATCTTAAGAGATATGTCAGTTTTTCGCGCGAAAAATCACTAATAAACTCTTCGATATTAATCTTATACTCTTTATACTCTTCTTTTGGCTCGCTTTCTGAGCTTAATTCTGATGCCATTTCAGTTGCAATTTTATGTTCGTATAATGTCTGTGTAAGATTATTAATGTTATTATCAGATTTTATCAGCATAGTTTCCAATTCCGCATCAGATAATGACATCAACATATCTCCGTCCAAACACACGCTCATGTGGGTGCCTGCATTTTTATCTCTCTCCCGTATCTTTTCAAACCGTGCAAATGGTATAATCTTTATTCCACCATCAAGCTTTCTTTTTAAAGTTGCCGGATGCTGATATGGTTTGTTCATTTCACCGAACATAGGCTTATTCTGAGTCTGAATCTTCTTATCCATGATTGGGTCAAATCCTCTTATGAAGATAAGACAGTACTTGCCATCGACTTTACGTACCTCACTTGGCAGCATTAATTCACGGCCTATTACATCCTCATTCTTGGATGTCGAACCCTGCTTGGACTTTGTAACGCCGGATGTCTGCTTATCATATGTTCCCTTGCCTAGCAGCTTACTGACATATTCATGCGTACTCTGCTCATTGCCGCCAAGATAGATAAAAACATCACAGTTGCCGGGAATAGTCTCCCAGGTATCTTTAAATAGAGCTTTAATCTGTGCCATATTCTGAATGATTATAATGCATGATATCTCTCTGCCTCGCATCGTAGATAAAAGCGAACAGAAGTCGTCCGGTAACGCAACATTCGCAAATTCATCAAGCGCAAATGTTACATGAATAGGCAGCTTTCCTCCGCATTCCATATCTGCAGCTGCATATAGTTCCTTAAAAATCTGTGTGTAAAGTATTCCGACCAGAAAGTTATAAGACTTATCATTATCAGGAATTACGCAATACAATACTGTCTTTGTTTTGCCATCTTCATCCATTCCCAACCCTAACTCACGCAGATTCATTTCATCGTAGTCAAGGATATTGAGGATATCCTTATTTGTCAGATTTCTTAAACGCGCCTTAGCTGTAATGATAATTGATCTTACTGTATCCGCTGCACCTTTCATGACGCCGTTATACATTTGTACCGCCTGACTGACCGGGTCTGGCAGATCCTCACGCTTGCCTTCATCATAGTCAAGCTGTTCTGACGCAAATCTGATGTTTTCCTGATCTTCCAGTGCTGCAAACATTCTGTCAAGATCTGACGGCAATTTGTTGCCGCGGGCATCTTCCGTAAAATCTGCTTTTGCAAGCAGTTCCATCACGCGGCGGAATGTCTGCCGTTCAGGCGGCTCTACTTTTATTACATAAAATACAAGCGCCTGCAGCAACATCTCACATGCATTATCCCAAAAAGGATCAGAGCCAGATGACGCAGCCTCCTTTGTTGACGTATTTTGCATAATACTGCTGACAAGCTTAATTACATCTGTATCATCTCTTATATATACAAATGGGTTAAAATGATTGCTGTGCAGCATATCAAGCAGGTTAAGTACTTTTATATTGTATCCATGAGATTTCATAAAATTTGCTGTATCACGTAATATTTCGCCCTTTGGGTCTGTTACTACAAATGATGAGGACAGCGTCATCATTGTTGGCTTGATAAATCGAAAAGTCTTACCGGCACCGGATCCCCCTACAACAAGTATGTTATTATTAAGGTCTGTATGCCGTGTGTTTAATGACATGTAAATGTGCTCAGACAGCTGTCTCTGATTAGTATTAATGTCATAATTTTTCATACTCTTCAACGCCTCTCTTTCTGCGGTCATATCTTTTCTGATACTTAATAACTTCACACTTGATATTTGCTTTAAACTTATCCAATAACGTGTATTTATCATACTTATAGTGATAAATATTATTTTTATCCGGATCCTTAAGCCTTTTATTAACTGCGGAAATATTTGCATATTTATCAGTACCGTATTCTTTGCCTCGAATATAATTTTTCTGTCCGGCCCATATGTAGACAGCTACAAATGCATAAGATACAAGACCGCACAAAACAAATGCGCCTGTGTACTCATTTGCAAGATCTCTGTATATCCCCGGCTTTGTTAATCCGTAATACGTTTCACTCATGACTGAAATAACATTGTTAAGATTTTTGAGATATACATTGAGCGTACAGCCCTTACACGCTGCAAAACTTAGAATAGCAGATATAAGTATTACCGGAATAACAGCGATAATTCCCGCAATCAAAAACGTATAATCCTTTTTTTTAGGATACATATCTATCAGCTCCTTTTTATATGATCTTTGACATCTCTGCTAATGTCTTCAATGCCTTTTGCTACTGATTTCTGCATTTCTTCATACTTGTCTGCATATGATTTTGCGAATTTATCAAACGACATTTCATATGATGCTGTCTTTCCATCCTTTGAAAATACCTGTCTCACATTATCAGGAGCAGCAACAATCAGCTCTATGTCATCCCCTATCTTTTTCTCATCCCAGATACATTCTGTCTGTGGTATATCCATGTATTCATCTTTTGAATTACTTACACGTATATAATCATTCTCAACTTTAATCTGCGACATTGGTAACATTACATGTACTCCACTTGTTCGTATATCTACAGACTTTTTGTATTCATCACTTCGTGCCTTTTTCTTCAACGCCTCCTCGACATCATCCTCAAATTTTATATTACTGGGTGTTTTTTTTGCTTCTTCTTTAACATACTTTTCAAAATTCTCCATTTTTTTTGACAGCACTTCAACATCATCAATGCGCTCAAATATTTTGCAATCCTGTGCGTCCGGTACATATGAGTTGTTCTCTGACAGCTTCACGTTTTTATTATGTATGTGTGACTCTATTTTCTTATTAAAGTCATTAATTGCATCATCAGGAGTGTACAGATTTACCTTTAATTCTGCATCTTCTACCTTTGCACCTTGGTCAAACAAAGCGTATGAATATTCATTCATGCCGGCACTATTGATATATTTTCTTCGCTCAACGTACATATCACTGCATCCGACATTCATAAGATAGTCTGTACTTCCATCAAATGTTTCAAAGCCAAATCCGTGCTTCGTCCAGTTTTCAATTGATGCACATTCAAGCGTTGCAAGATCTCCGTCACGCATAAATGACTCTGCTGATTTTCCTGATGCACTTGCCGCATAGGCATCCGGATCTATTTCCATGTACTTTGACACCTCTGCATTTTTCTTAAGATCATCTGTATAGGCTAATTCACGTGAGTACCCATCAAGCATGCTGTTGTATTTACTGATATCACTATCTATTTTTATCCTATCCTCATCTGTTATGTCATCTTTAAGACGCTGCTGCATCAGAAACTTTACTTTCGCGAGTACTTCATTTCTCGTTGATTCAATCTCCTTAATCATGTAATCTTTGATTTTTCTGTCGAGTTCAGGCATAAGTTCCTGATTAAGTACATCGAAGAATGCCTGGTAACTTACCTTTTGTTCTGCCGGCACAACAATCTGTATAACATCATCATCCGCATTAAAGTCTTTTGCCCTTGCAAAACATAAGCCTTTATCCTTTACATTTTTTTCAAATTCTGCATATTCAGCGGCATCGTGTGCGAGAGGAAGCTGTAATAACGCAAAATCAGATCCAAACCTGTCAGTTATTTCATTAATTCCAACTTCTCCCTGAATTGGCTTTGCCCTTTTATACTGTAATTTTCTTAATTCTGCAGCCGATCTCACGCCATTTCTATCGGTAGCATAATCTATGCTCTCTTTCGCACTGTGTGCAATTCCTGTAATTATGAGTTTAATAGCTCTTAAAGCGACCCCAAGAGGTTTTCCTGCAATGTTAAACGCCATTTCCATACCTCTGAAAGCTACATTAATATATTCAGCACCACTGTCCATTTTCATTCCTCCTGTTATTCAAGATACATTTTTACAATTTCTTCAAATTCTTCATCTGACGTGTTTTCAAGAAAAAAAATCGCATCATCTGTACTCATTTTGCCTGTACGGCATGCTTTAACCAGATTGGCTGATATTCCATGCTTTTTCTTCTTTGCTGTGCTTGCAATCTTTACAAGATTGCTGTGTGACAGACAATTATTTTTTTCCTGTTTTTCCTTTAATACCGCAAGTTCATCATTAAGCTTCCGTATCTCAGATTCCCTTTCATCTATCTTCGCCTGAAGTGTTGATATCTGAGTAATGAGTTCTGAATATGCATCATTATTTTCATCATCTGTATTTTCCATATTGTCAGCTATGTCCTGCACCTTGCCGTTAAGTGAGCTAATTGCATTCATTATGTTTATAAATGCATCCGAAACTATATCCTGCACTTTATCCGCTGTAAGCGTTTCCTCTACAGATGTACATGTGTTTGTGCGTATAAGCGCATATGCTTCTCTTCTCAAGTCGTCAAATCTGCTATGTATATGTGACATAATAAACTGAGATATCACATCAGGATTTAATTTTGCATTTGCAAGCACCTGGATTATATACAATATATTTTTAGACGGATACTCTGTCTGTTCCTGTACTGCAGTTATACATAAATCAACAATTTCATCACATGCAAAAAAAGCGGATGTCATTGCATACCTGTAAATACAGTCAGCAGCGTCATCTTGTATATCATTAATTTTCTTTGCAGATTCTTCGGATATTCCTGCCGCTGTCAATGCAGCAATACACTGCTCCTTCTTTACTAATTTTTCCATGTCTGCCTCCTTTCATGATAATTCTGACATTAGGGAATGATAATTTTCATGGACTATATGCCACTTTTTTTAAAAAAAGTGTGCCCAATGGGCACACTCAAATCGCACTGCATTATTTATGTTCTTATATCTTTTTCGTATGTTCTTTATCATAGTGTTTTCGTACATAGTCTTTTACATGGTCATATGCACTATACAGTCCTTCTCCTGTTACAACAGCGATAACATTATCGTCATCATCATAAAGCTTGTACTCCTTATTTTTATCAAGAAATGTAAGCATCGTTTTTCCATTATGGATTTCTATAATGTCTTTTCTTTCAGTCCATAAGTATTTTGCAGATTCACCCCATGTTCCGGGGATTCTTGTCTTTATAGCACTTTCATTCTCAGCTTCTATTATCTGCTTTGTAATAGTTATATCAACCAGGTTAGGATTCTCACTTTTATATTCTTCAATTATATCAGTCTTCTCATAATTTCGTTCATCCTTCATATCCTTATACTTTTTCCTCAGTTCATCAATATCCTTCTCTAAGGATGACTTTCTGCGTATTATTCTTTCATACTGTTCAACGATTTCTTTTGCATCATCAGACAAAAGCCTCCGGCATCTGTACTTATTATAATTGAGATTTTTTATTCCCGTATTGCTTTCTGATAATTCCTCTTCTGCTCTCTCAATTTGTCCTGCAAGCGTTTCATACTCATCAGTTGCCCTTTCGAGCGTTGTGAGCAGCATCTTCATTTCTTTAAGATCATGCCTTATACGATTTCTTTTTCCCTGTTCTGTCTTGAGATCCTGATTCAGCTCATTATATTTGTCAATGACATCTTTCTGAGATTTAAAGTGTGACTTTACAGCAAAATAATAATTCTCAACAGTTATGTAAAACTGGCTGCTCTTTTCTTTTTTGTACCATGCAGCGCCATTTGTTTTACAAATTTTTCTGCGGACCATGGCCGCTTTTAATCGTTCCTTCTGATAATCTGTCATATTCTCATACTTTATAAATTTTACTTTTTCCGTTCTTGGCATTTTATATGTCCGGCTGAAATATACAGGATTTTTATCAGCATATGTATACCTCTGATTCTTAGCCTCAATTCTCAGTCTGATAGCTTCCTCGCTGTATAAATCCCCAAGCGAGCTGGCTTTTAAACGTCTGCCTCTTTTCATTCCCGGAGCTTTGACCGTAATGTATTTACGCTCCTTATGATTAATACGGTAATTGCACTCTGATTTAAGTCTTGCAATAAAGTCATCAAAATCAACTGACTTATCAATACATGTATCTATATCTTTTCTAATAACATCATTCCAATTATAGTTGTTTGAATAAACCTTCTTTTCATGCTTAATACCATTTGCATCTTCATACTCATCAATATGATATTCCAATGGAGCCAGCCCATGCTGTACACACAGCCTGTCGACAAGCGGCTGTATATCACGTTCCCAGTCACCATCATTATAGTGATACTTAAGTCCGGTTGCATAACTGACCGAATTAAAAATAATATGTGTGTGTATATGGTCTTTATCATTATGCACAGCATATACAACTTCATAATCTTTTAGGTATTCGCGCGAAAAGTTTCTTCCTATTTCATATGCTGCAGCTTCATTTCCTTCGCCCGGCTTAAAAGATATAACAAAATGGTATCCCTGTCTGCCATCTGTCTTGCCATAATATTTCTTCGTTTCAATCATATCTTCAAACGCCGTATTAACATGACAATTCTGGCTGCCAATCCATTTTAGATTTTCTGTCTTATTTTCATTCATTATATAATCAATTGCATTCTTTAGATGCACAGAATTTCCACTACCGGATGTATTCATATGCATAAGCTTTGTTATTGCCATAAGAACTCCTCCATGCTGATAACTTTTTCCTCAAGAGATATTATTTTATTAAGCAGCTCTGTTAATTTCTTTTTGTCTGCAAAACTATAGAATTCGCTGTTATAATCTTTTACAATCTGATTAATGTTATTTCCAACCCTGTTAATCTCGTAATTCAAATGGTTACATTCCTGCACATACTGCCGTTTAAGCATGTAGTCATCTTTATTGAGCACTGATGCGTTTCCATGTATCGCAACCTGACGTATATATTCACTTACACTTATTCCTTTCTGACTTGCATTCTCCTTTAACTTTTTATACTCTTCCTCCGTCATGCGGAAATAAAAATTTTCAACTTTATCTGCCATGAACCCTAGCCTTGCCTTTCCAAGTAAGTGATAGTGTGCCCAATGGACACTCCATCACTTTTTAAAATTTTAAGTATTCCTTACCTATCAGTAATAACTTTCTCAAGATACTATTACCTTAAAAAATCCTTATTGTTACCTTGTATTTAAAAAATTTTTAAATACCTGTTTCCATAGCATTTTGTTAAAAAATTTTTAAGCATTTTTCATTAATCTTAAACCTGTGCATTACCTTATCTTTAAATGATAAGTTATTTTTAAATATTTTTTATTAATCTGATACCCCAGCAATAAAAATCTGTCACCTGTACTTTATGTTTTTCTTAAACACTATGTTGTGTTATTTGCAAGATACGCATTTGTATATACAAATGCATCTTGTTAGGGGATGCCCCCTAATACCCCATGTATACCTTGATGCCACAAGGCATCTTGCGGCAATATAAGGCTCTTTCTTTTTGTAATCACTTATAAGATTCTGCATACAATCATCCTTTCTCATAGCTGTTTCGCATGTGCAGCTATAGCAGCATTTTCAATATAATCATCATTTTCTTTCTTCGTTACAGGTGTAGTAGCACAATATATTTCCATATATATGGGATTGTCCTGGAGCACACGCAGGATAGCGGCCGGAGTTATCCGGGCTTTTATTTCCTCATACTCGTTAGTTACGGATTCGTATTTTGAATGATAATTCACATTCAAACAATTCTTGCATGCTATTTCAAGAATCTTTTCTGCACGCTTTACATCTTCAAACTCACGTTCAAACTTTGCCTCAATCTCTTCTTCATGCTGTTCATTTTCATAAAGGAATTCCTGAAACACATAGTGCTCCTGTAAATCTTGTTTAAGAATAAGCTTCATTCGTTCGACATATGGAATTGCTCTACTCACTATTATATTTTCATATCGTCTTAGATCTCTCTTCTTAAGCTCATTCATACTGATATGATATTTTTGTGCAAATCTGTAGTTAGTTGATAATGAATAGTGTTCAAAATCAAATGTCATATTTTTTGACGCCATATCACCATAGAGGCCTATAAGCTGCCACTGTGAATCTGACAACTGTATTTCATCATGATTATATTCTTCCGGAAGCACTCCAAAATCAATTGCCATCTTTTCTATTGCATCTCTCATATCCAGACCAGCAAGGACGGCATAAAGTTTGAGAACATCGCCACCGTCATTATGCATTCCAAAATCACAGTATGTATTCGTGTTTCTGTAATATTTTGCCGAGGGGGTGCGCTCATTTCTGATTGCAAAGAAACCTGCATGGTTAACCTCTATTCCAAATCTAGCAAGCACATCCGGTATTGGAATGCTTTTGAGTGACTTTATGTCGTAATATTTTTTCCCATCCATGATAAATCCTCCTTAAAAATAGTGCCTAAGGTTAATTTGCCTTAGGCATATAAATAACCAATGAAATTAGTAATAGTAAATTCTGCAACGCATGTCTTTTGCATCGCTTCGATTAGTATCAATACGTATAGCACCTGTCGATGAATCATAGCTTCCTACTACAACCCATTGTGCCCGGTTACTATCTGACAATTCCAATGTTTGTACAAAAACAATATCCATACCCTTATTAGTATATCCATAGAATTGATAGGTCCAATCTCTATGATCATCACCATTATACAGTTCTGAATGTAACGCATTCAAAGGAAGCTGCTTACCATCATCATGTAAACGAAAAGTTTCATTATTATAATAAAGCTCTACTGTTTTTAACTGGGCTTTTTGCTGTCCGGCGCTATAACCTGCACTATATCCACCCTTATAATTAGCTGAATTTGTATTAACTCGTCCATCTGCATCACTTACACCTTTGTTATATCCACCTTTGTAATTGGCTGAATTTGTGTTAACTCGTCCATCTGCATCACTTACGCCCTTGCTATATCCTGCACTATATCCACCTTTATAATTAGCTGAATCAGCATTTACGCGTCCATCTGCAAATGTAATTCCTGCATTATATTGAAGTTCTGCCATAGATGATATGTTGCCTACAATTGTATCAAAGCTCGCATCAGCAGCCGTCTTTACACCTTTTGCAGTGACAGCCGCGGCTACTTTGGATTTGCCGTCACTTACAGCTTTTTTTAACTCATTTATGCTGCTCTCAAGCCCCTTAATCTTCTCCGTATTATCTGAAACTGCTTTTTTAAGCTGTGATGTATCACCTGTTATGCCATTTATTTTACTGTTCACAGATGATATATCTGAGTTGATATTATTTATCTGACCATTCACTGAGGCCTTATAGCTGTCTAAGGCAGATGTCACATTATTCACACTCGACTTAACAGAATTAAGACTTTCACCTGTGCTTTTTTCTAGTGAAGAAACATTCTTGTTAATGCTGTCAACCGTGCTTTCATAATCACTAACAGATACTTTTCCAGACTGCAAATCCGCCTGAAGCTGCTTTAGATTATTAAGTGCTGCATTAGCATCTGTGTTATTAGCATCTACTTTGCCATCAAGGCTATTGATTGTTGCTGTAAGATTATCCCGCAATTCATTTACAGATCTTGTAAGCTCTTCCTTATTGCCATTGACCGTATCTGACATTGCATCAAGCTGACTTGCTATTGATGCTTTATATGCCTCAAGTGCATTGTTAAGCCCTCTTACGTCTGACTTTACAGAT
>OCQA01000212.1_pt1 | contig 73855 bp, 54 predicted proteins | sample 1538571 | NCBI WGS metagenome assembly OCQA01 (sample SAMN04571708, study PRJEB22368) | human gut metagenome | biome: human gut; material: stool | host: Homo sapiens | place: Luxembourg | collected 2012-09-28 | reverse complement strand
AGGCGCAGGGTATGTCTGAGGCAGCGGCAGGCTATGCGCAGCATAGCATTTTAATCTTTCCCTGTGATGCCGAGTTGCCCGGAGCGCGTACAGCGAGTGAAGCGCAATCCAAAGCTTAACAGCGCTGAAAGTTCTTTGCGCCGCTTGCTTTCAAGAAAGCGGCATAAACAAAAATGAAAAACAAAAATGAAAAAACATAAAGAAAATCTAAAGAAAAATTGGTTTTCTTTGCGCAGCTTGCTTCTGGAAGAAAGCTGCATAAGAAAAAGAAAACCTAAATTCAAATTCCTATCTGAAGAGCTCTTTGCTGACTTTCTTCCAAGAAAGTTTAAGGCAACTTTTGACGCCAAAAGAAATGAACATCTAAAAGATAAAAAGAAAATAAACATAAAAAGAAAACAACGAAAATAATCCCCGTCAAACTTTAAGTTTGGCGGGGATTGTTTCATTGTAACCCTTATTTCAACAAACCGTTGTCGGTGGTGATGACTTCAGGCGCACGTTCAAAGAGGAATTCACCGTCACGGACGGAGCAGGCAACAGAAACACGGTTGCAGACTGCTTCAAATTCTCCTTTGGCGTTGAGCACGATAAAGTTGGCCGGTTTGCCGGCTTCGATACCGTAGCTGTCAAGGATGTTCAGGGTGCGGGCGCCGTTGACAGTGATGAGGTCAAGGGAGTTGCTGATCTCTTCGATGCTCATCATCTGCGCGATATGGATACCGGCGTCGAGGATGTTCATCAGATTGCCGTTGCCGACCGGATACCACGGATCGCTCATGGAGTCCTGGGCAAAGCAGACGTTGATACCGGCTTCATTCAGTTCTTTGACGCGGGTCAGGCCGCGACGTTTGGGATAGCTGTCAAAACGTCCCTGTAAGTGGATGTTTTCTGTCGGGCAGGAAATGAAATTGACTTTGGAGAGCCCCAGCAATTTGAACAGCTTATAGGTGTAGGCGTTGTTGTAAGAGTGCATGGCGCAGGTATGGCTGGCGGTAGCTTTTTCGGCGATACCGCTGCGCAGTGCTTCTGCTGCCAGTACTTCGATAAAGCGGGATTGATCGTCGTCGGTCTCGTCGCAGTGGATGTCGACCATTTTGTCGTATTTAACAGCCAGTTCAAAGGCTTTCTGTACGCTTTTGACGCCGTCCTCACGGGTATATTCAAAATGGGGGATGGCTCCGACCAGGTCAGCGCCCATGGTGAGGGCTTCTTCAACTAATTTGTCGCCGTCCGGATAAGCGTACATACCTTCCTGCGGGAAAGCGATGATCTGCAGGGTGCAGGTATCTTTTACTTCATCACGCAGTTCCAGCATGGCCTGCAAAGCGGTGAGCTTGGGATCGGTCACATCAACATGGGTACGGATATATTGTACGCCGGTGAGGATCTCCTGTTTCATGGCCTGGCGGGCGCGTTCTTTGATTTCTTCTTTGGTAAGGTTGCCTTTGGTTTCAGACCAGCGTTGGATGCCTTCAAATAAAGAGCCGGTTTTGTTGGCGGCTGCCGGATTGAGGGCGGTGAAAACGTAATCCAGATGGATGTGGGGATCTACATAAGGCGGTACGGCAAGTTTGCCTTCCAGGTCGACAACTTTGTCGGCTTTTACTTTGGCAGCAAGGCCGGGGCCGATCTCTTTAAATTTACCGTCTACGATATACAGGTCCTGCAGGCCGTCCTGGCCTTTTAATTTAACATTGGTGAATAATGTGCTTTTCATTAGAAAGTCTCCTTTACAAATTTAAGTTTTGTGGCGGAGGAGCTTTGTAACGAAAACTCTTGTCGCAATCAGTATAGCAAGTGGAAGACTAAAAAGCACTGTACGAATGATACAAAAATGCTGGAGCGGCTTGTGCAGAAAATGCACTGGCAGGCAGGGACGTTTTTGGCTTTTTTGTACGTTGTGTACAAGGCTGCGGCGGGAGTATACTGAAAGCACAGTAAAGCTAGCTGCTGCACAAAAAACACACGGCCCGGGGACAGGGCGAAAACTCTTAGTCAAAGCAAGTCAGTTCACTTAATAATGCGGCGCAGCCGCAGTTCACAGGTACCACGCAATAAATCTTCCTTAAATTAACGGTAAGGCGCAGGACACTGCGCGTCAGTAACAGGTACAGTAATGACGAAATATTACAAGCTAAACATTAAAAAGGAGCGATGAATCATGATTAGAATGAACGAAATGACCTGGATGGAATTTAAAGCAAAAATCGATGAAGGCGCGATCACTATCCTGCCGATCGGCGCCTGCGAACAGCATGGCCCGCATCTGCCGCTGTGCGTTGATACGGTTCTGGCCAACGGCTTTGCCGAAAGACTGGCGGAACGTGTGGGTGGTATGGTTGCTCCGACTATCAACTATGGTTATAAATCCAAACCTCTCTCCGGCGGCGGTCCGTTGTTCCCCGGCACTGTAGATTTGAACGGCGAGACTCTGATCCGTTTGACTTATGATGTTCTGGAAGAGCTTATCAAAGACGGCGTGAAAAAAATCATGGTTCTTAGCTGTCACTTTGAAAACGAAGCTTTTGTCTGCGAAGCAGTTGACCTGATCGCGCAGAAATACGGTGAACAGGCTAAGATCCTGATCGCTAACTGGTGGGACCCGATGCCGTTAGAGATCATTGATAAAGTATTTGACGAAGTGCCGTTCCCGGGCTGGGCTTTTGAGCATGCCGCCGTTACCGAAACTTCTCTGATGATGGCTTTTGCGCCCGAGCTGGTGCATGAGGACAGAATGGTGGACACTCAGGGCGCAACTCCCTGCCCGTACCATATCTATCCTGTGCCTAAAGACGCAGTACCGCCGACCGGCGTTCTTGCTCCGGCGCGTTCTTCCTCTGCCGCCCGCGGCCAGCTGATCATTGACAGTGTTTTGGATGAACTGGTCAAGATCTGCGATAAAGAATTTTAATTCCGGTATTTGACGGAGCGGCCGTTGCCGCTTCGTCTCTCATAAAGGAGAATCATCATGGCTAATACAAGTACCAGGGGTATTTTACTGACGATGCTGTCGGCTGTTACTTTCGGTTTTGCCTTCACCTTAGGGCCGATGACCTATGGCGAAGCCGGCAGTAATCCGGTGACCCTGACCTTTCTGCGTAATTTTTTGAGCCTGCCGGTGCTGTTGGCGATCCTTTGGTATCAGGGCGTGTCCCTGCGCGTCAGCGCCAAAGAATTGTGGAGCCTGACTGTTTTAGGCGGGATCGGCAACGCTGTCACTACGCTGATGCTGTTCATTGCGTTTTCACTGATCGACGTAGGCGTAGCGACAACGATCCATTTTATTTATCCTGTTTTTGTAACTATCGGCTGCGTGCTTTTTTATAAAGAACGCCTGGGTCTGCAGAAGTTTATCGCGCTCTTGATCGCTACTGCCGGCATCGCCTGCTTCTTTCTGGGCGTGGATATGAGCGCCGGTTTCAGCGGCGGCACTTTCCTGGGACTCTTTTTGGCAGTTGCTTCCGGCGTTACTTATGCCTTTTACATCATTTACATGGACAAGAGCGGTTTAAAAAACCAGCCTGTTTTTAAGATTTCCTTTTATGTAGCGCTGATGTCCTCGATCGCTATGGGGATCTTTGGCATGGGCACGGGCGAATTGACTTTGACGACGCTGACGCCGCAGGCCTGGTTCATTTCTACGGTCTTTGCCCTGCTGTGTACCGTCGTGGCCCTGTCGCTGCTGCAAATAGGCATCAAGCATGTCGGCGCGTCTACCGCCGCTATTTTGACTACCTTCGAGCCGATCACCAGTATTATCTGCGGCGTGCTGCTGCTGGGTGAAACGGTGACCATGATCAAGATCGTGGCCTGCGCCCTGATCATGACCGGCGTAGTTACCTTATCTCTGGCCAAACAAAAAAAGCCTCCCGAAGAGGTCGTTACCGTTCCGGAAGGCTGATCTTACATCTTAAATTTGAGCAAACTTACAAATCCTCCTATAAATAAAACATGGAAAAGCACCGGACGACTACTGCTTGGGGTCCGGTGCTTTTTTATTTTATTCGTCAAGGTAATCTTTAGCCACGATACTGTTCAGCAGGTCAAGCCGCACCAGCGCGTCGTCGATATCGCGTCCCAGCAGGTCCCTGATCTGGTTGAGGCGGTATAAAAGCGTGTTGCGGTGAATAAAAAGCGCCTGTGAGGTTTTAACGAGGCTGCCGTTGCAGTATAAATACTGCCGCAGGGTCTCCAGCAGCTCCGAGTTGTTTTTGCTGTCATGCTGCAGCAGTGCGCCGAGGTTGTAGCGGTAGTATTCGCGGATCTCTTCTTTGTCGTCGATCTTGAAGAGCAGGCGGTATAAACCAAGTTTGGAATAGTAGACGATGTGATCGCGGCGCTCCATTTTTTTCCAGAGCAGCAGCGCTTTCTGCGCTTCCTGATAGCTGGCTTTGATCTGTTCGATAGCGGTATAAGGGCGTCCGAAGCTGAGGTAGAGGTCGCTGCCGCTGTAGATCTGTTTTAAAAGTCCGTAAACCGTTTCCATATAAGCCGCCGCTTCGGCTGCTTTTTCTGCCGTAGACGCGCTGGCAAGACAGATCACGTTGTTGCCGTAGACCAGGGTAGTGATGGGCAGCTGTTTTTCTTTACACAGGCTGCCGACGGAATGCTGCAGTTTATCTTCGATACTGTCGTGCCCGGCGTCTGTCAGTACCTCGCCGGCGGGATAGCTGACGTTGAAAACGGCGATAAATTTGTATTCCAGCAGCTTGATATCGTTGATAACTGCTGTGTCCAGCATTTGCCGGTAATCGACGTCGGAAGCGAAAAGCAGGCGTCCCAGAAAGTTTTTGGACTTTTTGATCTCAAATTTATCACGCATGATCAGGTCGGTGATCTCGCGCGTCACATCGATCAGCTTCACATCCCAGGGCATTTCAAAAAGCGGGAAATCCGCCGCATCGGCTTGGGCCAGCAGCTCTTCCGGAATAGCGTTGATATATTCATTACCGACCAGGATGACGAGCCCGGCCAGTTTTTTCTGGATACATTCTAAGATAAGGTCTTTCAGCTTATCGGCACTGTGGGCGATGCCGGTAATAAACAGCAGCTCGCCTCCGTGCACCCATTGGGAGACACTGGAGGTCTGGCCTACATAGGGCCAGGTGACTGTGCGGTCGAGGCCGTTTTGTCCGGCCACCAGCTTGATACGCTCAAAGTATTTTAAAGGCAGTAGATCCTGACAGGTAACAGACATAATAGACCTCCCGGCATAATTGTACTGGTTTTATTATACCAAATTTATGACCCGGCCAGCAGGAAATTTTAGCTGGGCGCATAAAGAGCAGACTGCTGCGGCGTAAGCTTCAGACAGGGTTATGATCAGAGCTTAATAAGGGGGCAGGCGACTTTAAGAAAGTGAATAAGCCCTGCGGAACAATAAAAACAGACTGTGCCGGAAATATTCCGGCACAGTCTGTTTTTGGTCTGCGGACAGGGAATGTGTATCTTGAAAAAACAAAACTTGATTAGGGGGGGACATATGATATGATGAAATCGAGAAAATGACAGCCCTTATCACAGCAGATAATCTGCGGTGCTCAGGCAGTAGCCTTTGCCGTGTATGGTAATGATGCGTACTTTTGTATCGTCGTTCAGCCCCAGCTTACGGCGCAGCTTGCTCAAATGCATCTGCAGGCCGCGGCTGGTATGTTTCAGTTCGCCGCTGGCCCATAACCGCTGATACATTTCTTCAGTGGCGACTGTTTTATTGACATTCTGCGCCAGCAAAAGCAGTAGGTTATATTCGCTGTGGGTCAGGTTGACGATAGTGCCGTTCAGCAGGACCCGGTTGCTTTTGGTATAGATTTTGATATTGCCGATGTCGATAGTGGCATGCAGCTCATTGAAGGGGATCTGATAGCATTTTTTCAGGATGGAAAACAGCCGGTAATAAAATTCCCTGCTGCCGCAGGGCAATCTGATGAAGGTAGTGGCGCCGTTTTGGTAAGCGGCGATAGCGGTATCTTCGTCAGGTCGGGCTGATACGGCCAGCAGCGGCGTAGTTTTGGTAAGGGTGTAAAAAGTTTTTATTTCTTCAGCATCAGAAGTCGGACATTCGATGACCAGAGCAGCAGGATTTAACAAGTAAAATTTCTGTACGGCATCGGCATAGTCCATTACAAAAATAAATTTTGCTTCAAAAAAAGTGCTGTAGATAAATAATTCGCTGAAAGTTTTAGTCATCTTTGGTGTGCAGATGGTCAGTATTGTAAGCATGATAGCGCTCCCTCTCTGTAAAACTGCAAAAACACAAAAATAAAAACTAAATTCTCTACGCACTAATGATAGCATTTACATTATGTTTAATACAAGTGGTATTTCAGAAAGAAAGATGTAAATAAAAAATTTACAAAGTGGAAAAATATTTCTAATATAATGGTTTTAAAAGGGTATCTATTTAACTTATATGTTTTGAGAAAATAAAATGGGGGCGGTAAAAGATGAATGGGAAATATTTGGAAAAAGCACTGCGGTTGGCGCTGGTGACGGGACTTGCCGGTATAACTCTGACAGCGTCGGCACAGACTCCGCCGGCTGCTCCGCCCAGCGGTTATAATGACGCCGGGGTACAGCTCAACCGTACCAGGGAATATCTGGAACGCGAGCAGATCGCCAGAAGGATCCAGGAGGAGCGGGAGAAGCAGCGCAGTGAAGTGGAAGAAGCCAAAGAAGGCGAACAGGCGGAAGCATCGGATAAAATACTGTTTGTTTTGAAAAAAGTAGTCGTTGATGCTTCGCAGGTCCTGGACAATAACGCTGTAGAGGCGATTACGGCCAAATATGTCGGGCAGGAGGTCTCTCTGCAGAAGCTCAATACCATGGTCGCCGAGATCAATAAGCTTTACGAGGATAAAGGCTATCTGACCTGCAGGGCCGTTCTGCCGCCGCAGACGATCAAGGAGGGTATCGTCCACATCAACCTGGTGGAGGGGCGTACCGGTAAACTGATCATAGAGGGGAACAAATCGACAGGCAGTAAATATATCAAAAACCGCCTGCGGCTGACCGAAGGCGAAATCAACAATATCCATACTTTAAATAAAGATATGCTGCGATTCAATGGTACTAACGACGTGCAGCTGCGTATTTTCATGCAGGCCGGAGAGGAGGCTGGGACCACTGATTATGTGATCACCGCCTATGAGCCGAAGCAGCATAATTTTACGGTATATTCGGATAACGCCGGCAGCGACAGCAGCGGCCTATGGCGCGGCGGGCTCTTTTATACCAATAAGAGCCTGACGGGCAACCGGGATCAGCTGATGCTGAGCGGGATCTTTTCCAAAGGCACAAAATCAGGCAGCTTTGCCTATACCACGCCTGTAGGGCGCAGCGGCACCAAATTAGGGGTGCAGTACAGCGCCAACAGTGTGCATATCATCGACGGCGAACTGGAACCGATGAATGTCAGAGGCCATTCTACTGCGTATGGCGTTTCGCTGACGCAGCCTTTGATAGTTACGGAAAACATCAAAACTGACGTGGCACTGGAATACAGCCGGCAGAATTCACAGACGGATTTTCTGGGTATCCACTGGGTGGACGATACGATCAGCGGCTATACGGCTTCCTTCAGTATGATGAATTACGGCAGGAGCTCGGTGATCTATCAGAAACACGGTTACCGGTTCGGTGACTGGGAAAATATTGACGGCGGTTCCAAAAATTTCGGCAAATATCAGTTCAACGGACTGTACCAGAAGCTGTATGCGGGCGGGCAGATGCTGTCAGGCAGATTGGACGCCCAGTTCAGCGGCACTGATTATCTGCCGTCGGCCGAACAGTTTTATATCGGCGGCGCTTATAGCGTCCGTGGTTATAAAGAGAGTCTGCTGGGCGGCGACCATGGCTGGTCGGCAAGTGTGGAATATGCCGTGCCCATAGCTAAGGCGACTTCTTTGTTTACGTTTTTTGATTACGGCGCGGTCTATGGCGACAGCGCTTTTGACGATCATATCCTTGCCGGTACGGGTATCGGCATCAAAGCGACGATAGCGCAGAATTTTTACAGCAGTCTGACGTTGGGTATACCGCTGCGGCGGGAGCTGAACGGCACCGAAACCGGCAAAACACGGCTGCATTTTATGTTTAACGGACAGTTTTAGGGAGGAGCAGGACAATGAGTAAGCAAAGACAGATCAGGAGGAGCAACGAAAAACTGAAAAACAAACAGTCCGAGATCATAGCAGAAAAAAGGCCGCATCTGGCAAGACGGATCATTTCGGCTGTTACGGCTATGGGCATTTTTGCCAATCCGCTGGCTGCTTCGGCGCAGATCCTTGCGGGTGCTGATTTTACCAAGGTTACAAGCAACGGCAGCGTCATCGACATCGAAACCAAGAAGATCATTGACCGTACAGGCGTCAATATTTTTAAGGAATTCGATCTGAACGCCAATCAGATCGCCAATATGTATTTCGGCGACAAGGCCAACAGTAACCAGGCTGATAATCTGGTCAACTTTGTCAACAGCCATATCGATGTCAACGGTACAGTAAACGCGATCAGGGACAATAAGATCGGCGGCAATCTGTATTTTCTGAGTAAGGAAGGCATGGCAGTAGGCAGCAGCGGCGTGATCAATACGGGCGCACTGCATGTTATGACGCCTACGGCGGCACAGATGACGGCAATGCAGAACGTGTTGTCGACCGGTACTACGGAAAACCAGAAGGCACAGCTGGAGCTGCTGCGCAACAGCCCGGCACAGATCCCCCTGAACCCCAGCGGGACGATCACGGTCTTAGGTAAGGTCAACGCCACCAATAAGATCGATCTGCGCGCAGCTAATATCCTTGTGGGTATCGACGGCAGCGGCGTGGTCGACAAGACTGCCGCACTGCGCACAGGCGTGGTCGATTTTACTGATCTGGTCAATATCAAGGGCAACGGCGGCGATATCCAATCGGGTCTGACCGGCAATCTGACGGCGACGATGGATGCGGGCAGCGGTGATATCATCCTGAAGGCTTCCGCCGATGCGGGGACAAAAAGACTGGCTGACGGCGCGCCTGACTTTATCAAAGACAAGCTGGATGGACTGGCTGACGAGTTCACTTACAGGGATATCTCAGCCACGGTCAAAAATTATGGCACGATCGACGCCGCAGGCGGTGTGGAAATATCGGCGATAGCTGCAAATGGTAAAAGGACGGATACTACTGACGCAGATCCCGGCAGTCTGGCTAAAGTAACGGCTGCAGTGGATCTGGCTGGCAATGTCAGCGGCGTAAAAGATGTCAAGGTAAGCGCCAGCGCTAAAAATGAATACGTTGATGAGGACGGACTGGTGCATAAAGCATCGGTATTGGGGCTGGGAGCAGCTACGCCGCTCACCGGCGATGTGGCGTTTGCCGTGCTGGATACGGCGGCCACAGTCAACATCGGTTCGGAAGCTACAGTCAGCAGCAGCGGCGGCAATGTGTCTGTCAGCGCTGAAAGCACTACGCTGGCGGCAACGCAGGCTTCTGCCACGGGCTATAAATATGCCAGCCTGGGCGGACAAAAGGGTACTTATGTCCCGGCTGGAGCAGTAGTATATACGGAAGCGTCTAATAAGGCCACGGTCAATGTGGACGGTAAGCTGACCGCTGCCGGTGACGTTGACGTGGCAGCCAAGGCAGATCTGAAGATCGACGCTGTGGACAATCTGGCAGTCAAGGGCGGCAACGCCAATCAGGTCGTGGTCGGCGTCATGGTTACCAACGGCGACAATGCGGCGCAGGTCAATATCAATAAAAATCAGGCGGCGGGATATGAGCAGGCGCTGACGGCCGGTAAGGACGTCAATGTCAAAGCCGAAGCCCTGAACGACCTGAATTCGGAAGAAAATGTGTCGGGAGCTGATGCTTCCGCACTGGTGACTGCTGTCAATGTCACCAATTATAACAGTAGTGCCGGCGTAAATGTAGACCGTTCGTTGCTGGCGGGCAATGACCTTAATGTGAGTGCCGCTGATACTTTTACCAATAATACTGTCAGCAGCAATAATAAGATCGGTTCTGGCAAATATGTCGTCAAAGCGACGGAAACGCTGGAGCAGGTGGGCGCTACAGACGCCATGAAGGCGGTCGGCGGGAAGATCAAGGAGGCTTTGTTCAAAAAAGACGGCGCCCAGGGCGGCGAGGAGCTGACTTATGAAGGCATCAAGCTGTCTGATTTCCTGAAGGCCGGCGCTACGGTAGCGGTAGTCAATGAAAAGAATAACGCCTCTGTCAATATCGGTTCAGAGGCCGGTTTGACGGCACAAAACGGGCAGATCACGCTGGATGCTAAAATGCAGATGGACGATATCCATATGACGGCCAGCGGCGCCAGCAATTCCTACACCAAAGAACAGGGCGGCGGTATCGTCGGCAATGCGTCGGTACTGGTCACTAATCTGGAAAATCAGGCTACTGTGACGGTAGCTGACCGCAGCGATGCTAAACTTGCCGACGCGGCTATCAGCGGCGCTAAAGGCGTGACTATCAACAGTCAGGTCAAAATAGACTATAACCGTGTGCAGAAGATGGTCGACGCTGTCAAGGATGCTGCTGCCAATATCGAAGCCGGTTTCAGCGGTCTGGGCGGCAGTATCAGCAGCGACTGGCAGAATCTGCTGGATGCCGTCAAAACTAAAGCGAAGGCTTTGGAAGCGGCAGTAGGGACGTTCTCAGCCGATGAGACCCTGCTGACGAGCGACGATGGCATACTGGAGGCGGCAGGACCCTTTACTGCGGCCAAAGAATTGCTGGCGGCTTTGGACACCCTGAACGAGCAGATCGCGGCGGCAGAGGCGGGAACTGATGAGGCACAGAAGACTACGGCAGCTCAGCTGAAACAGGCTGTATCAGGGCTGAGCGACGTAGTGGTGAATGCCGTGGCTTTTGCCGATCCCAATAATTATGCCAATTTCGGGGCGGTCTCCAATGCCAAGGGCGATGATGGTTCTGGCCAGGGCACAGGCACGCAGGCAACTGTCGCAGGTACTGTGATGGTAACGAACGTCAAAAATAACAGCAAGGTTTTGCTGGGTAATAACGTAAAGATCGATTCCCAGGGCACGGTAGAGGTCGGGGCTGAAAATACGATGAAAGATGTCAGCCTGGCCGGTGTAACTGCGTCCATTTTCAATAATGCGGGCGGCAACAGCTCGATGGGCGCTACGGTCAATATCGGTAACTTTGATACTAATACGGTCGCTGCTGTGGGCGAAGGTTCGCAGATCAGCGGCGGCGAGATCAATATCACCGGCAGCAATACTATCGACCATGTGGCGGTAGCTGCCAGCGCCGGCAAAGGTGCTTCCGGCGAATCAGGAGGTTCGGGCGTGACGCTGAACGGTATGGTCTCGGTGATCAGCGGCGACAGCAAAGTGCTGACGATCGTCGATGACGAGGTTTCGCTGACTGCGTCTAAAAACAGCAGCGGCGCGGATACGACCAGCGGTACAGTCACCATCAGCGGCCATAATGATACCAGTCTGGTCAATGTGGCCGGCGGCCTGGCTATGACTGAGTCTAACGGAGCCGTGGGGGCTGCTGTGGCCATCAATGATTTTGCGGTGCAGAATATTGCCGGCGTCGGTGACGTATATGGTTTCAGCGCCGAGATCTTCGGCGAGGATAATGATGAATTAACAGGCGGCGACGGTTATACTACGGCCTATACGGCGACCGGCAGCCAGAAAAAAGCCGCTGCGATCACTGCTTACGGGCTGAACGTGGAAGCCGTTACCGACGGCACGATCAATACCGTCAGTGTGGCCGGCAGCGTCTCTAAAAATGACAGCTCAGGCGAGAAGGGCTTCTTCGGCAAGGTGGGCGATAAAATAAACGGCCTTACCGATAAGGTTTTGGGAGAAAACGGCCTGGTGGGAAAAGCCGGGTCGATATTCGCCGATAAGCTCAATGGCGACGGCAGTTCTTCGTCGGCTGTCGATGACGCTTTCAACGCCAACGGTACGGAACAGGGCGGCGGCCAGCTGCATATCAACCGTGATAACCAGGGCGGCGGCAACGGTGCTATGCCGGAGTTCAGTATCGCCGGTTCAGGCAGTGTTTCTGTCAACAGTCTGGACAATGCTACTAAAGCCGTAGTCGATAACGCCGTCATTACTTTGAACGACGGTGATCTGAGCGTCGTCGGCAAGGATAACGCCTTTGTCGGCGCTTACAGCGGCGGCTATCGTCTGGAAATCCAGTGGCGACAGCGGCGCTCAGGGCAAAAGCGCGGCTTTAGCAGGCGCGGCGGCGGTCAATGATCTGGATAATACTATCAGCGCCGTCATTTCTAACAGTAATATCAGTAATGCGGGCAAGATCGATGTGCTGGGCTTGAGCGGGGGTACTACTATCGCGGCCGGCCTAGGCATGGAAATATCGAAAAATGAAGGCGGCAGCGGCACGGGCGGCGCGGCAGTTTCAGTCAATCTGATCGACCGCACTGTCAATGCTTTGATGGAAGATAATACAGTCGATAAGGCTGAGGCCATCGACGTTACCGGCTATCAGAGCGATGTGCAGGTAACAGGCGGGATGCAGGTAGCTGCAGGTAACCAGGGCAAGGCGCTTGGTGCTTCGGTAGCTGTTGCTTCCCTGAATAATACCGTCAACGCCGGGATCAAAGGCACCGGCAAGAACGGAGCTGCTTATACAGATATCGGCAATGTGGAAGTACATGCTTTGACCGCGCTGACCGCTGTAACGGCGGCAGTATCGGCCGGCGCTACTAAAACCAGTTCCAGCGACGGCGTCAGCGTCGATATCCAGGGTGCGGGCGTTTATAACGGCGTCAGCAATCAGGTCAACGCTTATATCGACAGCGCTAATATCCAGACGGTGGAAAATGGCTCTGTGCGGGTACGGGCGATGGATACCAATACCAAAGATGCAGGCGTGTACCAGGAGCTGCTGACCAAGGGCGCAAGCAGCAAAGAGCAGGAGCTGGCCAAAATAAGTTCCCTGATCGATACGAAAGGCAATTCTTATTATGACGGTCTGGATACCAGTATGACCGATGACGGTACAGGCGATGGAACGCTGGATATGAACAGTGTCGGCAGCCATGGCAGCACTATCGTCACGGCGGCTGCAGGCGTGGCTGTAACTAACGGCGATGCGGCAGTGGGTGCTTCGGTGGCCGTCAGCGATATCCAAAACAATTTCACAGCGAAGATCACAGATTCTGCCATTACTGCTGAAAATGTGGAAGCGCAGGCCAATTCTGATACTTTGCTGGTCGGTGTGGCCGGCGGTGTAGCCGTCGGCAATAAGCTGGGCGGCATCGGCAATGTTTCCTGGCAGAATATCGATAATGCGGCCACGGCTACGATCAGCGGTTCGGAGATCAACGCTCAGAACGTGGGCGCACGGGCTGTGAATACTGCGGCAATGATCAACGTGGCCGGCCAGATCGCCGGCGGTAAGAGTGCTGTAGGAGCAGGTTTGGGCTACAGCGGCCTGAGCAATGTCACCGGAGCGTATCTACAGGACAACGTTATTGATAAAAGGATGGCTGATACGGACGGCGTCAATGTTTACGCCAATGCGGCCAACGGCAATAAAATGTATACGGTGGGCGCCAGCCTGGCGGCAGCTACAGAAGGCGCTGCCATTACCGGTACAGTGGTGCTGACGAGAGCAGACGGACAAACTGACGCCGTCATCAGCGATTCGCAGATAGACAATGCGCAGCAGGTGGACGTTAAAGCGGCTGATACTACCTATACCTATACGGTGATGGGTAATGTAGCGGCAGGCTCTAAGGTCGGTGTGGGTGCAGGCGTGGCCTATACGGATATCGGCGGCAGCTCCGGCGATCCGGATAAGGCCGGCCAGATCACCAGGGCGCAGATCAAAAATACTAAGATCGCAACCCAGGATGCGGCGGCTGTCAACGTCAGCGCCAATGACAGTTCTAAAGTGCTGAATGTGGCCGTAGGCGTAGGCGGAGCCGGCAATGTAGCTGTGCAGGGCGCTGCCTCGACGGCTTTGATCAATAAACAGACCCAGGCTTCGATAGAAGCCACGGATATCGATAAAGACGAAGCCGATGCGGCTAAAGCCAGTGTGACCGTAAAAGCGGATGCAGACAGCAAGATCTTCAATACAGCCGTGGTAGCGGCAGGCGCAGGAACAGTTGCAGTCGGCGCCGGCGTAGCGGTAAACAGGATCGTGCAGCAGACTGAGGCCGAGGTGCTGGGCGGTACGATGAATATACGCGGTCTGGACGTGCGCGCTACAGCCGCGCCCAGAATAGAAACCATCGGCGTCGGTGGAGCGGTCGGCGGCAATGTGGGCGTTACCGGTTCGGTAGCCGTCAACATGATCAAAAATGACGCCACTGCCCATATTGGGTCTGGTGCGGTGATCACAGCTGACGGCAGCGTCGGCGTAGTGGCTCAGAGCGATGAACAGATAGCCAATTATGCAGGCAGCGTCAGCGGCGGCGGTACGGCGGCAGTTGGTGTTTCGACCAGCGTCAACCAGATCTCCGGTACAACGTCGGCCTCGATCGGTGAAAGCGGCGCTGACAAGACCCAGGTCACGGCTAAAGGCAATGACAGCGGTATCACTACTTATGGTACGGTCGCTGACGGCCAGATCCATGATACGCTGATCGATGATGAAACCGTAGCGATCAATTCCCATATCGAACGGACGCAGTCGACGCAGAAGGGCATCGTGGTCGACGCTTCTTCGACGCGCGATCTGAAATCCTTCCTGGTGAATGCCAGCGGCGGGATGTATGCCGGTGTGGCGGCAACAGTCAATGTAAATATGATCGAAGGCGCTACCAGCGCCAAAATCACTAATGCTGTTTTGAACGGCGGCCTTAGCGGCAGCGGCAGCCGGGCAGACGTCAGCGTTCGTGCCGGTGACTACTCCAACAGCTCCGGCTTTGTGGGTTCGGCCGGGATCGGGATCGAAGGAGCCGGGATCGGCGCCGGATCAGATACCAATACTGTCAGCCGCAATGTTACGGCTGAGGTCGATGACAGCGAGATCAGGGCGCAGGCGCTGAAGGTACAGGCCGAAGGCAAGCAGGGTATTTCCTCGTTCACTATCGGCGCAGGAGCGGCCGGTATCGGCGCAGGCGTAGCCGGCGTGGTCACGGTCAGTGAGATCAACAGTAAGACGAAGGCGGCTTTGTCCGCTTCCGATGCGGATGTCACAACACTTGATGTTGGGGCCAACCATCTGGCACGCACAAATGCCGGTAATATCTCGGTCGGCGGCGCCGCCGTTGGCGCCGGGATCGGGTTATCCGTAGGCGTGCTGAAGGATGATTCGGACACAGAAGCCGTAATTGCAAATAGTGAAGTTACCAGCAGCGGCGATCAGAAGCTGACTGCAACTAATAAAACGACTGTGACCTCCGGCATCACAGCCACTGGCATTGCCGGTTTGGGCGCTGGTGTGGCCGGATCGGTCTCCGTCAATAATATCAATGGCAGAGTGAGCACGGATATCAGTGATTCTGCACTTACTTCTACCGGCGGCGCGATCACTTCGGCAGCTAAGAATACGATCGGGCTCGATGCCTATACCGGCGGCAATGCCGGCGGCGTAGGCGGCGTCGGCGCCAGTGTGACTGTCAATACTATCGACAGCACCGTGCAGAACAATGTGACGAACAGTAATTTAACGGCTGCGAAGGATATCACGGTTACGGCCGAAGAGATCCGCGACATCAGCCAGGTGGCTACCAATGCGGCAGTCGGCGGCGCAGCTGTGGGCGGCAATATCATCATTACCAACGCCGGCAAGGCTTTGGATGCCGGTGATGAAAATGAAAGGGCGGCCCTGGCTCAGCTGGATGAAGCCAATGGTGTCTACGGCGAAACGGATATGCTGGGCTTTGCCGGCAGTCTGGGCGCATTGAAGAAAAGCGGCATCAATGCCGGCAGCGATACAGTTGCTGTAGGCGCAGGCAAGGGCGGCGGTAAGGATTCCCAGATCTCTGCCAACATCAACGGCGGCAGTCTGACGGCGCAGGGCAAGCTGGCTGTGACTGCTAAAGAAACTGATAATATCAGCATGACCGGCGGTAGCGGTTCCTTAGGAGCGGCCGCAGTCAATGCCGGTGTGGGTATTGTCAATGTCAACCGTAATCTGGCGGTCAATATCAATAATACCAGGCTCAGCGGTACGGAAATAAAAGCCGGCAGCGAGATCAACGGCAAAACGCAGCTGAACATGTATCAGGGCAGCGGCGGCCTGCTTGGCGTCAATGCGGCTTACGGACGGGTGAGCACTGCGGGTACTAATACCGTTAATATCAGCGGCAGTACTTTGACGGCGACGAAAAAAGACGTGGCTGTGACTGCTGCCGACAGCAGCAGTGCTTCGGTCAATGCGGTCGGCCTGACGGCCGGCGTAGCAGCGGCCGGCGTGATCGTGGCGCAGGCTGAAAACAGCAGTGCGCTCAATATCAAGGTGGACGGCAGTGACTTGACGGCGGAGGAGAACGTTGAGATCAATGCTGAACGCAAGGCGAGAAACGCCGACGGCAGTGAAAAGGCTTATTCGTTAGAGGCCAGCGCTATGGCAGGCAGCGGCGGTCTGGTATTTGCCGGGGCCGGCGTCAGCGCGCAGGCCAGTGAAAACGGCGAGGTCAATATAGCTGTGACCAGCGGCAATAACCTGACGGCGGGTAAAGCTGTCGATATCGCCGCGTTCAACGCTCCCGCAGTCAAAGCGGTCACCGGCGCGCTCAGCGGCAGTCTGCTGGCTTCGGCAGCTGTAACGGTGGCGCAGGCTAATATCGGTACCGAGGCTAAACATTTAAAGACCAGTGTGACTATTGGTGATAATAATGTTTTGGCGGCTGAGACGATCAGCGTCAAGGCAGAGAATAATGCCAAGCAGAATGTGGATATGCAGGCGTTGAGTATCAGCGCATCGCCCTTCCCCGGCGGCGCGGCCCAGATCAACAGCGGCGGCAGTTCTATCTACAGTGATGTGACTGTGGATGCCGGCAGCAATACCTACAGGGGCAAGGCTCTGGGAGAGAATAATTACGGGGCTGCCGATCTGCTGCTGGAGGCAGGCAACAGTGTGTCGCAGAAGGTACGGGCCAGCGGTATCAGCGCAGGTACGGCCTTTGCTACAGGCACTAACCTTGCCGCTACGCAGGCTGTTTTAACGACGAAGGTCACAGCGGCAGGCAGTAAGGCAGGCAGTCATATCAATGATCTGACCGTTAATGCGAAGAGCTATGCCGCTATCGACAGCGAAGCAAACGGTTATGGCGGCGCTTTGATCGATATCAGTCCTTATGCAGCCAAGGTGGAAAATGAGTATCGTGCCGATACTGATGTGGAACTGAGCGGGGACTGGACTACGGACGGCGTGGTCACCGCAGGCGCGATCAATGGCAGTGATATCGATCTGCATGCGGACGCAGTACGTGCGGCTGTTGTTGGCGGCAGCGGTGTCTGGCTCCAAAACAATGTCAGCAATGCTGCCAATGTGGCTGTAAAAGATGCGAAAATCACAAGTAACGGGGCCCAGGTTTACACGGCCCAGAATAATGTGGATCATACAGGGAAAATTGACGCCAGCGGCTATGGCGGCGTGAATGTCAATGCATCCGACCTGAACGATGCGTTTGCGTTTACGGCGGGGGTCACGGTAGATAAGAGTGAACTGACCGCTCTCGGCAACAGCGGTTCGATCACGGCGCAGGCTTTGACGCAGGGTACCATCAACAGTACCAACAGCTTGAAGTCAGCCGGGTTGGTCCCTGTTTCCTTAGCGGCCAGCAAGCATAAACTGGTCTATGATAATAGTGTCGATATTACTGGTTCGACGCTGAAAACGTCGAAAAAGGACCAGGATATCACCCTGGCGGCCAGCGATGACACCGAAGTCAGACTGGAAACTATCGCCGATACACAGGGCGGCGCTGTCGGCGCGGCTTCGGCCAGGGCCGAAAACGAACTGGCGCGCAGCAATAAGCTGAAGGTTGACGGAAATTCTTATCTGGAAATCACTAACGATGTCAATCTGTATGCCGGTGCCAACAGCGGCGGCATCAATTCTTCGCTGGGGCTGGAAGTACTGGCGGACGCCTATAATAAGACGGTGATCCCCGTTTATACCGCGCCCAGCGTCAGAAATACGATGACGCAGAATAATCAGGTCGAGATCGCCGGCGATGTCGGCAGTGTGCGCCATGTCAATGTCAAAGCAGGCAAAGGTACGACGACGGTCACTGAATCGGCCCGCGAGTATAATATTTATACAGGTACGGGCGGCAGCGGTTCGGTTGCTTCGACTGTTTTAGGCGAGACTATCGGCAGCGAAATCACTGATAATCATGTCAATGTGACCGGTTCGGTCAAATCGGGTATCCATAATAAGCTGGAAGTCGATATCAGCGGCGCTACCGCGATCACTGCTCCGACATATGACGATAATGGTAATATGCTGACCCCGGGCAGCGTCAGCTACGGCGGCATTACAATTACGGTAGGCGAGGGTGCCGACTGGTTTGATAAAGACGGCATTACTCCGGCAGAGATGATCATCGGCAACGGTCTGCTGGCCCGTTATAAAGAAGTAAGCGGACTGATGCAGGAGTACCAGGTGGATTCGGACGAATATAAAGCTTACAAAAATGAACTGAGCAATATCGTACTGGAAATGAGAAAAGCCGGTATGGTCGCTTTGGATGTAAACGGTAATCAGACGGATATCCCTGTGGACCAGATCAATGTTGCGGCGATCAGGCTGCCGGATATCGTGGTTTCAGGCGGCAATATCAATATCGATACCGATAAGCTGCAGGGCAGTGGCAAGCTGACAGCGCAGGGCGCGCCGCAGCTCACGGTAAATAACAGCAGCGACCTGTATCTGGCAGTCGGCGACCTGACGATCAAAGATGCCGGCGGCCAGCTGAAGTTCAATGGTTCTGACCTGAAGAACACCAGCAGCGGCAACAGCTTTACCGGTACGGTCAAAGCCGACGGATTGAGTACGGAGACGCCGAAGATCACGGTCAACAGCAATTCTCCTTCGGCATTTACAGATAATCCTTCGCCGCAGGCAGATATCGGTATTTTCGGCGATATCAGCAATACGGCCGGCGATATTATCATCAATAATGATAATTACAACGTGCTGGTACAGGGCAATATCAGCGGCCGCAATATCACGTTGTCGGCCGTCAACGGTTCGGTAACGCAGACCAGCAGCGAAGGTCTGGTCAATATCGGCGGTGACCCTGTCACCCGTTATCAGTTCAGCGACTCGGTGGCGAAAAAGATCCAGGATTACCTTTATAAGTTAGGTGAGGGCAAAACCTTTACTTTCAACAGCTATGACGAGTATGTCAACTGGCTGGTCGAGACGGTAGGCATCGATCGCAGCGAACTGAATTACACGCCGGACGAGAGCGCCGGTATCGTAGCAGGCGACAACGTTTATATCAGCGGGCTGAACGTGAATATCGGCGGTCTGGTACAAAGCGGCTACGGTAACTATTCGACAGAACTGTCTGCTGCCGACGCCAGTAAAGTGGCGTCCCTGGATGCCAGTTGGGCAGCCAACCAGCGGCCTTTGAGCGATAACGAGGTCATGGGCAATGATGCTTACTGCATCAACGGCGGCGGCAAGGTCTGGAACAGTACGACCAAGGTCTGGGATTATGAGGTCAAGGTTTATTACAATCCTTCGACCAAACAGCTGCTGACTGACAGCATTACGCCTAACGGCGGTAAGATCTATATCACCGGTAAAATCTCCAGCACCGGCAACGGCCGGCTGATGGCGATGGACGGTGCTGCGGATATCGGTATCAATACGGTGGCCGTCGACCGTACGGTCAAAGTCAATACGATCACTAATAATGATATCAGTGGGCTGATCAGTATTACTGATAAAAACACCAATAAGGTCACTGAATATATGAACGGCCAGCAGCGCAGTTATACAGTCGGTACGGCTGCAGACAAGCTTCCGGCATGGTCGTCTGGCGGCAGCAGCTATACCTATGATCCGCAAAGCGGACTGCAGTATCAGTGGACCGGCGGCGTTTCCGGCGAGACTACGAAAAAGTACAGCTACAGTGAAAAATTCCTGTTCTGGGGACTTTTGGATTACAGTAATACCGGCGAGTTTGTAGACGGGCTGAACCGCGATGGCAAAGAGTATCAATTTACCACTGATTCCGGCAGCGGCCAGAGCCTGGCTACGGGTTCGGTCATTACTACGGGCAACAACGGCACGCAGTTTACGATCAGCTCCAGCCATTATACGACTAGTGAAGAGAAGTTTTCTGAAGTTACGGCTGATAAGCGGTATGACGGCACGGCCGGTAAGATCTTCGGCTACGGCACTACCTATTATTACTGGACAGGCAAGCAGGGTACGGCCAGTACCTCTACTTCCAGCCTGAAGGCTGATTACGGTATCAGTATCGGCTTCCTGGGCAATGGTAACGGCAGCGGCAACATCAATGTCACCAGCAAGAACGATATGATCCTGGCCGGTAACATCAGCAACGCCACCGTTATCGATAACAACGGTAATTACAAGGGCCTGGGCAACGTGACTTTGAACAGCAATCAGGGTTCGGTCACGGCTCTGGGCAACGCCAAGATCAATTCTGACGATGTCAGGATCACCGCCAATACGGGTATCCAGGTGAACCATGCGGCTATCGGCGGCAGCGCCAATGTAGACGCGGTAACGAATAACGGCAATATCAGCTTTATTTCCGACAAAGGCGCTCTGAACATCGTCCGGCTGATGACCGGCGGCACTAATGCTATCAAGGCAGAGACCGGTAATATTTATCTGCAGGCTGACGGCGATATTCTTGATGCCGGCAGCGGCGACTATACGGTCAAAGGCCAGCGTATCGACCTGGTGAGCAATACCGGCGGTATCGGTACTAAAGACAAGGCTTTGAAGGTGCTGGGCGGCAGCGAGCTGTTCAGCGGCGACAGTATGACCTCCAGTATCAATGCTTCGGCACAGGGCGACATCGTTTTAACGCAGACTGACGGCAATATGCGCCTGGGCACGATCGAAAGCGCTAACGGTGATGCGGTGCTGACAGTGGCCAACGGCAGCTTTGTTGATGCTTATAATGAAGAAAGCGTTGGCTTGTCGGACAGCGCCGCCAAGGTCGACCGGTGGCTGGAAAACGGCCTTATCAGCAGTGCTGATGCCGATGACAGCAACAGTAAAGCGGCAGAAAAGGCTAAGGAAGAACGTTTGTCCGGACTTGATTCCCGGGCAGAGGCTCTGGCTGGCGGCGACACAGGTAAAGTGCAGGCTTACAAAGACGCCGCTCAGGCTTATGCTGACGACGCTGGTCTGCAGGCTGCCAAGGCTGCTTATATCGAAGCTATGCAAAAGGCTGACGGTATCAGCGATGCGACAGAAAAGACTGCGGCCATAACCGCGGCTTACAGCGAATATCAGCAGGCGCAGCAGGATTATTTTGCCGGCGCCGGCTATAACGCAGACGAGCAGAATCTGATCGCGTCTTATGCAGAAGTGAGCACCAGCGATAATTATGGCTGGAGCAAGAACCAGCTGCTGTACGCTATCCAGGAGAGCGTTATCAACAGCAAGCCGGGACAGGTACAGACAGTTGACAAAGCCAATGTCACGGCAAACAATATCACGCTCAATGCCGCTAACGGCGGTATCGGCGTCGATGCGGCGGATAAGGTCATCAGTTATGATGAGCTGGGCAAGCTGGAAAATCTGCAGCTGCTGGCATCGGCTAAAGCCGGCGATCTGACCTGGAATGCGGAAACAAATACCGTTACTTTCAGGCAGCAGCGGGCGATCAATCTCCAGACCAGGGATCAGGGCGAGATCCATGCTGCCGGCCGCGATAATGTTTATCTGGCCGGGACGAAGGATACCGTGTTCAACATTGCCGGGATCAAGACCGAGCATGATATCAAACTGATGAGCGACAACGGTGTGCATATGATCGGCAATGGCCGGCTGGAAGGCGAGAACCTGATCATTTACGGCGGCAATGGCAGTATCGGCAGTGCGGATAAGCACATCGAAACGAAGATTTCCGGTACTCTTGATGCGAACAGCGCCAAATCCGTCTATCTGACGCAGCAGGACGGCGTTTTGACGATCCAGGCAGTAGCGGCAGGCGGAGAAGTCGTGCTGAATGCCGACGACGGTATGAAAATGTCTGCCGAAGAAGGCAAGGATATGGGTTATATCAGTGCCGGGACACAGATCACTTTAACTGCGGCTAAGGGCAGCATCGGCGTAGACGGTAATGGCGTCCGGATCCTCAACAATGGCGCCGTTATCAATGCCGACGCCGGCCAAGATATCTATCTGGACGGCAGGGAAAACGGCAATCTGGTCTTGGGTACGATCAGGACAGACGGTACGTTTACATTGAACAGTGCCGGTAATGTGAGCCTGGGCCGCGCCGAGGAACAGGACAATGAAGGCATAGTGACGGTGACCGGGGTCAAGGGCCGGGTAACGGCTGAGAACAACGGCGTCATCAAAGCGGTGAACATTGCTTTGGATCACGGCGGCGTCACTATCAATGGAGCAGCGGGGAACCTGCTGCTGCAGGCAGAGGGCAATATTACCCAAAATGCTGCGGCGGAAGGCATCAAGTCCACATCACTGACGGCTGTTACCGGCGGCGGGCAGAAACTGCTGAGCCAAAATAACGAGATCAGCAATTTCTCAGCCCAAAGCATCGGGCAGAATAACAGCATCAACGGCGGTATAGAATTTGTCAGCAAGGCAGCCGGTGGTTTAACGGTCCAGCTGAACGGACTCAATGTCAATGCAGGTAACGTCAGCATCAGTAATATCTCTGCTGACGGCGATCTGACGATCAATGGCGGCGTAAATGTTACCGCCGGCGGTATCGATTTCAGCGGCAGGGGAGATCTGGCTACTACAGGCGTGCTGAAGGCGGCGGAGGCTGTCGGGATGACGGCTGACGGCAATATCAGCAACCGTGATGCCATAACTGCCGGTAAGGACATCGACCTGCAGGCTGGCGAAGATATCACCAATAACGAAGCAGTCAGCGCCGGTACAGACCTGCTGATGGCTGCTAAGGACGGCAGTATCATCAATAAGGGCGCTGTAAGTGCCGATGCAGATGTGTCCTTAACTGCGGCCAAGAGTATTACCAACAGCAGTACGGTCCAAGCAGGCGAGGGTCTGCTGATGAATGCTGTTACTGGCAACATCATCAATCAGGGCAGCGTAACTGCCGGCAAGGCTATCGACCTTCAGGCTGGCGAAGATATCACTAATAACGAAGCAGTCAGTGCCGGTACAGACCTGCTGATGGAGGCTAAGGACGGCAGTATCATTAATAAAGATGCGGTGAGTGCCGATGCAGATGTGTCCTTAACTGCGGCCAAGAGTATTACCAATGCGTCTGATGTCAGTGCTGCAAAATTGATCTCCATGCTGGCCAAAGCAGGTGACATCATTAATGAAGGCAATCTGACGGCAGGCGGCACAGGTCTGGCAGTCGATCTGACGGCCGGGCAGGGCAGTATCCGCAATACGGCTGCTGCCGGTACGATCGTGGCTGCAGGTGCGGTGCAGATGCAGGCTGCGGAAGATATCATCAATCAGACTGCGGTAAACAGCGGTGAAGGCCATGATGTAGTCATAGACGCCGGCAATGATCTTGTCAACAGCGGCGCGGTAGACTCCGGGCGGCAGGTGTTGCTTACAGCCGGGCAGGATATCGGCAATACGGGTAAGATCACGGCGCAGGACGCTATTACCATGGATGCCGGCAATGATATCAGCAATAATGGCAGTCTGACTGCTGTTCAGGATGTGGCGTTGACGGCGGCAGCCGGCAATATCAATACCGGCAGCAATGGAACGGTCCACTCCGAACAGGGCAGCATCAGTCTGGCTACTCAAAATACTGCGGCTGCAGGAGCTGGCGCGATCAACGTCGGCGCAGCCCTGACAGCGCAAAAGCATATCAATATTCGGACGGAACTCGGCGATGTCTTTATGGGTGCTGATGCTACGGCACAGGATGGCGTTTTGACAGTGCACGTTACAGAGGGCGATATCAGGAGCAGTCACTTTGACGGCGGCGATAACCCTGCCGGTACCGACGTTAAGCTGTCCTCGATCAACGGCTCTGTAGATGTGTATACACAGAAGGGCGATGTTGATCTCCACGAGATCTATGCTAAGGATAAAGCTTCGGCCGGTACGGAAAACGGACATTTACGGCTCTGCAAGATCGATGGCAATATCGTTGTCCTGATCACCAAAGACATGGACAACAATATGGATGTCAAAGAAATAGTTGCCGGTAATCAGCTCATAGTCAGCGGCAATCATATCACGCTCGACGATATCAAACAGCGTGACGATGCTGACGGTATGCTGATCATCAGCCCTGGCGGTGCCAAAGATGACGAGCCGATCGGAGATTTTACGATCAAAAATATCAATACCAGCAATGGTGTTCGGTTTGATAAGCTGTGGGTCAGAAATGCCAATCTGCACGTGGAAAGCGGCCGGTTCTATATCGATAAGCTGGCTGTAGCCGATGTGGCTTATTTCAGCAACAGCGATATGCGGACTTCGGTTTACGGTACGCCGCCGCTGCGTGACGGCAGCAACAGCATCTACTGGTTCAATTATGCCGCTAACGATCCCAAGAATAACCTGTTGGGGTGGCATAATGACGAATATCTGGGCAACTGGATGCATCTGTATTTTACTGACCGCTACCGGACCCAGATCAGCAATGGTGTACTGATCTCGCTGGATGATTACCATTATGCTTATAATCAGAGATGTACGGGTGAAAATCATCTGCGTTTCCTGAAAAAAGAAATGCCGCGTGATGTTTATGAAAAGAACAATCCTTCCGGAGTATCGCTGTATCAGCGCTTTGCGCTGTACGAATTGCCGGAGGATCAGCAGCAGGAACTTCAGGAAGATGATCTTGTGATCGGTGAGAACGTTTAAAAAAGCAGGGAGCGGCTTCAAGCCGCTCCCTATCCAAAAGGAGCAATGCAGATGAATAAAAAAGCGGAAGATTTTAAAAAATATTTAGAAACGAAGTCCATTACCTGTTTTGCGGTGGAAGAAATAGAGGAAGATCAGCTGAATACGGTAGTTTTTCGGTCGACGATCGAGGTCGAGGGCCAGCAGCTGCCGACGATCATTATTTTGGACAGCAGTATTTATGGTATGATCCGGGTACTGGCAGCGCCCGGCGCTTTAAAAGAAAATAATGAGCTGGAACTGCTGCGGCAGCTCAATACTACCAACGGCAAATATAAGGTGTTCAAATATTATCTGGGAGCAGACGGCGGCCTGTATCTGGAAAGCTGCGTACTGCTGCCGAAAGGCAAGGTGGAAGGCGATCTGATCTATACGGTGCTAGATGTCATTATCAGGCATCTGCAGGAAGAATATAAAAATATAATGAAGCTGATCTGGCAGTAGGCTGCTGCAAATTCACTGTCGCAGCAGCGCCGGTTTGAAGTCAGCTGCATAAACTGTAAGCCGGATGACAAAAATATTTTTGTGTGATACATGTATTTTTAGAGACAGCGTGTTATAATTAAGACAGGAAAAGAAGAATAATTTTTAGAAAAGGGGGATCAGTATGGCTGCTGAATTCAAAAAATGCTGGATGCTGAAAATTTATACGGGCGAGGACGTCATCGTGGGTAATGACCCCCTGTACAGAACTATTCTTGAGGAAGCCCGCCGGTTAAAGATCGCCGGTGCTACTGTCATTAAGGGTATCGAAGGGTACGCGACTGAAGTGCGCGGTATTGACCGCCGCCCGGTATCACTCTTTACCGGTGTTTCCAATCTGCCTGTTTTGGTAACGCTCGTTGACCAGAAAGAAAACCTGGAAAAGCTGATCCCGTTTTTAGAGAAAAAAGCTACGCACGCACTGGTGCTGTTTGAAGAAAGCACGGCTTTGATCACCGACTATATGCGTCAGGTGATTGCCAAGCGTCAGGCTGACGGATTGGAAAAATAGTTTATTGCTATCATAATAAAAGTGGTTTTGACCGCAGGCTTTCAGGCCTGCGGTTTTTTATGCCGACGGCGTATTTATCGGCAGAACTTAGCAGGATTTTTCGGGAAGACTGCGAATAATAATAAGTGGTTTACTATGCCTGAAGGAGGGTATGCAAATGGAGATGGATCAGGAAACAAAGGTCACTGTTATTGACGACAGGATGCGTCAGGAGGAAGCCGAGACTTTGTGCCGCTGGGCGGCTGCCAGGGCCGGCGTTATCGTAGTTGCTCCGCTGCTGGGAACGATGGCGCTGATTGCCAATGATGTGTATCTGGTGATAAAATTAGGCAGCGTTTATGAGGAAGAAATCGGCGAAAAAGCAGCTGTCAGCCTGCTGAGCTCTTTGGGCGCTTATTTTGTTGGCAGTACGCTGACAACGCTGATACCGTTTGCCCCTTTGCAGATACCGGTAGCAGTGGGGAGCACCTATGCTTTGGGCCGGGTCGTTACCGAATGGCTGAAAGCCGGTAAACCGGCTGATCTGAGCGCGTTTAAAACTGTGTATGACGATGCTTTGCGTGAAGCAAAGAAAAATATTGAGCTGTTTAAAAATGATCCCAAAAAAGATGAGCCTCTGGGCGATGAAAGCAAAAAATACGATCTGTGATCAAAACATACAGAACGGAGGTCCTTTATGTACGAGAACTATGATGTGGCGATTATCGGCGGCGGGCCGGCGGCGGTTTTTGCTGCGTATGAATTTACCTTGAAATATCCGGCGGTCAGGCTGATCATGCTGGAGGAAGGCAATCCTATCGAAAAAAGGCAGTGCCCGCTGGCTGCAAAAAAAGTGGACCATTGTCTGCGCTGCGTGCCCTGTGATATCATGCGCGGCTTTGGCGGCGCCGGCGCTTTTTCCGACGGTAAATATAATTTCACAACGGAATTTGGCGGCTGGCTTAATGAGTATATTCCCGAAAAGACAGTGATCGAGCTGATCGATTATGTTGATGAGCTGAACTGCCGTCATGGCGCTCCCGGCGAATATTTCAGCACGAAAAACAGTACGATCGGCGGTCTGGCGCTGGGGCACGATCTGCATCTTTTAAACGCCAAGGTGCGGCATCTGGGTACGGAAAACAACCTGATCATTATGGAGAATATCTATAAATATCTGGCGGAGCGGCTGGAGATCCGCTGCAATACCCATGTGGAAACTATCAAACGGCATGGCGACGGTTTTGAACTGAGCGTATGCGGCGAGGATAAAGCTGATATTCGCTGTGATTATCTGATCGCGGCTCCCGGCCGGGCCGGCGCAGAATGGTTCACTGAACAGTGCCGCGGGCTGGGCTTGTCTTTTATCAACAATCAGGTGGATGTAGGCGTGCGGGTAGAGGTGCCGGCGCAGGTCTTTAAACACATCACCGATGAGGTCTATGAAGCGAAGCTGGTTTACCGGACCCGTCAGTACAACGACCTGGTGCGTACTTTCTGTATGAATCCTAACGGTTATGTGGTCGCCGAGAATACGGACGGTATCATCACGGTCAACGGGCACAGCTTCCGTGACCCCAAGCTGCACAGCCATAATACGAATTTTGCTTTGCTGGTCAGCAATAAGTTTACGGAGCCGTTTACGGAGCCGCATCAATACGGCAAACGTATTGCTTCGTTTTCCAATATGCTGGGCGGCGGGGTGCTGCTGCAGCGCTTCGGCGATCTGATCAAAGGCCGGCGCACGAATGAAAGACGTCTGGAAAAGAGCTTTACCAAGCCGACACTGGCAGCTACGCCCGGAGATCTGAGCCTGGTGCTGCCCAAACGGCATCTGGATAATATCATCGAGATGATCTATGCGCTGGATAAAGTGGCGCCGGGGATGGCTAACGCCGATACTTTGCTGTACGGCGTAGAGGTAAAATTCTACAGCGCCAGGCTGGAGCTTGATGATAAACTGGAAACGAAGATCCCGAACCTGTTCGCAGTCGGCGACGGCGCCGGTATCACCAGGGGACTGTCACAGGCCAGTGCCAGCGGTGTTTATGTCGCCCGTCAGATCGGCGCACGCATGAGCGGGGAAGCAAAATAATTTTATGATGAACGGAGCAAAGTCATGACCTTGCCTCTTATCAGTATGCGGCAGATAACGAAACGGTTTCCCGGCGTTATCGCCAACAATAAAATAGATCTGGACTTGTATCCCGGTGAGATACATGCGCTGCTGGGTGAGAACGGCAGCGGCAAAAGTACTTTGATGAGTATTCTTACGGGACTTTATAAGCCTACGGAAGGCTGCATCCTGGTCAATGGCGAAGAAGTAAGATTTACTTCGCCTGCTGACGCTATTGCCAGCGGCATCGGCATGGTGCATCAGCATTTTAAGCTGATCGAATCTTTTACGGTAGCTGAAAATATTGTTTTGAGCCAGAGCAAAGGCGGATTTTTGCTGAAGCCGGAGCAGATCGTGGCTGATATTGAAAGTCTGGGCGAGAAATACGGTCTGCGGGTCGATCCGCGGGCCTATGTCTGGCAGCTGGGCGTAGGCGAAAAACAGCGGGTAGAGATCCTGCGGATGCTGTATCACCGCAGCCGGGTACTGATCCTGGACGAACCGACAGCTGTGCTGACGCCGCAGGAGACCCGCGAGCTGTTCGTCAATCTGCGCAAAATGGCGGATGACGGCTGTGCTGTCGTTTTTATTTCGCATAAGCTGAATGAAGTGGAAGCGCTGGCCGACCGGGTCACGGTTTTGCGCGGCGGCTGCGTGACCGGCAGTGCCGATAAGGCCAATATGCAGCGCGGTCAGCTGGTGCAGATGATGATCGGGCGTGAGGTGCTGAATACCTACGAAAAAAACTGTGAGCACTGCGGCGAGACCGTGCTGCAGCTGCAGCAGGTTTCAGCTCTTAACGATATGAACACGATGGGACTGAATAATGTCAGCCTGGAGGTCAGGGCCGGCGAGATCTACGGTATCGCGGGGGTCTCGGGCAACGGACAGAGGGAGCTGGCTGAGGTGCTGGCCGGTCTGCGGCCGTCAATGGGCGGGAAGATCATTTTTTACGGACAGGATCTTACCAATAAAAAACCGAAGCAAATGATCGAGGCCGGTATCAGCTATGTGCCCGAGGACCGTCTGGGTATGGGACTGGTGCCGAATCTGGACTCGGTCAATAACGTGATTTTGAAGGAATATGACGGCAAATTTTCCCAAGGCTGGCGGATCAGGCGCGAAGCTGCCATAGCGGCTACCAAACGTATCGTCGAAGACTTTGACGTGAAGCTGGGGTCGATCTTCCAGCCGGTGAAGATGATGAGCGGCGGCAATCTGCAGAAGCTGCTGCTGGGACGGGAGATAGCCGCTAAACCCAGGCTGATGATCGTACTGTATCCGGTGCGCGGTCTGGATATAGGCGCTATCGAAGCGGTGCACAAGCTGCTTTTGCAGCTGAAAGCGGAACAGACGGCGATCATTCTGGTGTCGGAAGAACTGGAGGAAATTGCCAAGCTGGCTGACCGGGTCGGCGTGATGTTTGCCGGGCAGATTTTAGGTGAATTCCCTGTCAGTGCAATGGACACAGAAAAAATCGGCGCTTTGATGGCGGGTATTACCGAGACGGGAGGTGCGGACGTATGAAACTGGTCATGGAAAAACGTCTGGCTCCCAGCTCGCTGATGCGTTCGCTGGTGCCGGTAGCGGCAGCTTTGGCGGCGTTGGTTTTCTGCGGCATCTTTTTTGCAGTAACGGGGCGTGATCCTTTTGAGGTCTATTACGCTATGTTCAGCGGCGCTTTAGGTTCTGAGTATGGTATTTCGGAAACAATCGTCAAAATGATCCCGCTGGCGATGTGCGGTTTAGGTATCGCTGTCGCTTTTCGGATGCAGATCTGGAACATCGGTGCGGAGGGTCAGTTTTATATGGGTGCCTGTGCGGCCAGCTGGCTGCCGCTTACCTTTCCTGAGCTGCCTGCTTATGTCATGCTGCCGGGTATGCTGCTTTTGGGAGCTGCGGCTGGCGGACTCTGGGGTCTGCTGGCAGGCTGGTTCAAAACCAAGTGGCTGGTCAGCGAGCTGATCACGACGCTGATGATGAATTATATTGCTATTTTATGGGTCAATTATCTGGTCTACGGTGCCTGGCGCGATCCCAAAGGCCTGAATTTCCCGCTGACAGCAGCCTTCAGTGAGGCGGCGCTTCTGCCGGCTTTCGGTGATTTGCGCGTACACGCCGGTATCATTATCGTATTTGTTTTAGCGGCAGTCTTGGCTGTAGTTTTCCGAGATTCCCGCTGGGGTTACGAGACGCTGGTCATCGGCTCCAATCCTACTGCCGCCCGTTATGCGGGCATCAATATTCCCCGGAACGTTTTACTGGTGATGCTGCTCAGCGGCGCTATCTGCGGTATGGGCGGCATGATCGAGGTCAGCGGTATCGTCGGTAAGCTGCAGCCGGGCATCAGTCCCGGATATGGTTATACGGCGATCATTGTGGCCTGGCTGGCGCGTCTGCATCCGGCGGCGATCATCGTAGTGGCGTTTCTGTTTGCGATCATCCATGTCGGCGGTTTTATGGTACAGACGCTGGGGATACCTTCTGCGGTGGCAACAATGCTGCAGGGCGCTATTTTATTCTTTGTTGTCGGCGCTGATATCTTCACCAATTATCAGCTGCGTCTGATCAAAGATGAAGGAGGCGAAGAGCATGAATGAGACTTTGCTCATTTCAATTTTAGCCGCCTCGATCACGGCCGGGACGCCGATTTTATTTGCCGCACTGGGCGAGCTGATTTCTGAACGGGCCGGTGTTACCAATCTGGGTGTGGACGGCATGATGCTGGTGGGTGCCTGTGCCGGCTTTATTGCCGCTCAGCAGACGGGCAGCCTGTGGTGCGGCGTAGGCATGGCGCTGCTGGCTGGCTCGCTGATGGCGTTGATACATGCTTTTCTGACAGTCACCCTGAGGGCTAACCAGGTCGTCAGCGGTTTGGCTCTGACCTTGTTTGGCACAGGCTTATCAGGTTATCTGGGCCTGGATTATGTGGGACAGCAGGCGACCGTTGTTTTCAGCAAGCTGGCCCTGCCGGGGCTCAGTGAGATCCCGGTGCTGGGGCCTGTGCTGTTCAGGCAGGATCTGCTGGTGTATCTCAGCTATCTTTTAGTGCCTGCTGCTGCCTTTTATCTCTATCGTACCCGGGCCGGGCTGTTTATGAGGGCGTTGGGTGAAAATCCGGCGGCTGTTGACGCTGTCGGCGTCAATGTTTTCCGATTGCGCTATGTGTACGTGGTTATGGGCGGTGCTTTGGCCGGGCTGGGCGGTGCGTATCTGTCACTGGCTTATGCTCCCTGCTGGCTGGAAAATATGACGGCCGGGCGCGGCTGGATCGCGGTGGCCCTGGTGATTTTTGCCTTATGGGACCCCTGGCGCGCTCTGCTGGGATCGTATCTTTTCGGCGGTATCGACGCGCTGGGGTTTCATCTGCAGGTCATCGGCCTGCCGGTATCTGTTTTTATTCTGAATATGCTGCCGTATATTTTTACGATCGTGGTTTTGATTTTGGTCCTGGCCCGGAAGGGTGGACGGCTGGCAGCGCCTCAGGCGCTGGGGCTGCCTTATGACAGGGAAGAACGTTAAACGAGGAGAGCTGTTATGGAATTTTTCATTTTCTTATGCTTTATGTCTTTTGTTTCTTTTGCCGTAGCCTTTCTGGCCTATGGGCTGGTGATTCGTTTGCTGGGCACTGCCAGTTCTGCCAGCCGTTATGCTCAGATCATTCTTGTGCCGGTAGCTATCATCGGTTACGATTTTCTGACGATCACGGCGCCGGCAGAATACCGTTATGTCGTTGGTGCTTTGCCGATGCTGGCTTTGGGATTGATGCTGCTGTATTACCGTTTTGGCAGAGGCGGCAGCATGGATGATGCTCCGGCGCCGTCGGAGATCAAAAAAGTGAGTAAAAAATCACTTAAGCATCAGGCGAAAAAAAATAAAGTTAAATAATTGGTCTTTAGCAGGAATTCAGGCTTTAAAAAGAGAAATTAACAGTAAAACCAATAATTGTATTATTGATTTTGAAGATTCTAAGAGCAGTTAATATAGCGGGAGGTGCGAATTATGTTTAAAAAAATCTTAGTACCTGTAGACGGTTCTGAAACCGCATGGCGCGCATTGAATAATGCGTTGGAGATCGGTAAAAAATTCGAGAGCGAGATCCTGGTAGTGAATGTCATCCAGCCTTATAATAATGCAGCGCTTTTAGCGGTTCCTCTTGATCATGCAACGATCAACCAGGGCAACAGCGAATTGGAAAAAGTCGGCGATAAGGTTTTGGAACTGGCCAGGGAAATGGTTGGCTCCTATCCGCATAAAGTCGAATACGATATGGAAGTAGGTCATCCGTCCGAGCGTATCATTGCTTTATCAAAAAAAGCAGAAGTGGACGCAATCGTTTTGGGCAGCCGCGGACTCAGCGGTATTGCTGAATTTTTCCTGGGCAGCGTCAGCTCCAAGGTTTCTCAGTATGCAACTGTACCGGTACTGATCGTAAAATAAGGTCATATTTAAAGTTTTAATGAAGGATGATGAACATGTTAAAGAAAATCCTCGTACCTATCGACGGGACTGAATATTCCTGGCGAGCCATGGAATATGCCGCTTCGCTGGCCAAACTGTCGGGTGGACACCTGGTTATTTTGACGGTCGTTAAGCCGGGGATTAAAGCTGTTGGCGGCGCACCGCTGGAAGAAGAGCTGGTCTACAGTGCCAACGGGCCTGTGATGCAGATCGGTAATGAAGTTCTGGGAGCCGCGAAACATTTGATGGATAAACAGGATATTCCCTGTGATTATTTACTGGCTGTCGGCAGCAGACCTGCCGAAGAAATAATCAAACTGAGCCGGCGCGAAAGCTGTGACAGCATCGTGATCGGCAGCCGCGGTTTTGGTGCGCTGGAAGGGCTTTTAAAAAGCAGCGTCAGTAAGACAGTGGTCGAAGAAGCCGGAGTACCCGTCATTGTAATAAAATAATAATAGTTTTTAAGGCGTTATGTATTATATACATAACGCCTTTTTATTTTACAATAAATGAAATTGTTATATAAAATCAAAAATATTGAATATAATTTATAATAATGCTATAATACAAACAGATAAACAAAATAGAAACTTTTAATATTGTTAAAAATCAATAGCACAAAGAAAGCTTTTTAAACAAAAGTAAAAGTATTGGGATTGTAATATTTATAGAAGAGGTGTGGAAATGAACTCAGAAATGATGGGATTCGACCAGTTTCCCCGCATAGCGCGGACAGAGACAGCCAGAGCGATCTATCTGATTGATGTTGATACCTGCGAAATTGTTTACATGAATAATTACGCTAAGGAAATGCTGCAGATGGCTTATGACGACGAGAGCTATTGTGGGAAAAAGTGTTACGAATTTTTGCAGGGACAGGACCGGCAGTGCAGGTTTTGCCGCAACAGCCAGCTGACAACGGAGCGTCTGTTTGTGGAAGAAATATACCAGCCGTCGGTACAGCGTTATTTGCAGGTTAAGAGTATCCTCTTCAATTATATGGGACGCCGGCTGCGTTTTGAAATTTTATATAATTTCAAAGAAGATGAGCTGGAACAGCAGAAAAAATATCTGGACCGTAAGCTGGAACAGATTCGCTGGGTCGATAATCTGACAGGCTTATATAATAGGGAAAAATATAACAGCATTTTAAGAGAAATAGAAGAGAAAAAAATCTCCCGGATAGGTATCGTTGATATGGATATCAATGGCCTGCGCAATATCAATGCCACTAAAGGTTACCAGTCCGGGGATAAGGTTTTAGTCAAAATAGCAGAGCTGGCAAGGAGTGTTTTTGGAAGCAATGCTTTTCGGATCGGCAGCGATGAGTTTATCTGTTTGGCTATCGATGACAGTAAGACTGATTTTGAAGCAAAAGTAGCGTCGCTGAAAAGTAAATTTAATGCGGAACCGGGGTTCAGGGTCGCTTTAGGCAGCTTATGGTGTGATGACTGCGACGATATTTACAGAAAAGTGTCCCAGGTCAACGCGGTCATGGAAGCAGGCAAGTCATCAGGTTATGCAAGGCTGGACGCTGATTACAATTATAAGGCGGAAAGAGCGCACCGGCTGCTGGCAGAAATAGCGGCAGGCAGATTTACAGTTTATCTGCAGCCCAAGATAAATTTACAGACAGGACTGCTGGATGGGGCCGAAGCTTTAGTCAGGAAATTTGACGAACAGGGCAATGTAGTAGCGCCGGATAATTTTATTCCTGAATATGAAAAAAACGGTCTGATAAATTATATCGATACTTTTGTCTTGAAGACGGTCTGCCAGCTGTTGAAAGAGTGGCGCGAGCAGGGTGCCGAGCCTTTTAAAGTGTCTGTGAATGTGTCGCGGGTAACGCTGATCGCGGAGGATATCATTAAAAACAGTATTGAAACCTGCAGAGAATATGGTATCGACCCCGGTCTGATAGATGTAGAGATCACAGAAAGCTTTGGTTTACTGGAAAAAAATTTGCTGGTAGATTTAATAAGCCGTCTGCATGAGGCGGGGTTCAGCATTTCCATGGATGATTTCGGCACCAGCTTTTCTAATCTGGAGCTGCTGTCACAAGTACATTTTGATACGGTGAAATTTGATAAAAGTCTGACAGACAGTATCGTTGACAATCCCAAAACGCAGATCCTGTTTAAAGCGGCAGTGTCGATGTGCCGCGAGTTTGGTGATACGCTGACGCTGGCAGAGGGGATTGAAACAGAAGAGCAACTCAAAGTTTTGCAAAAACTTGGCTGTCAGTTTGGTCAGGGCTATTATTTTGATAAACCTTTGCCGCCGCAGGTATTTTGGGAACGTTATATACAAAAATGAATAACATAAAAATAACACCGCTGCCTTAAACCTTAAGGCAGCGGTGTTTTAATTGCTTGCTTCAATAAGAGCGGCGTCCCATTTCCGGATGTACCACGGGTTTTAGATGCAGGCGCTTGACCTGTTCGACGGCTTCTTCCAGCGGCAGGTCCTGACGTTCGGCCTTGCTTTCAAAAATGCAGCAGGGGCTGTCACTGCCAACTTCGCCGCCGGGAAGATAAATGTATTCCTGATTATCGTTGTCGCCGAGAATGATACCGGCGAGTAATTGTTCTGCTAGTATTTTAGACATAAGGCCCTCCTAAAACATACGGCGTTTCCACAGCCAGTAGCCTGTGCCTACAGAAATCAGCAGGGCGATGGAGGTGATGGTAACGAAACCGAATTCGTTGCCTTCCATGGGGACCGGTACGTTCATGCCCCATAAGCCGCCGATCGTTGTGGGGATCGCCAGGATAATGGTTACAGAAGCCAGGAATTTCATGACCAGGTTCAGGTTGTTGCTGATGATGGAGGCGAATACTTCCATCATGCTGTTAAGAATGTGACTGTACATTTCAACCATTTCGATGGCCTGCTTGTATTCGATGATAACGTCTTCCAGAAGATCTTCGTCTTCTTCGTAGAGCTTGATCAGATGTCCGGACTGATTTGTGGAACGCAGCCGCAGCAGCTTTTCGGTAACGATGTAGTTGCTGCGCAGTGAGGTCGTAAAATACGTCAGGGATTTTTGGAGATCCAGCAGATTGAAGAGCTCGGAATTTTCCATGGATTTACGCAGATGCTGCTCCAGTTCATCAGTACGTTTAATGATGATACGGATATATTTCAGATATAAGGTCGCTGATTTATAAAGGATCTGGAACAGGAAGCGCGTTTTTTTGAAGGTGCTGAAGAAACGGTGGTTATAAGAAGAGAAATCGGCAACAACGGCGTTAGGCTCCAGACAGACCGTAACAATGAAATCTTCGGCGATAATAATGCCGAGCGGCAGGGTGTCGTAGTCCTTGTTGCTGCGCAGAAAAGGAATGTCGACCAGGATCAGGATCTGGTCGTCTTCGGTCTCGATACGTGATTTTTCTTCTTCGTCCAGTGCGGCCGTCAGAAAATCCAGCTGGATATTTGTGGCGGCTGCTATTTCATGCAGTTCTTCAGGCGAGGGACTGACAATGTCGATCCAGCAGCCCTTTTCTAATTGTTCAAGTTCAAATTCATCAATACCGTTGGGTGTACTTTTGAGGATCTTATACATTGCAGGTGCCCTCCTTTCCTTAAAATTTTGCTTTAGCTGTTATTTGTGCAGATGCTGCTCCAGAGCCAGGGCCAGCTGGTCGCCACAGGAGGTGCTGCGGTTGCCGCAGCGAATGCCGCGTAGTTTTGCGGCAACCTCTTCAACGGGAAGCCCTTCGACCAGGATGCCGATAGCCTGGAGATTGCCGGGGCAGCCGTTGACAAAAGTAACATTGTGTACTTTACCGTCAATGATATCGTAATTGATCTGCTGGGAGCAGGTACCGCTGGTTTTATAAGAATACATAAGTTTAAACCTCGCTTGTTGGGGAATTTCAGATAAATAAATCTTCTGTAATCTTTTTTACATTCGACATAAAAAGCTAAAATCCTTGTTGTGGGCAGGAAACTATAAAAAATTTTACAAGACCGCCAACTGATATAAATGACGTAAAGAAAGTAAAAAAGTATTTTTAAAAGCTGTTTTACTTCACTTTGCAGCAGAAAATTGATATAATTATATCCATACTTGAAGGGGTAGGAGGGTAGGATGGCAGCAGGCGCCGATGCAGGCGCGGATTTGGTTTTATTAAGCAGCAGCGTAGAAAGGTAGTGTGGAATTTGTCTATTCAGTTGATTATCGTGTGCGTGTATATCGCGCTTTTGTTTGGGATCAGTTTTTATGTGAAACGGCGGGCCGATAAAGGCTCAGCGGAATATTTGTTTGCCGGGCGCAAGCTGGGGCCGGTTCTGATCGCGGTCAATATTACGGGGCTTGCCGTAGGCGCGGCTTCGACAGTGGGCGTGGCCGAGAATGCTTTTAAAGTAGGTATGGCGGCAGGCTGGTATAATGCGGCCTGGGCGGCAGGCGCTATCATTATGGGGCTGGTGGCCGCAGGTAAGCTGCGAGCCATGAAGATTTCTACGATTCCCGAATTTTTTGAAAAATACTATGATACCAAAGGCCGTGTCATCAGTGCTGTCGGTCTTGTCATCATCATGTCTGTTATTACGGCGCTGCAGTATTTGGCTGGCGGGGCGATTCTGGCTTCGCTGCTGCCTGATATTTTCAGCTTTAAAGGCGGCATGATGATGAGCGCCGTCGTTTTCATCGGCATTACCCTGATCGGCGGCTTGTGGTCTTCCGGTCTTTCCAATATCGTCAGTGTCTGCCTGATCTATCTAGGCGTGCTGTATTCCTGCGTTGCCGCTGTCAATAATGCCGGCGGTATCGGGAATATTACAGCGCAGTTGCCGCCAACGCTGGACTGGTTCGATCCTTTAGCGGGGATCCCGCTGGCGGTCATTATCGGCTGGTTTATCGTTATGATCACGCAGGCGATCACGGCGCAGGGGCCTGTACAGATAGCCTGCGGCGCCCGTGACGCCAAAACTGCCCGCAAGGGATTTATTTTAGGCGGTATCCTTATTTTTCCGATCGGTTTTTTATGTGCGCTGCTGGGTATCGTGGCCAAGGTTTCCTTCCCCGATATTACGGCGACGATGGCGCTGCCGAAGGTCGTTATGAGCCTGAATCCGGTGGCTTCCGGCACGACGCTGGCAGCATTGTGGGCGGCTGACGTTTCTACGGCCTGCACGATCCTTCTGGGAGCGGGAACTTTGTTCAGTCAGGATATTTACAAGCGTTTTATCAATCCCTCGGTCAGTGATGAAAAATTTGTCACGGTCAACCGGCTGACGATTTTTGGCGTCGGCCTGATAACCCTGTGGTTTGCTTTTAATGCCGCTGGTATTTTGAAGACCATGATCGCCGGTCTGTCGATGACGACCGCGCTGACCTGCGTATTTTTATTTACGGTGTTCGCGCCGGGACTCTGCCGCAGAAGCAGTGCTTTTTATACGACGCTGGTCGGGCTTTTGGGCCTGGTAGTCTGGGAATTTGTGCCGGCGCTGCATGTGCTGCAGCATGTTATTTATTTTGAATGGCTGATTTGTATCGTGACCTTCCTGGCAGTAGCGGTTATTGATAAAACTCCGATCAAAGTACCCGAATATGTAGAAGAAGAGGCTTGATATTATGACCGACAGCAAACTCACCAGTATCGAAATTGGCCGTGCGGCCTTAAAAATAGCTGTGACCGGTTCGCGTACCGAAGAGCAGCGGGTCAAGCAGGAGCTGGCTGAACATGGGATTCGTTCAACGGCGGTGGATTTTGGCGGAGAATTTATCCCGTCGATTGTCAAGATCGTTGAACGTGCCGTAGTGGCGGCTCAGAGGCAGGGGCTCGTTTCGGATACGCACGTGGGTGCCGGTGCGGTAGCAGGGGCTGCCCATGCGGCTTTAGAGCAGGTTAAAACCAAGGCGCTGGGCTTCAATGTGGGCGGCAAGATCGGTATTGCCCGCTGCGGCGAGCATCTGTGCGTGGCCATTTATATGGCGGTAGGCGTGCTCAATCTCAACGAGCTGTGTGTCGGATTAGCGCATCGTTCGCTGGATAATGTGGAATAAGGGCGCGGAATAGTAAAAACAGTGAGGTTATTATGAATATATTCGATGTTATCGGTCCGGTGATGATCGGTCCGTCCAGTTCGCATACTGCGGGCGCCGTACGTCTGTCGCTGCTGGCGATCAGTATTCTGGGCGCCTGGCCGGTAAAGGCACAGATCGCCCTGCACGGCAGCTTTGCCCAGACGTACCGTGGCCACGGTACGGATATGGCGCTGCTTGCGGGACTGATGGGCTGGCTGCCTGATGATGCGCGGATCCCGCAGGCGATGGAGTTTGCGCGGGAGCAGGGGTTGGAATATGAATTTTCGACGATCAATTTAGGCGATCTGACTCATCCCAATACGGTTTATTTTAAATTGACCGCTGCCGACGGCAGGCAATGCGAGGTCATTGGTTCTTCTATCGGCGGGGGGCAGGTCCTGGTAACGTCTATCGACGGTGCTGCCGTAGAATTGAGCGGCAAACTGCCGGCGATCCTGACCCTGCATAAGGATAAGCCGGGGGTCATTTCCCTGGTCAGCAGCGCTTTGGCCAGTGCCGGCATCAACATTGCGGGGATGCGGGTGTTCAGGGCCAATAAAGGCGGACTGGCAACGATGGTCATCGAATGTGACCAGGTAGTGCCGGAGCCAATCATCAATCTGGTGGCTGCTTTGGAACCTATGCAGTCGGTACGGTTCATTCGTAATGTTTTGTGAGGTGCAGCGTGATTAACGAGAAAATTTCTTTAAGAATCTGGATCGAAGCCGCAGCAGCTCAGGGAGTACCTTTGCATACTTATCTGCTGCAGCTCAGCAGTGAAGAGCTTGAAAGAAGTGAAGCAGAGATCCTGGCTCAGATGCAGGAAATGCTGCAGGTGATGGAAACATCGGCAGCCTTTGGTCTGACGGGAGTGCGTTCGCACAGCGGTCTGACCGGTGGGGCTGCGAAAAAGCTGATGGAAGCCGGTCAGACGGAAACGTATAAAAATCTTTTGGGCGGCGTGGTGAATGACGCTGTGGCTTATGCCATGGCCGTGGGCGAATGTAATGCGGCCATGGGGCGCATCGTTGCCGCTCCGACGGCAGGTGCCAGCGGTGTCCTGCCTGGCGTATTGCTGTCGCTGAAAAAACATTATGCGCTGAACGAGCGGCAAATGGCTGAAGCCCTGGTAGTGGCAGGTAATATCGGCCTGGTGATAGCCAACCGTGCTTCGCTGTCGGGCGCCATGGGCGGTTGTCAGGCCGAGTGCGGCAGCGGCGCCGCTATGGCGGCAGGAGCCGCTGTAGATGTGCTGGGTGGAACGCCGGAGCAGGTAGGCCATGCCGTGGCAATAGTTTTCAAAAATATGCTGGGTCTGGTGTGCGATCCTGTGGCCGGCCTGGTAGAAGTACCCTGCATCAAACGCAACGGCGGTGCGGCGGCGCAGGCTTTGTTGGCGGCTGAACTGGCTCTGGCCGGTATCACCAGCTTTATTCCTGCCGACGAGGCGATCGATGCTATGAAGTCCGTCGGTGACCGGCTGCCGTGCACGCTGAAAGAAACAGCGGAAGGCGGCCTGGCGCAGACCCCGACGGCACTGGCCTGGGCACAGGCTTATTTTGCTGCTGATAATAAAAGCTGAAAATTTTATTTATAATGAGGATCAATATGGAGGTGTTTCAAATGAAAAAAATCATCAATACTGAAAAAGCACCGGCCGCTATCGGGCCGTATTCTCAGGCTGTACAGGCCAATGGTATGCTGTATATGTCCGGTCAGATAGCTTTGGTACCGGAAACAGGCGAAGTAGTGGACGAAGGTGTTGAAGCACAGACGATCAGAGTGCTGAAAAATATGGAGGGCGTACTGGCTGCAGCTGGTTTGACCTTTGACGATGTCGTAAAAACTACGGTTTTTCTGACGGATATGGAAGATTTCAGCGTTGTCAACAGTATTTACGGCGAAAAATTTGCCGAAAACGCTCCGGCACGTTCCTGCGTGCAGGTTGCCGGGCTGCCTAAAGGCGTTAAAGTGGAAATCGAAGCGATCGCTGTCTGCAGGCAATAAGCCCTTCAGTAAATGTAAAAAAGTTTATAAAAAAGATTGACAGAAACTAGTGGCTATGGTAGAATAACATTCGTCGCCAAGCTATTAAGTTTGGACAATTTGGTGGCTGTGGTGAAGCGGTTAACACGGCGGATTGTGGCTCCGTTACTCGAGGGTTCGATCCCCTCCAGTCACCCCATAATTATCCTGTTTTCTATCCTTGGGGCGTAGCCAAGTCGGTAAGGCACGGGACTTTGACTCCCGCATGCGTTGGTTCGAGTCCAGCCGCCCCAGCCAATGTGATCCACTAGCTCAGTCGGTAGAGCACCTGACTTTTAATCAGGGTGTCCCGCGTTCGAGTCGCGGGTGGATCACCATTTTTTTTGCCTGTTTGCGAGTGTGGCGGAACTGGCAGACGCACTAGACTTAGGATCTAGCGCCTTCGGCGTGCAGGTTCGACTCCTGTCACTCGCACCAATTAAAGCATAAAACCTTCGAGATTAATCTTGAAGGTTTTTTTTATTTGAATCACTGTCATCTGCCGGAAAGTATTATATAATGATAGAACAGAGTAATTTTTTACCTGGATCTTGATTTGGAGTTAACTTTAGGTGTTACTCTTAAAAAGGAGCAAGACAGATGAGCTTTGCAAAAGAAAAGAATCTGATCGTCTATTTTTCGCATGCCGGTGAAAATTACAGCGGCGGTAAAACTATATATCTGTCTGTCGGTAATACGAAGCGCGTTGCTGAAATACTTAAAGAACAGACTGGCTGTCAAACCTGGGAGCTGGAAACGGTCACGCCGTACCCTGCTGGTTATCAGGCGTTGAGCGCACTGGCCCAAAAGGAACAGCGCAATGCTTCCCGACCGAGATTGTCGGCTTGCCCGCAATCGCTGGAGGGCTATGGAGGAATATTTTTAGGCTATCCTATCTGGTGGGGCACTGTGCCGATGGCAGTGCTGACCTTTTTAGAAAAATACAATTGGCAGCATCTGCGCCTCTATCCTTTCTGTACCCATGAAGGCAGCGGTCTGGGGCGGAGCCTTAAGGATATTACTGCCGCCTGCCGTCAGGCGGAGATCATGTCGGGACTGGCTGTTCGCGGAGCGGAAGCCATGTCGGCGCAGGCAGAAGTGCGAAACTGGCTCTCTAAAGTATTGGCTTGAATTTAAGTGCTGGGGAGGGGTCGTTATGGCGGAGCAGATTAAGAAAACAAGATATGCTTTGCTGGACAGTCTGCGGGGTCTGCTGCTGCTGGAAATGATCGTTTATCATTATCTGTGGGATCTGGTATATCTGTTTGAGCAGGAGCTGCCCTGGTTTCATGATGATTTGTTTTATTGGTGGCAGCAAAGTATTTGCTGGCGTTTTATTTTTCTTTCGGGCTTTTGCTGGCCTTTGGGAAAAAGGCCTGTACGCAGGGCTTTGCAGGTTTTGACCGGCAGTATGTTGGTGCTGGTCGCAACTCATGTTTTTGTACCGCGGCAGGCGGTGACTTTTGGCGTTTTGTTTTTCCTTGGTTCAGCCATGCTGCTGCTGACGCTGCTGGAACGGCAGCTGAGCAGAGTGAGGGCGGGCTGGGGCGTTGCTGTGAGCGGAGCTTTGTTTGGCATTACCCGCAATATCAACGACGGCTATTTAGGCTTTGAACAATGGAATTTGTTGAAACTGCCGGAACAGCTGTATTTAAATAAGCTGACTACTTATGTGGGCTTTACGGAAGCCGGTTTTGCTTCCAGTGATTATTTTTCGCTGCTGCCCTGGTTCTTTTTATATCTGGCCGGCTATTACAGCTGGCGTTGCTGTACAGAACAGGGCGTTTTACCGGAGATATTCAGCTGGGGCAGCCGCTGCCTGAGTTTATGCGGCCGACGGTCTTTGCTGGTCTATCTTCTGCATCAGCCTGTTTTATACCTGCTGCTGACGCTGTTTTGGCACGGGAAGAGCTTGTTTTAAGCGGAGCCGGGAAAATAAATTATTGCTTGACTTAGAGTTGACTCCAGGTGTTAGAATAACCGTAAGAGGAGGTGTTGCTCTATGACGATTGCCGAAGTTAGTAAAATGTTTGGCCTGACTGCTGATACATTGCGCTATTATGAACGGATCGGTTTGATACCGCCGGTCAGGCGCAGTAATAGCGGTATCCGTGATTATGATGAGACTGCCTGCAACTGGGTAGGGTTTATTAAATGTATGCGCGGGGTGGGTATCCCTGTCGAAATGCTGATAGAATATGTAGCGTTGTTTCGGCAGGGAAACAGTACGATCAGTGCGCGCAAGGCGCTTTTGATAGAGCAGCGGCAGCAGCTGGCGGATAAAATTATTGAAATGCAGTCAGTGCTGGAGCGTCTGGATACAAAAATCGCTGGCTATGAAGCAAGCTGTTTGAAATTTGAGCAAGAGCATCTAAGAACATAGAGAAAATATAATTTTAAAATAAAGTATTGACAAATTTTAATAAGACAATATATAATTTAGGAACTGGAGATTCTGGTAGGTGAGGCTACCATAGGGATACGGATTGCTGCCGCGGAGTGGTGGAGACACCATGAGAAGGTTTGAACAGGCTATGTCGACAACAAGGCATAATCTAACGCAATTTCATCGCCCTGTGGAGTTAAAGCTTGAACAGGGCCGGTTCTGATTGAACTGCAAGGTAATTTTGTTTTGTTACCCGCGTCTTTGTTTAAGCATTGACGCGGTTTTTTTATTTGCCGCGGCCCGCCGCAGAATTTTGATTATAGATATTTTAGCGAAAAAGTGAGGTGAGAAGAATGGACGCAGGAGGCAGTAGGGGCATAAAACCAAAAGGCGAAGGATCAGGAAGCAGTCTGCTTTCAGGGCGTCTGTTCTTCCACGACAATTACATATAAATACTTTGTCTTTTCGTTGTGTGTCCTACTTTCCTGAAAGTATGCAGTAAAACTGTAAGGAGGTAGAGAACAATGAAAAAGAAATTAATGTTTTTAAAAAATAACCCGCAGGAGATCCTGCATCGTGAGAAGGTCAATGAAAGGCTGCGTTTTGCTTCCTCTCATGAGGTGCATGCAGTTCTGAAGCATTTGGAGACTACTGGCAAAGGGCTGCCGTCCGGTATGGTGGAGCAGGCGCGCGGGCGGTATGGCGATAATATCGTGACGCATGGTAAAAAAGAATCGCTGCTGATGCGTATCTGTAAAGCCTTTGTTAATCCGTTTACGATGATTTTGCTTGCTCTGGCAGTTGTATCAGCGGTTACGGATATCTGGATGGCCGATCCGGGTGAAGAAGATGCTGTGACAGTCCTCATTATTACGACGATGGTAATGATTTCCGGTACTCTGCGGTTCGTGCAGGAAACGAGAAGCGGCAATGCGGCCGCTAAATTATCGGCGCTGATCGAAACTACGACCTGTGTGGAAAGACTGGATACGGGGCGGCAGGAACTGCCGCTGGACGAAGTCGTCGTAGGTGATCTGGTGCATTTATCGGCTGGCGATATGGTGCCGGCTGACATTCGAATCATCTTTGCCAAGGATCTGTTCATCAGTCAGTCGGCTCTGACCGGCGAAAGTGAACCGGTAGAGAAATATCCCGGCCTGGGCGGCGCGTCGGATTCCGTGACAGAATCTCCTAATCTGGCCTTTATGGGCAGTAATGTTATCAGCGGTACGGCGGTAGGAGTCGTTGTGGCCGTGGGCAACGATACGTTGCTGGGAAATGGCCAGGGCCTTGAACAGCAAACCGCCGCAAACCAGTTTTGAAAAAGGCGTCAATTCCGTTTCCTGGGTTTTGATCCGCTTCATGCTAGTGATGGTGCCGGTAGTTCTGTTCATTAACGGCTTTACAAAAGGCGACTGGATGAACGCGGCTTTGTTTGCGATCTCGGTTGCCGTAGGCCTGACGCCGGAAATGCTGCCGATGATCGTGACGACCTGCCTGGCTAAAGGTGCGGTATCGATGTCCAGGGAAAAAGTTATCATCAAAAATTTAAATTCTATCCAGAACCTGGGCTCGATCGATATTCTCTGCACTGATAAGACAGGTACTCTGACCCAGGATAAGGTCGTATTGGAATATCATCTGGATGTTGAAGGCAAGGAAGCGCCGCGGGTCTTGCGGCATGCCTTCTTAAACAGCTTTTATCAGACCGGGTTAAAGAATCTGATGGATATTGCCATCATCAGCAGGACGAAACTGGAAGAGGAAGAAAATAAAGACCAGTTAGGCGATCTGGAAAAATTCTATCAGAAGGTCGATGAGATACCTTTTGATTTTGAACGCCGCCGGATGAGCGTGGTAGTAGAAGATAAAAACGGTAAAACGCAGATGATCACCAAGGGCGCTGTGGAAGAAATGCTGAATATCTCGTCTTTTGTCGAATATGCAGGGCGCGTAGTGCCGCTGACGGCATCAATGAAAAAGCTGGTCATGGAGAAGGTTGACGAGCTCAATGACGATGGTATGCGGGTCATTGCTGTAGCGCAGAAAACCAATCCTTCGCCTGTCGGCGCTGTTTCCGTAGCTGATGAGAAGGAAATGGTCCTGATCGGCTATCTGGCCTTCCTCGATCCTCCTAAAGAAACGACTGCGGCGGCGATCAAAGCGCTGCAGGAACATGGCGTTGCGGTAAAAATACTGACCGGGGACAATGAGAAGGTCACCAAATGTGTGTGCCGGCATGTAGGGCTGACTGCAGAAAAAATGCTGCTGGGTTCTGAAGTAGAAGCGATGAGCAACGAAGAGCTGGCGGCAGCAGCGGAAACTACCACGGTTTTTGCTAAATTAGCGCCGGCCCAGAAGGCCAGGATCGTGCGGCTGCTGCGTGAAAATGGACATTCTGTAGGCTATCTTGGCGACGGCATCAATGATGCGGCGGCGATGAAGGCTTCTGATGTAGGGATTTCCGTAGATACGGCTGTGGATATTGCCAAGGAATCGGCAGACGTCATTTTACTGGAAAAAGACCTGCTGGTCCTGGAAAAAGGGATTCTGGAAGGACGCAAAACTTATGCCAATATGATCAAATATATCAAGATGACGGCTTCGTCCAATTTTGGCAATATGTTTTCCGTTTTGGTCGCCAGCGCCTTTTTACCATTTCTGCCAATGGCTTCGATCCATTTGATTCTGCTGAATCTGATTTACGATATTTCCTGTACGGCGATCCCTTGGGACAATGTGGACAGGGAATTCCTGACCCGACCCAGAAAATGGGATGCTTCCAGCGTCAGTAATTTTATGATCTGGATCGGGCCGACCAGTTCTGTTTTCGACATCGTGACCTATGCGCTCATGTACTTCATTATTTGCCCGGCTGCTGTCGGCGGCCATTTGTTCCACGAGCTGAACGATCCGGCACAGCAGGCTTTGTATATCGCTGTTTTTCAGGCGGGCTGGTTCGTAGAGTCTATGTGGTCGCAGACGCTGGTCATCCATATGATCAGGACGCCGAAGATCCCGTTCCTGCAGAGCCATGCTTCAGCGCCGGTGACTTTTCTCACTTTTATCGGTATCGCGGTACTGACAGTGATCCCTTTTACCCCGCTGGGACATGCTATAGGACTGGCGTCGCTGCCTGCTGATTATTTTGGCTGGCTGGCCGCCATCATATTGGCCTATATGATCCTGGCTACAGTTATGAAAAAACTCTATATCCGGCGTTACGGTGAATTACTGTAGTTGTGCATCGTCATTGAAACGCATATAATATTAGAGTATAAAGAAAAATGAAGCACGATCAATGGGGGAATGAAAGCATGCTGGGTACCATCGTCAATACGGGCACCATCATTGCCGGCAGTTTGCTGGGCAGTATTTTCAGACAGGGGATCAAAGAAAATTATAAAAAAGCTTTATTTGACGCATTGGGACTGGCGACCGTCGGATTGGGCGCCAATGCGGTAGTCAGTAATATGCCGCACAGCAGATTTCCGGTCCTGTTCATCCTCAGTCTGGCTGTAGGCAGTATTATCGGAACTCTGCTTGATATTGACGGCCGCTTTCAGCGGCTGGCAGGGCGACTCAAGGGCGGCTCTGACCTGGGACAGGGGTTGTCTACGGCGATACTGCTTTTCTGTATCGGGACATTGTCGATCCTGGGACCGATAGAAAGTGCTCTGCATGATAATAATACTTATCTTTTTACTAACGCTACGCTGGATTTTGTAGCTTCGATGGTTTTAGCTTCCGCTTATGGTATCGGCATCGCTCTGGCCGGGGCAGTACTGTTTTGCTGGCAGGGATCGATCTATCTGCTGGCCGGCTGGCTGGCGCCGTTTCTGACAGCCGAGCTGATGACGGAAATTTCAATTATCGGCGGAGTCTTTATTATGAGCTCCGGCTTTGCGATTTTAGAATTGAAAAAGTTTAAGACGCTCAATATGCTGCCGGCGCTGTTTATTCCGGCAGTATGGGTGCTGCTGCTAAAATGTTTTTTCTGATTTTTAAACAGCCGCTTCTTTAAGAGGCGGCTGTTTTTTAGTTTTTGTAAATGATTATCTTAACAAAAAAAACAGGTTTTAAGTGCGAAAAAGCTGGCAGAAAGCAGGTTTTGGGCTTGTAGAAAAACGTGACGGTGTTATAATAAAACTATAAGGAGAATTTAAAGCAATGGCCGGCTTGGAAAAGTTGATTGCTTTTTAAAATTCCTGGTGCTATAATGTAGTAAAAGATAATTTTTATTTGTTGCGATTAGACACTGCAAATAAATCAAAATTTTGAAAGGTGGTGGCAGTAATGCCAAATTTTGCAAACCCGTTTCAAGGTAATGTCAACAGAAAGTTAACTAAAGAAGAATTGATCCAAGCCGTACGTCTGGATATTGCAGGTGAGCTGGAAGCTATTTACCTGTATGATGCCCATGTACAGGCTACTGATGACGAAGTGGCTAAAATGGTCATTTCCGACATTCGTGACGAAGAAAAAGCCCATGTCGGTGAATTGATGACCTTGCTGCGTTATCTCGATCCTGCTGAAGCAGAGCATTTTATTTCCGGTGAAGGCGAAGTTAAGGAAATGCTGGAAGGGCTGGGCATGAAAGCTGCCGGTATTGCCGATGACAAAACGGAAGTTACTAATAAGGCGACTACCGTAGGCAGCCTGCTGGATAAATAGGAGGTATGGTTATGGAATTTTTAATGCGCGATGATGTTAATCTGTCTGCCGAGCAATGGCAGTCTATTGATAGTGCTGTGGTTCAGGCGGCAAAAAATGTTTTAGTGGGACGTAAATTTTTACAGATTTATGGACCGTTAGGCGCCGGTGCACAAAGTGTGAACGTAGATGTGCTGACTCCTGCTGAAAAAGGCAGTGTGGACTTTTTTGGTGAAGAAGAAGAAGCGGTAAAAGTTACAGGCCGCAGCTTTAAAGAGCTGCCGATGATCTACAGGGATTTTGTTTTGTCCTGGAGAGATATGGAACAGGCCAAACAGATCGGGATGCCGATCGATTTAGGAGCGGTAAGCGCTGCTGCCAATGCCTGCGCGCAAAAAGAAGATCTGATGATCTTTGCAGGTAATCCAAAAGCCGGTTATGAAGGCCTGGCTACAGCGGAAGGTGCTTTTAAAGTTAAAAAAACAGACTGGAGCAAGGATGAAAATGCTTTCAGCGATGTAGTTAAAGGTCTGCAGCATTTTGCGGACAAGAATTTGAGAGGCCGTTATGCTTTAGCAGTCAGCCCTGACTTATATGCGCAATTACAGCGCCTGCAGGTCAGCACTGGATTACTGGAAAGCGAACGCATCAAAAGCCTGGTTGGCGGCGGATTATATATGACTCCGGCGTTGGGTCTCAATAAAGCCGTATTAGTCTGCGCCGAACCGCAGAATATGGATCTTGTTATCGGTCAGGACCTTATTACCGGTTATATGGGTTCTGCTAAGCTGAATCATGAATTCCGCGTTTTTGAGACAGCCTTGCTGCGTATCAAATGCAAGGATGCAGTAGTGATTTTTGGCTGATTATAAAACTTCAAGCCTGCCGGCATTATATGCCGGCAGGCTTTTTACTGTGCAGAAAAGCAACAGTAAAACTGCGTAAATATTTATTTGATAAAAATACTTGGTGTTTAATAAGTAAAAATGAGCTATAATAAAACAAAAGTGAAAGATAAAGATTGAGGAGTCCGGACATGGAGAAAAAACGTGGTTATAATAAAAAATATTTCCTGCTGTTCAGTTTAGCAGCGGCGTTGCTTTGTGCTCTGGCCGCAGGCAGCAGCCTGTATGATACTTATAGATATACCCGCGAAAGAGCGGTCTTTCTGGCAGAAAGCTATGGTTCTCAGACCAGATATGAACTGATGAATCTTTATGACGATGCTTTTGTTCTGCGTGAGTTGATTGAGCAGGGGATGCTGGATGCCAAAGGCACTAAAATGGCGGTAACAGAAAAAGGGTTTCGCAATATGTCAGAGATTGGGATTCGGAGGATGAACGATGTCTGTATAGCTTTTGACGATATGGACCTGATTATCAATGTATCTTTGGCTATGGCGGAAGGTCCGCTGCAGGGCGGTATTCCTGAAAAAACTGTTATTTCCTATTGTTTTCCTTATGAAACCAATAAAAGTGCTCTGGGTAAAAACCTGATGGTGCAGCCCAAAAGGGATGACGCGATCAGAAAGGTTTACCAAAGGCAGGGTGAATTGGTGATCGAAGGGCCGTTCAGAAGGATTCAGGACAATGAATTGGTGCTGACAGGACGCGTTGCCGTGAAAAATACTGACGGTTCTCCCTGGGGATTAGTTGCTGTAACTTTGGACATGAACCCTGCAAGTCCTAAATATGCCTTGCAGAATATCAACTTTGCCGCACTGCAGGGACAGAAATACCGTTATCATCTGTATAAAATAGAAAACGGCGCCAAACTGACGATAGCTGCTTCTGACCAGGCGGCAATGGCAATGACAGGAGGGATGAAATATGATATCGAGCTGCCGAATGCCAGCTGCATCATAGAAGTAGATAAAGCAGGAGGCTGGATCGGCAGCCGGATAATTTTCCTGAATATCGGTATAGCTTTCTTTGTGTGGCTGCTGAGTATTTTTGCTGTAAAAAAATGGCTGGAAAATAAAGAAGCGCATCGCGAGATCGCTGACCGGGAAGAGATCCTGCGGCAGATCGCCGATAATATCAACGGCGGTGTGCTGACTTTGGCGAATGATGTGGGTTTCTGTATTCGTTATGCTAACGACGGTTTTTTAAAACTGATCGGGTATACCAGAGAAGAACTGGAAAACGTCCCGTCTTTTTTGAGGGCGCATTTGATCTACGAAGAGGATACGCCTAAGTTTCAGGCTTTAATGGATGGGGTCTGGCATCTTCATGATAAAATCGATCTGGAGATGCGGCTGCTGCATAAAAACGGGCATTATATACCGGTTTTGATCCGTGGCAGCGTAGGGACTGATAAAGACGGCGTTTTAGTGATGTACTGCGTTATTGTCGATATCAGCGAACAAAAGCGGATCATTCAGGAATTAGAACTGGAGAAAGAGCGTTATGATCTTTTAGTGCAGGCTTCTAACGAAATAATTTTTGATGTGGAGGTCCTGCCTGAGCAGATCACCTGGTCGCCGCTGTATCGTAAGATCTTTGGCTTTGAGCCTTTTGTTAAACTTGGTTCCGATAATAAGGAGCCTTTGACTGCTGCGGGAGCTGCTGAAAATGCTGCCGCCATCAGGTGCTTTATGCAGAAGGCTATAGAAAACAAACAGTCTGACAGTACTGAGCTGCTGCTTGCTTATGCCAATGGCGAACAGCACTGGTTCAGGGTCAGAGCCAAGCGCATTATCAAGGATGAGATAGTAGTACGGCTGGTAGGCAAGCTGGAAAATATCGACGAGGAGATGCAGGAGAAAGAAAAGTTGCAGGATATCAGCAGGACGGACCAGTTGACCGGCGTTTACAATAAAGCCGGCTTTAAGACCGTGGTAGAACCGCTGCTGCGTGACGGCGGGTTTGGCAGTTTCATTTTTACGGACCTGGATAATTTTAAGACGGTCAACGATACCCTGGGACATCAGGCTGGCGATAAAGTTTTACAGGAAATGGCAGCGAAATTGCGGCAGTTTTTCCGTTCTGAAGATATTATCGGCCGTTTTGGCGGCGATGAATTTTACATTTACGTACCCGGGCTGTCACCGGAGGCGACAGTGCAGCGTGCCGAAGCATTATGCCGTATTCTGCATACTACTTATGATGATGTTACCGTTTCCGCCAGCGTCGGCATCTGTTATTTTCCTGAACATGGACAGGATTTTGAGGAACTGGTGCATTTGGCTGACATGGCCGCATATGTTGTAAAAAACAACGGCAAGGGCGGCTATCATGTTTATGAGCCGGGGGATAAAATTTAATTTTGCTTGCTATTGCCGGTAAAAGGTGCTAAAGTTAATTTAATATCATAAGTCGATCCACTGGGGGCGCGTTATGCTGAGAGGCCGCAAGGCCGACCCTTAGAACCTGATTTCCGGGTAATGCCGGCGTAGGGAAGTGGCACAAGCGCAAGCCAAAGCCAATTTCCTGCGGGAGATTGGCTTTTTATTTTGAAGGGAGCGTTGAATAATGGCAACACAAATGCAATTGGCCCGTCAGGGCGTGATCACAGAAGCGATGCGTCTGGTAGCGGCGCAGGAACATTTAGACCCGGAGGTTATCAGGGCTGGTGTGGCGGCAGGCACGATCGCTGTCTGCTGCAATATCAATCACAAAAATCTTATCCCGCGCGGTGTTGGTCAGGGATTATCGGTCAAGGTCAATGCCAATATCGGAACTTCCAGCGCCTATCCTGACCCTGAGCAGGAGCTGGCTAAGCTGCGCGCCGCGATCGAGGCCGGTGCAGATTCTGTGATGGATCTGTCTACAGGCGATAATATCGACGCTTCACGGAAGGCTATTATCAAAGCGTCTACAGTAATGGTAGGCACAGTGCCGATTTATCAGGCAACGGTAGAAACGATCAAAAAACGCGGCGCCGTTGTGGAAATGACCAAAGAAGACCTGTTTGAAGTCATTCGCCAGCAGGCCGCTGACGGCGCTGATTTTATGACGATCCACTGCGGGATCAACCGCCAGGTACTGCACGCTCTGACCAGTGAAGGACGGGTGATGGACGTTGTCAGCCGCGGCGGCAGCTTTATTACAGGCTGGATGCTGCATAATGACCGGGAAAATCCTTTATATGAATATTATGATGAGATTCTGGAGATCTGTGCCGAATATGATGTAACGATCAGTCTGGGTGACGGACTGCGTCCAGGATGCCTGGCTGACGCTACGGACAGGGCGCAGATCCAGGAGCTTTTGAATTTGGGAGAATTGACTCAGCGGGCCTGGGCGCGCGGCGTGCAGGTAATGGTGGAAGGTCCCGGCCATGTTCCTTATAATCAGATCGCGGCGAATATGCAGCTGCAGAAGCGTTTGTGTCATGGCGCGCCGTTTTATGTTTTAGGGCCGTTGGTGACTGATGTGGCGCCTGGCTATGATCATATCACCTCTGCTATCGGCGGCACACTGGCAGCAGTCAGCGGCGCTGATTTTCTGTGTTATGTAACGCCGGCCGAGCATCTGGGTCTGCCGGATATCGACGATGTGCGCGAAGGCGTGATCGCTACAAGGATCGCAGCTCACGCTGCCGATATTGCCAAAGGTCTGCCGCAGGCGATCGCCTGGGACAGGGAAATGGCTGTGGCCCGTAAAAATCTTGACTGGCCGGAGCAGATCCGTCTGGCGCTTGACCCGGTAAAAGCGCAGGCTTACCGTGATAAGAAAAATAAGTCGGAGGACGAAGCCTGTTCCATGTGTGGCGATTACTGCGCTGTTAAGATCGTAGGACAGTATTTGGAAGCACACCGTAAAAAACAATAATAAATGCAAAAACAGGACTTACATAAGTAAGTCCTGTTTTTTATCAGCCTTTGTATAAATAATCCTGCACCTTGCTGTGGCTGTCTTCCGGTCCGACCATGATGAAGACGTCGCCGGCTTCGAACAGTGCGTACGGACCGGGCGAGACGATCAGTTCTTCACCTTTGCGGATCGCTACCACGGTAACGCCGGTGCTCTGCCAAAAGTTGATTTCTGAAATCATTTTACCGAGAAAACGGCAATCCCTGGTTATTTTTATTTCGTAAGGCAGGATAGGTGATGCCAGACGGAATTTTTCAATATATTCCAGCAGCTGGTGCACATTATCCAAAATATCGTCCTGTTGTTTTTTCTGCTGTTCTGACAGGGTCTCGATATTTTTTTTCAGTTCGGTGATAGTAGAAATGTTGCGGAAGCGGCCTACCAGCTGCGCTGCCCGTTCTGCTGAAAGCACGACGCTGCCGCTGCCCGATTCGATCGCCACGATACCGACATCCTGCAGCATGAACATGGCGCGGCGGATCGTTTCCGGCGAAACTGCATAGTGGGCTGCGAGCATGGAGCGTCCGTAGATTTTTTCGCCGACCTTATATTTACCGGCAGCGATTTTAGAAGCGATATCGACGGCGATTTTTTGGTAGATCGGTTCTGCTATTTTGTGTTTATTAGCCATGATGGTATCCTTTGCAGTAAAAAAATAGTAAAAATTGTTCCCTGAAAAATTTAATCTTATTTATTATTATACCATATCCGCAGCTGTTGCAGATAAGCCGGCAGGCTGGCATACAGCCATTGCGGAGAGCCGGGATTAACTGATCCGACATGATATTTGCAGTGTAAAAAAGTAATTAAAGTAAATTGACAAGCTTTTCCAAGTAAGTTAAACTAAAAAAGCAGATAGAGGCAACTCAATAATAATATAAAGTTGTCGGATTGTAAAGGGGGGAGTTTTGATGAAGAAAAGAATACTGCAGCTGGTAGGCCTGGTTTTGTTTGTGTGCCTGGCGGCAGGCTGTGGCAGCAGTAACGAAAAAACGGTAGTTTTTTCTGACGCCGGCTGGGACAGTGTGAAATTTCACAATGCGGTAGCCGGTTTGATTGCAGAAAAGGCTTATGGTTTAAAAGTGGAAACTATGAACGGTTCAACGCCGATCATGGAAGCGGCTCTGGTTCGCGGTGATGTCGATGTCAATATGGAACTGTGGACTGACAATGTTGCTACTTATGAAGCTGATAAAGCCGCTGGTGGTATCGTTGATCTGGGAGTCAACTTCGATGATAATAAACAGGGCCTGTATGTACCACGTTATGTGATCGAAGGTGATCCTCAGCGTGGTATTGCGCCGATGGCTCCTGATTTGCACAATGTTGCTGATCTGGCACGCTACAGTCAGCTTTTTGTTGATGAAGAAAATCCTTCCAAAGGTCGTATTTACGGGGCGATCCCCGGTTGGGCCGTTGATGAAGTGATGTTTAAAAAATATAAGTATTATGGTCTGGACAAAAATTATATCTATTTCCGTCCCGGCAGCGAGGCGACTTTGAGTACGGCCTTTGTAACGGCGTATGAAAAAGGTTTGCCGATCGTCGGTTATAACTGGGAACCGACCTGGATCAGCGGCAAGCTGGACCTGGTACTTTTGGAAGACGCACCCTATACGCAGGCCGGCTTTGAGGCAGGCGAAACCGCTGCTCCTTCCGTAGTCGTCATGGTATCGGCTAACAGCCGGTTTCCCAAACGGCAGCCTGAATTTGCGGAGTTTCTGAAAAAATATCATACTTCCAGCGCTTTGACGGCGGAAGCTCTGGCTTATATTGCTGATAATAAAGCGACTTACGACCAGGCGGCCCGCTGGTTTCTGCAAAAACACGATGATCTGCTGACGCAGTGGCTGCCGCCTGATAAAGCGCAGACCATGCGAGCGGCTTTAAAAGAACAGTAAGGGGGCGGGGAAATGCCGAGTTGGTTGTTAAATTTTCCGAATATCAATTTGAATATAGCAGAACCGATAGATGAATTTGTGCGTTATATCAACATCAATTATGGCGAGGTTTTTGTCGCCGCCAAAAAAATGCTCAGTATTTTTATTAACGGCATCAACGGCGCGCTGGATATGATTCCCTGGTGGCTGATGATCCTGCTGGTTATTTTTGCCACAAAAAAATTGATGAACAGTTATAAAAACGGGGTTCTTTACGGTGGCCTGTTGTTTATGATCGGTGCCTGTGGTTACTGGCATATGATGAATGAAACTCTGGCTATCGTGATCACGGCGGTAATTTTTTCGCTTTTGATCGGTTTGCCGATCGGGATCGCGCTGGCGGCAGTGCGCGGAGCTGATACTGTCGTGCGGCCGATACTGGACGCCATGCAGACGATGCCGACCTTCGTTTATATGATCCCGGCAGTTATGCTGTTGGGACCCGGTAAAGTCCCGGCAGTGCTGGCGACCGTCGTCTATGCGGTAGTGCCTGTTATCAGGCTGACCAGTCATGGTATCCGTCAGGTCGATCAGGAGGTCGTTGAGGCTTCCCGTTCTTTTGGCTCATCCAGCTGGCAGACTTTGTTTAAGGTGCAGATACCGCAGGCGCTGCCGACGATCATGACCGGCATTAACCAGACGATGATGATGGCGGTAGCGATGGTTGTTACCTGCGCTATGATCGGTGCCAATGGTTTGGGTATGGAAGTTTTGATCGCTATCAACCGCATGGAATCCGGCCGCGGTATTATCGCCGGTTTTGCCATTGTTATTATCGCGATCATTATCGATCGCCTGACGCAGAGCTTGGTGCAGAAGGAGGGTAAATGATGCAGGAACAAGATACGGTTTTAGAAGTCAAAAACTTATATAAATTGTTTGGCCCCTATGATTTCCTGGACGAAAGAAAAGCTGCCTTCAAGCTGCTGGAGCTTGGCGCCACCAGGATGGATGTTATGGAAACAACGGGGATCATGGCGGCGATCAGCGATGTTTCTTTCAGCGTCAAACGCGGCGAGCTTTTTGTACTGATCGGTCTGTCCGGCAGCGGTAAATCGACTATCGTGCGCTGCCTGAATATGCTGCACAAGCCTACGAAAGGTGAAATTCTGATCGATGGCGAGGATATTACCAAATATAATGAAAAACAGCTGCAGGAATTGCGGCGCACTAAGGTTTCCATGGTTTTCCAGAACGGCGGTCTTTTAAGTCACCGCGATGTGCTGGGCAATGTGGCTTATGGGCTGGAAGTGCGCGGCGTCGGTAAAGAAGAACGTGAAAACAAAGCTATGGAAATGATCAATATGGTCGGTCTGACGGGCTATGAGCACGAAAAACTCAGCAGCTTATCAGGCGGGATGAAGCAGCGCGTCGGCATTGCCCGGGCGCTGGCCAACGATCCGGATATTTTGCTGATGGACGAAGCTTTTTCGGCGCTTGATCCACTGGTCAAAAACGATTTGCAGTTTGAGCTGCTGCGGATACAGGAACGGATGGGCAAGACTATAGTTTTCATTACCCATGATATCAATGAAGCTTTCAAGCTGGGCAACAGGGTAGGTATTTTACGCGACGGGCGTATGGTGCAGATCGATACGCCGGAGCAGATGCTGGCCAATCCTGCTGATGATTATGTCAGAAAATTTATCCATAACGTCAATACCAGTAAGGTTTTTTGCGTGCGCAATATTATGTCTACACCCAGCTGTATCGTCAAGGCCAGTGACGGCGCCAACACGGCGCTTACCAGCATGCGTGCCAATGGGGTTTCCAGCGCTTACGTTGTTGGTGATCACATGAACTTTATCGGTATCGTGACTTTGGACGGAGCTTTAGCTGTCCGTGACGGCAAAAAGACCTTCAGTGAAGCGATCATTCGCGATGTGCCGCAGGTCAACGATCTGGATGCCCCCGTTGCAGATATCGTACCTTTGGCTGCTAATGCCAGTTTTCCGCTGGCAGTTGTGGATGAAGAAAAGGTTTTTCGCGGGATCATCACCAAGGCGTCTGTTTTGTCTTCCTTTGTGGCCTGAATATGAAGTGATTTAAAAATAAAAGAAGAGCTGACAAAGCAGCTCTTCTTTTATTGGATTATAAGGCTATTTTGGCAAGATGGTCGCCATCAAGCTTATAACCATAATTTTTGCGCGGGTCCCAGTAATTGACCCGTACAATGTCGCCCGCCTGCAGAGCCTTTGCCAGTTCAGCACCGGTCAAAAGCCCCTTGCGGGTAATAAGGTTTGTCAGCGCGTCAAAGTTTTCTGCCTGTACTTCGATAGAATTGGCGAAACAATCTTTGGCCTCGCAGCTGCCATCTGGTCTCAGCAGATCCAGATATACGCTGCGGCCATTCAGGTACTCGCCGATATCAAAGACCATTTTGTCTACGTCTTTGATGTCCTGCGTAAAAATTCGCGGGGTTTTGTTATAAACGACCGTGATGCCCGTATGGTTTCCGGTTAAGATGTTGATTGGTTTTCCGCCGTGTTTGTTTAGTATAGTCAAGTGAGCTGTGTCAGCATTATTGACTGTATCTATTTTTATTCTGGGAATACGGGCTCGAAGAGCTTTGGCGATGTAGTTAACAAGCGTCTGCAAATTCAACACCTCCGTAGCATTATTATAGCATTTGTCAATCAAACGAGTTGTTTTAAAAATTTACAAAACGCTTGCATAATATTCACATGTATACATGTAAAGCAAATTTACAAAAGTGCTTAAATAGTGTATACTAATTGTGTGAGCAGGGGTGAACTATGTCTTGCTGCACATTTATTTTGCGTCTCACTGGAACCGATAAGGCCGGTTCCCATATCTTGTACTCTGATAAAAAAGAAAGAAGGGGATCAAATGACAAAAATGAAAACTATGGACGGTAATACGGCGGCGGCGTATATCTCTTATGCGTTCACCGATGTGGCCGCTATCTATCCTATTACTCCGTCCTCTCCCATGGCCGAAGTTGTAGACGAATGGGCTGCGCAAGGTCAGAAAAATGTTTTTGGTCAAACTGTAAAAGTATTGGAAATGCAATCTGAAGCTGGTGCTGCCGGCGCCGTACACGGTTCTTTGCAATCCGGAGCTTTGACAACTACCTATACTGCTTCGCAAGGTCTCCTTCTGATGATTCCTAATATGTACAAAATGGCAGGCGAACTGCTGCCGGGCGTGTTCCATGTTTCTGCCCGTGCTTTAGCTGCCAGCTCACTGTCTATTTTCGGCGACCACCAGGACGTTATGGCTACCCGTCAGACCGGTTTTGCGCTGCTGGCTGAAAGCGGCGTGCAGGAAGTTATGGATCTGTCGGCAGTGGCGCATTTGGCCGCCATCAAAGGGCGCGTTCCCTTTATTAATTTCTTTGACGGTTTCCGCACTTCGCATGAAATCCAGAAAATAGAAACTCTGGCTTATGATGATCTGGCTAAACTAGTCGATTATGACGCAGTGACTGCGTTCCGTAATCGCGGCCTCAACCCCGATAATCCGGTTGTACGCGGTACGGCTCAAAATCCTGATATCTATTTCCAGACCCGCGAAGCTGTCAACTCTTATTATGAAGCTTTGCCGGGTATCGTTGAAGAATATATGAACGAGATCAGCAAGCTGACCGGACGTAAATACGGCCTGTTCAACTATTATGGCGCGCCTGATGCGGAAGAGATCATCATCGCTATGGGCAGTGCCTGCGAAACGATCCAGACTGTTGTTGAAAAGCTTAACGCCGAAGGCAAAAAAGTTGGCCTTCTCGCTGTACATCTGTATCGTCCGTTCTCGATCAAACATTTTATGGGCGCTGTTCCTAAAACAGTTAAACGTATTGCTGTTATGGACCGTACTAAAGAACCCGGTTCCTTTGGCGAACCTTTATACATGGATGTGCGCGGCGCTTTCTATGAAGCAGAAATTTCTCCGCTCATCATCGGCGGCCGTTACGGTCTGGGCAGCAAAGAGCTGACTCCGTCAGAAGTTATGGCGGTTTTTGAAAATCTTGCTGCGCCCGAGCCGAAAAACAATTTCACGGTCGGTATCGTTGACGATGTTACCAATACTTCTCTGCCGGTAACAACTTTGCTGGATACTACTCCTGCCGCTACCAAGAGCTGTAAGTTCTGGGGCCTGGGCAGTGACGGCACTGTCGGCGCCAACAAAAGCGCGATCAAGATCATTGGCGATTATACCGATATGTACGCTCAGGGATATTTCTCCTATGATTCCAAAAAATCAGGCGGTATCACCGTTTCGCATCTGCGTTTCGGGCATGAGCCGATCCGTGCTCCTTATCTGATCACCTTTGCAGATTTTGTAGCCGTACATAACCAGTCTTATGTAGATAAGTATGATGTTACCGCGGGCCTGAAAAAAGGCGGCACCTTCCTGCTGAACTGTAACTGGTCGAAGGAAGAGCTGGAAACGCATCTGCCGGGTAATATCAAGCGCTACATCGCTAAAAATGCTATTAATTTCTATACTATCGACGCAGTCAAGATCGCTCAGGAAATCGGTCTGGGCGGGCGTATCAACATGATCATGCAGTCCGCTTTCTTCAAATTGGCGGACATCATCCCTCTGGCTGACGCTGTCAAGTATTTGAAAGAAGCTGTCGATCATTCCTACGGTCTGAAAGGACAGGCTGTGCTCGATATGAACTATGCGGCGATCGACCGCGGCGTCGATGCCATCGTGAAGATCGATGTACCGGCTGCCTGGGCTGAAGCTGCCGGCGATGCCAATATCGCGGTTACCGGCAACGAATTTATCGATAATATCCTGACTCCGGTCAATCGTCTGGAAGGCGATAATCTGCCTGTCAGCACCTTCGATAAAAACATCGATGGTACTTTCCCCAGCGGTACCTCTGCTTATGAAAAACGCGGTATCGCGATCAATGTGCCGGAATGGCAAATGGATAAATGTATCCAGTGTAACCAATGCTCCTTCGTCTGCCCGCACGCAGTTATCCGCCCTGTGCTGATGACGGAAGCAGAAGCTGCCAACGCACCGCAGGGACTGGAATATAAAGATGCTGTCGGAGCGAAAGAGCTTAAATTCCATATGGCGATTTCTCCGCTGGATTGTACCGGCTGCGGTAACTGTGCGCAGGTATGCCCGGCTAAAGAAAAAGCCCTCGTTATGAAACCGCTGGAAAGCCAGCTGGCCAAAACGGCCCATTGGGATTACACCGCACATCAGGTCACAGTTAAACCTAACCCGATGAATAAGAACACTGTTAAAGGCGTACAGTTTGAACAGCCTTTGCTTGAGTTCTCCGGCGCCTGTGCCGGCTGCGGCGAAACGCCGTATGCCAAACTGGTAACTCAGCTGGTCGGCGACCGCATGATGATCGCCAATGCGACAGGCTGCTCTTCGATCTGGGGCGCCAGCGCGCCTTCCATGCCATATACTACCAACAGCAAAGGCCACGGCCCCAGCTGGGCAAATTCCCTCTTTGAGGACAATGCTGAATATGGTTTGGGTATGTACCTGGGTGTCAAACAATCCCGCGAACGTGTTGCCGAGATGGTAAAAGTAGCTTTGGCAGGGGATATTCCCGCTGACCTGAAAGCGGCAATGCAGGATTGGCTCGACAATATGGAAGTCAGCGAAGGTACGCGTGAACGTGCTGAAGCTTTGACGGCTGTATTGGAAAAATATCAGGGCCAATGCGATAAATGCGCGGCGCTGTATAAAGAAAAACAGTTCTTTGTCAAACGCAGCCACTGGATCTTTGGCGGCGATGGCTGGGCTTATGACATTGGCTACGGCGGTCTGGATCATGTCCTGGCTTCCGGCGAAAACGTCAATGTGATGGTTTTCGATACCGAAGTTTATTCCAATACCGGCGGCCAGTCTTCTAAAGCTACGCCTGCTGCGGCTATTGCCAAATTTGCTGCCAGCGGCAAAAAGACCAAGAAAAAAGATCTGGGCATGATGGCTATGAGCTATGGTTATGTTTATGTGGCTCAGATTTCCATGGGTGCCGATAAAAATCAAACCTTGAAGGCGATCGCCGAGGCAGAAGCTTACGACGGACCTTCCCTGATCATTGCTTACGCTCCGTGTATCAACCACGGTCTGAAAGCAGGCATGGGCTGCAGCCAGCTGGAAGCTAAGCGTGCTGTAGACTGCGGTTACTGGGCAACCTACCGCTATAACCCTGCTTTGAAAGAAAAAGGCGAGAATCCTTTCAGCCTGGATTCCAAAGAGCCTACTGCTGATTTCAGAGAGTTCCTTTTGGGCGAGGTTCGTTATTCTTCCCTGCTCAAACAGTATCCTGAAACAGCTGAAGCATTGTTCGAGAAAACTGAACAGGATGCTAAAGAACGTTTGAATAACTATAAACGTCTGGCAGGCAAAGCCTGAGTTTAGCTGCAATAAGACCGCCGTCAAAAATGACGGCGGTCTTTGCTTACTGCGGTGCAGCAGGAGCCCGGACAGTTTGTTGTCTGTCTGTTTGAACTTGACGAGAAGGCGTATTTGCCGTATAATAACAAAATAGCACGGAGAGGTGGTCGAGTGGTTGAAGGCTCTGGTCTTGAAAACCAGCGAGGTGCAAGCCTCCGTGGGTTCGAATCCCACCCTCTCCGCCATATTTTTATTGTCTGCTATCAAAGGCGGCAGAATAAATATTTGCAGCGATACTCTTGAAAAAAATATCAGGATAGTGTATACTATCCAAGTAAGTCAAACGGAGTGGTACTCAAGTGGCTGAAGAGGACGGTTTGCTAAATCGTTAGACGGGGTGACTCGTGCGTGGGTTCGAATCCCACCCACTCCGCCACTATCAAAGGTTCAGAGCCTTCGAGAGAAATCTCGAAGGCTCTTTTTCTGTTTTGTGGGGCAATAATAGAAAAAATTTTATAAAAAATGATGATGACGTACATTAAAATATAATTCTAGATTAACGGTGACTTCTACTGCGGAACGAAGTCAATTTTTGAATAAGAAGGATGCCTTAACTAAGCTGAATGCTATCCTTGAGCAAATGCAGGACGCAGAAAACGCCAAGCAGATAAATTCTGCTTGGCGTGAACATGCCCAAATAGTACGTGGCAACCCGGTGAGAGTATATGAGGGTATAGAATTTAGGCGAAAGATATAGAATGAATTTACAGTGTAATTTGCAATATTTGAGAGTAATGTCTTTTAGGCGTTACTCTTTATATTGAACTAAAAACGAACATAAATGAAAAATTTTTACAGGCTCATCTTAGACAGCCATTGAGCTACGTCCTTGGAGGCGTTTTTAGCGCTGCTGCCAGAAAGAGCCAGGTAAGGCGCGAAGCTGGTATTGGGAAGCAGCTTTGCTAGGTCGCTTTGGCAGCGCTGTACGCCGCCGCCGCCGTGAGTGAAGAAGGGCGCTACGGTCTTAGCCTGCCAATCGAGGCTTTCGATAAAAGTTGCTACGGGCATAGGGTAGCTGCCCCACCAGTTGGGATAGCCCAAAAATACAATGTCATATTGGGCGAAGTCGGGAATTTTTGTTTTTACAGCGGGACGGGCGTTAGCTTGCTGTTCCTGCTTGCCCTTATCTACAGTAGCGTTGTAGGAAGTTGGATAAGCCGTTTCGGGAACGATTTCTACCAGCTCGCCGCCGATTTGCTTATGGATTTCTTCTGCTACGGCTTTAGTGTTGCCGCTCCAGGAAAAGTAAGCGATGAGAATTTTTTTAGTTGTTTTCATGGTTGCATTTGCTCCTTCGGTATTGCTTGCGGTTACGTTAGCAGTAACGGGGGCGGCGGTGGAAGAGCCGCAGCCCAGGCAAAGGGCGGCCATACCCATCAGGGAAAAGCCGGTGGTTTTTAAAAATTCGCGTCGTTTCATAAATTAGACCTCCTCGTTAAGCAGTGATAAAAAATTTTGCTAGGACGATGCTGATTTCATAGAGTAGAATCATGGGCAAGGCCAGCAGGCTTTGAGTGATAACGTCCGGCGTAGGCGTAATAACGGCGGCGACGATGAAAGTCGCCAGAATAATATGTTTGTGGTATTTTTGTAGCGTTGGCACTTTGACGAGCTGTAAATAGCATAAAAGTAGTACTATTAAAGGCAGTGTAAAAATAAAGCCGAAAGGAACTACCAGCATCAGAAAAAAGTCCAGATAACTTTCCAGGGACAGCAGGGTACTGACCTTGCCTGCGGCGAAACCTAAAAAGAATTCCAGGCCACGGGGAAAAACGAAATAGTAGGAAAAGAGCATACCGATAAGAATCAAAAACAGCGTCAGCGGCAGGCACATTATGGTAAAGCGTTTTTCTCTGAAGGTTAGCGCCGGGCTGATAAAGTCGTACAGCTGATACAAAATGACGGGAGCGGCCAGCAGCAGGCCGCCTAAAAGCGCCAGCTTCATGTAAATCATGAAGGCTTCCGCGGGGCGCATATAATAAAGGTTGCCTGCCGCTGCTGTCAGCAGGTCGACAATGGCCTGAATATGGTAAAAGCAAAGAGCGCTGCCTGCGGCCCAGGCTGCCAAACTGCGCAGCAGGCAGCGACGCAGGTCCTGCAAATGTTCGGCTAGGCTCATATCCCTGTCGGTGTTCTGCACATCCCAAGGGTATGCTGGCTGACGGTTATTGAGTAACGCCGTCATTTTTTTGCACGCTGGCAGCAGGCCCAGCTGCTGCCGCTTCCTTAGCCTGAGCGTCGGCAGGGTCGTCCGTGTTCAACGCGGTTTTAAATTCACGCATGCTTTTGCCGATGGCTTTACCTACGTCGGGCAGCTTGCCAGGGCCGAAAAATACCAGACCGATGACTAAGATGAGCAGTAATTCAGGTAAACCGAGACCAAACATAATGAGTACCTCCTTGATTTTATAGTGTAGTAGCGTTTGATTTTATTTCTTCGCAACAATATAAAATTTACTTCAGCGCTGCGAAAACCGCGTCGTCCACGGGCTCCAGCCATTCGGTGGAAACCTCGGGGTTGGACTGCATGATGGAAAGATGCTGCATGTAGGTTTCGGGAGCAGCTCCATGCCAATGCTTAACATTTTCCGGGATGGTAGCGACTACGCCGGGAACAAGCTGCTGCGGCTCTTCGCCCCAAATCTGGTAATAGCCGCGGCCGGATTCGGGAACAAGGATTTGGCAGGAGCCGTGATGAATGTGCCAGTAGGTGTGGGCGCCGTCGATGAAGGTGACATTGGAAACGTTGATACTGTCATTAGTCAACGGCGAGAGGAATGTGCGGCCAGTGAAATACATTTCAAGGCTTTGATTGGGGTTGCCGATGGGGAATACTGTTCCTGGAAGTTTTTCCAGCTCCGCCTGTACCTGGGCGACGGGCGGATAATCGTTAGCGACTTCGGCTGCTTTCACTGTGTCGGAGACTGCGCTGAAGGCGGTGAAGATAACGGCAGGGACTAATAAGCCTTGAAGTGTTTTTTTCATAGTGCGGATATTTTTCATAATACGTTCCTCCTGAAATTGATTTATTAGCGTAATGTTTTAACCTTCGACTTGCGCGGGAGCTACGGCGTTAATGCAGGCCAGGGCGTTAAGGGTGCGGGGATAACCGATGTAGGGCAGTGCTATGGTGATAGCGTCCAATAGCTGTTGGCGAGTGTTGCCGACGGCAATGTTGGCTCCTGCGTGGGCCTGTGCTTGAGGCTCGCAGCCTCCTAGGCTGATGATGGCGGTGAAGGTGATCAGTTCGCGCTCTTTAACGTCCAATACCTGGCGCGTATAATAATCGCCGAAGCAGTTGGCGGAAAGATAGGTGCGGATATGCTTTTCATCCGGGGGAGCGGAGGCGTTGCCTTTATCGATAGCGGGGCCGAAGATGGCGCGCTGCACTGCAAGCCCTGCGTCGTGCCTTGTTTCGTCGGTTACAGTACCTGCTTCAGTAGGGATCGCTATATTTTGCTCCTGGAAAACCTGGGCCATGGTGACGAGAGCTGCTTTAGCACGGCTTATACCTACATAGGGAGTGCAGTGAAAAATTGTTTCGCGTACCTGCGCGGGAGTTGCGCCCGCTTTTAGCGCGCCGCGTACATGTATGGGAATATCTGCCGACGCGTTGTTAGCGGTCAAGGCTGCCAGCGTCAGCAGCTCCTGCTGACGGAGCGGCATCTGTACCTGCTTGTTAATATCGGCATAGACGAATTTTTGCATAATAGCGTTCAGTTCTGCGTCCTGGGGAACGATGCCTTGCGTGGTGCTGCCATACAGCTGGGCCATTGCGGCGGCAGCGGTTTCAGTCCTTGTTTGCGCCATAGCCTGATTACCTCCTATCATGGCAGATGTAAATAATGTTGCTGTTAAAAGGCTTAAACAAATTTTGCTGAAAATTTGTTTCATTTTGATTTGCATAGTGTTACACCTCCGCGTATTTCGTTTTATAATTTGAAGCCCAGCTCGTAAGCTTCTTTTGGAAAATTTGTGCGCAGGATTTGTTCTTTGGCAGAGCAGCCTGGTGCTAAAACTATGCCGCGGCTTTGCCAGCGCATATAACGGCACAGAGTGGTGTAAAATTTTCGCAGGCTGCGCATGGTCAGGTCGTTATCGGATCCGGCTGCCGCCAGCAGAACCGCCTGCTTATCGCTGATGCGTCCCGTACGGGAATAAAAACGGTCGACAACTGTTTTCAACTGCGCTGTAACGTGAAAGTAATATACCGGTGATATTAGGGCGATTAAATCGGCGTCTACCAGACGCATAATCAATTCGTTTTCAATATCATCCTTGTGGACGCAGGGACCGTTCATGCCACAAGAGTCGCAGCCCAGGCAGGGATGGATGTTTTTGAAAGCAGTGTCGAAGCGAAAAATTTCGTGCCCCTTGGCTTGAGCGCCTGCGGCAAATTGGTCCGTCAGTATCGAGGTTGTTCCGTTTCGATGTGGACTGCCTGTTAAAAGTACTATCTTCATAAGCGTTACCTCGTGTTAAATACTTTGCCCAAGCTGATAGGCTTGCTGGGGAAATTCGCTGCGCTCGGTGGCGTTGCGGGAACCGCAGCCATAGCCCAAAACCATGCCCAGATCCTGCCAGTGCATATATTCAGCCAGGCTTTGGTAGTGATCCACTAGGGCTTCAAAGGTCCAGCCAGCGCTGTTGTAGGCCGTGGCCATCAGCAAGGCTTTTTTGCCGTCGAAGCCGCGCAGATGTGAATAAAAACGGTCGACAACGGTTTTCAGCTGTGTGGACATTCCATAATAATACAACGGCGTGACCAGCGCGATAATATCAGCCTGCAAAAGCTGCGGTATCAGACTTTTTTCTATGGCGTCGTTCAGTACGCAGGGGCCGTTTTGACGGCAGGCATTACAGCCCTGGCAAGGCTTTATATTTTCAAAGGCGGCGTTAAATCGGAAAGTTTTGTGGCCGTTTGCCTGTACGCCTTCGATAAATTTATCAGCTAAGAGAGCCGAGGTGCCGTTGCGGTGCGGACTACCAGTTATTACAACGATGCTTTGCCTGACGTCGGCAGCGGTTGGTAATACCGGTGCGGCTTGTGCGTTAGCTGATGCTCCCGTAGCAGGCTTGTTAATAAGAGAAAGGCCTAGTCCGCTTACGAGCAGCGTGCCGAAACCTACCGAGGCGACCTTTAAAAAATCGCGTCTATTCATAGTATTTAGACTCCTTTTTAAAATATGCACAGCATCCCAGCCAAATTACGGCACAGGTGCTGGTAAGGCAGCTGCCGCCGCAGGATCCGCATACGCCCGTACAGTATGGCAGAGCGTGGGCTATATTGGGAGCGACTGGAGCTAAAATTTGCGGGTAAAGCCGGGCGACGGCCTGGGGCAGAAGTACGCTGCCTGCCGCGCCGCCTGCTAAATAAATGTCCGTAAGCTTATTTTTCATGGCGCGGTTCCTCCTGCTGCAGATTGCTGCCGTAGCGAATGGCCTTGACCGGGCAGCAGTTTTGGCACTGGCCGCAGACGATGCAGCGCTGAATATTGATAGCGGACTTACGCTCGTGCAGTTCTATGGCCTGCATGGGGCAGGCTTGGGCGCAGCGGCCGCAGCCTACGCAGGCGTTTGTCCGTACCTGCATTTTAAAGGGACCGGGCATCTTTTGCCCGATGATATGGCACAAGGAGTTAAACGTACCTACAGGGCACAGCAGGCTGCAGTAGCCGCGTCCGCCTTTAGTGAAAAGTCCCAGCAGCACGTTGGCCAGCAAAAAGGTGGCCAGCAGGGAAAGGGAGCTGCTGATCAGTACACCTGTGTGTAGATAGCCGGCGAGCAGCTCTAAGGTGTAATAATTGCAGTAGGCACAGGGTACCCCCAGACCAAGCCACACGGAAAAGAGGAAGCCGACGAAGAATCCGTAGCGCAGAGGCGTTAAGGGCAGCAGGTACGCCAGATCCAGTTGGTATTTGGGCGGCAGGGCTTTGCTTAAAAGCTCGCTGAAGCCTCCGGCCGGACACAGCCTGCCGCAGAACAGCGGGCCGAACCATATGGATGTCACTGCCAGCAGCAGACAGAAGAACAGGGACGTGGGACCGCTTTCCTGCCATTGGCCGGTAATGATATTGGCCAGGGGAATACGGGCACAGGGAACGTGAATGGAGGTGAAGCCTGTTTCAATTAAAAATCTGCCGGTTAAGTTCCCGAAGAGCATAAAGGGCTCGTAGAAAAGTGCGAAGCCGGCGAGATAGCCTGCCGCACGTTGCAGTAAAAATTTTGTCTTCGTCATAATTGCCTCCTGTTTTTACTAACAGCATACAGCTTAAAGTTAGCTCTAAGCCAAGAGGTTTTTCTTTTATTACCGGTAAAAAGAAAAGGTATGCAGCTTGTTCTGCATACCTAAATTATAAATTTCTTGGGGTATAATGTCTAATACTTAAAATGAGCGGCTACTTCATGCCTAAAAAGCATTGCGTGAACTCGATAAATTTTTGCGTCGTTAAACTGAATTTGCTGCCGCGCCGCCAAACGAAAAATACTTCGCTGGTAACGGGAGGGTCTAAAGGAACAAAACGCAGCCTGCTTTCTTCCAGCATGGGGGAACGAACTACAATAGCGTAGCAATGGGAACTGTCGACTAAGGTAGCTGCGTTGCCGCGCAGATTACAGGTGCCGATAAATTTTATGTTGGCAATACTACCGCTGAGCCAGTTAAGCGTTTGGCTGCGCACTTGCAAACGGCTGGGGAGCAGCAGGGGTTTGCCCTCTAGGTCTTTAGCTGTAATGCGCTGCTTATTTGCCAGGGGGGAATCGGCGCTCATCAAAATGCCGAATTCCTCCGCTTGCGGCAGGCAGATAAAATCATAGTTGACCATATCGATAGGAGCTAACATCAGCGCGGCGTCGGCTAGGCCGTTTTCCATTCGTTCGCGCATAATGTCCGCCGTGCTGGTAAACAGGTCAAAGGTGACGGCAGGATATTTTTCCTGAAAGGCATGGACGATATTAGCCAGTGTTTGCACAGCCATGAGCTCGCCTGCACCCAGACTGATGCTGCCGCTTAGATTAGTTTCCTGATCCCGCAGGTCGTTTTCTGTTTTTTCCACCAAATATAAAATTTCTTTGGCGCGGTGCACTAAAAGGTCGCCGGCAGGCGTCAGCGTTAGTTTGTGCTGGCTGTGTTCAAAGAGCGCTACGCCTAAATCCTTCTCCAGTTGTATCAGCTGGCGGCTCAGCGTGGGCTGGGTGATGTGCAGGATAGCGGCGGCGCGTGTAATATTTTGCTCTTGGGCGACGGTCAGAAAGTAATTTAAAATGCGCAGGTTCATAGTCGTGACCTCCGTTATGCTTGTTAAGAAAATTATAGCGCGCAGGCTGCGGCTTGTAAATCTTAAATAAGTCGCTTGCTTTGCCAAACATTGCTGCGCCAGCGATAGGCGAAGACAGCGGCGCGCAGCAACCAGTCTCCCAGCATAGCCAGCCACACTCCTGCAGCGCCAATATTGGTGTACTCTGTCAATAGCCAGGCAACACCGATGCGCAGCGACCACATGGAGATTACGGAAACCACCATAGGAAATCTTACGTCGCCTGCGGCCCGCATGGAGGCGGGAAGGTCGAAGGCCAGCGGCCAAATCAGTACGGCTCCTATCGTATGGATTAAAAGCATTTGCTGTGCCATACCGGCGGACTGGGGCGAGAAGTGGTATAGAGGTAGGATAAGAGGCAGAGCCAAATAGATGCCCCAGCCCATAAGGAACAGAGCGCCGTAGGTGGCAAAGAGTAGCAGACGGTTGTAATATTTGGCCTGCGCATAATCACGCTTGCCTGCGCAGCGGGCGACTACGGTAGTAATGGCCAGGGAGATGGCCAGGCCTGGAATGACCTGAATGGACGCAAGATGGGAGGTTGCGGCATTAGCAGCGATAGCAGGAGTGCCGAAGACGGAGACTAAGCCGAGGGTTAAAATTTTACCTAGCTGGAACATACCGTTTTCCACGCCGTTGGGAATGCTGACGGATAAAATTTTGCGGAGCATATCCTTTTGCAAATGCCATTTGTCATGGAAGCTTACGTACAGCAGTCCTTGCTTATTAGTCAGCAGGTATAAAAGCATAACGGCGGCAGACAGGCGGGCTAGAACCGTAGCAAGAGCCGCGCCGTCCGTATTCATGTGCAGATTGTAAATGAAAAGAGCGTTGCCAGCAATGTTAACGGCATTCATCAAAAGAGCGCTGTACATAGTGACCTTCGCGTTGCCTGCAGCGCGAAAAACAGCGGCCGCTGCTTCATAAACGGCGATGGCTGGCACAGACAAGGCGGTGATGGTTAAATAAATGTCGGCATAGTCTTTGACCTGCGGCGTGATTTGGGCAAAGAAATAATCCAGCAGCAGGGCTTTGCTGGCTAGTAAAGCGGCTGTTGCTGCCAGAGAAAAAAGAGCGGCGAAAAGCAGCAGCTGCCGGGCGCTGGCGCAGGCCTGCTTTCTGTCGCCGCTGCCTAGATATTGGCCTGCAACAATAGCGCCGCCGGTGCCGAGAGCGGCACAGAGATAGATTATTAGCTGCATTACTGTGTCTACTAAGGAAATGGCAGAAACGGCGGCTTCGCCAACGCCTGCTACCATGACGGAATCGATCATGCCTACTAAAAGTGTTAGGAATAGCTCCAGCACCAGTGGAATGACTAGCTGCCGCAGGTCGCGGCCGCTGAATAAGCGCTCGCTATTGGCAGTATGAAAAGCTGCAGGCGCACGCAAAAGAGCCGTCGTCTGCAGAAATTTTATTGACATGGGTTAACACTTCCAGGGATTATTGCTGCATGGTAAATACAGCTTCAATGCTGCCGCCCAGCTGATGGAAAAGGGGCAACTGCTCGGACGGAACGCTGCCGACCTTGATGACCTCCATGGTCAGGTTGGGCTGGGAGGATTGGGAATAAAAAATCGCCAGCGTATTATTGCGCGGACAGTAGGTGATATCACCGTCGTCAAAATTCAGTCTGCCGCGTCCCGGGTCGGCAGGATGCCAGGAAAGAGGGCCGTAATATTCTCGCTGATCGTAGCCTACCATGTTGACGCGCAGCGGGAAACGGCTTTGCAGCTCCTTAGCTAAGGGAGTTGCTTCCCAAAGGATGGGGATTTGTCGGCCGTTAACAAGGACGGCAGCGTTAGTTGTTATTGCTGCCGTTTGCTGCGTTTGCGTCAGGGGCGCAGGCTCTGCGGCTGGGGAAGAAGCGTACAGAGCCATGCTTGCTACTGTTGCTGCGCAGGCGGCACATACAAACGCAAGTAATATTTTCTTCATCTTAATGTACTCCTAAATTATCCTTAAAAAATTGCGCTAAACGGTCTACGGCAGGGGTAATGAATTCGTCCTTGTCGTAAAGGTCGAAGTGGGTCGCGCCGTCGATAAGGTACAGCTCCTTAGGCTCTTTGGCTAAGTCATAAGCCTCTTGGCTGAAATAGAGGGTTTGAGCCTTGCGTCCGGCAATTAAAAGCAGCGGGCGCGGGGACAGCAACTCAATTTGAGCGAAGGGGTAAAATTCCAGCTGGCGCAGCGTGGAGGTGTAATAGAAATTACCGGTGGCGTTGGGATGCTGGCCGCGGGGCGTATTGTAATAATCGTAGGCGTTGCGCACGAACTGAGGCGCATCGGCAGGCGGAGCGGAGGTGGGCAGCAGCTTGATTATGCGCGGGAGCTCGCCCCTGGCTTCACGTGTGCGCTGCTGGGCCAAATCCTTTAGCGTGGCTTGGAGCTGCTGGGGCGTAGTAGGCCAAACGTCCTTCAAGCCTTCGCGGGCCGCAGAGCCTACATCGTAGGTGGAAACTCCGGCGACAGCCTTAATGCGCGGGTCCAGCTCAGCGGCAGCAATGGTATAGCCGCCGCCTGCGCAAATGCCCAGTGCGCCGATTTTTTCCGTGTCCACATTAGCGTGGGTACTTAAATAATCTATGACGCTGCGGATATCCTCTACCCTTTCCGAGGGATTTTCATAATAGCGGGGCTCACCGCCGCTTTCACCGTAATGAGAAGCGTCGTAGGCGAGAGCGATAAAACCTTTTTCCGCTAATTTGCGGGCGTAAATGCCAGCTGTTTGCTCCTTTACGCCGCCCCAGGGGTGGGCAACGCTGATAGCGGCATATTTTTTATATTTATCAAAATCAGCGGGTAAATATAAATTGCCGGCCATTTTTGTTTGATTGTTTTTGAAGCTTACCTTTTTTACGGTAATGTCAGACTGCTCTTGTGCGGCGGCGTTGGCAGCGGGGAGAACGCCTATGGTGCAAATGCTTCCCAGTAAAATTGCTGCGAGTAGTTTTTTGCTTAACATATTGGATCATCCTTTGATTTTCATTTTTCTTTCTTACGGCTTGATAACAATTTTCAGAACCTGATCGGTTTTGGATGTGAGCCGTTCAAAGGCGTGCTGTAGCTGGTCTAAGGGCAGAACGCTCGTCACAAATTTTTCCGGGTCGATTATGCCGCTTGCAATCAGGTCGATGGTTTCTTCAAATTCCTTGCGTGTGCAGGATACGCTTCCTATCAGCTGCATTTCCTGCAGTACGGCGCGGTTCAGAGAGAAGGAAACCTCTGGTTCGATAGAATTGCCGATCATAACGATTCTGCCGCCTGGCTTAATGCCATCCATACAGGTTTTCAGCGTATCGGCTGCACCTACGACTTCAAAAGCAATGTCGAAGCCGCCGTTGGTAGCTGCCTTCATATTTTCAGCGCGGTCAGGGTCGTTGCCGTCAAAATATTCGTCGAAATCGCCTATTTCCTTCGCCTTGGCAATTTTTCTGTCGTTAACCTTGGACATAGCTACATAAGACGCACCTGCCCGTTTTGCCAGACTGCCGATGAGCTGGCCGATAATGCCGCTGCCTACGACTAAAACTCTGTCATGCAGCTTTAGCTGCGCTTGGTGAATAGCGTGATAGGCTACCATCAGCGGGTCAATTAAGCCTGCTGCAATATCGGAAACGGAATCTGGAAGTTTGTAGGCGTTGGTAGCTTTGCCCACATATTTTTCAGCGTAAGCGCCGTTGCAGACAAAGCCGATATAGTTGGTGCCGTTAACATCGCGGCATAATTGCTCCTGTCCTGCCTGACACATATCGCATTGGCCGCAGTATAGATTGGCCCAGAAAACTACGCGGTCGCCGGTTTTGAAATTACTGTCGCCGGGATTGGTAACGACGCCGCAAAATTCGTGGCCCATATAAAAGTCTGCGCCTTGGGGATCGCCCCAGCCTTTGCCTGTTTTCCACATGTGAATATCGCTGCCGCAAACGCCGCAGGCGGATACTTTAATTTCAATCATGCCCGGCTCAAGAGCGGGAACGGGGACGGTTTTAATTTCAATTTGCTCAGGGCCTGCTAAAACGGCGGCTTTCATCATTTCTTGTTGCATAATAAAATTTTCCTCCTTAATCGACAGGCAAAAGCCTGTAATGTCTGCGGCCTACGCCGCGTTCTTCCGCGTATTGCAATACGCGCACGTTGTGATCGCGCTCCCATACTTCGCGTACTGCCGGGGAGGGAGCTGCGCCGAAGGTGAAGTCCACGGCAGCCTGATCCAGCGCCACTGGGTCCAGCGAAGCCAGCACGCCGATATCCGGCAGCGGCTTGGCATCGCGGCAGCTGTCGCTGGGGGCAAAGCCGCAAAGTACGTTGATAAAGATCCAGCGGTCAGGCTTAGCGTCCAGAGCCGCTTTGGCTGCGTCGGCCATGGATTCCAAAAAACTTTCCATATCTGATGGGCTGTAGCCGTATTCTTCACGACCAGCGCTGTGAATAAGCGCTTTGCCGGAGGTGGAGGCAAGGCAGATGGTTAGATTTTTGATAGTGCCGCCGTAATCGCGAATGTGATGCGCTTTAAAGCGTACCAAAGAAAGCATAGAATCATAGTTAGCAAAATGAGCTCCGGTACGGTGGACTTTTAGGTATTTGCCGCCGTGTACCGGCAGATCCAGATCACCATCGGCATCTAAAATATCTACGGGGCCAACTGCCGTAAAGCCGTGGTCACGCGCTAGCCGTAAATGACCAGCAGTGGTATTGCGGGGGGCGGAAAAGCCGTTGCAGTCCATAAAGGTGCCGTCAAGCTGGTCGCGCAGCTTTTGCAGCAGCTGCGGATTAAGATAAGGGCCGTCGGGAGTTTCAAAGGAAAGCTTAAGGCCTACCTTGCCGGTGAGCTGGCGGCCGGTGGCTGTGTAGGCTTTGACTAGCGCATCTTGTGAAACCTGTGGAAGAAAATAAACGGCCGGGGCGTTGGCGTCCTGCACCCGATAGGCTAGTTCTGGAATGTTTGGCGCCGGTGCGGCAGCCGGGGGCGGGGCAGCAGCGCCGGTATTAGTATTGGCCTGGCTGGGTACGCAGCCGCTGAGTGCTAAAGAAGCTATGCTCATACCGCTGAGCTTGATAAAATCGCGTCGTTTCATAGGGTGCCTCCTTTGTGGTTTTCTTAGCTCAATTATAGAAAATTACAAACACTTATGTCTAATACTTAAAATGTCTGTGATGCTAATGCTTAAAAGGCATGATGGAGAGCGCGGTAAGCAATGGCGCTTTAGTTATGGCTGTACTATAGCCAGCCAATCACCTGGTACAAGCGTTATATCATTATAATTTGAATATCACAGTATAACATTGTACAATAAGCGATTGGACAGCTTTTTGATGTAGAGAGAAGCGTTGTGACAAAACATCTGTAAAATATTTACGCTGACGGTGAATTGTCCGCAACATGTGCAAAATTTGCACATGTTGCGGACACGGAAGAAGACAAAAAATAAGAGGGATATGAAAATACCCTCTATGTGATGATATTATAAATATACTGTGAAGAATAAGCTCAAAATTATTCTAATAATTATTAGAATAGAGGTTAAAATGAGTAAAGTTTTAGGTGGACAATAGTAAAAAAAGACATAAGAAAAGTGATTATAAAAAGAATAAAGTATTGTAATTAGTGTACAGAATGGATTGAATGTAGTATTTAAAAAGTATAAATTGATGTTGCACCAATTGCTAAATCGTTAGACGGGGTGACTCGTGCGTGGGTTCGAATCCCACCCACTCC
>OCQA01000181.1_pt1 | contig 80667 bp, 83 predicted proteins | sample 1538571 | NCBI WGS metagenome assembly OCQA01 (sample SAMN04571708, study PRJEB22368) | human gut metagenome | biome: human gut; material: stool | host: Homo sapiens | place: Luxembourg | collected 2012-09-28 | reverse complement strand
GCATAAGTGATAAAACGTAGAATTATAGCAAAGTCACCAAATTGCTAGTTAAGCCAAAGAATTATCTGACTTATTCGAAATGATACTAATAAATAGGAAAACAAAATAAATTCTAGTTTTCTTTCATGGTATAATTAGAGTCAAATAATGAGTTAGTAGGTGATAAGTGCATGAATGATTACAGAGGATTATTGATTAAGAAACAACGAAAAGCGTTAGACATATCATTAGAAGCTTTATCACATGGGGTTTGTTCTCCTTCATATCTTTCTAAAATTGAAAATAATATCTTGGTCGCAAATGATGATATATACAATTTGTTGTTTAAAAAATTAGGGATTTCTACGATGGATACAATTAAAGAAGAAAAAATTAAACAGATGTTGGATCTTTTCTTTAAATACTATATGTCATCGGATTCAAAAATATTTAAGGTAATGGATGAATTGTTGGAATATAAAGATGAGGTTGTGTCATCCTGTTTATTTGTTCAATATCAATTGTTTTTACTGTATGCTTCCGAAATGAATTCTCAAATCAATATATCACTTGCTGAAGTGGAAGCGTATTATTCATACATGGATGATTCGCAAAGAGAATATTTTAATTTGTTTAGATTATCTTCGGGAAATATGGAACTATCTGATAATGAGGAATGGATATTTATACGAAGGTTGAAGGCCAAAGCCAATCTATATGCGTATCAAAAAAATACTTTTGCGGCATACGATCTGTACAAAACATGTTTAAATTATGCGATTGAATTAGGAAATAAAAAATTGATTGCGGAAATTCTTTGCTCATTAGGGTGGCTTTGTCTTGATATAGATTTAAATCAAGCTGAAAAATATTATACAAGTGCGGCTCAGTATGACTCACAATATAAAATGTTGGCTTTTTTTAATCTAGGAGCAACTATGATACAGCATAAGGATTGCATGGAAAAGGGGAATCAATATTTAAAGAAAGGATTAAAATCGTGTACGGATGACTTTTTTGCAGTCAAATATAAAGAAGTTTTATTTGTATATGCAATTCTAAAAGAGAATATACACGACGCAAAAAGATTAATCAAAGAATTAGATGATTCTAAGTATATTGATGTTTTCTCTATGATGCTAAATGAGGATTATCAATTGAGTATAGGCTATCAGAATCGATTAAAAGAATTAAAAAATGATTCTTCTTTATTTAAATTCTTATTCATAAAAAATTGTGAATACTTGCATAAATATAAAGAGATTTGTGTCGCAAATGATTTTATATAATTTTTAATTTGTGCAAGATTACCTAATAAATTGAACTTAATATAGACAAGAAACCCATTTATTTCTCAATGACAGTTTCTTGCCTTTTCTTTTGTCTTGAAAAATAATAGCCCTAAGGAAAAGGGGTTATTTATGTTTAAACTTGTTCAGAATCATAAAGTATTATATTTTATTTCGCTTATTCTCATTGTTTCATATTCAGTAGTGGATCTATTAAAATCAATCTTGATGAGCTATATATTTGATGATCATCTTCTGGATTCAATTTCAAGCCTTATAGTGATCGTATTGGTATTTTTAGGTGTTTATTTAATTGTTTCCACTTTGCAACAATATGTAGTAGAGGTGTTGAAGAATAAAATACGTTATAGTTTAAATAAAAATTTGTATCAATCGTATGCTTCCAGGAATATAGAATCGTTTCAAAAAAAGGATAGCAGTGAGATATTGAATGAATTTAATAATGAAGTGAATGTGGTGATTGACAATTATGTTTCTTCAAAATTAAATGTGTTCTCATTAACTATTTCATTGATATTGGGAAGTCTATATATCGCAAATCTAAGTGTAGAAATATTAATGTTTCAGCTCTTTTGTGCTTTTATAACAATTTTAATAAATAGTATTTTTAAAAACAGTTTAAAGAAGAATCAAATGAATTATTTGGATTCAATGAAGCAATGGCTTTGTTCTATTAAAAATCTGTGTCGTTGTTTTAATGATATAAAGATTTTAAATTTAGAAAAAGTATTTTGTGGCGGTCTGGACATTGAGAATAAGAATTTAGAACAAAGTACTCTAAAAAATAATGGATTTATAAAAATACTTACTTCGATAAATTCTTTTATTTCTCAAGCCATGTTTTTTTTGACATTGCTCTTTGGAATTGTGTTAATACATTATAATCGATTAACAGTTGGACAATTATTAGGGATTGCACAAGCTAGTAATATGGTGATCATGCCAATCGTTAATTATGCAAATCTTCGAAACATGATTCAATCTTCTAAACCGGTTCTACAAAAACTGTTGGATAATTCAATATGCTCTGAAGAGAAGGAACCCATTATTTTTGATGAACAAATTCATGACATTAAGATTAAGCATTTAAGTTATTCTTATGGTGTTCGTCAAATATTGGATTTAAATAATTTGGTAATAGATCAGGGAAAAAAGTATTTAGTCATTGGGAAAAGTGGAGATGGTAAGAGTACGTTTTTAGACATTTTAACAAAGCAGAAGAAAGCAGATGGCATTTATGTGAACGATAAGGATTTGAAGGATGTTCAATTTAGCACCTATGCCGAAAAGTTTTCTTTTGTGAATCAAAACAATGACTTATTACCGTTTTCCTTTGAACAAAATATTACTTTAGGAAGGAAAATGAGTAAATATTCCTTGAAAGAATTAGTAACTATATTTAATTTAGAATCAATATTTGATAAGGAAAGAGACAATCTTGATTTTGAACATTTGAATTTAAGCGGTGGAGAGAAGCAACGTATTTGTTTGGCAAGAGCAATGTACAGAAATAAAAAGTGGCTTTTCTTGGATGAGGCTTTTTCTGCAATCGATAAAACAAATTCAGATCGAATACATCAATTCATTTTATCCAATCCAGATCTTACAGTATTGTCTATAGAACATAAAGTAACAAAAGAAACAGTTTCTTTATACGATAAAGTCTTACTGTTTGAAAACAAAAAGATTGTATCTATGAATGTGGAAGAATACTTAAACAGTATTTTTTGATAAACAAAATACACAATAAAAACTCCATCGCAAAAGACTGAATGGATCGGGATACCGAATGATTCAGAAATATGGAGTGGATATTGAAATGTTACCGGACGGCTGGAAACGAACCAGGCATGTTATTTAGGTGTGTGACTTTTTCACAGAAAAATTCTTTCTTATTTGGATGTTTATGTATAAAAATATGCAAGTAACATAATTTTATCCGATGTCACAAACCATAGATAAAGTTGAAAGGATGCTTTTGCCATTTGCTATATTACCCATTATAATTGACCTATGAGAATTGCAATATTAGAAGATAGTTTGATTCAACAAGAAAGAATACGAAATCTATTAGATTTAAGTCATAGACTTTGTTTCTTTAGTGCAGTTGAAGAATATATGGAATCCAATTTCTATTTTGATTTATTGTTATTAGATATTGAACTAGGAAATCAAAATGGTATTGAATTCATTAAAAAACATCCAGACAAACAACACTTTATTGTATATGTAAGTAGTCATAGTGAAGCTATGGCCGATACATTTGATACAAATGTTTTAGGATTTGTTACGAAAAATCGAATAGAAGAAGTCCTAGTTGAAAAGGTAAATCAAGTAGAAAATCGTATTCATCAATTGGAAAAGATTGCACTGAGTTTACCGTATGAAACAAGGTATGTGTATAGGGATGATATTCTGTATTTTCAAATTGACAATGGCATATTCGTCTTATTGAAAGATGGAACGAAATTATCTTTAGTGAATGAAACATTAAAGGAAATAGAAGCAACGCTGTCGGATTCTTTTATTCGCGTAAATAATAATGTACTTATTAACTTTTCTAAAGTCGATTATTTGGATGTAAAGAATCATAAGATCATTATGTTAAATGGTACGATTATTTCAGTGAGTGTTCGAAGATGGAAAAAGGTAAAAGAACACTATATTCAGATGAGGACAAGCATATGAATATTCTAATGAACAGTATGTATTATGTATGCGAACAATGTTTCTATTTAAAAATAACGAAGAATTCACTAGATCCAAAATGTATTCTTTCATTCTTATTAAATGGTTTATGTGTGTTTTTAATCGCTGAATATATACATATAAACTGGCTGTCTGTATTTCTACAATTGTTGATTCCCATTCTATGTTTGAATATTTCTACAAAAGAACATCATGTGTTAGAATCTGTCATTTCAAATTTAATCGTTGTCTTATTTCAAACAATGAATATACTTCTATTCCGTTCTTTAACTATAGAATATTATGCATTTTCAACAATACTCACAATCGGTGGATGTGCAATCTTTTATCAAATCTTTAAATATGAAAGTTTAGAATTTAGTGAGAATATGCAATACAGTGTTTCTATAATTCTATTTATATTTAGCTATCTTTATATGTTGTTGATGACAGACTTGTTTTCTAAAACAGAATTTACATATATGTATTTTATAAAGAACAGCCAAATCTATGTGTTTATGTTTACCATATCTGTTCTTGTGTTATTAAGTGTAGCTATCATTGTTTTTTCTAGAATACGCTCAAAATTAGAGATTGAGATGTATCGAAATTTCATTGAACTATCCAGTCATTATACAGAACAAATGATTCATGAACAGACGGGAATCAAGGAGTTGATTCACGATATGCGAAATTCTTTGGATGATATAAAGCATTTATCTCAAAACAAAAGATATGAAGAATTAGAAAGTGAAATAAATAGAGAGTTAGTAAAATATGGAAAGTTATATCCCAATTCTATATGCATAAATCCATATGTGGATGTGATCCTACAAAACTTTATTCAAGAACACAACTTGAATTATGATATACAGATACATGTTCCTAAAAGAATCGATTCTATGGATCCACAAGACTTAACAACACTACTCACATGTGTATTAGACAATAGCTTAGTTAAAGAAAATGAGACTTTCATGTTTCATATGAATCTAAAGGAGAAAGAGCTAATTTTACATGTTCAATATCCTTTGGACATAAAGAATATGACGTCTTCAAATAAATCCATACTGAATATCATTTTGAATAAGTATCATGGAACAAAAATCATGGATTCAAAGGATATGAAAATCATCTTATTTATCGAATAATCGAAATCAATTGACGGTTATTCGATTTTTTTAATGTTTCTTTTCTTTATGTGTATTAATAAATAAAAGGAGTGGATGAATTGTGATTAAAATACAGAATCTAAAGAAAACATATAAAGATTGTGTGGCACTCGATACGATTTCTATGCATATAAGAAAAGGGGAATTTGTTGCGATTATTGGAGCAAGTGGAAGTGGAAAAACGACCTTATTGAATATTATTGGTGGTTTAGATACGGATTATATGGGAAGTTGTGTAGTTCGAAATAAAGAGATGTCTTCTTTATCGGATGTAGAGTGTTGTACATTAAGAAGTCGATACATTAGTTATGTATATCAATTTTTTAATCTGATTTCTTTTTTGACAGTGAAAGAAAATATGTGTTTGACAAGTCAAATCAAAGGGAAAAAAGTGGATGAAAAAGAGTTGGATCAAGTATTGAAATTGCTAGGGTTAGAGCATAAAAAAGATTGTTTTGCGAATGAATTGTCTGGAGGTCAACAACAGCGCGTTGCGATTGGTAGGGCGATTCTCGCACATACAGATATCATACTGGCCGATGAGCCAACGGGAAATTTGGATGGTGAGAATGCAAAAAATGTGATGGACATTTTAAAAGCGTTGAATAAAGAGGGGAAAACAATTGTATTGGTTACGCACGATTTAAAAATCGCCAATTATGCAGATCGAATCATTCGTTTAGAACAGGGAAAGATTGTATGAATATAGTCAAAAAATATAGAAGTCGCAATAAGAAAAGTTATGTATTGTTAGTGAGCATTCTGTTTTTGTGCACATTTCTTTTAACTTCTCTCTTTGTAGTAAAAGACTCTTATGATTTATATCGAATCAATGCAGCTAAAAGCTTTTATGGGGATTATGACGTTAAATATACGGCGTATGCGTATACACAAAATAAAGAATATACAGATACATACCTAGATAGTTTAAGTTATGAAACACCAATGCCCTATGTGTATAAAGGTACTTTTGATTCTTTGGTTTCAACCACAAATTTTAGTGTCTATCCAATACGTTTGATAGAAGGAAAGTATCCTAAATCCAATGAGGTGTTGATCCATAAAAAGTATCAGAATAAATATAAGGTGGGAGATACAATAAAATTATATTCGGATCAGAAGTCTAAAGAATATACGATTAGTGGTGTATATGAAAATCTAAATAATCAGCTCGTCAATTATAGTTTTTATACAGCCACAAATTCAAAAAAGGATGCGATGTATGTCTATACGAATTTAAAAGATAAATCGGCAATCGCAACACTACCCGTACAGGATTATGAATTGAATTCGGATATGGTGGTTGCCAAATATCATTTGAATGTTGAATATGAAAATATTTTTAAATTTATGATTCTGTTTATGAGTGTATGTTGTTTCTTGTTTGTATATAGCGTTTTATCTGTACACTTAAAGAAAAAGAAAGCTTTTTATGATCAACTCTACATATTGGGAATGAATAAAAAGAAAATTCATTTGTATATGATTAAGGAATATACCTTGCTTTTTGCACTGGTTGAGTGTATGGGAATCGGATTTACATTATTATTGTGGGGTTTGTTTTTAAAATGGATTCAAATGAATCTTCCATTTAGTTTACATATATCAAAATATCATCTATGTATTTTATTATTGATTTTATTTGTACAATATATATTTGTATTTGGATTGAGTTTAGTACGACCTAAACATTATTTCTTTAGAAAATTAAATATTTCAAAACTATCTATCGTTGAAACAATGAGAAATGGCAATGGTCTGTTTATTGCACTGATTGTTGCGATGAGTTCGATGTTTATGTGTGTATCCATGCAGTCATTAACATCTTGGATTCAAACAAATCAACAAGAAGTATCGTATGAACATGATGTGAGTGCCACATTTAATATATTTGATCATACATTGATTCCTGAATTTATTGAGGAATCAAAAGAAATTTTTAAGTCATATGAGCATGAATTTAACTATACTATTCAATGCGATGCGAATATAAATAATGAACAAATAGAAACCAAAGTTACAGATGAATATAATGATTTTGTCTTAAGTAATTCATATGAAGATAATGTAAGATTGCATCTGTATAAACAAGGCGGAGAATTAATTGATGTACTCGATATATCGGTAGAAGAACATATAAATAGTGGGGATAATAAAGTTTTGTATATTCCTGAATCAAAAGTAATGGAATGGCTAAATACATATCCAGACACATTTATTACGGGTGATTTGTGGGTAAATACTAAACAATCAGCATTACTAAAAAAGAAGCTTGATCATATCCAATTGTCTAGAAGAGATGATTTTTATGTAGTCGATAATAAAACGGACGCAAAGAATCTTGCCGAAATCATGAATATGTGTCAAAAAATCGTACAGTTCTATCAATTTATATTGATGATCACTTCTATTGTGATCGTATATATGCAGTTGTATCAACATTTCTACTCACATAAGAATGAGTATGATCTGCTGCATACCATTGGCATGTCTTATAAAAAAATTCGTAGGATGTATATAGTGAAATTGTTGGCTTTCATAATAATACTGGATGTGATTGTATTGTTGATTATTAGAACAATTCAAATGGAAGTGGTAGGTTTATATTTAATTGGAAGTCTAATACTTTGTACTTTGTTTACTGAATTAATTTTCTTTCGCATATACAAGTAGTGTATTTAAAATGATTTATCAAATGTCAAAAAGTCCTTGTTTAAGGGCTTTTCTGATTATATGTCCAACTCGATTTGCCACAATTAAAGTAGTAATGATAAGTAATCTTGTCTTGAATCAAGTATTCTGATAATCTCGATATTATCATTTTTGATATTGTAGAATACAAGTTGTTTTGATATGACGAAATAACGTAATGGAGTATCTACATTAAACCGATCCGACATTTTTGGGCCTAAATAAGGGTTGTCTTTTAATAAAGCAATCGTATTTACAAGGGTGCTTTTTAATTTTTGTGCAGCTTGTTTGTTGTTAAATCGACTAATAATATAGTTTTCAGTGTTTAAAAGATCATCAATAGCTGTCTTCTTGTAAATAATTTGCATATTATAAACCTAATATTTTTTTAGCTTCTTCTTCAGAATAAGATTCAGTACAATTCATACCAATTTCTAATTCTTTTATGAGTTTAGTTAAAGCTTTGGCTTTCATGTTTTCAGCATTATCTTCAGTTACAGAAAATGGAAAGCCTCCAGTATTTAATGCTTGTTGAAAAAATACATTAACCGCATCCGTTAAAGTTAAGCCGTTTTTCGCAAAAACTTCTTCTAATTCATTTTTAATTTCTGAATTCATACGAATTCTAAATACATCATCTTTTTGAGCATTGATTACGTTACGCATAATTAACACTTCCCTTCATTTATAGTATAGGGATATTTTAACAAAATATCAATAGATGTAGTAACAGTGTATCTACATCCAATCGTTAAATATAAAAGAGCCAGAATTTCTAGCTCTTTTCATCGTCCTTTACATATTCTAATATATCACCAGGTTGACAATTTAATGCTTCACAAATGGCTTCTAAAGTGGAGAAGCGAATCGCAGAAATCTTACCTGTTTTCATCTTTGATAAGTTAACATTACTAACTCCAACTTTCTCAGACAACTCTTTCAAACTCATTTTTCGATCGGCCATGACACGATCTAATCGTAATATAATCTTTCCCATAACCTATAGCGTCTCATCACTCAATTGTTGAAGTTCTTGTCCATATCTAAATATATAAGATAACAAATAGATTAGAGCTGCAAAAATGAGGAAGCTTAAGTGAAGACGGATATCAAAATTGATTTGTGTAACATATTTAGTGTTGAAAAGTAGATTGAAGTTGATGGTTTGTTTAAATTGCATAACACGACATGCTTCAAGAATGTTAAAGACAATACCACCCGCAAGAATATACTTGGCAAGGTTTTTCAGATGATTAGAAACACTAACATCAAATGGAGTATGATTCATTGTGAATGTACAAATGGATTCAAGTGTTTGTACAGCTTTATATATGATAAATACAAATATAGCGGTGATTAAAAAAATCAATGGTAACCATATTGACATTTTATCTTTGTGTAATGCCAAATCATCATTAAAAATTAATTGAAGATAATCGATTCTTAAACTTCCAAATAGAGTATTATATATATCCTTGTTGAAGGTAAAAAACAAACAGAGTCCAATTAACAATACAAAAGAGATTAAACAAACCGACCGAACAATATTTAGAATAAAGCACATTTTCTTCAATAAATCTTTAGACTTATCATTCATGATATTACCTCCTAACATTAAATAATTAATGTTTATCATTAATTTTATTATATATTACATAAATAATAAGTCAATATGATTTACTTTAAAACGCCAATTTCTTTTAAAAATAATTCACGATCTTTTCGAATCAAGAAGACACTTGTGATATACATGCCTGGATCATTGATAGGGCGAATAATCATATCCATGGTATGTCGTGTCTCCGCATCAGAAAAAGGGATGATTGCGATTGAGTTAAATGTACATGCCCACTCAATTGCGGTTTCGTTGATTGAAGTAATAATCGCAACATTATATGCAACGGCATGTTGTCCAAATATAGTATATACCGTGTTGGAAATGTCAAAAGGAATCGCTAAAGGGATGCCTTGAAATTTTGATGTTCGGTCTTAAATATTCTCTTGTATATATTGAGACAGATTTTCAACAGACATTCCATTTTGAGCTAATAATTCAATTGGATCATAGTCTGTGTGGAAAACTTTTGAGATACCATAATTCTTTACTTTTATATCACTATCTCCATAATAAGATGCGATATTTTGGCCATATCCAGATACGAGTTCTCCATCTTCTAAAGTTAGAATGTGCGTATGATTTTTCTTTAACTTTTCTAATAACTCTATATCTAATCCAGTTAAAAATCTAGGATTGATGACTGTAATTTGAATGCCAATTTCTTCTTTTATTTTTTCTGCAACTTTTTTTGCTAAAGCTAACATACATCCAACCGCAAAGATTGCGAATTTTTCTCCTTGGATTTCAACTTTATTTTTAAGTACAGAATAATCTGTTTCATCTTTGATTCCACTAGAAACAAAACTTGCGGGAATACGAATACCAACCGGATGATCCTTTTGTGTAGTCGCGTACTTAAACATTTGTTCATATTCTTCTTTTGTAGCTGGTGCTGAATAAATAAGATTTGGGATGTGCGCAAACATTTGGATGTCGCATAGGGCGATATGCGTATTGGAATTCATGCCATAGACACCAGGACTCAACACAAGCATTACAGCTGGATTATCATTTAAACATAAATCGTGTGAAAGCTGGTCATAGGTTCTTTGAAGGAATGGGGCATAGGTTCCAAATACGGCGGTTCCTCCATTTTTGGTAATACCGCTACTCATTGCGACCATGTTTTCTTCGGCGATACCTACATCGATAAATTGTCCACGATCTACATATTCTTGACGAACATCTTGTGTAAAACCAAGTCCCATTGGTGTTCCTGCATTTAATACAATGGCTTTTTCGTTGTTGTCTAGAAGTGTTTTAATGCTGTCAAATACAGTCGTGTCATTGCTACTACAAGTAAAACGAGGACTACCATCTTCCACATGGAATGGACCACCTGCATGCCATGCTTCTCTATTTTTTTCGGCATAAGCCAAACCTTTTCCCTTAATGGTATGAATATGTAGTACAACAGGATGATCAATATCTTTTACAGAATTGAATAAATCCACCAATTTAAATAGGTCATGTCCATCCTCTAAATAATGGTATTCCAAACCAAAACTTTCAAAGATGTTGTTTGTGCAATTTCCATTGGATTCACGAAGTTCCTTTAAATTTTTATATAAACCACCATGGTTTTCAGCAATACTTTGATCATTATCATTCACAATAATAATTAAATTGTTTCTATATTCTCCTGCATAGTCCAAGGCTTCTAAGGCTTCGCCACCAGAAAGAGAACCATCTCCGATAATCGCAATGATGTTTTCTTTTCCATGATTTAAATCTCTTCCTTTTGCCAAACCCAAAGCTAAAGAAATCGATGTAGATGTGTGTCCAATCGTAAAGAAATCGTGTTCACTTTCTTCTGGGTTTGTATATCCAGTTACATCATGAAAGTGTTCTTCATCCAAAAAAGCTTGTTTTCGTCCAGTTAGGATTTTATGTGGATAAGACTGATGAGAAACGTCAAAGACGAATTTATCAATTGGCGAATGAAAAACATAGTGTAATGCAGTGGTTACTTCGACCATACCTAAGTTAGGACCATTATGTCCTCCGGCAAGGGAAATTTTGTGGATAAGTGCATCACGTGTTTCATCTGCCAAAATACGTAATTCATCTAGATTTAATTTTTGAATGTCACTTGGACCATTAATATTTTCTAAATACATGTCATTACCTCCTGTAATTGAAGGTATGATAGCACCTAAAGTTAACTTTAGGTCAAGCGTTTAATGAAATATTTTGCCGTTTTGTTTAGTTCCATTCCTTGGCTAGTAGGAAATCACGGATGTTTCGATGCTTGATGCCATTTTGGCTCATGTCAAATTCATCAAGAGAAACAACGTACTTTGGAAAATTATCTTTAATACGATCATAAGCACCGAATTCACGATCAATTGTTTCTTGGGATGCCAATAGATAAGTGACTTGAACATATATTTTTTCGCCTTGTTTGTTGCATACAAAATCTATTTCTTTATTGCCATTTCTTCCTACAGTTACATCAAATCCTCGGCGCAATAATTCTAGATATACGATATTTTCTAAAATAAGATTGATGTCTCGCATATTACCACCGAAAATAGCCTCACGGATGCCGTGATCGGCAATATAATATTTTTCATTGGAAGAAAGAATTTGTTTACCTTGTAAATCTTCTCGTTTCACTTGATAAAACAAGTAAGCTTCACAACAGTATTTGATATAGTTCAAAATTGTTTCCGGAGATACAGTTCGCTTTTCGTTTTTTAAAAACTTTGCGAGTGAGGATGCAGAAAAAGTTGTTCCCACATTCGCAATCACATAAGCAATGATTCGTTCTAATAAATCAATATCGCGAATTTTATTTCGTTTCATGATGTCTTTGAGTTGAACAGAGTTAAATAGATCTTGAAGATATTGTTTAGACGGAGCATCTGCATAACGAATGTTTGAAAGATAAGGCATACCTCCGACAATAAGGTATTTTTGAAAACATTGCTGAATGGATGCATCAGGAGTAATCGAATGATACAGTTCCATGAATTCTTTAAAAGAAAATGGATATATCACAAATTCTACATAACGACCACCTAAATACGTTGCAAGTTCACTAGATAGTAGATTTGCGTTTGAGCCTGTAATGTAAATGTCACAATCCAACGATACGCGAAAAGAGTTGATACACTTTTCCCAATCTTTGACTTCTTGTATTTCATCAAAGAATAGATACACTTTTCCACCTATTTCTGAGGCTTTTGCACTGATTTCATCATGCAGTGCTTGTGCAGTTTGTAAGTGGGAGTAGTTCATATCTTCAAAATTGATAGAGATAAACTGTTTTGGGTTGATACCAGACTCTGTAAGCTCTTGTTGAATTAGCTTTAACATGACGGATTTGCCACAGCGGCGAATCCCAGTCATGACTTTGATTAAGTCAGTTCCTATGAATGGACGGATGCGACTCATATATAGTTCACGTTTGATCATAATTTAAAGCCTCCTTTAATTATAGTTTAACACATTTATAAGTGATGAATAGTGTTAAAAATATAAAATCATAAGTTATAACTGATGAAAAATGAAAATGCACGTAATGTTTAAGGTATAAAAATAAAAATACCCATAAGTACAACATGTACGGTGGGACTTGAAAAGTTTGTCCATTCTGTATTGTCAAAGACAATTAATCCAATTGTATCTGGCATTAGGTTACGATAATCTTTTAATGCCAAACAAACTCGTGGTAATAAGAAGAAGTTGGCTACAAAGATTAGAGTACGAACACCAAAACGTAGTTCATTATATAGTAGATCACGTAATGCATCGCTTGTCACATCATCAGCTACAACGTGTGTTTTGCATGTTTTTCCTTTTGTTTCTACTTAATACATGAGGATCTGCCGTAATCATAATGAATTCATCAAATCCATCATCAATTAAGCGTGTTCCTAGATTTAATATAGATTCAGTCATTGTTTCATAATAAAGTTCTCCTAAATAAAATGGAGTTTTTTTGGTATAAGAAAAGCTGTGGACTAAGCGATATTGAAGTCGCTTTCTGTCTCACAGCTTTTTCTTTCTTTTACTATGAATGGTAAATGGAATAGACTAAGTCCAATCACTCCAAGCATGATGACTCTAAATAAATAGATATAGTATCCATGGTTTAGGTTAAGGAATGGAAGTCCTTCTAATGGTGGTCTTACAATAAACATAAAGTTTGTATCATAAACTGCCAAAATAGAATTCATATATAAATTGAAAACTAATAACGCAAATAATACGACTAAATTGTTTTTAAATGCCTGCATACCTAAGTTCGCATGTTTGAAACGAATCAAATATAGAGAAAACCATGTTAATGTTGCATGATACATGAAACATTGATATACATTGGCTACATTAAATTCAACGCCATACGTTGGAATCAAGATAGCGGCGATTCCTCCACAAGTACCGACAACCGCAAAAAAGTTGATCATTTTTTGTTTTAGTGGACCATCCTTTCCAAAAGTGATGTAGGCCGCAATAAACAATAAGATACTGCAGATATGGAATGGAAGGGATTGCGGATTTAAATGCATTCCTCCATGTGTGCTTGGAATCATATCTGACATCATTTTTGTGGTTTCGCTAAGTAAACATATAAACATAAAGAAGTAACAAGCGTTTTGTAGCGTGAAATCTTCTTTTTTCGCATAGTGATTCATAATTAGGATAAAAAGAATACAAATTCCTATCCATATAAAGTGTTTTGTAGTAAACATATGCCCTCTCCCTGTAGTCAACAGATTATATCTTTCAAAACATAAGTAAACAATGATAAATTTCTTAAACTTATCTTAAATACAGTGATATACTTAGTCGTTAGTGAGGTTTTTATGAAACGGATTGATTTTGAAAATGATACAGTGACAAGAAATATAGTAAATGCTGCTTTCCCTTTATTAGTAGCACAAATAATGAGTCTTCTATACAACGTTGTGGACCGTATCTATATTGCTCGAATTCCTAGTGTTGGTACATACGCATTAGGCGCTATTGGATTATGTTTTCCTTTGATTGTGATTATAAATGCATTTTCGAATCTGTTTGGTAGTGGTGGTGCGCCATTGTTTTCAATCGGGCGAGGAGAAAAGGATAGTAACAAAGCTAATTTAGTGATGAACACATCTTTTACAATGTTGATAGTATGTTCGATTGTTTTAATGATTGTTCTTTATCCTTTGTTGAAGCCTATATTAACTTTGTTTGGAACATCCTCATCAGCCATGAAATATGCCTATTCATATATGATGATTTATCTAATAGGAACACTACCTTCCATGCTTACTTTGGGGATGAATCCCTTTATCAATGCACAAGGCTATTCAACAGCAGGTATGTGTTCAGTTTTGATTGGTGCCATTATGAATTTAGTGTTAGATCCTATATTCATTTTCTTATTTAGACTTGGCATTCAAGGTGCTGCCATTGCAACTGTTATTTCTCAATGTGTTTCAGCTATATTTGTGTATTGGTTTTTAAAGAATCGTTCGGAATTAAAAGTAAGATTACTTAAAAAAGAGGAATGGATTGTTTGTAAAAGGTATGCGCAAAATATTGTTAGCTTAGGAAGCAGTAGTTTTATTATGCAGCTGACAAATAGTTTGGTTTCGATTTGTTGCAACAACGTGCTATCCATAACGGGTGGAGACATTTATATTTCAGTTATGACTATCATTTCAAGTGTAAGACAATTAGTAGAAACACCGATTCACGCAATCAATGATGGTTCTAGCCCAGTTTTAAGCTACAACTATGGAGCTAGAAGAGCAGAACGTATTCGAAAGGCCATTAAGGTAATTTCTATACTTGTCTTTGGCTATACAGCCATAGTTTGGAGCACCATTATTTTGATTCCACATATATTGATTCAAATCTTTAGTTCCGATCCTGTATTAATAAGGAATACCGTGCCAGCTTTGAACCAATATTTTGCAGCCTTCATATTCATGGATTTGCAGTATATTGGACAGAATGTATTTAAGTCATTGAATAAGAAGAAACAAGCCATCTTCTTTTCGATATTAAGAAAAGTCATTATTGTCGTTCCTCTTACATATATCATGCCATTATATCTTCATATGGGTACAGATGGTGTATTCTTGGCAGAACCTGTATCGAATGTGATTGGTGGAACTCTTTGTTTTGTGACAATGTTAGTAACAATCATGCCAGAATTAAAGAGAATGGAAAGTAAAAATGTGATAGAATGATATCCGCGAGGTAGAAAAAATGGTACAAGATATTTATCCACATAAATTACACAATGAATTTGATCCCAATATACACGCAACGCAAAAGGATGTATTGTTGTGTATTGTGAATGGAAAGATTTTAATTCATTTAAATTGTTTTGAGAATAAGGAAGTTGTTTTTCCTAAAGTGAGTGACATACAAGTTGAAAATGTAGAGTATCGCTATTTGTTTTCAATTGATAATACGAAATATTTCTTATGTGATATGCAATTAGGAGAGGACCAGATTCCATCTGGTTATGGGTATGTAGAAGAGAGAAGTTTGCGTATTGAAGGGATTGGTCCAAAAGACAATTTGTTTGCGGCCATTACTGGAAAACATTTGGCAGATTGGTATCGAGATACTAAATTCTGTGGAAGATGTGGACATAAGATGGTGCATTCAACAACAGAAAGAGCGATGGTCTGTCCAGAGTGTCACAATACAGTCTATCCAAGAATTATGCCGGCTGTGATTGTAGGTGTAATCAATGGGGATAAGTTGTTGCTGACAAAATATCGTACGGGATTTAAGTATAATGCGTTGATTGCTGGCTTTACTGAAATTGGTGAAACGGTTGAAGAAACGGTAAAACGTGAAGTTATGGAAGAGGCTGGAATCAAAGTCAACAATATTCGTTACTATAAATCTCAGCCTTGGGGAAGTGCTAATGATATTTTGTTGGGGTTCTTTTGTGATGTAAAGGGCAATGATGAAATATCTATGGATACTAATGAATTGAAATATGCAGATTGGGTTCAAAGAGATGAAATTATTCTTCAACCAGGTGAATTTAGTTTAACGAATGAAATGATGAAATTATTTAAGGAAAATAAAGTAGAGTGAAAGTATCACACTCATTCTTCTAAAAATGATGAGGATATGGTACAATAAAGCGTGTAAAAAATATTTATAGAAAATAGGAGTGAAAAATTATGGCAATTTCTGCAGGTGATTTTAAAACAGGATTAACTTTAATCGTTGATGGTGATCCTTGGGTAGTATTAGATTTCCAACATGTTAAACCTGGTAAAGGTGCAGCTATCTTAAAAACTAAGATGAAAAACTTAAAAACAGGGAATACACAAGAAAGAAACTTCAATGCTTCAACTAAATTTGAACAAGCTAACATTTCTAAAAAAGCAGCTCAATACTCATATGAAGCAGATTCTACATATTACTTCATGGATTTAGAAACATACGATACTTATGAATTAACAGCTGAACAAGTTGATTTCAACAAATACTTTATTGTTGAAGGTGCTGAAGTATCTTTGATGTTCTTCGAAGGAGAATTATTATCTGTTTCTGTTCCAGAAAAAGTTGAATTGACAGTAGCTGAAACAGATCCAGCCATCAAAGGTGCACCATCTAACCAAACTAAAGATGCAACTACAGATACTGGATTAACATTAAGAGTTCCACAGTTCATCGAACCAGGTGAAAAAATCGTTGTATTCTCAACAGATGGAAAATATGCAGGAAGAGCTTAATCGCTCTTCTTTTTTTAACTATGAATAAAGTTGTATTAATTACAGGTGGTGCTCGTGGTATTGGAAGTGCAATCGCATTGGAACTCGCAAAGAATGGTTATGATATTGTCATTAATTATTTAACTTCTAAACAGCCTGCCAAAGAATTAAAAGAAAAAATTGAATCTCAATATCATGTTCATTGTCTTACAATTTGTGCAGATGTATCCGATGTAGATCAAGTCAATATCATGGTTAGTGAAGTTGAAGAGAAGATGGGTGGCGTAGATATACTAATTAATAATGCGGCTGTGGATCTTTCCAATTTGTTTCATTTAAAAAATGCCGAAGAATTTAAAAGAACATTCGATGTAAATGTTGTAGGTGCTTTTAATTGTAGTAAAAGAGTCTATAAACATATGTTGGATCAAGAATATGGAAGAATCATCAATATATCAAGTACCAATGGAATTAATACGTATTATCCAATGTGTATCGATTATGATGCTTCAAAAGCAGCCTTGATTTCAATGACACACAATCTTGCGTCTGAATTTGGACCCTATATCAATGTGAATTGTGTTGCTCCAGGCTTTATTGGAACCGATAATGAACTCGATGGCTATGATGAAGAGTTCTTAAAGGAAGAAACAGAAAAAATCATGGTGAAACGTTATGGAAAACCAGAAGAAGTGGCCTATCTTGTTCGTTTCTTAATTAGTGATGAAGCTAACTTCATCAACAATTCCATTATTCGTATCGATGGTGGACAGATGGGTAGCTGTTAAAAAAGTGGTTAAATCCCTATATTTAAAGTGGATTGACCACTTTTATTCTTTATTGATTGAAGTATCGTTTGAATCGATTCGCAACGATTCAATTATCGTTGCACAAAATAATGCAACGATTCGACAATCGTTTGAAACAAAAAAGATGCACTAGGCATCTTAGTTGTTTTTCATGTTTGTTAGGGCAAGAAGAATAGAAAGTTTTCCATATTCTAATGTTAATCCACCCTGCATATATAAAGTATAGGGTTCAACGACTGGAGCATCTGCACTTAGTTCGATTGTACTTCCTTGTGTAAAGCTTCCAGCAGCCATAACTTCATCAAATGGATAGCCAGGCATTGGAGCGGCCATAACACGAACAAATGAATCAATAGGACTTGTGGATTGAATGCCTTGTGTAAAGCTAACAAGATTTTCTTTCGAGCCCAGTTCTAAAGTTTGAATGATATCCGTTCTTTCATCATTATAAGCAGGAGATACATTCTTGTATCCTAATTTTTCTAGCATATAGGCTGTAAAAACGGCTGTTTTTAAAGCACTCTTTACAGCATTTGGTGCCATGAAGATACCTTTAAAGAAAGAGTTGTTTAAGTTAAAGTTTGCACCCAAATCCTTACCGATTCCAGGAGCTGTTAAGCGTTCAGCTACCATATTGATCAATTCTTTATTACCAGCTACATATCCTCCAGTAGAGGCGATTCCTCCACCTAAGTTTTTCATTAAGGATCCGACCACAACATCGGCACCAATGTGTCCTGGCTCTAATTTTTCAACAAGTTCACCATAACAATTATCCACCATGATAATAACGTCTTTGTTTACTTCACGAATCTTTTTGATGATATGCTCAAGCTTTGAAATGGTTAATGATAAACGGTGGGCATATCCTCTAGATCTTTGGATTTCCACTAATTTTACATTGTTTTCTTTTAAACGTTCAACAATCTTATCATCATCAAAATCATCATTCACTAAATCAATTTGTTCATACTTTACGCCACTGGCTTTTAAGGATTGTGTAGAATCCCCACATAAACCAATCATTTCCTGCAAAGAATCGTAAGGAGCACCCGAAATGGAAATCATTGTATCTCCATATTTTAATAGGGCAGATAAAGTTAAGTATAAAGCGTTTGTACCACTCATGATTTGAGGGCGTACCAAAGCATCTTCACATCCGAGTACTGTCGCAAAAATACGTTCAATCTTATCACGACCTTCATCGTAGTTACCATATCCGTTGATATCCGCAAAGTCAGAATAAGAAACGTGGTTCTCAATGAATGCAGCTAAGATACGATCTGAATTGTATAAACATACATCATCAATTTTTTTATAAATATCTTTTAAAATGACATCCGATTCTTCTGCCATTTTCAATAAGTCTTTATCAATTTGTTCTAAAATCATAAATAACCTCCAAAAGTCCACTTCTTCTATTATACACGATTTATATATTTGTGGTATGCTCAAGTCAAGATATGAAGGGAAGTAAAAAATGGAAAAAGTATTATTTTTAGATTCGCCCATGAAAGAAAAGCCATATGGTTCAATGCGTATTCAAGAAAAGTTTGGATTCGGTCCTATGGACAAAAAGATTGGAGAATACTAGGCTATTAGTGCACATGATAATGGCTTAAGTAAGATCAAAAATGGAAAATATAAAGGGGAAACATTAAAAGATGTATATTTAAATCACAGAGAATTATTTGCGAATGATCCTCACGATAAGTTTCCTCTATTAGTTAAAATTAATGAGATTCAAGAACCATGTTCCGTGCAGGTACATCCAGATGATGTATATGCTAGAAAACATGAAAATGATTATGGTAAGGCTGAATTCTGCCTGTGGCTAGATGTGGTAGAAGGTACAAAAATCATTCGTGGACATAATGCCAAGACAAAAGAAGAGTTTAGAAAGGCTATAGGAGAAAAATCTTGGGATACTTTATTCGTTCGAAAGCCAGTGCACGCAAATGAATTTGTTTATACACCTGCAGGAACCATTCATGGTATTGAAGGGAAACTAATGATGGCTGAAGTGCAACAATCCAGCGATGTTACATATCGTATATATGATTATGACAGAAAAGATGCCAATGGGAATATGCGAGAACTACATATTGATAAGGCTATTGAAGTCACAAATATACCGCATATTGAACCAGATGTGCATCCAACAGTTACGATGTTAGAAGGAAATGAAGTTGTTGAATATGTGAATGAAAAGTATTTTAGTGTGACTCGATATAAGATTCAAAATGAAATTCAGATCAATAATCCTTCGTATTCCTTATGCTTACCATTAAGTGGAAATGGAATCTTACATATTGATGGAAAAGATTATGATATTCAAGCAGGCATTGGCTTTATCATCACAAGTCATACAAAAAGATACTCCATCCAAGGTAATATCGATTTACTGGTAAGTGTGCCAAAATAATTCTGATTTTATCATTTCTAATCATTTTTTTGTAGAATTCTACATTTTTTCTGACTATAAATTAATGATACACAGATAAAAAGTGGCCTGTATCCTTTACTTTAGGATTTTTGACCACTTTATTTTATCTACAATCATTTTTTTTCTGTAGAATTCTACGCTTTTCAGGATTTATGAAAACTTAGAATGGATTTGAAGAGATCCCCATCTGTTTCAATCATAAATGTACCATTCTGTACTTCTGTAAAACTTTTTACGATGGCTAGTCCTAAACCACTTCCAGATTCATGCCTTGATTTATCTCCACGCACAAAACGTTCGGTGATATCATTGTCAAAATCAAGCGGTGCTTTTGAAGTGTTTTTCATTGTGATCACAACTGAATTACCAATATCTTTCACATCCAAGAATACACGTGTGTTTTCAAGTGCATACTTAGAAATATTCGTAAATAAGTTTTCAAAGATACGATATGTCTTATTTCCATCCAAACATACATGAATTTCTTTTTCTGGAAGATTTGTCACAAGCTGAAGATTTTTAGCTTGTAGAAGCTCTTCATTTTCAGCACATACCTGCTCCATAAATTCAATGATGTTAATATCAGAATATTCTAAATCAATATTACCACTATTGGCTTTGGATACTTCAAACAAATCTGTGATTAGAATGCTTAAACGATCTGTATATTGATTCAATCGTTCTAAATAACTCTTTTTATCTTCCTCACTAATACTAGGATCGTTTAATAACTCTACATAATTTTTAATACCTGTTAATGGTGTTTTTAAATCATGTGATACATTTGAAATCAATTCTGTCTTTAGATTTTGTGATTGTACTTGTTCTTTTACAGTTTGTTCAAAACCATCCTTAATTTGATAGATATTATTATTTAAAGATTGGAATAAACCAGAATTTGCAGGCTTGATATTCTCAAAATTACCACTCGATAGATCTTCTGTCATATGTAATATGTCTTGGTATTGACTTTGCACATTTTTGATCTTCTTATAGCCTACAACACTAATGCCAATTAATGCTGTAACGACAACAAAGAAAGAGAAGAATGGAATGTTAAGCAATGATATAAACGCAAGAATCAAAATCAGACATATTGAGAAAATAATATATTTTTTAAGGATTTCATCCGATAGATCGGTTGAAATGATTCCTTCTACTTTATTTGAGAAATAAAGAATAAAGTTACCAATTAAAGTTCTATGAAAGAACCAATCTTTAATCGATGTTGTAAATTGACATTTTAACCAATATACGGATAAACCAATAAAGAATAAGGTGATGGACCACGCAAGAATGTTGGCTCCATATACGATAGGCTGACTCAATTCAATATGATAACGATTTAGAATGTGTAAGAATGTACCTTCAATCGAATAGGTAGTTAATATACATGTACCACTAGCTAGTAGGGCATCAATTGTTAGAAATAATAGGAATGCAGGTTCAAATAACCAGTTATTCACATGTCTAAAGATATAGGCTTCTTTTTCATACGCATATTTATTAAGGAAGACATATAGAGCGATAATGGCACTACAAATCAAGAAGGAAGTCACAAAGAAATAGGTATATTGATCGGCATCTAAATCTAAGAGGTCAATTAGACTTGTATTATCATAATTTAAAACAGCTGGAATATAGAATGTTAATACGACATCACTTGGCATATGAAGTGTATAGCCTGGAAATGGCTCTCCATCACAATAATATGTGCCATCACAGTATTCATAATACTTTTCACTGTTATAGTTAATAAGATTCACAATATTATCCGTTACATTTAAAGTATTCGAATCCAAAGTGTCATAATATCTTGTATCTTTTTTCTTTACATTCACATTAAATTGTTTTGAAGTGATTTTATTGTTCACATCACACGTATAAAAGAAGTTTGGATCATTCTCAAAAATATTTTTTGCGCTAGTTAAAGACGAGTTTAACCCTTTTTTTATATCCTTTTGAATATCTTCCGGTGTATCTTTCTCAAAAGTAATATATTCATACTTTGGATCTTGTTCCAATTTTTTAGCTAGAATAAAAGCTGTAAGATTTTGTTCTAAAGTTTCAGGAAGCTTTGTTGGAGTAGCTGTAGAAACATTTGGATAAAAACTTGTCACTATGCAAGAACTAATGATGCATAAAGCACATAGTATTGTTAAAAAAATATTTTTCTTTTTCATTGTATATTCTCCATTTTATAGCCCTGCCCCCATACAACCTTAATATAAATAGGCTTTTTAGGGTTGGCCTCGATCTTTTCACGTAATTTACGAATATGGACCATAATCGTTTCCGTGTTGATAGCTTCTTCTTTCCATACTAATTCATAGATTTGTTGGCTGGAAAAGACTTGTCCAGGGTGCGAAATCAATAGTTTTAAAATATCAAACTCTTTTGGCGTTAAGTTAATATCCTTTGAATTTAACGTCACTCTTTTTGTCGTATTATTTAACACAAGATCACCAATCATATACTCATCTTCGTTTTTTGTCTCATTTTTTAGATTTAAGATTTGTTCGTATCTTCTTAAATGCGAACGTACTCTTGCGACTAGCTCCATACTTTGAAATGGCTTGGTGATATAGTCATCGGCACCAATATTTAAACCTGTGATTTTATCGATATCTTCACTTTTTGCGCTTAAAAATAGAATCGGAAAGTCATGATGTTTCCTTACTTCCATGACCATAGAAATGCCATCCATAACAGGCATCATAATATCTACAATGGCTAAATGAATATCATTTGTTTCAATCTTTTCCAAGCCTTCTTTTCCATTTGCGGCAAGAATCACATTGTATCCTTGATTCTTCATATAAATTCCGATGGCTTCACGAATCCCTTGTTCGTCTTCTACCACTAATATTGTATGTTCCATAAAGTTCTCCTTTTAATAATGTAAATAAAATCCAATGCATGCACATAATATTCCAATGTATAACATAATTATAACCACCTTTCGATAATTTGAAACAACTGCGTAAGACCATAAGAATAAGCCATCAAAGATAAGGGTTTACCCAAAAGAATGATCCAGACAAATTTTTTGAGCGACATATGTGTCAGTCCTGCAAGCATACACAAGAGATCATCGGGTGCACAAGGTAAGAAAATAGCTAGCATAAAGAAGGTATCAAATTTATTTTGATCATATGTATACTTCATATATTTGTCGTAATCTTTCTTTTTACATAATTTTAGAATGATTCTATGACCATATTTACGAACAAGTAAAAAGATGCATATGGATCCGATACAAATACCTATATAGTTATATATAAATCCATTGACTGCTCCAAAAGCTGTAATACCTAAGGCACTTGATGCACCACCGGGAATAATAGGAATAATCACTTGAATGATTTGTAGAAAAATAAAAAGTAAGGGTGCTAAAATTCCGACTTTCGACAGTGTAGCCTGCAGAAGCTGTGGATTTGTGAAGTATCCTTGTGAAAAGAAATAAACGCAAATAAGAATCATAAGGATAAATCCAAAGTGTGTTATGTTTTGTATGTTTTTATTTGTCATAAATTATCACCATGATTAATATAACGAATAAATATTAATTAACTTTGGTGATAAATCTTAAAGTTTTCTAAATAATTGAATCAAAAAGTTGGAAAAGTTGTTAAAAATGGCATAAAAAAGGTTGGAAAAGTGGATAAAATACAAAAATATGGGTTGGAAAAATAGTGTAAATTGTAATAAATGCTTTATATAAAAGGAAAACAAAAAACTTGTGTCAATTATACACAAGTCTTATTCATAAGCTTTGTATGTACGAATAAGTAATGGAAGTTCAACCACCAACATACCAATCCATCCAGCTAGATATGAGTATGGTAAAGCTTCAATGCCTAGATGTAAGCTAAATACAAGTGGAGCAGCCACAATAACTCTTACACCCATATTCACTAGACTTGAAATGAGAGTGATCTTTAAATCGCCAATGCCTCTAAAGAAGCCTTGGATTCCATTGGTGAAGGCTGGAAGAATATACATGATGGAAATTAAATGTAGATAAGTCACTCCATGCATAATAACTTCTTTATCTTGTACAAATAGACACATCAATGGTTTTGCGAAGATAAAACATACTAGAAAGATAAATATACCGTAGATGAATTCTAAGACCATTCCGCAACGAAATCCCTCTTGCATACGATTGCTATTTCCGGCACCCTTATTTTGTGCCATTAAAGCGGTCATAGAGTGAGCAATGTTTTGTTCCGGGGTATACGCAAAATCATCAATTCGATTGACGGCTGTAAAAGCAGCTACAACCGATACACCCATCGTATTGACAATCATTTGAATACCAAGCTTTCCAAGTTGTACAGTCGCCTGCTGCATTGCGCTGGCCCAGCCATACGCAATGGTTCTTTTTAATAATGAAATATCAAATACCAGCCATTTTTTACCCAGTTGTAGAAGTGGCACTTTCTTTTGAATATATAGAATGCAGAATACGCAACATAAAGCTTCACTAATCACAGTAGAAATGGCACATCCTTTACTTCCTGCATGTAAAACAACCACAAAGAATAAGTCTCCAAAGATATTTAGAATGGAACTGATAATTAAGAAATATAGGGGTGATTTACTGTCGCCTAAAGCGCGTAGTGTACTCGCAAAAAAATTGTATAAAAAGGTAAAGACTAAACCGGCAAAGATAATTTGAAGATAGATAGTAGTCCTATTTAAAATGGATAGATCTACCTGCATAAATTTAAGAATTTGTGGTGAAATAAATATGCAGACAAGTGTTAATACAAGTGAAAATACAAGCCCTGCAAGCATAGTTGTGCTCATTTGACGAGCAAGTTTTTCTTCTTCTTTAGCCCCATAATACATGCCAATCAATATGCTTGCACCCATGCAAAGTCCATTTAGAAATAGGATGAATAATGTCGTGATTGGATTACAAATTCCGACTGCGGCCAAAGCTTCTTTCCCTACAAAGTGGCCTACAATAATACTGTCAACGGCATTATATGTTAATTGGAATAGATTTCCCAATACTAAGGGAATGGTAAAGTGAACTAACATAGGCATGATTTTGCCTTGTGTCATATCTTGTGTCATAATCAAATTTCCTTTTTTTGTTCATATTTTGCGCTTTTTCATCCAAAAATTCAATATTATGTTAGAATAGTCTCATGAAAATTTCAGTAGAACAATTAAAACAATTAAATAAAGAAGAATATATCTTAATTGATATTCGTGATGCCGAAGAAGCCTTTAAAAATCCAATCGAGAACAGTATTGTATTAAGTGGAGAAAGTGTTTTATCCAAAGAATTTGATTCAACTAAGAAGATTATTGTCGTTTGCGCACAAGGCTATGTTAGTGATATAGTGGCACAAAGATTGCAGGAAAAATATGAAGCGTATAGTGTAGATGGTGGATATGTTTCAATCGTTATGGATAAGATGAACACAAATGTGTCGGATGATTTTTGCGCTCAAGTCGAAAGAAGTATTATTAAAACGTATCGAAGAAAGATTTGGTCAAAATTTACCAAAGCCATCCGTGATTATGAGCTTGTCAAAGAAGGAGATTGTATAGCGGTGTGTATTTCGGGTGGAAAAGATTCGATGTTGATGGCAAAGTGTTTTCAAGAACTGCATAAACATTCACCGGTTCCTTTTGATGTGAAATATATTGTGATGGATCCAGGTTATTCAAAAGAAAATCATGATGTGATTGAAAGAAATGCCAAAAAGCTAAATATTCCAATTGAAATCTTTGAGAGTGATATTTTTGACAATGTTTTTAATATTGAAAAGAATCCATGTTATATATGTGCAAGAATGCGAAGAGGTCATTTGTATAACTATGCCAAGAATTTAGGGTGTAATAAAATCGCTTTGGGACACCATTATGATGATGTGATCGAAACGATTTTAATGTCGATGTTATATGGTGGACAAATCCAAACGATGATGCCAAAGCTGCATTCAAATAACTTTAAGGGTATGGAAGTCATTCGACCACTATACTTGATTCGTGAAGATGACATTAAGGCTTGGGCTAAACATAATGATTTGTATTTTATTCAGTGTGCATGCAAATTCACTCAGGCTTGTGCTAATGAAACATGTTTAACACAATCTAAGTCAAAGCGTTTAGAAATGAAAAACTTAATCAAGGAATTGAAGAAAGTCAATCCGTTTGTCGAACAGAATATTTTTAAGAGTGTAGAAAATGTAAGTCTTAAAACCGTGATTGCCTATAAGGATGATCACGCAAGACATCACTTTTTAGATACGTATGATGAAGAGGGAAATGAATAGTTTCTCTCTTTTTCATTATATTTACAAAAAATGTAATAATTTACATTGACTATTTTTCACTACGTTCTATAATGGAATTATTGTGGAGGAAACGAATTATGTATAAAACAGAAAGCTTTAAACCAGATACTTTTAAACCAGCTCGTTTTGAGTCAGATGGAAAAATTACATTGTCAGGAAAAGAAATTCCATATCATACAATTTGTGAAGACAATGTCATTTATGGACCAGATGGAAATCCTGTCGCATCGATTTTTACGTATGCCTATTTTAGAAGTGATGTAGAAGATACATCCAATCGTCCTGTTGTCTTTGCGTATAATGGAGGTCCTGGATCAAGTTGTATGTATGTACATGCAGGTTTTTTAGGAACACGTCGTATGCAGTATGATGAAGTGGATCGTGAAAGTGCTTTTGGACCTTATAAAGTCATCGATAATCCAGATTGTTTGATTGATATTGCGGATATTGTATTGATTGATCCTGTTGGAACCGGATATGGTGTATTGATTGATGAAAGTAAGAAGAAAGATTTCTTTGGCATTGAACAAGATGCAGAAGCCTTATTGACAGTTCTTGAAGCTTGGGTTCGCCGCTATAATCGTGGCTTGTCACCAAAATATTTATGTGGCGAAAGTTATGGATGTACTCGTAGTGCAGTCGCTGCTGGAATTGCTGCCACAATGGGAAGAGAAAGAGGCTATGGTATTGCCTTTGATGGGATTGTGTTTATTGGAAATACAGTTACTGTAGGTAAATACTTTGGTGAAGGCTTACCTGTTGAAACAAGTGTATTGGGATTTCCTACATATGCAGGTGTAAACTGGTATCACAATCATCCAACCAATCAAAGTGTAGAAGATTTTGTAAAAGAAGCTAAGGCTTTTGCAGACCATGATTATGTACTTGCACTTTATAAAGGAGAAGCCATTTCGGAAGAAGAAAAAGAACATATCTTAGAAAAAGTAAGTTATTATACAGGTGTTTCTAGAGAATACTTGATTCGTCATGGCTTAAAAATTGATGATGATGACTATCGTCAAGAAGTATTAAAGACAAAAGGAAAAGCTGTGTCTCGTTATGATGGTCGTGTCACTCGTCCTTTATTAGAGCCTGAACAAGATGAAATCAAAAAGGCATTGTGGGATGATGCGACAGCCGATCGTTACGATACATTCTTCTATGCTGCATTTACAGGAGATCTACTTCCAAAATTAAATGTAAAATTAGACCGTAACTTTATTCCAGGAACTGATTATTATATGCATTGGGATAAAGAAGAAAAGAAAGGTACAACCGCAGAAGAATTACGTTATGCCTTGACGCGAAGACCAGGAATGCGAGCATTCTTTGCGAATGGATGGTTTGATCTATGTACTGAATTTGGATATGCATGGCACACAATGGATCATGCAGGACTACCAAAAGATCGTGTATTCTGGAAAGGATACCAAAGTGGACATATGATTTATCTTGGTGAAGATAATGTTCATGAATTATGTTCAGATATTCGTGATTTTATTCAAGGTAAGAATCCTAAATCTCAATTTTAATAATTGGCTCACTTCGGTGAGTCTTTTTTCTTGTGAAAAATAGTGAACTTTTAATGGAAAAAACAGAATTTTCTTTATATATATAATACAGGATTTTATTAACATTTTTCATTTTCGTTAAATGATGCTATAAAACATTTTTAAATTTCGTTAAATACGTGTGTTGAACATTTTTAAAATTCGTGAATAATAGTGATAAAAGACAAAACCGTTGGATTACTACCCAACGGTTTTCTTATAAGGCATTTTTGCACGCATATCTTTTAATCGATCTAATGCCGCTAGTAAAGTTTCATCTTTTTTCGCAAAGTGGAAACGAATATAGCGATTTTCTTCTTCTTTAAAGAAACTAGATCCTGGAACTGCTGCTACGCCCACATTTTTAATGAGATCCACACAGAAATCTAAATCCGAATCATAGCCAAACTCACTGATATCAACCATGACATAGTAAGCGCCTTGCGGTTCGGTATGTGGAATATTTAATTCTTTTAAGCCATTGATGAATAAATCTTTCTTGTGTGTATATAGCTTTTGTAGTTCATCATAATAAGCATCACTAAATTCAAGCCCTACTACAGCTGCTTCTTGAAGTGGGGCAGCCGCACCAACCGTTAAAAAGTCATGTACTTTCTTGATTTGTTCGATGATATGTTCTGGGGCAATACAATAGCCTAAACGCCACCCTGTAATGGAATACGTTTTAGATAGGGAACTACAGGAAATGGTTCTTTCAAACATACCCGGTAAAGAGGCAAAATATGTATGTTTGTATGGGGCATATACAATATGTTCATATACTTCATCCGTAATCACATATGTATCATATTTTATGGCAAGACTAGCGATATATTCCAACTCTTCTTTTGAGAAGACTTTTCCACAAGGATTGCTTGGATTGCATAAAATCAACGCTTTTGGATTTTGTTTAAACGCACTTTCTAATTCTTCTTTATTAAAGTTGAATACAGGAGGATGTAAAGGAACATAAATTGGATTGGCACCACAAAGAATGGTATCTGCTCCATAGTTTTCATAAAATGGGGAGAAGACAATCACTTTGTCGTTTGGATCACAAACACTCATCATGGCTGCCATCATAGCTTCGGTACTTCCACAAGTGATAACGATATTTTTGTTGGAATCTAAATCTAGATTCATATATTTTGATTGTTTCTTGGCTAAGGCATCTCTAAAGTTTTGGGCACCCCAAGTAATCGCATACTGGTTAAAGTCTTCATGAGCAACTTGTTCGAGTCGACTCAATATTTCTTTTGGTGGATCAAAATCAGGGAATCCCTGCGATAGATTGATCGCATCATATTGATTTGCGATTCTTGTCATTCGACGAATCACAGAATCTGTAAATGTCTCGGTTCTTTTTGATAATTCTTTCATAATCACACTTCCTTTTTTTCATTTTTTGCATTGTATCATTTTTTGGGGGATTGTAAAATAAAAGTGAGGTGATATTTGATGGAAAAATCAAAAGTATACTATACGGATTTTCATGCCCGTAAATTAGGTGAGGGGTTACCTACAAAATTGCAATTGTTGGCTAAGAAAGCAGGAATTGCCAATTTGAATCTAGACGGAAAGTTTGTCGCAATCAAAATGAACTTTGGAGAATTAGGAAATATTGCATATTTACGCCCAAATTATGCACGTGCCATTGTGGACGTGGTAAAAGAATTAGGGGGAAAACCATTCTTGACCGATTGTAATACAATGTATCCAGGATCAAGAAAGAATGCCTTGGAACACTTAGAGTGTGCCTGGCAAAATGGCTTTACACCACTTACTGTAGGATGTCCCATTTTGATAGGAGATGGACTAAAAGGAACAGATGATATTGAAGTGCCTGTCGTTGGTGGAGAATATTGTCAAACAGCTAAGATTGGTCGAGCTATAATGGATGCCGATGTCTTTATTTCTTTGACACACTTTAAAGGCCATGAATCAACTGGATTTGGTGGAACCATTAAAAATATAGGTATGGGATGTGGTTCACGTGCTGGTAAAAAAGAACAACATTGTTCAGGTATTCCGCATGTTGATGAAAAATTATGTCGTGGTTGTAAACAATGTCTTAAAGAATGTGCAAATAATGGATTGGAATATGATGAAACAACACATAAGATGCATATTAATGAAACAAATTGTGTTGGCTGTGGGCGCTGTTTAGGTGCATGTAACTTTGATGCGATTTCCTTCAATAACTATAATGCGAATGAATTGTTGAATAAGCGTATGGCGGAATACACAAAAGCTGTTGTGGATGGACGTCCTAACTTCCATATTTCTTTGATTGTGGATGTTTCACCAAACTGTGACTGTCATGCTGAAAATGATTTACCGATTCTACCAAATATTGGAATGTTGGCATCTTTTGATCCACTTGCCCTAGATCAAGCATGCGTAGATTTATGTATGAAGGCAAAACCAATGCCAGGATCACAATTAGATAAACATCTACATGATCCAAACTTCTGTGATCATCATGACCATTTCACAAATTCGACACCGGAATCGGAATGGAAATCTTGTTTAGAACATGCACAAAAGATTGGCTTGGGAAATCGAGAATATGAATTAGTTGAAATGAAATAAACCGTAGCTAGGCTGCGGTTTTATTTAAAATGCGAACTAAAATTGGAACAACAATCAATTGAAGGATGATGCCTGGAAGACAAGTAATAAAGCTTGCCGTCATAAATACAGATAGTGTATAGCCTTGTGTACTTAGGATGAATGTATTCACAAAACCATTCACGATTCTTCCTGCAAGCATCGCAATAATTAAACTCATGTATAATTTTGACATTTCATTTTCTTGTGGAATATATTTCGAACATAAACCAGTAACTAAACCATATACGGCTAGTTCAATCATCATTTGGGGCAAAATCATAGCTGGAGGCATTCCTGTTGTCATACTGGAAAGAAAGGGTGTAATCATTCCACATGCCAAACCGTATGGGGTTCCACAAAATAATCCACAAATCAATACAGGAATGTGCATGGGTAAAAATATGCTTCCGGCATTTGGTATCACATGAAAGGCCATGGGAAGCAATACGCCTATCGCAATGCATAGAGCACAAGATACTAATTTTTTGGTTGTACTTTTCATAATCTAAATTCCTCATTCTTTAAAAAACAAATTCTTTTAAACGAGAAAATGCTTCTTCTACTAAACTTGTTGGTAAAGCTAAATTCATTCGAATCGTATTGGGGTTCATAAAGGGACGCCCATCTTGCCAACATACACCATAGCGAACGCCTTTCTTTAAAAGTTCATCCATGGTGATATCGTGTGTATCTAAATACTTTGTGCAATCTAGATACAACATATACGTTCCTTCTGGTTTTATGACTTCAATACCTTTGAAATGAGTGCGGATAAAATCAATCGCAAAATCTACATTATTCGCAATTACCTCATTAAGCTCGCTAACCCAATCCAATCCATCTTTACAATAAGCACCCATAAGAGCATGAATACTTAATATGTTAGGTGAGTTATAGTGAGATAAAGAAGCCTGTTTATTTAATCGATCCCGAAGATATTTATTATAAATGATATGGTAAGAACCGACTAAACCTGCAAGATTGAATGTCTTACTTGGAGCATAAGCGGCAATCGTTCTTTTCTTGGCATCTTCACTTACGGATTGTGTAGGAATATGCGTATTTTCTTTACGTACTAAATCCGACCAGATTTCATCACTAAAGACTAAAACATCATGTTTTTTACAGATGTCTATAAATTTTTGGATTTCTTCCTTTTTCCATACTCTACCCGTTGGATTGTGTGGAGAACAAAATATCGCAAAATGAATATTGTGTTTGATGATCTTCTTTTCAATATCCTCATAATCAAGTGACCAGTTATTCTCTTTTATTAATGGACTATCAATAATTTTTCTTCCCAAGTTATTTAATGTATGAATAAATCCAATATAACAAGGGGATTGTACTAGAATGGCTTCACCGCTAGATGTAAAAGCCTGTAAAGCACTTGATAATATACCAAGAACACCATTTTCATATCCGATAGCTTCTTTTTCTACATCTATGCCATGTGTTTCTTTTTGCCAGAACTGAATGGCTTTATAGTAATCTTCTGGCATTTCAAAATAACCAAAATGAGGTTCATTGATGCGGTTGATCATGTGTCTTTGAATGTTTTCAAAAACAGGATAGTTCATATCTGCAACCCACATAGGAATCCTAGAAAAATTTGGATCTACCTCTACATCTTTGATAGGTAATACATCAAGGGCGAGTGCATCATGGCCTTGACGGTTTAATAGTGTAGTAAAATCGTATTTCATGATAAAAAACTCCTTATTAATTTAATAATATAATTTGAAAAGTGAATATGCAATTTGATATTTGCTTTTTTTCTTGTTGGTTTTGTGGGATGATTAGATTAGAAAGAAGGGATGCATATGCGTACAAGATTCTATAATGCACGAGTACTCACAATGAAAGATTTTGATATCTTTTTAGGTGAAGTTTGGGTGGAAGATAATAAGATTATATATGTAGGAAAAGTAAAAGATTCTTCTTTTTGTTTTGATCGAGAAATAGATGTACAAAAGAATCTAATTATGCCAGGATTTATTAATGCACATACACACTCTGGAATGACATTTTTAAGATCAATAGCCGACGATATGCCACTTCAACAATGGCTTAACGAAAAGGTATTTCCTATTGAGACAAAACTTTCGGAAGAAGATATTTATTATTTTTCTAAATTAGCTATATTAGAATATCTAACGAGTGGAATTACCACTAATTTTGATATGTATTTAAATCCTGAAGCTATTGTTAAGGCAAGCTTAGACATGAAATATCGTACAGTTTTATGTGGAGCTGTTAATGATTTTTGTCTATCTGTAGAAGATGTAGAACGCTGCTTTAATGAATATAATCAAGAAAATAGTTTGATTTCTTATGTCCTTGGCTTTAGTCATGAATACACCAACTCCAAAGAAAAGATTCAACAAGTAGCTGCATTATCTCATAAATACAAAGCACCTGTTTATACGCATTTAAGTGAAACAGAATATGAAGTAAATACATGTAAAGAAAAGACGGGACTCTCTCCTGTTGAGTACTTATGTGATCTAGGTGTATATGACTATGGTGGTGGAGCCTTTCATTGCGTGCATATGAGTGAACATGATTTGGATTTGTTTAAAGAAAAACATTTAAATATCGTCACAAATCCAGCATCCAATCTAAAACTAGCTAGTGGCATAGCTCCTATTCAAGCAATGCTTCAAAGAAAGATTAATATATGTCTAGGTACGGATGGGCCAGCCAGTAATAATTGTCTAGATATGTTTAGGGAAATGTTTTTGGTGACAGGACTCGCAAAATATAAAAACTGTGATGCTTTTGCAGTCGATGCTTATGAAGTGTTGAAAATGGCAACTGTAAACGGAGCTAAGGCTTTAAATTTAAATTGTGGTGTGCTTGAAGCTGGAAAGTTGGCAGATTTAATTGTTTTAGATTTACATCAACCGAATATGCAGCCCATTCATAATATCGCAAAAAATATTGTATACAGTGGATCTAAATCCAATGTAAAATGTACTATGGTCAATGGAAAAATTCTATATGAAGATGGACATTTTTATGTAGGATTTGAGATTGAGGCACTATATGATGAAGTACAAAAAAGAGTAGAAAGGTTAATGCGATGAATATACAGATTTTTGGTAAGAATAAGTGTTTTGATACAAAGAAAGCACAACGCTATTTTAAAGAAAGAAATATTAAGTTTCAGTTTATTAATTTAGACGAAAAAGAAATGAGTAAGAAAGAATTTGAGAGCGTGCTTAGACAAGTTGGCATCGATTCTATGATTGATCCAAAGGCGAAGGATAAAGAATTATTGACAATGTTGAATTACTTGTCGGATAAAGAAGATAAAGTGTATCTCAATCAGCACATATTAAAAACGCCAATCGTGCGAAATGGCAAATTGGCGACAGTTGGCTATGCACCAGACGTATGGAAAACATGGGATTAGTCTTTGTATAAGAAACAATCTTTTTCATGAGAATAAATCACACCGATGGCTTGAAGAAAGGAGTATATAATGGTACTTCCTACAAACTTCATGCCTCTTTTTTTTAGGTCGTTTGAGATGGAATCTGAAAGAGTCGATGTAGTTTTTCCTGTTTCATAAATAATCTTTCCATGTGTAAAAGTACATAAATAATTATAAAAAGTTTGATACTCTTCTTGAATGGATTTAAAAATCTTCGCATTTGAAATACTCGCTTTGATCTTTAATTTGTTTCGAATAATATTTGGATTGTTACTTAATTGTTCGATTTTCTTTTCGTCATACTCAATGACTTTATCAATGTCAAAATCATCATACGCCTCTTTAAAAGCTTCTCTTTTATTTAGAACACACTGCCAACTAAGACCTGCCTGAAAAGATTCAAGTATCAACATTTCAAATAGATATTCTTCATCTGTATTCAGTTTTCCCCATTCATAATCATGATATTCAATATATTTTGGATTGTTTAGATTACACCACGTACATCGTTTCATGATTCCATTTTAAAGTAGATAAAATGTGAATTCAATGATAAAATTGAATCAGTTGGTTATTCTCAATCGAGAATAACGGAAAGGATTTTATGCAAGATTCATTTGGTCGAAATATAAATTATATGCGAATCTCATTAACTGACAGATGTAACTATGCTTGTTACTACTGCAAGCCAGACATTTCAAAACATCTTTGTCATTCGGATATATTGACGTATGAACAACTTTTAGATATTTGTAGATGTGCCATTACTTTAGGAATCACTCGATTTAAAATCACGGGTGGAGAACCCACACTTCGTAAAGGTTATATTGATTTTATTCGTAGATTGAAAGAAATAGATGGTGTAGAACAAGTAACTCTCACAACCAATGGAAGTTTATTTTCTTTTACAGATTTAGATGAACTAAAAAAAATAGGGCTTGACTGTATTAACTTTTCAATCGATACACTTGATGAAGCGGAATATTTGAAAATATGTAAAAAGAACAATTTGAAGAAGGTTTTGTTGAATTTAGAATATGCCTATCAGATTGGCATTGGGGTGAAAGTAAATTGTGTTGTGGACAATCTATTTTCATTTTCTCGATTTGAATCTTTGTTAGAAATGATTAAAGATAAAAAAATTGCGTTACGCTTTATTGAATTGATGCCATTAAAAAATAGTGATCGAAACACAAAAATGAATGAATTAATTGAATATGTGCAAAAGAATTATACGTTAAATGCGTATGATAAAAAGTTAGGTAATGGACCAGCCCATTATTATACAATACCAGAGTTTCAGGGATACATTGGTTTTATTGAAGCTTTACATAATAAATTTTGTCAAGACTGCAATCGTGTACGCTTAAGCAGTGTAGGACGTTTGAAATTATGTTTATTCCATATGGATGGTGTGGATTTAAAACCTTATCTAAATAATTTGGAAGAACTAGAAAAAGTGATGAGAGAATGGATATTCAAAAAGCCCAAGGAACATCATTTTGAAGAAGAACATTCATCGACGGTGATGAATGAAATTGGAGGATAGAATGGAATTAACACATTTTGATGAGCATGGTAATGCACGTATGGTGGATGTAAGCAAGAAGGATATCACTTCTAGAAGTGCTTGTGCCGTTGGAAGTATATTAGTAAATAAAGAGATTGTTGAAAAAATAGAACATAGTGATATGAAAAAAGGAGATGTACTTGGTGTAGCTCGTATTGCCGGAATCATGGGCGTAAAAAAGACGAGTGATTTGATTCCATTGTGTCATCCTTTAATGATCAATAAGGTCAATATTGATTTTGAGATTGATAGAGAGAATTGTTTGATTTATGCCTATTGCACAGTGAAGTGTAATGGGAAAACAGGTGTAGAAATGGAAGCTTTGACAGGTGTAAATATTTGTCTTTTAACAATTTATGACATGTGTAAAGCTGTAAGTAAAGATATGGAAATAAAAAATGTGCATTTGGTTTCTAAATCAGGAGGAAAAAGCGGGGATTTTGTATGGAAGGAATAATTAAGGCAATTTGTATCAGCAAACAAAAGGGAACAGAAAAACATCCGGTTCAAGATATTGAAATCATTGAAGATCATGGACTAGAAAAGGATGCGCATGCAGGTAAATGGCATCGCCAAGTTTCTTTATTGTCCTATGAAAAGCGTGAAGAATTTAAGGCTAAAGGTGCCAATGTAGAAGATGGTGCCTTTGGAGAAAATTTACTTGTTTCAGGTATTGAATTCACAAGTTATCCTGTAGGAACACAATTTAAAATGGGGGATGTATTACTCGAACTGACGCAAATCGGTAAAAGTTGCCATTCTCATTGTGCCATCTATCATCAAGTAGGACAGTGTATCATGCCTCATCAAGGTGTATTTACACGTGTAATACATGGCGGTCACATTTGTGTTGGGGATAAAGTGGAAGTCATTGAAAATAAAGATTCTAGAATGCGTGTAGCCGTATTGACATTAAGTGATAAGGCAAGTATAGGGCAAAGAAAAGATGAGAGTGGTCTATTGATCGAAAAAATCATGACAGAACATGGATACAATGTGACAAGTGTGACAGTGATTGCGGATGACGAAAATGAAATTGTTTCGCAACTTATCAATTTGAGTGATCGTTGCCAAAACGATTTGATTCTTACAACCGGAGGCACAGGACTTAGTGTTCGTGATGTGACACCAGAAGCCACAATGAAAGTCATGACTAGAAATGTTCCAGGTATTAGTGAAGCATTGCGCTATGAATCGATGAAGTATACAAATAAGGCGATGTTGTCTCGTGGCGCAAGTGTATTAAGAAATAAAACGTTGATTATCAATTTACCAGGAAGTCCTAAGGCAGTAAAGGAAAGTCTGGATATTATTTTAGGACCATTAAAACATGGTTTAGAAATCATGAAAGGGGAAGCGAGTGAGTGCGCAAGGAAGTAATTTGGATTTAACGCCAATTTGGATATCTTTAAAAACCGCAAGTATCACAATTGTGATTACCTTTATTCTTGGTTTACTTGCCGCATGGTGGATCTATTCAAGAAAGAGTGAAACTTTGAAAATGGTCTTTGATGGAATCTTTACTTTGCCTATGGTTTTGCCACCTACAGTAGCTGGCTTTTTCTTATTGATGATTTTTGGTGTAAATCAACCCATAGGCAAATTCTTTATGAATGTATTTGGTGTTCGCATCGCATTTAGTTTTAGTGCGACTGTGATTGCAGCTGTGGTCATTTCATTTCCACTCATGTATCGAAATTCTAGAGGTGCTTTTGAACAAGTGGACACAGATTTAGTATATGCCGCAAGAACTTTAGGAATGAGCGAATGGAACATTTTCTTGAAAGTATTGATACCCAATGCCTTGCCAGGAATTATTAGTGGTGGTGTACTTGCGTTTGCGCGTGGCTTAGGTGAGTTTGGGGCAACCGCCATGCTTGCAGGAAACATCATAGGAAAAACTCGAACACTTCCTGTAGCTGTATATAGTGAAGTGATGAGTGGGGATATGGAATCGGCTGCTTTTTATGTATGGGTGATCATTGGTATTTGTTTTACAGCTGTGATCTTGTTGAATCTATATCAGTTTTATGTTCGAAAGAAAAGGAGTTTCTAAATGTTGGAAGTACAAATATATAAGAAACTTGCAGAGTTTGATTTAGACATTTCCTTTCAAGTGGACGACAATATTCTAGGGCTTATGGGCGCTTCAGGATCTGGTAAAAGTATGACATTAAAATGTATAGCTGGAATTGAAATGCCAGATCAAGGACGTATTGTCTTGAATGGTCGTGTTTTATTTGATTCAGAAAAGAAAATAAATGTACCGATTCAAAAACGAAATGTAGGCTATATGTTTCAAAGCTATGCTCTATTCCCCAATATGAATGTATATGAAAATATTAGTGTGGGATTAAGGGCTAGAAAAGTAAAAGACGTGGATATTGTGGTTCAAAAAGTGATGCAGCAATTTCGGATTTTTGAACTTGCTTCAAGATATCCCAAACAATTATCGGGTGGACAAAGACAAAGGGTGGCATTGGCTCGTTTAATGGCTTATGAACCAGATGTTCTTTTATTGGATGAACCATTTAGTGCTTTAGATGAAGATTTGAAGAAAGATTTATTACAGGAACTTAAAAGTGAGCTTCAAATTTCAAAACCGGTTATTTTTGTATCACACGATAAAGAGGAAGTAAATTATTTGTGTGATCTAAAATATAAAATTAAACAAGGAGAGATCATATGAAAAAAGGTTTAAGTATTTTATTGGTTGGAGTTATGGTCACAAGTTTATTTGGGTGTAGTTTTAATGAACCAAAGGAACAAGTAAAACTTACAATTGCGGCAGCCGCAAGTTTGGAAAACGCATTTGAAGATGAATTGATTCCAATGTTTGAAAAAGAATATCCAAATGTAACGATTGAAGGGGTCTATGATAGTAGTGGAAAATTACAGCTTCAAATTGAAAAAGGATTAGATGCCGATGTATTTTTTAGTGCAGCTACAACACAGATGAGTGCTTTAAAAGATGAAGATTTAGTGGATGCCGATTCAATTTCAAATGTATTAGAGAATAAATTGGTGTTGATCAAAGGAAAAGATAGCACTACAACAGTCACTGGATTTGACAATATTGGGGATGCTTCCATTATTGCGATTGGAGATCCAGAAGTAGTTCCTGCAGGAAGCTACGCAAAGGAAGCTTTGACAAACTTAGGTGTATGGGATTTTATTCAAAATCGTTTAAGCTTAGCAGGAAATGTAACGGAAGTATTGTCTCAAGTTGAAACACAAAATGCAGAAATTGGCTTAGTTTACGCGACAGATGCTGCAAGTAGTGATAAAGTAGAAGTAGTGGCAGAGTGCGATAATTCATTATTAGCTACACCAGTACTATATCCAATAGGTCGTGTATCGACTACAAAGCATAAAGATGAAGCTGATTCATTAATTAAATTCTTAAAGAGCGATAAAGCTTTAAAAGTATTTAAAAAATACGGATTTAAAAAAGGAGAATAAAAAATGAAATTAATCAAGACTGAGGATGCCGTAGGGCATGTACTTTGTCATGATATAACACAGATCATTAAGGGTGTCACAAAAGATGCCCTTTTTCGTAAGGGTCATATCGTGACAGAAGAAGATATTCCTTTATTGTTGTCAGTAGGGAAAGAACATTTATACGTTTGGGAAAACGACGAAAGTATGATGCATGAAAATGATGCGGCTATGGTTTTGTTAGACATGTGCAAGAATGATTATATGTCGTATGGTGAGATCAAAGAAGGGAAAATTGAATTAAAAAGTGAGATTCACGGACTATTTAAAGTAGATCGTAAGGCTTTGCTTACTGTAAATTCATTTGGACAGATGATGATTGCGACTAGACACTCAAACACAGTAGTAAATCCGGGAGATAAACTTGCGGGTATGCGCATTATTCCTTTGGTGATTGAAAAGGAAAAAATGAAAAAAGTAAGTTCTTTGATTTCTTCTCCGATTCTTGAAATTAAGCCGTTTGTATTAAAAAAAGCAGCTGTGATCACAACAGGAAGTGAAGTATATAAAGGAAGAATTCAAGATACATTTACACCAGTTATTCAATCTAAATTGGCTGAGTTTGGTTGTGAAATGGTGTATCATGCGATTTGTGATGATGACGATAAAATGGTGATAGAAAAAATCAATGAAGCTTTAAAACAAGGCGTGGACATTGTTTTATGTACGGGTGGAATGAGTGTGGATCCAGATGATCGAACACCACTTGCGATTAAAAATACAGGGGCGAATATTATTAGTTATGGTTCTCCAGTTCTTCCTGGTGCTATGTTTTTACTTGCCTATAAAGGAGAAGTTCCAATTGTTGGTCTTCCAGGATGTGTGATGTATGCCAAAAGAACAGTATTTGATTTAGTACTTTGTCGTTTGCTTGCCAAAGATGCAGTGACATATGAAGAGCTATGTGATTTAGGTGAAGGTGGATTGTGCTTAGGATGTGATATTTGCACATATCCGAATTGTGGATTTGGAAAATGAGATATAAACTAAAAATTCAAATTGGTAATAACGAACCAAATTTTGGCAAAGGCGTTGTAGAACTATTGGAGTTATGTGATAAGTACGGTTCTCTATCAAAGGCTTATAAAGAAATGGGAATGTCAAATTCAAAGGCTTGGAAAATCATCAAAAGAGCCCAGGAAGATTTAGGGTATGAGTTGGTTTCTACAACGAGTGGTGGAAGTCATGGTGGAGGCTCTTGCTTAACTTTAGAGGGAAAAGAATTGGTACGTAAATATAAATTGTTTCAAGAAAAAATCGAAATGTATTCAAAACAAGTGTTTAAGGAAGTATTTGAAGATGAATAAAGAGGAAGTATTGATTATTACTTTTAAAAGTATTCAAGATGTTCTAGATTTGGAGTCAAAGACAAAAAACGGACGTATGATACCTGTTCCAAGTTGTGTTAAGGCAGGATGTGGCATGTGTTATATGTCCAAAGATTTAGATGAGGCAAAATGGAAACTTTTTTTAGAAGAACAAAACGTTTTGTATGAGGATATAGTAAAGGTGAATTTTTAATGAATGAAAAAATATATTGTAAGAGTGGGGGATGTAGTGCCAAATTGGGCGCTAAAAAATTGAGTCATATTCTAGAAAAAATTGATTCTTATAAAGATAGTCATGTTTTGGTTGGCTTTGATTCAAGAGATGATGCAGCTGTTTATCAAATCGATGAGAATCATGCGTTTGTATCTACTTTGGATTTCTTTCCACCTATGGTTGAAGATCCATATTTGTATGGTCAAATTGCGGCTACAAATGCACTCAGTGATATTTATGCGATGAACGGTACGCCTAAAACAGCTTTAAATATTGTGTGTTTTCCAGAAAATGAAGATTTGAATATTTTAGGTAAGATTATCGAAGGTGGAAATTCTAAGTTAGTTGAAGCTAAGTGTGCTTTGGTAGGTGGACACTCTATTCGTGATGATTCCATTAAATATGGATTGAGTGTAACGGGTTTAGTGAATCCAATAGATGTAAAGAAAAATAATGGTACGCAATGTGGGGATGTTTTGGTTTTGACAAAGCCCTTAGGGGTAGGTTTGACTTTGAATGCGTTGCGTATGGATGATTGTTCTAAAGAAATGCAGGAAAGAGTCTTTAAAAGTATGACTACATTAAATAAGTATGCGTGTGATATTTTAAAAAAATATGATGTGCATGCTCTAACGGATGTAACAGGCTTTGGCTTGTTGGTGCATTTAAATGAGATGTTAGACGAAAAAAATAGTGCAGTGATTTATAAAGATTCGATTCCATATTTTGATGATTGCCAAAAGTATGTCGAAGAGTTTTATTTAAGTGGGGCAGCACAAACCAATCGCAATAGTGTAGAGGGTAAGATTTATTTTGATTGTGATTTTTTTACAGAGGAAATTTTATTTGATCCACAAACAAGTGGTGGCTTATTAGCTAGTGTATCTAAAGAGGATTTAGAAAATCTAGAGATAGATTTTAAGGAAAATAATCTTGAATTGTATGTTGTGGGTGAAGTCATTGAGAAAAATGAATATAATGTATATGTGAGGTAGTAAGATATGAAAACTTTAGATTGTAGAGGATTGGAGTGTCCACTTCCAGTTGTAAAGACAAAGGAAGCTTTAAAAGAAGAAAATGTAGTTTCAACAATTGTGGATAATGAGATTGCGGTTGAAAACTTAACGAAGTTTGCGAAAGTAAAAAATTATACGGTAAATTCTAAAAAAGAGGGTAAGGATTATATTGTTGAAATTTCAAAGGATGATGAAGAAGCTGATTTTGAAGTAGAATATACTTATGCAGATTGTAGCTTGGCTAAGCCTAAAACGGTTGTAGTGTTCGCCAGTAATGTGATGGGTTCCAATCCGGATTTAGGTGCGATTTTAATGAAATCATTTATTTTCTCTTTGACAAAACAAGATGTTTTGCCAGATGAAATGATTTTCTATAATGAGGGTGTAAAAATTACAACGACAAAGAGTGAAACTTTAGAAGATTTAAAATATTTAGCGAACAATGGAGTAGAAATTGTAAGTTGTGGAACTTGTTTAGATTTCTTCCATTTAAAAGAAGAACTTCAGGTGGGTTCAGTCACAAATATGTATGATATTGTAGAAAGAATGGAGAAGGCTGATAAAATTATCAAGCCATAAGGATTATGAACAAATGTGTTATTGTGCGTGGTGGAGGAGACATAGCGACGGGGACAATATATAAACTTGTGAAAAGTGGATTTCAAGTATTGGTGTTAGAAGTTGAAAAGCCAAGCGCAATACGAAGGAATGTTGCCTTTTGTCAGGCTGTGTATGAACAAAAGTTTACGGTTGAAGATATGACGTGTGTTTTGGTTTCATCGATAGAAGAAGCTAAAAAAGTGATGTCTAAAAATCAAGTCGCCATGATGATTGATCCTAGTGGTGAAATGATTTCTAAAATAGAACATATTGCCTTGGTGGATGCGATTCTTGCCAAGAAGAATTTAGGTACGACAATAGATATGGCACCCATCACAATTGGCTTAGGACCTGGCTTTTGTGCAGGAAAAGATGTACATGTGGTTGTAGAAACGATGCGTGGGCATAATCTAGGACGATTGATCTACCAGGGATATGCTTTGCCAAATACGGGCGTTCCTGGAAATATTAAGGGATATTCAAAAGAAAGAGTGATTCATTCTCCTTGTGCAGGTGTTTGTCACAATGTCAAAAAGATTACAGATATTGTTGAAAAAGGAGAAATTATTGCGTATATCGGAGAGATACCCGTGTATGCGAGCATGTCAGGTTTACTTAGAGGATTAATTCAGGATGGGTACAATGTAACATCTGGATTTAAAATGGCAGATATTGATCCTAGAGTGGATGAATATCAGAATTGTTTTACAATTTCTGACAAGGCACGTTGTATTGGTGGAGGCGTTTTGGAGGCGATACTGCATGGTTTATCTTGATCAAGCTGCGACTAGTTTTCCTAAATTAGAGGAAGTCAAACAAGCTGTAATGAGTGCATTCGATGTGGCAGGCAATGCGAATCGTAGTTCAAATATGGATTCTTCACGTTTGATTTTTGAAGCAAGAAGAAATATTGCACAGTTTTTTGGATTGTCTGATTTTCATCGTGTTATTTTAAATGGTGGAAATACCGAGAGTTTAAATACTTGCATTAAAGGAATCTTAAAAGAAAAAGATCATGTGATTACTACCTATGCAGAGCACAATAGTGTGCTTCGTCCTTTATATGAGTTAGAAGAAAAAGGAATAATTACATTAACGATATGTGCTCCTTATTTAGAGGATATTAAAAATCATATTCAAAAGGACACTCGAATGGTTATTATGACACACAGTTCCAATGTGACAGGTGAAATCTTTGATGTGGATTTAATTGGACAGTATTGTAAAGAATGTGGTGTCCTATTTATGGTGGATGCAGCGCAAAGTGCAGGCCATATTCCTGTGTCTATGGAAAATATAGATGTTTTATGTTTTAGTGGCCATAAAGGTCTATTAGGGATTGGTGGTATTGGTGGCTTTTGTGTAAAAGACATGGAAGTAAAACCATTGATTTCTGGTGGAACAGGTATAGATTCTTTTAATCCACAAATGCCTGAGGCATATCCAGAACATTTAGAGGCGGGTACGCAAAATATTGTAGGGATTGCGGCTTTAAATGCAGGAATTCAATATGTTCAATCTCATCAAAAAGAGATTGTGGAAAAGGAATGTTTTTTACTTCAAAAACTATATGAAGGTTTATCTGGCTATGTAGAGTTTTATTCATCTTTAGAAAATTCGACACCTATTGTGGCAATAAATATTCCAGGTAAAGATAGTGCTTATGTGAGCGATTTATTAAATTATAAGTATGGTATTGTGACGCGTTGTGGTGCGCATTGTGCGCCCTTGATGCATAAACATTTAAAGACAGAAGAAAGGGGAATTGTACGTTTGTCTATATCATTTCAAAATACAATAGAAGATGTTTATTTTGTGGTACGTGCAATTCAAAAGATTTCAAATGATTATTAGTGTAATTGGTTCGGGTGGAAAAACAACGTATATCCACGAGTTAAAAGATAAATATGTTTCTTTAAATAAGACCGTTTTAATGTGTACAACGACGCATATGTTGATTGAAGAAGATACCTTAGTCGATCCTGGTTATGATGAAATCATGCAAAGAATTGAAACATATGGATATTGTCATGCGGGAAATCGTTGTGGTGACTTGAAAATTGAGGCGTTGGATGAAGAATTGTTAAATCAATTAAAACAAGTGGTGGATGTGATACTGATAGAGGCGGATGGTTCTAAACATTTACCTTTGAAGTTTCCTAGCGCTAATGAACCAGTCATTGATTCAGATACGGATGAGGTTGTGTTGATTTCAAATCTAAATGGATTAAATCAACCAGTAAAAGATGTGGTACATCGCTACGAACTTGCGAATTTAGATCCAAGTGAACTTGTAACACCTAGAATTATGCAAGATTTAATACGTGCTTATTTAAAGAAACTAAATAAACCTGTTACAATTCATGTGAATGGAGCTAGTGATTTGTATACGCGTTGTGTAAAGGCTTTATTAGAGGAAAATATGGATGTGAATCTCATTCGAAAGGAATGGTTTAATATGCAGCCTAAGCTAGTAATTTTAGGTTGTGGTCATGTCAGTCAGTATTTGGCTAAAATGGCTAGTATATTAGAACTATATACGATTGTGATTGATAATCGCAAAGAATTTGCGAATCGGGAATGTTTTCCAACCGCAAATGAAATTCATTGTATCGATTATGATCAAATGGACTCTGTATTACCAGATGAAGAGAATGCTTGTTATGTGATCGTAACAAGAGGACATAAGGATGATCGTCTTTGTCTAGAAAAGACGATTCGTAAACCTCATTTATATTTGGGTATGATTGGAAGCAAGGGAAAAGTAAAAAAGACATTTGATGCTTTGATTGAAGAAGGATATTTGAAGGAAGAATTATCGAATGTGCATGCTCCAATTGGTTTAGATATTAAGGCACAGACGCCGGCTGAGATATCGATTAGTATTTTGGCTGAACTTATTGAAATAAAAAATACAAAGTTTAGTTCAAGTGTTTCGAAAGAATTATTAGAATCCAATATGCATGGAACTTTATGTATCATCATCGATAAAAAGGGTTCAGCACCAAGAGGGGTTGGCAGCATGATGTTAGTGCATAAAGATGGAGTCATTGATACGATTGGTGGAGGAAAAGTTGAATATCAGGCTATTTTAGATGCTAAAGAATGTAAGAAAGTTATGATTAAAGAGTATGATTTATCCAATGCAGAAAGTGCTACATTAGGCATGATTTGTGGTGGATATAATAAAGTCTTGTTTATACCGGTGTAGAGGAGGGATTGGATTTGAAGAAAAGAAGAAGACGAGTAAGAAAGTCAGTGATTTTTGTGATTGTTGTATTACTTTTGATTATTGCGTTGTTGATTTCGATGATCGCAAAAAAAGTTAGTGATAAAGAGGTAAGTGAACCTAAACAAGAAAAGACAACAGAAACAAAGAAAGAGAATAAGAAGCAACAAACAAATTTACCAAAGGTGAAAAAAATAAATCAAAGTGGTGACCCATATGAGAATACAGTAACGGTTTCGGATTTAGATTCAATCTATATTCTTGTGAATAAGTATTCAGGATTACCAGCAGATTATGAACCAAGTGATTTAGTTCAGGTACCTTCGAGTGGTGAAAATGAGAATGTGCGCATGCGAAAAGAAGCGGCAGAGGCATTTGAAAAGTTGATTGAGGCAGCATCAAATGAGGGGTTCATTTTGAATGCTTGTTCAGCTTATCGTTCTTATGCATACCAAACAGATTTATTTAATAGGGGAGCTGCAAGCAATGGCGAAGAGTATGCGGATCGTTATTGGACTCGTCCAGGATATAGTGAGCACCAATCTGGATTAGCAGTTGATATTCGTATGGATAATGATTGTAGTGATTTAGATGCCGTTCGAAATAATTCGCACTATGATTGGTTGTTAGAAAATATGCATATGTATGGCTTCATTTTGCGTTATCCTGATGATAAGGAAGATAAAACTAAAATTGCGCCTGAAAGCTGGCACTTGCGTTATGTGGGTCAAGATTTGGCAACGTATTTGTATAAAAATAATTTAGCGTTAGATGAATATTATGGAGCTTAGGCAATCATTGGATTGCCTTTTTTGATTTATCAAATGGTATATTGTATACTAAAAATGACGTATATAAAGGATAAATACATGATGATTGATAAAAAGATAATAGTAGGTGTAAGAAATAAGGATGCGAATGCGAAAAAAGAGCTTATTTCATTGACGCGAAATCATTTGATACAAACGATTTACAAGCGATATATTGGTTTAGAAGAAAAAGAAATCAATGATATCTTACAGGCAACGTATACATATGCATTTATGCATATGGATAAATTGAGTGATGATAAAAATTTTTTGAAGTGGATCACGGTTTTGTTGAATAAACAATTGCGTGAGTATATGCAGGCTAAAGAGCATGCGGATGTAACTACAGCTTTGCGTGGACTTCCTCAATATAGACAATCGGATGTGGATGATTGTTTAAATGAGATGCCAGAAAATCAAAAGACAGTGACGATCATGCATTGTCTAGGGAAACTGAAAGAGAAGGATATCGCGAATCGTTTAAAAATGAGTGAAGAGGGAGTGGCTCGCTTATTAAAGAGTGGTAAACAAAAAGTGAAAGATGTATTGGAAAAGAAGTAACATTATAACTTTTGTTGAAATGAATTTTATTAAAATCGATTTTAATAAAAGAATAATACTCTTTTGTAATGAAAATGTATTGGATAAGAAGTGACAATGATATTTATTATTGTCCTTTTTTTTGATTTCGCATAAAATGTAGGCATATGAAAAGAGACACAAAAAGAGTATTAATACTATCACTTAAAATAGGTGTAGGAAGTGCAATTGCGATTATCTTAGCTTATTTTTTCAAATTGGATAATCCAACAAGTGCAGGAACGATTGCGTTGTTATCTTTGTTGACAACAAAGTGGGGAACAATGAGGCTTGTTCTTAGAAGGATTTCCACCTTCTTTGTGACAATTTTATTCTGTTTTATTTTCTTTGAATTAATTCCAAGCCATTGGATAGCTTTTGGACTTGTGATTGCGTGCTTAGTTGGGTACAGTGAAAAAATGAAGTGCCAGAATACATTAAGTGTAAATGCGATGATTGCCGTGCATTACTTGAGTTATTTGGATTTTAGTCTTCACTTTATGATGAATGAGTTTTATTTGATTTTAATTGGAGCCATTATTGCCTTCTTATTGAACCTGGTTCATGATTATAGTGGAGAAGAGGAGTATTTGAATTCTTGTATGATTTATATGGAAGATAAGATTCAGAGCTTGATGTATCAAATTGTTCACTATATTCAAAGTGAAGAAAGAAACACAACAATTTGGAAAGAATTAGAGGATATAAAAGAGCAAGCTGAAAAATATATCCATATTGCGATGGAATATCAGGATAATACGTTTACGAATTTGCCAGATTATTATATTCGTTATTTTGAAATGCGTGCTTTACAATGTGACATTCTGCATATGTTGCACTATAAGATTCGAAAGATTCGTAAGATGCCAAAAGAGGCGAATGAATTAGCGAATTATATTGAATATTTAATTCCGTTTATTCATGAAAAAAATGATCCGCAGCCTCAAATTACTTCACTTCATCAGATGTTCAAAAACAAGCAGGGGGAGGCTCTTCCTAAAAGTCGAATTGAATTTGAATCAAAGGCAATGCTTCTGCATATTTATATGGATTTAGAAGAGTTTTTATACACAAAAAAGAAGTTTATTGATCAAACGACAGAGGAACAAAAAAAGTTGTATTGGAGATGATATACATGAAATCAATCATTATTGTAACTGTTGTATCTATTATAGTTTCTATTGGAATCTATAAAGGAATTCGTAAAGTATTATATAAAAAGGATGTCACAAATAAGGCTAGTTTTGCCAGATTAATAAAATATATTTTGGTTTTTATTAATGGAATGATTTTTCTTGGACAATTTGAACAGACAAAACCTATTATGTCCTATCTTGCTGCATCGAGTGGAGTGGTTGCCTTAGTTTTAGGTGTTGCCGCTAAAGATGCCTTTGGAAATCTATGTAGTGGTTTAATGATTTTAACATTTAAGCCATTTGTCGAGGGCGATTTGATTAAAGTCAATCAAGGTGAATTAATTGGTTATGTTGAAAGTATTCGTTTTCGCCATACGATTATTCGTACGTATGAGAGTAATCGCATTATTGTGCCAAATGCAACATTGAATTCGGCTACGATTGAAAATGCATTTTTTCAAGATACACGAAAAAATAACTATTTAGAGATTGAGGTTTCTTATGGAACGGATATTGATTTGGCAATTGATATTTTGAAAAATCTAGTTGAAAAAACAATGAATGAATATGAAATTCAAAGCGAGGATCCAATTGAAGTAAAAGTAATCAATTTTTCTACAACAGGCATTGATTTGCGTGTTGTTGTTCCAAGTAAAACGAGTTTAGAGGGTTTTGATATGCTCGCAAAAATTCGTTATGAACTTATAAAAGAGTATGAAAAAGCGAATATTCATTTTGGAAATTATTCAGTAGAGGTAAGTCAATCATGATAAAAGTATATACAGAAGTCTTGGGATTTAATAATTTAATGTATCGCTACATGAGTTTACCTAACTCATTATCTTTGGCGGATTTAGCTTATTATACATTGGCATCTTACTTATCTGAAGAATATGCTGATTTTGTGATTGAGTCGAATGGTATTCCTTTTGCGTGTCCAAATTGTGAGGATGAACAATTTAATAAGTTACCTTGTGCTTCATCGATTCAACCAGATTTCAAAGAGGGAGATACTTTTAAGATGGTTTATGATCTAGAAGAGCCTTTTGAGATTGAAATTCAAGTTGAAAAAGTGGATGATATAGAAGAAGATGCGAATGTGGTCAATGGTCGTGGCTTTGCGATATGGGATGGTTTTAAAGAGTTTCAGGATTATTATTATCAATCCATGGAATTATTTAAAGAATATGTGAAAGCGAATGATATGAATTTATCGGATTTTCCTGTGGATGAAGATCTTGATATTATTGAATTAAACAAGGTATTGGAAGATAATTTTGAAGAATTAAAAGATGTGTATGAGGGTGAGTAGATGAAAGTATATGAGATGAGTTTTCGTGATATGGATCAAAAAATGGTAGAGATTCATGGCGTGAAAATGGTTAAGCTTTTAGAGAAGATGGGATTAAAGTTAGATAATCTATATGGTGCATTAATGTATGGTTATATCGATCATAATGCGGGCTTTATTTTTGAAATCGTAGCTTTGGAAACAAAGAAACGTAATATTGAATATCGTATTGTGCCGATTGGTGTATCTTGTAAGATTCCTCGTTTTGATGTGCAGGAAATGGATATTCAAATCTTGGATAATGTGAATGTGGAATTGTTCCAAGATAAGATTGATATGGTTGAAAAGGCTACAGAAGTTTCTAAAGAATTAGAAGAGCTTCGTCTATATAAAGAGTTGGATTCATCCAGACATTTAGAGTATCCAGATGATATTATGGTGTATTTTCTAGAAGAAGGAAAAGATGTAGAGGCATGTTGGGTTCGTCTTGAAGGAGTACAGGATGGAAAAATGTATGGAACTGTATTAACGGCTTTACGCCAGAATTTTGGTGTGAAAGAAAAGGATACAATTTATTTTGGCATGACAGAAATGGAAGATCACAAGTTGGCGTGTGTGTGGGTGAAAGAAGATGAATAAAGAGGATTCATTATATTCAATTTATGTACAAATATTAAAAGAAGAATTAGTGATGGCTATGGGTTGTACAGAGCCTATCGCGATTAGTTATGCGTGTGCTAAGGCAACGCAAGTGCTAGATCATTTGCCAGATCGTATTGTTGTTAAGGCAAGCGGAAGTATTATTAAAAATGTGAAGAGTGTGATTGTACCTCACACGAATGGCTTAAAAGGCATTGAAGTGGCAGCAGCAGCTGGCGCTTTATATGGGGATGCAGACGCAAAACTTGAAGTACTTTCTAGTGCGAGCCGTGAACAAATTGAAGAATTGCCTGAATATGTTCAGAACACAAATATTACAGTGCAGCACATTGAACAAGGTCATGTATTTGATTTAGAAATTAATGTTTATTATGAACAAGAACATGCAAGTGTTCGTATTGTAGATACGCATACGAATGTTGTTCAAATTGAAAAAGACTGGAAAGTTATTTTTGAAGATAAGACGACAAGTTTAGAACATAAGGCGGATCATAGTGCTTTGATCATGAAACAAATTTGGGATTTTTCACAAACAGTAGATATTGAGGATGTAAAAGAAATATTGGATCGTCAAATTGCTTGTAACATGGCTATCGCAAATGAGGGAATTCATAATTCGTATGGTGCAAATATTGGTCATGTGATCTTGAATATGGATTTGGATTGTGTAAAGACAAGGGCCAAAGCTTATGCGGCGGCTGGGTCGGATGCAAGAATGAATGGTTGTGAACTACCAGTAGTCATTAATTCAGGAAGTGGAAATCAGGGGATTACTTGCTGTGTTCCGGTTGTTGTATATGCCAAAGAATTGAATTCTACGCAAGAACAATTGTATCGTGCTTTAGTTTTATCGAATTTGACTGCTATTTATATTAAAACAGGTATTGGTACTTTATCAGCATTCTGTGGGGCTGTTAGTGCCGGAGCTGCTGCAGGAGCTGGTATTGCCTACTTATATGATGGAACATATGAAGAAATTCAACATACCATTGTGAATGCGTTAGCTATTCTTTCGGGAACCATTTGTGATGGGGCAAAGGCTAGTTGTGCAGCTAAAATTGCTTCTAGTATAGATGCCGGTATCATGGGATATTATATGTATAAAAATAAGCAACAATTCTATGCGGGAGATGGAATCGTTGCTCATAGTGTGGATGAAACAATTCAAAATATTGGAACTCTAGGTTCTCAAGGAATGCTTCAAACAAATGATAAAATTATTGAGATGATGATTTCTTGCGATTAAAAGTCGATAAGCGAATGATTAGTTGAGGTTCATATTCCATATGGACGATACGTTTTCGTTCGCTTTTTGTTTGTTCTAGAAGAATGTCTACAGCTTCCTTACCTTTTTCACAAGCACCATGATCGACGGTTGTAAGTTGAATTTGTGGAAAATCTGTTTCTGGAATATTGTCAAATCCAGCTACACTTGTTTTGATGTTGTGATCTTTTAAACAGGCTAAGATACCTAAAGCTGTCATGTCATTATTTCCTATGTAGGCATCGTATTTATCACCTAAAATTTGTTTTGTCAAACGATACCCGTTTTCATATTCCCTTTTTTCAATTGGGTACATGTCAAATTGTTTAGAAGAACTAAAGAATACTTGTGTGTTGGATATTACACTTTTTACACCTTCATATCTTTCGTTTCTACCTATTTCTGTTGTATCTAATGGACTTGAAATATACGCAATTTTCTTATGTCCTAGTTGTTTTAAATGATTACCTAATAGATTTCCACATTTAAAACTATTGAGTTCAATCGAATCACAATCGAGATTTTTTGGCTTATCTCCAATAATGATGCATGGAATTTGTTTGGAAAGTGCATTCCATTCATCAACAAATTTTGGGGGATATAGAAGAATGATTCCACATGGTTTTAATAGTTTTAAGCTTGAAAGTGCATGTTTTTCGAGCTCATCTTTACGAAGTGTGGAAATTGTAAGAATTTGTGTTTTGGTCTTGTTTGCTTGTTGAATGATGCTTGAAACGACCATAGAATAATATGAATTTGATAAATTCGAACAAATAACGACAATCGTATTCTTAGTATTTGAATATCTTTTTTTTACTTCTGGCTTTTTATATCCCATTTGTTTGGCTGCTTTTTTGACAAGTTTAACAGTTTCTTCTTTGAATGATACATTTTTATTATCACTTAAAATCATAGATACAGTGGATTGTGATACATTTATAGCTTTGGCTATATCGCGTGTAGTTACTTTGTTTCTTTTTCCCATAATGAACCTCTTTTGATTTATTTTGATTAATTTATTGATTACTAATCAAATTATTAATCAAAGCCTATTTTTATCTTACATCATTTTATTTGATTGTCTAGCTATTAATCAATAATTTGATTAATAAAATCAGTTGGTTTTACCTGTTTGAAAGGAAATAAAAATAGGCGTATCGTTACTTTGAAAGAGGTGTGAACTATGTATGATTGTATAATAATTGGAGCGGGTATCAGTGGATGCTCTTTAGCTTTTGAATTGAGTAAATATAGTGGAAAAGTATTGTGGTTAGAAAAAAATAATGATGTGGCAGATGAAACGACCAAGGCCAATAGTGCAATTATTCATGCGGGCTATGATCCAGAGCCAAATACTTTGATGGCAAAATATAATATTTGGGGTAATAAAATTATTCCTTCTTTATGTAAAGATTTAGATGTACCTTGTAAAAATATTGGTTCTTTAGTTGTTGGATTTAGTGAAGAGGATGATAAGACAATTGAAGTGTTATATAAGCGTGGTATTGAAAATGGTGTTGAAAATCAGCGCATTATTAAACAGCCTGAATTATCAAAAATGGAACCAAATTTAAATCCAGCTTGCACAAGCGCTTTATATGCACCAAGTGCATGTATCGTTAATCCTTGGCAGTTTGCGATTGCACTGAGTGAAGTGGCAATTCAAAATGGTGTAGAGCTTCGTTTGAATGAAGAGGTTACAAGTATAAAAAAAGATGGGGATATCTTTATTGTGAACGAAAAATATAAAGCTCCATTAGTCGTAAATTGTGCAGGCGTTATGTGTGATCATGTGACTGGACTTATCAAGAAGCCAAATTATAAGATTACGCCGAATAAGGGTGAATATTATTTATTGGATAAATCACAAGGAAACTTGGTTCATTATGTTATTTTCCAATGTCCTACAAAGATTGGTAAGGGTGTGTTGGTAGCTCCTACTGTAGATGGAAACTTGATTGTAGGTCCTACAAGTACAAATACAGATGTGGATGATTATTCAACAAGCGCTGCAGGTTTAAAAACAATTCGTGAAAATGCGATTAAATCTGTACCGTATATGAAACTTCAAGAAAATATTCGTACATTTGCAGGATTGCGTGCAAGAAGTGACACGAAAGATTTTATTGTTGGCGAAGATGAGGATGTGCATAATTTCTTCTTAATTGCGGGTATGGCAAGTCCTGGTTTAAGTAGTGCAAGTGCAATCGCATTAGATGTTGTGAGAATGATGCAGGAAAAGGATTATTTTTTAAATTTAAAGAAGGATTATGTTTCTACAAGAAAAGTTGTTCGATTTAAAGAAATGTCACATGAACAAAGAAAAGAATATATTGAAAAACATCCTGAGTATGGTCGTATTATTTGTCGTTGTGAAACGATCAGCGAGGGAGAAATTATTGATGCGATTCGTCGTAGTCCAAAACCAGTGAGTTTAGATGGAATCAAACGTCGATGTAATGCAGGTATGGGAAGATGTCAGTCTGGTTTCTGCGGACCTAGAGTACAAGAGATTCTTGCCAATGAGTTGGGCGTTAGTCAACTAGATATCATGTTAGATAAGAATGGATCTTATATTTTGTGTGGAAGAACAAAGGAGAATGACGATGAATAATAAGTATGATGTAGTAGTCATTGGTGGTGGTCCTGCAGGTCTTGCCAGTGCGATGGCAGCCAAACAAAATGGCGCAAAATCTGTTTTGATTATTGAACGAGATAAAGAGTTGGGTGGTATTTTAAATCAGTGTATTCATAATGGTTTTGGTTTACACCACTTTAAAGAGGAATTAACAGGCCCAGAATATGCCGGCAAATATATTGATGAAGTTAATAAAACAGATATTGATATCTTATTGGATACAATAGTTATTGAGATTACGCCAGATAAAATGGTGTATTGTTCAAGTAGCATTCATGGATATTTAATGATTCAGGCTAAATCAATAATTTTAAATATGGGTTGTCGTGAAAGAACGCGTGGTGCCATTGCGATTCCAGGCACAAGAGCTTCTGGTGTATTTACGGCAGGTGCGGCCCAGCGATATGTAAATATTGAAGGGTATATGCCTGGTAAAAGAGTTGTGATTTTGGGTAGTGGTGACATTGGTTTGATTATGGCTCGAAGAATGACTTTAGAAGGCGCAAAAGTTTTGGCAGTTGTTGAAGTTATGCCTTATTCGAATGGTTTGAATCGTAATATTGTTCAGTGCCTACATGATTATGATATTCCATTGTATTTAAGCCATACAATTACGGATATTGTGGGTAAGTCGAGAGTAGAAAAAGTTGTTGTTTCTAGGGTGGATGAAAATAGAAATCCAATTGAAGGAACCGAGATGGAATTTGATTGTGACTGCGTTTTATTGTCAGTTGGATTGATTCCAGAAAATGAGTTGTCAAATGATTTAGGGGTTGAAATGGATTCTAGAACACATGGACCTATTGTTTATGAAAATATGGAGACTTCTATGGAAGGGGTATTCGCATCAGGCAACGTTGTACATGTGCATGATTTAGTGGATTTTGTAAGTTTGGAAAGTGAAAAAGCTGGAATGGGTGCTGGTCGATATGTTTCAAATGGCGAAGTATCTAAGGATCGTGTTGTTAGAACGATAAATGGAGATAATATTTCGTATGTGGTTCCGCAATATATTCGTAAGGATAATGTAGAAAAGAGTGTTGAACTATCTTTCCGTGTAAGCAGACCAACACAACAGGTAAATATTGTTGTGAGGGATGGGGATACTGTAATTGCGAAGTTTAAAAAGGAACATGTGATACCAAGTGAAATGGAGAAGATATCTATTCCTAAAGTGTTGCTTGAAAAGGCAGATAAAGAATTGGTTGTATCTGTAAAGGAGGATGTGCAATGAAAGAGTTAATTTGTATAACTTGTCCTAAGGGTTGTCACTTAAAGGTGGATGAAGAAAATGATTATAAAGTAACTGGAAATGGATGTCCTAGAGGTGCAATCTACGGAAAAAAAGAGTGTACGCATCCAACTCGTGTGGTGACAAGTACAGTTAAAATTGTAGGTGCTGAAATTGAGAGATTAAGTGTGAAGACGAATGGGGATATTCCAAAAGAAAAAATTTTTGATGTGATGAAAGAGTTGAATCATGTAGTTGTGAAGGCACCAATACATCGTGAAGATGTAATTGTCTCTGATATTTGTGGTACGGGTGTTGATTTAGTTGCGACGAAAGACTTATAATATTTCTGTTAAAAAGTGGGGAGCTTTTAGGCTGAGAGTAGGCTAGTCCTAGACCCAATAACCTGATTTGGATAATGCCAACGTAGGGAATATATCTTTTTGATAGTGAGCTGCAGATTGGGTTTCTGCAGCTTTTTTCTTGGTGGTGAAAAAATGAATTATTCTATTTTTGATGTGGATGGAACAATACTAGATTCAATGGGAGTATGGAATACTTTGGCAAGTCGATATGTTCAAAGTTTGGGTATAGTTCCAGAAAAGAATCTTGATAAAATTGTTTCAGATATGAGTTTAGAACAGAGTGCAACATATTTGAAGAAGCATTATGGAATCAAAAAATCAGAAGAACGAATCATTTCAGAAGTATTGAATCTTATATCGGATTTTTATAGGTATGAAGTGAAGCTTATGCCTGGGTTTAAAGATTTTATTTCACATTATGATTCAGTCAATGTGATTGGTACAAGTTGTGATGAAAAGCTAGTAAAAATTGCGTTGAATAGACTGGGTGTGTTAAATAATTTTGAAGATATTATAACTTGTTCAAAGGTGAATAAGTCAAAGGATGATCCGGATTTTTATTTGGCTTGTGCACAAGTTTTAAAACAAAGACCAGAAGATATAGTTGTGTTTGAGGATGCAGATTATTGTATAGATGTGGCAAGAAAAATTGGATTTAAAGTGATAAAAATAAAAGATTGGAGAGATTTAAATGAAAAGTGCATTAACAATTGCGGGAAGTGATTCGAGTGGAGGAGCAGGCATTCAGGCAGATATCAAAACAATGTGTGCTAACCATGTATTTGCGACAAGTGCAATTACGGCATTAACTGCGCAAAACACATTGGGAGTTACAGGTATTGTGGATGTAACACCTGAATTTTTCGGTGAACAACTAGATGCAGTATTTACAGATATTTATCCGGATGCTGTAAAGATTGGAATGGTATCAAGTTCTAGTTTGATTGAAATAATCGCAAAGAAACTTAAGGAATATAAGGCAGAAAATATTGTGGTCGATCCTGTAATGGTTGCGACAAGTGGTGCAAGATTGATTAGTGAAGATGCGATTGAAACATTAAAAAAAGAATTGTTGCCTTTAGCTACTTTGATTACTCCAAATATTCCAGAAGCTGAAGTACTTTCAGAAATGGATATTACGGATGAAGCTAGTATGGTTGATGCGGCAAAAAAAATCAATGAAACTTTTGGATGCGCTACTCTAGTTAAGGGCGGTCATCAAATCAATGATGCGAATGATTTATTATATAGAAATGATTCATTTACTTGGTTTAAAGGGAAACGTATCAATAATTCAAATACACATGGTACGGGTTGCACTTTGTCGAGCGCAATCACATCAAATCTTGCGAAAGGATTTGATTTGGATGATTCGGTAAAACGTGCAAAAGATTATATTTCAGGTGCGTTAAGTGCAATGCTTGATTTAGGTAAAGGCTCAGGTCCGATGGATCATTCGTTTGCGATAGATAATGAATATACAAAGGAACCATTCTAGTGTTGGTGTCTAGAATGGTTCCTTTTTGTTTATTATTATTTTTAGGAGAGAGATATGAATATTGGTTTATTTCTATATTCATTGCCTTATCTTTAAGGCATTTATAGAATATCATTCTATGTTGTCATAAATTTCTTATAACTTTGGTAAATCTTGTGAAATCTGATTGAATTATGTGAAATTATCAAAATATGCATTTTTTCTCGAAAAACCTTCCAAAAAAACGTTTAAGAATATGGAGGCAAGAAAAGATGAAGATAAAAGATAAAACAATGAAAGAATTTCTAGAAAACAATGCCTATTTTGTCGACTTCTTTAATGCATATTTCTTTGATGGAGAAAGAGTTCTTAAACCTGAAAACTGTATGGAACTTGATTCAGAGATGAATGATTCGAATATGGATCTAGAAAAGCATGTGGATGTGATTCGTAAGTACAATGATGGAAATCTTTATAGTGCATTTATTATTGAGAATCAAAGTTATGTGGATGCTTCGATGGTTGTAAGAGCGGCAGCATATGAGTATGTAGCGTATGACAGAATGTTAAAGAAGTTAAAGAAGAATAAGGCTAAAGAAAAACTACCCATGGTGCACATTCTTGTGTTCTATACAGGAGAAAGGCCTTGGAATGCTGCAAATAAGCTTTCTCAGCTTGTAGAAGTGGATGAAAGGTTTGAATCCTATTTCCATGACTACAAAATGAATCTGATTGAAATCACAGGAAATACTTCATATAATTTTAATGAAGAAGACGTACATAATCTATTCTACATATGTCGAAGTATTTATGATCAGTCTATTTATGAAGGAAAGAGTAATAACTTTGGACTTGTGAAGAGCAGTGTGTTAAAAGTAGTCAAGACATTAACGGATGTAGAATGGTTGGATTTAGAAGAATTAGAGGAAAAGGAGGAGATTGAAATGTGTGAAGCTGAAAAGAGATGGCTTGAAGTAAAGTCAAAAGAATGGGAAGCTGAAGGGATAAAAAAAGGAATTGAACAAGGAATCGAACAAGGAATTGAGCAAGGCATTGAACAAGGCAGTAAGAATAACCGAAAAGAAATGTATCAAACGATGATGGATAAAGGATTCAGTATTTCAAGTATCGCATCCATCTTCTCGGTAAGTGAAGAGTCAATTAAAAAGCTATTGATGAAAGCTTAATTGAGTGGGAACGTATATCGTACCCATTCTTTTTATTTAAAATTTAATGAAAAATTGCTACAATAGTTCCTGTATGAAAAAAAATCAGAGTGTTGACCTATTACATGGTCCTATATTTAAATCGTTAAGTTTACTGGCAATTCCAATCATGGCCACTTATCTTATTCAAATGGCATATAACCTAGTTGATATGTTATGGATTGGATTTTTGGGTTCTGGCGCCGTTGCCAGTGTTGGCGTGTCTGGAAATTTCATGTATTTGGCAAATGGATTAGTAAATATGCCTAAAATTGGTTCTCAAGCATTAGTTGGACAAAGCTTAGGAGCTAATAATAAAAAGGAAACAAAGAATTATATTGAAGCCGCTTTTCAAAGCTCAATTTTGTTTGCGTTGATTTATGGAATCATTATTATTGTTTTTCAAAAAAATTTAATACAACTCTTCAATTTGAAAGATTCAACAATTATTCAAGACGCACAAAATTATCTATGGATTACATGTGGCTTTATTATTTTCTCATTTGTGAATCAAATCTTCACAGGTATTTTAACGGCTTCCGGTCATTCAAAAAACACTTTTATCGCAACCACAACAGGTTTAGTTTTAAATCTTATTTTAGATCCTGTTTTGATTTTTGTTTGTAACCTTAGAGTCATTGGTGCCGCTCTCGCAACCATTATTGCCCAAATTATTGTTACTTTAGTTTTTTTATATGATGCTAAAAAATTAGATTTATTTCAAGAAATAAAGTTATTATCAAAACCAGATAAAAATCACATATCTAAAATTTTAAAAATAGGCTTCCCACCTTCTATTCAGAGCATGTTATTTACATGCATCTCCATGTACATTGCTCGTTTAATTTCTAGCTTTGGAGCTATAAGTGTTGCCGTTCAAAAAGTAGGATCTCAAATCGAATCCATTTCATGGATGGCTGCCGATGGATTTAGTGCATCGATCAATGCGTTCACTTCGCAAAATTATGGAGCAAAAAACTATAATCGAGTTCAAAAAGGTTATAAAACTGGAATGCTTGTCGTTGGTTTATGGGGATTGCTTACTTCATGTATATTAATTTTCCTTCCTGGTCCTATTTTTTCTTGTTTTATCCACGAATCCGATATCCTTCCATATGGAATTGACTATCTAGTTATACTTGGATTTTCCCAACTCTTCATGTGCATAGAAATCGCGACACAAGGAGCGTTTAACGGATTAGGTAAAACATTACCTCCAAGTATTGTTTCCATTGTCTTTACTTCCGCAAGAATTCCTATGGCTATTGTATTATCTCATTTTTTAGGCGTTAACGGCGTATGGTGGGCTATCTCTATTTCTAGTATTATAAAGGGTACTATTTTAGTAACATGGTTTATTTTGTATTCAAAAAGGAGGCTTATCGCATGAAAAATCACTCTTTAACTCAAGGAAGCATCGCAAAAGGATTACTTTTCTTTGTGATTCCACTTTTCTTTTCCAATCTATTTCAACAACTCTATAATACAATTGACACTATATTAGTTGGTCATTTTTTAGGAGACAATGCACTGGCTGCCATGGGAGCAACAGCTGCAATCTTTGAATTGATTGTACAGTTTTCTAATGGCTGTGGCACTGGTTTTAGTATTGTTACAGCACGCTACTTTGGTTCAAGAAATGAAGATGAATTAAAGAAAAGTGTCGCGGCTTCTTTAATTTTAGGACTCGTTATTTCAATCGCAATTACTATCATTTCATATTTTTCTATGCCCTACCTATTAACCATTTTAAAAACTCCACAAAGTATTTATCACGACTCTTTAAACTACATTCGTTGCATTTCAGCTTTCTTGATTATTACCATGTTCTATAATTTAGGAGCCGGTATGTTACGAGCTATAGGAGATAGTCTACGTCCTTTGATTGTGCTTTTTTGTTCTTCTATCATCAATATTGCACTCGATATACTTTGTATCACAATCCTTGATATGGGTGTCTTCGGAGCTGCTGTTGCGACTGTTATTGCACAAGGCATATCTACCATTATATGTTTCTTTCTAATTTGGAGAAGTGCTAAAATATTGATTCCAAAAAAAGAACACTTTCATATTGAGTCGAATATGGTTAATGATTTATTGGGACAAGGATTTTCAATGGGATTTATGTTTTCCATTGTATCCATCGGTACAATCATTCTTCAAACAGGAATCAATAGTCTTGGAACACAAATTATAGCTGCTCATACAGCTGCACGAAAGTTGATGTCTTTATTTTGTCTTCCACTTTCTACTCTTGCCGCTTCTATGGCAACCTTTGTATCTCAGAATAAAGGTGCACAAAACTATGATCGTATTATAAAAGGCGTCCATCTTGCGAATATGTGTGGCATCATTTACCCAATATTCTTAAGTATTCTTATCTTTTTTTCAGCAGATAACTTAGTTCATTTTCTTTCTGGATCCAACAATCCTATAGTACTTGAAAATGGAGCTATGTATTTAAAAATCAACATTCCATTCTTCATAATTCTAAGTATCTTACTTAATTTAAGAAATGCGATTCAAGGTTTTGGATATAAAATCACACCATTAATTTCGAGTGTAATTGAGTTCCTTGGAAAAATCGTTTTTACTCTATTTTTCGTTCCAATATTTAAATATTTAGGTGTTTGTCTATGCGAACCCATTATCTGGTGCTTAATGGCCAGTCAATTATTATATTCATACCAAAAGATTATAAAACCATTTAAAGCGCAGAATTAACTTCTGCGCCTTGTTTTGTATTATGCCTGAATAAACTGTTTTAAATAATCTTTGTCTAAAACGACTATTTTTTGATTCACCATTGTGATGACATTTTCTTCACGTAAACCTCTTAAAATACGATTTACACTATTTCTTGTTGAAATACCACAGAATCCTGCAATATCATCATTTGTAACTTGGAAATCAATCAAAATACCATTATTTACTTCCCTTCCAAATAACGAAATCAATTGATAAATAAATGCACAAACTGCCCCATTCTTGCCGTTCATTGTCATAAGTTGCTGTCTAAAAATAGCTTCTGCTAATTTATTACGATAATATAAATTTACATAATCTTGTAATTTTGTATCTTGGTTTACATATTCCCAAAATAATACTCTTGGAATACAATAAAACGTCGCTGTTTCACTTTCTATACGAACATTAAATGGTGCCGATGTATATTGACTTACTTCATCTTTTAAAAGCGAGATAATATCCGGTCCTTTAATATAAGATATATTAAATTCGCGGCCATCACGCAAAATTATACTTGTCTTAATAACACCTTCTTTTAAGACATATGTATCTTGTTGTTCCAATCCATAATACGTTAAATATGTATGTCTTTTCTTTGTGATTGTAGGCACTTCTTTTTCTTCAAGAAATTTTATTAAATAATTACTGCCCATAAAATATCCCTCTCTGTATCAGTTAAATCAGTATAACACAATCGCAAAAACAAGTAGGTAACATATGTTATTCATAATTCTTTAACACAAAAGAAAAAGGATACAATTACTGTATTCCTTCTTCGCTATTATTTATGTTTTGAACAAATTGCTACTCCTACACCAATTGTTGCCATACAAATTACTGAGAACCATCCAGTGTGAGTGAAAATTTGATTGCTAGAACCAATTCCTGCTGCATACAGAGGCATTGGAACAAACAATAATGATGCTCCTGCTAAATAACCTAACTTTTTCATATCCAATCCCTCCTTTTAGTTGGGTTAAAGCTTTTCTACACCAACGTTATAACGCACCTACAGAAAAAAAGAAACCAAGATGGTAAACTTGGCCTCTTTTATGGAATAGTCTGCATTATTTGTTTCTTTCATTTAAAATGAATTTTTCGATTTCTTTAAACATCTTCTTAGCTTTCTTGCTAGATTGCTTTTCCGCCATCTTTTGTCTCCAAGCAGGAACATTTTGAGAAGATATATTTTCATACACTTCTTCATAAGTGACTCTAATTTTTGATTCATCTAAAGCCTCAATCTTATATGAAATCATTGTATGATCAATAGCCGTATTAAAGGTTGCTACATATAATTCATTTGGAACTAATTTTTTTATATAGACAGTAATTTCAGATCCAATCCCTTTTCTTTGTGCTGATTTTTTCTTATATTTCAATCCCTCTTTTAATACCAATTTTTTCTTTGAAACATGATTTAATTCTTCCTGCAATGATTTCATCATTACATCGTAAAACTCTTTATCACTCACATTTAATTCTACACTTACTTTCATGTTGCACCTCACTTAACACAATTATATACTATTTTAAGAAAGAAGGTTATTTATGTATACAGATAGTCATTGTCACATCACTTGTGATCGTTTATACACTCGAATTGATGAAATCATAGAGAATATTCAGGCAAAGAATATTACATCTTGCATGATTATGTGCACAAGTCCAGAAGAATTAGAACGTGCAAAAAAATTAAAAGAAAAATATCCGTTCTTTAAAGTGGCGTTTGGATGGTTTCCAAGTGATGCGAAAGAAATAAAAGAAAAAGAAATTCAATATTTAATTGATCAAACTCCATACTTAGATTGTTTAGGAGAAATTGGATTGGATTACTATTGGGATACAAGTTTTAATGATTTACAAAAAGAACTGTTTATCAAGCAGATTCAAATCGCAAATGAACACAATCTTCCCATTTCGATTCATATGCGTGAATCCACAAAAGACTGCATGGACATTTTAAAACAATACGCAAAAACAAAAATCATCTTCCATTGTTTTAGCGGAAGTAAAGAAACAATGATGGAATGTTTAAAAATGAATTCTATGATTTCTTTTGCGGGACCGATCACTTTTAAAAATGCTAGACATGCACCTGAATGCATTAAAGCATGCCCAATTAATAGAATTATAACAGAAACAGATTCTCCATATCTAACACCCGTTCCATATAGAGGTAAAGAAAACGAGCCTATGTATGTAGAATATGTCGCAAAAAAGATTTGTGAAATTAAACAACTTGATGAATCCAATGCATGTAAACAAATAGAGGAAAATTTCAATTCCATTTTTAGATAAAGAAAGACCTGTCAAAATTGACAGGTCTATTTTTGTAATTTCTCGTATTCTGAAACTTTGTTTCCTATGATAATCATATCGCCTTGAATCACAATCGGTCTTTTTACTAACATACCATTTGAGGCAAGTAATTCAATCAATTGTTCTTGCGTATATGTTTCACGCTTTTCTTTTATATTTAATTCACGATACAACATACCACTTGTGTTAAACAATTTTTTTAATTCCACACCTCGATCGATCCAACTTTGAATCTCTTCTTTTGTCGGATTTTCCTCTTTAATATTTCTATATGTAGCTTCAATCCCTAAATCTAACAAAGCCTTATATGCTTTTTTACAAGTTGAACAAGGTGGATATCCAATGAACAATGTTTCCATATTAGTCATCAAAAGCGTGTGCTAATACTTCTGATAGTGAAGAGTTTTCTTCAACAGCGTGAATTAATCCAGCTAACAATGGTGCCATAGAAAGTACAGTCATTTCTGGATAAAGCTTTTGATTTTCTGTTTGATCGATTGTATTTGTACAAACAAATCCAGCTAATTCAGCAGCTTTTAAACGATCAATAGCAGGTCCTGAAAGAATACCATGTGAACATGATGCATAAACAGCTTTTGCACCTTTGTCTTTTAACATTTTAATACCAGCAGTTAACGTTCCAGCTGTATCTACCATATCATCAATAATAATTGCAGTTTTTCCATCAACGTCACCAATTAAGTTCATAGCTTCTGCTACGTTTGGTTTTGGACGACGTTTGTCGATGATTGCGATAGGTGCACCTAATGCATTTGCTAAATTACGAGCACGTACAGCTCCACCGTGATCAGGAGATACTACAACGATTTCTCCTAATCCTTCCTTATGTTTGAAGTAATCAGCAATCAATCCATTCGCAGTAATATCATCTGCTGGAATATCAAAGAATCCTTGAATCTGAGTAGCATGCAAATCAACTGTTACAACACGATCAGCTCCAGCTCTTTCCAATAAACTAGCTACTAATTTAGAAGTAATTGGTTGACGAGGTTTTGCCTTACGATCCTGACGTGCATATCCAAAATATGGAATAATAGCTGTAATACTGGCAGCACTTGCACGTTTACAAGCATCAATACCAATTAGAATTTCCATTAAATTTGAGTTTACAGGTTTATTTGTACTTTGTACAAAATATACATGTTTTCCACGAACAGATTCTTCTAATTCTACCAAAATTTCTCCGTCAGCAAAATGTTTTACTTCACATTTTCCTAATTCCAATCCTAATTCTTTACAAATATCTTTTGCTAAACCAACGCTAGATGATAAAGCAAATACAATAGTGTTTTTCATGATTTATCCTTTCTCATACCCTATCAGGCTATTTTATAATTTTATTGTTGCTTACATAAGACATAGGTCCCACAATAGTTCCTTCACTTATGCAAGAATCGACGATTTTACTTGAATCTACTACAGCACAATTTTCAATTTTTGAATTATTCAAATAAGAACCCGGTAAAATCTCAACGAAATCACCAATTTCAGTATTTCCCAAGATTTCAACATTTGGATGAATAATTACATCGTGACCAATTTTTACATCTTTTCCAATAACTGTGCGCTTAGGATCTACAATTTGTACCCCTTCTTTTAGCCAGTTATTGTTGATTCGATTTCGCATCCATTCATACGCTTTATTTAATTCTACACAATCGTTAATTCCCATGACTTCATCACGGTCTTCAACAACTAATCCCTTAACAACTTTACCTTGGTTAGCTAAAATTTTAACTAAATCTGTTAAATAATATTCATTTTGAGCATTATTTGTTGTTAGCTTATCAAGATTATCAAATAAATCTCTATTTTTGAAACAATACATGCCCGCATTGATTTCACAGATTTTCTTTTGTTCTTCTGTACAATCTTTTGCCTCTACAATCGCTTGAACATGCCCATTTTCATCACGAACAATACGACCATAATGAGCTCCATCATCTAATACAGAAGTTAATAAAGTTAATGATGCATCTTGATTTGTTTGGAATAGTTTTTCCAAAGTTTCAGGTTGAATACAAGGACCATCACCATTGATAATTAATGTGTCTCCATCTTCATCCTTTAATTGTGTAGCCTGCATAACCGCATGACCAGTCCCTAATTGGGGTTGCTGCAAAGCAAATTCAACATCTGGAAAAGCTTCTTTGATACTCTCTGCTTGATATCCAACAATCACAACGATTCTTTGTACGGATACAGCTCTTAAAGCATCAATGATATAAGCCAACATTGGACGATCAATAATCGTATGTATTACTTTACTACGATCTGATTTCATTCGAGTTCCTTTTCCAGCCGCCAGAACAATCGCATTACGCATATTTTCACCTGACTTTCCGTATCTATTCTAACAAAAATCGTAAGACATTAAAAGCTTACAATAGAAAAAGACAATACAAAATGTATTGTCTAGTCTAAATCGTCCAATTGACTTTGATAATCATTGATTTGTGAATTTAATGAATCCACTTTTGATTGTGCATCTTTTACATCTGAACTTGCACTATTTAATTTTGTTTGTGCTGTACTCAATTTATTTTCTAAAGAAGATACATTTGAATTCTTCTGTGCAGTACTCAAAGCCGCATTAGCTGCATCCAAATCATCTTTAGCTGAATTGACTTCATTTTCTAAATTCGGATGATTTGTTCTTATATCCGATAATTCAGAAAGTTCATCCTGTGTAATTTGATCATTTGGTATATTATCAAGTTCTGCTCTTCTTCTTAAAATATCAACCAAATTATTGTAATCCGATTGTGCACTATTCACTGCGTTTTGTGCATCCCTTAATGAAGAATTGGCAGAATTGATTTTGGAAGTTAAAGAATCCACATCACTCTGTGCAGATTCCTGTGCTTTTTGTGCATTCTCTAAATCCGCGTTAGCCTTTGAAAGCTGATTCTTTAAATCACTGATTTTTTTCCTTAACTCTGCTTTCTTTTCTGCAATTTCTGTGTTGTTGTTTTTCTTATTCGTATTCGTTTTTTTGTTTGCCTTCGCAAGCAATTCATTAAAGTTTTTACCCGTAGCCTTCTCTAAAATTTCATCAATTTTTTCTCTTTGTTTACGAGTCAAACTGTTATATTTACTCTCAAGATCAACAATTTCTTTCTTCTCGCTAGAAGATAATGAATCGTAGTTATTCGCAAAATCTAATAATTCTTGATAATTCTTCTTTTGAACTTCTTCTGTTTTTTCATCCGAACCCGATAATCCACTAGTTACTAGTTTGATACCACCAAAAATCAATAATGAAATCAATAAAACACCTACAACACCTAATCCAATATATAATCCTGTCTTAGAGTTGTTTTTCTTAAATGTTTTTTTCTTAGAATCCTTCTTCTTATTGATGACCTCTCTTTTTAGTTGAGGCCCCTTACCTTCTTCTAATAAAGATTGAATCTCATCGTCATCGATCACAACTGTTTTGTTTGTAGCATCCGCCTCTTGTTTTAGTTCGTCCGCATTCCACATCACTGTGCGTGTTGCAGACAAATCTTCTTTAGGCTCATTCAAATCCTTTGATCCAACTACAAACGTATCTCCTAATGATGGTTCCTCTTTTTTTGACTGAAATGGAATCTCCGGTTCAGGTTTATGTTTCTTAACTCGACTACGATTTTGAGTCTTTGTAAATCGATCCATTTTTTGTTCTAATGTATCTTCCTGATCCGCTTGAAACGAATCTAGCAATTGAGAAATCTCATCATTCTCGTTCTTTCTTTTCTTATCCATAGCTTCTATCGCCCCTTTGAAACTATTTTACCAAAACCCATTTGATTTGACCACTATGTTTTCTTTATTTGCCTTAATCCATAAAGGATGCGCCGCTATCACAAATATATAATCTGGATGAATCAAATCCAAAGCAGCATACAATGTATTTCCCGTTGTACACACATCATCCACAAGCAATATTTTCTTTTTTTTAGGCAGTGGATACATCTCTTTTAAAGCTAATACATCTTTTATATGTGCTCTTTCAAGCCTGGATTTTGAAGATTGTTTTACATTTTCTTTTTTATAAAATGGCGAATGCACAAAGACACCTAAAGTCGCATATATATCCACCACTGGCTCAAATCCTCTTTCCATACGCTTAGCATCACTACTACATAAACTACACACACAATAATGTTTAAAAGTCTTACTCAAGTATTTATGAGAATTTAAAAAAACATCTTTTAAAACAATATCCCTCTGTTCTTTATATTGAAAAAACAATCTTTCTAAAAATTCATCATATTCATACAATACATACATGAATGTTTCCTTGATTCTGTACGTCTGTTTATGCACTTTAAAATTTTTCATACAATCCGGACAAACAATCAAATCATTATAAAAGAAAATATCAAAATTTCGTATTTCACTCATTTTTTTGTGGCAGCATAAACAGTATCGTTCATCTTCGATATTTGATAAACACAATCTTTGATAGATTGATTTGAAAACTGACATAGACATATACCTTCTCCTTTAGGATCTTTAAAACTTCTTCCCACACGACCAAAAATCTGAATTAAACTAGCCGTTGTAAATACAGAATGATTCCCTATAAAAACAACAACCTGAACACTTGGTATTGTGATTCCTCTTTCTAAAAGTGTTGTACAAACTAAAACATCTAATTCTTTATTACGAAAACAATCTAATATTTCATCCTTATTTTCAGTCGAAGAATGAACCAATGATGTTTTCACAAAGAGATTCAAAATCATTTTTAACCATGTTCCATCTCTTTTACGAGGCGCAAACACAAGGGTTTGTTTATTATCCCTACAAAATTTTATGCATTCATAAATCACAATCAGGACTTGTAAAAACACAGAAACCTGAATCACTTTAGGCACAATCAAAGGATGCTTATGAGGCCTTTCAAATAAGCATACAAGTTCTGTTTTTTTCTCTTCTACAAGCCTCATACTTTCTTCATCCGGTGTTGCACTCAACATTAGCTTTTGACCAACACACGCTTGATTTGCGATGGCTTGCAATACTTCATTACCCGCAAAAGGAAAAGCATCTAATTCATCTAAAATCAATAAATCAAACGCATATGGATATCGATAAAGTTGATGAGTCGTACACACAATAATGTCTGCATCTGTTATTTGTGTATATCCTTGGGCTACCTCACATATACTCAATTCTGGAAATGCCTTTCTAAGTCTTGTAGCTATTTCAAGCACCACTTGTCTACGACTAATCGCAAATCCTACCTTTTTTCCTTGCGCTAAATATCCACATATACTTTCAAAACAAATTTCTGTTTTGCCTGCTCCCGTACTTGCATAAAGAATCACATCTTTTCCGTTACTTAAATACTTGTATACATCATGACTAGCCAATTTTTGCGAAGCAGTCAGTTCATAATCAAGTTTTGGCTTTCCTTTCCACGTTTTATGCATTAATTTTACTGGTTTTATTTTTTCATTAACCTCCAATCTAGAAAAATCAATGCACTTACGACAATAATAGACTCCATGATCATACGCAAATAATTTTGGATCTTCATTTTGACATCGATTACACTTCATATACTCTTATACGAAAAAAAAGTGCAAAATTTGCACTTTATTTAAAAATTTCTGATTTTTTTATTCTTTGAGCTGCTTCTTTAATATCTTCTATATCTTGTACTAAAGCTAAACGAACATATTTTTTCCCGTGGACTCCAAAGGCTTGACCAGGCGTTACGACTATTCCTGTTTTTTCCAACAAATCTTTTGTGAAGGCATAAGAATCTTCATATTGATCTGGAATCTTTGCCCACGCAAACATTGTTGCTGGACTTGAAGCAATATGCCATCCGACTGAGTCAAATATTTCACATAATGCATCTCTTCGATCTTGATAAGCCTGACAAGTCGAGTGAATGCTAGCTCCACCATGTCTTAAAGCTTCTATACCAGCATATTGTACGGGTAAGAAAATACCATAATCCATATTTGATTTAAGTGTGTTATAACATTCGATTACTTCTTTATTTCCTACACATACACCAAGTCTTGCACCTGCCATTCCATATGTTTTAGAGAATGAATTTAACTCAATTCCAACTTCTTTAGCACCTGCAAAAGATAAGAAACTCTTTCCTACCTTTCCATCAAATACCAATTCACTATATGCATTATCATGTAATACAACAATATCGTACTTCTTCGCAAACGCAATTAATTCTTCATAGAAAGAATCTGGAGCAATTGCGCAAGTTGGATTGTTTGGATAGGATACAATCATCATCTTTGCCTTTTTTGCGATTTCTTCATCAATTTTATCCAATTGAATAATATAATTGTATTCTTCTAACAAAGGCATATATTCTACTTTAGCACCTGCAATTTTAGGTCCATCACTAAAGATTGGATAATATGGATCTGGAACCAATACAATATCACCTGGATCACACATAGCTAAAAATAATGTACTTAAAGCTTCTTGAGAACCTTGTAAACAAATCATTTCATCATTTGTAAGTTCTACATGATAACGATCTTTGTACCAATCATGAATGGCAGCCTTCATTTCAGGTAATTCATTGATCGCATATTTATAATTTTCAGGTACCATGATCGCATCTTGTAAAGCCTTCATAATTGATGGTTCTGGTGCAATATTAGGTGAACCTACAGAAAAATCAATTGTCGTATTTCCTGTACGTTTCATGTAGTCTAATTTCATATTCTTTAATTCTGTAAATATAGAAGATTGAAATAAATCCATTCTTTTTGCTCTTTTCATTTCAAAATACCTCGCTATTTTCTAATTTATTGACTTTATTATAAGCGTACAAAACAAAGTTTTCAAACACCACAGTGATTTCTATTCTACTTTGTGTACATTTGTTGATTTTAATATAACCAAACTATCAAAATAAGCCTATTTTAAAGGATTTTAAAAATTAAATTGTATTTTTTTTATAACCAAAATAAAAAACAGTGCCATTTCTGACACTGTCATTATATTACTACTTCAAACCATATTTCTTGTTAAATTTCTCAATACGTCCCTGAGCAGCAGCGAAACGTTGACGACCTGTGAAGAATGGGTGGCAGTTACTGCAAGTATCTACACGTAATTCATCACCTTTGATTGTACTACCTGTTTCGAATTCTGCACCACAAGATGTACAGATACATTTAACTTTATGATAATTAGGATGAATTCCTTGTTTCATATCGATGTATCCTCCTTCCGCCTTAAGTCATATCGACCCAAAGTAAGTGCTATACAATTATAGCAAGCCATTTTCAAAATCGCAAGTTGTTTTTTTAAAATTGTGAATCATCTGCATTTTCAAACCATTCACGAACCAATTGTACAGTATCTTTTAAACATCCAGATTCAAAAGGAACTTTTAATCCTGCTTCTTTTACAATTTTTCTAAATGGCAATGTTCCACCAATCTTACAAATATGTTTGTAGTCTTCAAAAGCTTTTTCATCTTTCTTTTGAATACGAGCCCAGAATTGTAATGCACAAACTTGAGCTAATGTGTAATCAATATAATAGAATGGATCCATGAAGATGTGAAGCTGACGCATCCACCATCCACCTTTTTCTAGAATCTCAATTCCTTCATAATTCTTTTGAGGCAAATATTGTTTTTCTAACTTTCTCCAAGTAGCTAATCTTTCTTCACAAGACATTGTTGGATTTTCATATACTTCATGTTGGAAATGATCCACTAATACTCCGTAAGGCAAGAACTTAACAGCTCCTGATAAGTGGTTGAAATAATATTTATCTACATCTTCTTCAAAGAAAGATTTCATCCATGGATATGTAAAGAATTCCATTGACATAGAGTGGATTTCACAAGACTCATATGTAGGCCATACACAATCAATTGGGAAAATATCCTTACTTGAATATACCTGGAAAGCATGTCCTGCTTCATGCGTTAATACTTCAGCATCATGGCTAGTTTGATTGAAGTTTGCGAAAATAAATGGAGATTGATAGTTAGGAATGAATGTACAATATCCACCTGCTGCTTTACCAGGTTTTGAGTCTAGATCCAACAATTCTCTTTCTGTCATAAATTCAAAGAATTCTCCTGTTTTAGGATCTAATTCCTGATACATCTTTAATGCACGTTTCACTAATTCTTCACGACTATACTTAGGTGCTGGATTTCCTGATGTAAATTCAAATTTCTCATCCCAAGCATGCAAAGTATCATAGCCTAAACGTTTTTGTTGACGAGCATATAACTCATTATCCAAAGGAACAACATCTTCTAATACTTGTTTACGATAGTTTTCAACATCTTCCTTATTATAATCAAAACGCATCATGCGATAGTAACCAAGTTCGATATAGTTTTCATATCCTAATTTCTTAGCCATACGTGTACGAACTCGCACTAATTGATCATAAACTTCACCAATTTCTTTAGCATGTTCATCATACCATCCCCAATAGGCTTGCATTGCACGTTTACGAGTATCTCTATCTTTATCATTTGTCTTTACTTCTAAAGCAGCAAGAGTATATGTTTCACCATCAAACTCAATTTGTGCGCTTGCAATGATTGCTTGATATTTAGAAGCTAATTTATTTTCTTCTTGCATTTCAGGAATGATAATTGGATCAAATGATTTTTCTTCCATTTCTCTTTGTAAGAAATATGTTTCAGGTACTTCTTTTCTTAATTCAGAAACAAAAGTACTAGCCATAACTGCTTTATTACAATTGACAATATCTTCCTTCAACACGGGAAGCATTTCATTTAAAAAATCATTTTCTTGTGTGTAATATTCATCTCTTGTATCCACTGTATGACGTATATCAACAAGAGTCTGATTTGTATTAATATATTTATTAACATCATTTAATTCTATAAAGGCATTTTTGAATTCTGCATAAGAAGCTGCATTCTGTAATTTTGAACAAATTGCCTTTAATTGTTCCTGCAAAGCTTCAATATCCATATGTTCATATTTATAATCTGTAAATTTCATATCTCTCTCCTAAAAAAATAGAGAAGCCGAAAGCTTCTCGTATTATGCAAAGATGGCATTCCAACCAAAAATTAATAGCGCTAAAATAACAATCGCACCTAATAAAATTGGCCAGAATGTACTACTAGCAGCAATGAATAAGGCTAGAAAATCCCCTTTTTCAAGACGATCTTCTTTACCTTTTTGTTTATCTTTTTTTTCTAACATCTCACGCATAGATGGGCGATTAGACATTAGAATTCACCTCCAAAGTGACATTTAACGAAGTGATTTGGCTTAACCTCTTTTGTTGCTGGTTCTTGTTCACGACAAATGTCTTTCGCAAATGGGCAACGAGGGTTGAACTTACATCCCTTAGGAATGTTTACGTTACTTGGAATTTCACCTTGAATAACTTTCATTTCTTTACGTTTTGTAGGATCAGGTAAAGGAATTGCACCAATCAACGCTCTTGTATAAGGGTGTTGAGGGTTTGAATAGATTTCATTCTTATCTGCAAGTTCCATCATACTACCTAAGTACATTACACCAACACGGTCAGAAATGTGTTTTACAACAGACAAGTCATGTGAAATGAAGATATAAGAAATGTTCTTTTCTTCTTGCATATCTTTCATTAAGTTGATGATCTGTGACTGGATAGAAACGTCCAATGCACTTACTGGTTCATCACAAATAATGAAACTTGGATCTAATGCCAAAGAACGTGCGATACCAATACGTTGTCTTTGTCCACCTGAGAATTGGTGAGGATAACGATAGCAGTAATAACTTGGCAAACCACAACGGTCCATTAGGTTTTTAACATATGCATCTAGTTCTGGACCACGTTTGAATTTTCCGTGAGCAATCAATGGTTCTGCCAAAATATTGAATACAGTCATACGTGGATTCAATGAAGAATATGGATCCTGGAAAATGAACTGCATTTCTTCACGTAAAGCACGCATTTCTTTACGAGACTTTTTCGCAACATCTTCACCTTCGAAGATTACCTCTCCGCTTGTTGGTTCATAAAGACGAATAATTGTACGACCTAAAGTAGATTTACCACATCCTGATTCACCTACTAGACCTAATGTTTCTCCTTCATATAAATCGAAAGTAATATCATCTACGGCCTTAACACATGGGTCGCCTTCTTTATATTTTCCTTTTTTTAGAGGGAAGTATTTTTTAAGATTTTTAACTTCAAGAATTTTTCTTTTTTCTGCCATGACTATCCCTCCTGTTTCATTTCTTCTTCAACTTTGAAGCACCATACATGGTGACGTGATTTAATTTTTGTATCTGTTGGTTGACCTTCTTTACAACGATCTGTTACATATGGACAACGATCTGCAAAGTAGCATCCTTTTGGTAAATACAATGGGTTAGGTACGCTACCTTCAATTGTATTTAATCGTTTTCCTTCTTCTGCAAGTGAAGGCATTGAATTCATTAATCCAACTGTATATGGGTGTTTAGGATTGCTGAACAATTCTTCTACTGGAGCTGTTTCAACAACTTTACCAGCATACATAACGTTAACGTTATCGGCAACCTGAGCAACTACACCTAAGTCATGTGTAATCAACATAATAGATGTACCTGTTTCATTCTTTAATTTGTTCATTAAAGATAGAATCTGGGCCTGAATTGTAACGTCTAGAGCTGTTGTAGGTTCATCGGCAATCAATAATTTTGGATGACAAGATAAAGCCATCGCAATCATAACACGCTGACACATACCACCTGATAATTGGAATGGATAGTTATCAACAACTTTTTCTGGACGAGAAATACCAACTTCTGACAACAATTCAACTGCACGTTGTTTAGCTTCTTCTTTAGAAACTTCTTCGTGTGTCAAAATGTTTTCCATAATTTGATCCCCAACTGTAATAACTGGGTTCAAACTTGACATAGGTTCCTGGAAAATCATAGAAATTTCGTTACCACGAATGTGACGAATTTGTTCATCTGTAGCTGTAGCTAAGTTCAAACCATCTTCATCACGATCTACATTTCCCATATATACGATTTTTGATCCAGGCATAATTTCTCCTGGTTCACTGACTAAGCCTAAAATAGACATGGCAGTTACAGATTTACCACAACCTGATTCACCTACGATCGCAAGTGTTTCATTTTCATACATTGTAAAGTGGTTTCCATCAACTGCTTTTGAATCACCTTTTTTTGTATGGAAGTATACACGAAGGTCCTCCACTTTAATTACTTTTTTATTTACAGACATTGTGTATCCTCCTTACTACTGTAATTCTTTAGGGTCGAATGCATCACGTAAACCTTCACCAATTAAGTTGATAGAGATTACAGTTAATAAACACATTAAACCTGCAGGGATCCATTCCCAAGGATAGTTTTGGAACACGTAAGAATCACGTGCCAAGTTCATTAAGTTACCCCAAGAAGGAGTTGGTGCCGTAACACCCATACCTAAGAATGATAAACCAGCCTCAGTCAAGATAGCACTCGCCATTTGTAATGTAGCATTTACGATTACCAAAGAAATAACGTTTGGAAGTAAGTGTTTAAAGATTTTTGAGAAATCTGAAATACCTAAAGCTTCACAAGCTTGCATAAATTCTTGTTCACGTAAAGTTAAAATTTGTCCACGAACTAAACGAGCAAGTCCTGGCCATGATAATAAACCAATCAATAATGATACAGTATACATTTTTTGACTTTGTGGAACCCATAACATAGTTGAGGCAACCGCAATAATCATTGGTGTAAATGGTAATGAATAAACGATTTCTGCAAAACGCATTAATACGTTATCTAATTTTCCACCATAATATCCTGAGATACCACCAATTGTACATCCTAAGATGACAGTGATAACAGCAGCAATAATACCAACCATAATAGAGATACGTCCACCTAAGAATAAACGGAATAAGCAGTCACGACCTTGTTTATCTGTTCCTAATAAATGTTCTCCTCCTGGAGCTAAGTTAGGATTTGATAAATCATAGTCATTTACGCTATATCCAAGCATTGGTGGTATAACAATAACAGCAATAACAATTAAAATAAAAATAATCAAACCTGCCATGGCAACACGGTTTTGTCTAAACTTACGCCACGCGATGGTCCAAGGACCTATAGATTCAATTTTTTCACCAGATTCTAATACTACAGCATCTTTTTTAGCCATCTATAGTTCCCTCCTATTCATCAACCTTGATACGTGGGTCAACTAATGTATAACAAATGTCAGACAATAAGTTACCTAACAACATCAACAAGGCACTAAACATCAAACAAGCCATAACTAAAGAGTTATCACGTTGGTTGATCGCATCAATTAATACTTTACCAATTCCTGGCCAGATAAATACAGATTCCAAAATTACGGCTCCTGAGAATAATGATGGAATGTATAATCCTAGTAATGTTACTAAAGGAATTTGAGCATTTTTAAATGCATGTTTGTAAATAACAGTCTTTTCTTTTAGACCCTTTGAACGTGCAGTACGAACATAATCCATGTTGATGACTTCAACCATAGAGTTACGTACATAACGTGAGAATGACGCAAATGAACTAAACGCCAATACGATTACAGGTAAAATTGAGTGTAATGCGATATCTCCAATTTCTTGGAAAATACTTGAGTAACCAAAGCTTGAAAGCATTGTGTCACGCATTCCATTGATTGGCATACCTGGGATGTTCAAACCAATGAAGAAAATTAATACTAAGGCAAAGAAGAATGTTGGAACACTTATTCCTAACAATGAAAATACTGTCCAGAAGTTATCAAACACTGAACCTTTCTTTACGGCTTGCTTTATTCCAACTGGAATTGCAAAAATTAAAGCCACTATTAAAGAAACAACATTCAAATAGAATGTATTCCATACATAGTCACCAATAATAGTTCCAACTGGTTTTTTAAGAGTAATACTTGATCCTAAATCTCCTGTACACATACGTCCAACCCAACGTACATATTGTTCAGGTAACGATTTATCCAATCCTAACAACTCACGAACGTGATCACGTTGCTCTTGTGTAACCTTTGAACCGGCTCCAAAATAAGCTGTTACCTCATCACCTGGCATCGCCTTTACAGTACCGAAAATAACGATTGAAATGATGAAAAGGACAGGAATCATCGCTAAAATTCTTTTAAATACATACTTTAGCATAGTTATCGATCCTTTCTATCCACTAAATGCATATAAGAGCAAGTCAATACGGCTTGCCCTTAATTTTATAAACAATCCACGAATTTTTCATGCAGACTATTTAACGTTGCAGCGTTTCTGTTAATGAACATTTGTCCTTTAACATCCACTATTTTAACACATCTTTGTGCAATTTTTAAATTTATTTTACAGTAATTGTATCCATTGATTGAGACCAGTTACGTAATGTTCCTGTTCCAGTCAAGTCAACTTTCTTATTGTAAAGGTTGAATTGCATACCTGAGTAAACTGGCATGTAACCTGCATCATCAGCAGCCATCTTCATAGCTTCAACATATTCTGCTTTTGATTTTTCTGCATCTGACTCAGCACGAGCTTTTGTCAATTGGTCAACCAATGCTTGATCATTGATACGAGAATAGTTATTTACAGCCATGTTATTTGGATTATTTGTATATGAATCATTAGCTCCAGCATCTTGGTTATCTGTAAAGCTAGTAGCTAAGAAACACATATTCCATTCGCTATCGTGGCTTTCATCTTGAATGTTGCTTAATAATGTAGAGAAGTCAACTGTAGTTTGTTTTAAGTCAACACCTAAATCGCTCCAAGTTTTCTTAACCATAGGAATTAAAGTTTCAAGTACTGAGTTACCTTCTGACAATAAGAATTTAATTTCTAATTTTTGTCCATCTTTTTCACGGATTCCATCAGCACCACGAACCCAACCAGCTTCATCTAATACTTGGTTCGCTTTATCCATATCAAATGCATATGTATTTAATCCATCGATTGTTTCTTCATTACGAACAACGGCACCACAGTTTACTGATGCTGGACTCCAGTATGCAGCTGGTACATATCCACCTTTAACTTTTTTAACTTCGTCACTTGCTTTTTTATCCCATCCGAAGTAAGAATCACAGAATCCTTGACGATCTGTCGCATACATCAATGCTTGACGTACAGCTTTGTCAGCTGTAGCTCCATTGTTAGCGTTCATAGCTACGAAACCAACAGCACTACGAGAGTAGTAGTTGAATGCCATGTTTTTATCTTGGCTAGTTTCACTTACTTTATTTGTTTCAATTACATCTGGAATTAAATCAACTGTTCCTTTTTTCAATTCAGAAACTTCTGTAGTTACATCTGTTTTCTTAATAATGATTTGATCTACTTGGTATTGTCCCTTTTCACGTTTGAATTCTTCATTACGAACAAATGAAGCTCCACTTGCTTTATCATAGCTCTTTATTTGGTAAGCACCAGAACCACATGATTCTTCTTGGTTCTTTTCAACAACTTTTACTTTACCTTGTTTGTATTTTGAGTAGTGATCTGCACTAGTGATTCCCATTCCACCAAATTTTGCAATTGCATCGATTTGAGGTGATACTAAGTGGAATACTACTGTGTAATCATCTGGAGTTTCAATACCAGTTAATTCTTTAGCAGCTCCGCTATTATATTCTTTATATCCTACTAGGTTTTCCAATCCACCACCATTAGGACCAGCATAGCTTGGGTCAGCTAATGTTGCGAATGTAAATTTAACGTCTTTTGAAGTTACTTCAGTTCCATCACTGAATTTGTGTCCTTTTTCCAATTTGTAAGTTAATGTTAAACCATCTGCACTTACTTCTGGTAAATCTTTAGCCAATTCTGGCTCCAATTCGTTATCAGCATTGTACTTTAGCATTGATTCGTAGCATAAGTTTACTACATATTGATCATAAGCACTTGATGCATATTGAGGTGTAAACTGTCCAGTTAAACTTTGGTTTACAGATACTGTTAATGTTTTTGCGTCACTGTTAGATCCGCCTGAACATGCTACCAAAGTAGAAGCCATTGCTACAGATGCTAAACCAGCAACAATTCTTTGTTTATTCATTTCTCTTTCCTCCTATAGTCTGCTCACTATGTGTGATGAAATTATACTATGTTAGAAACACGTTTTCAAGGGTTTAAGAAAAATATTTACATACAATTTTACATTAATGTATATTTTTCGTGAACACAACACATCATTTTGTCTTTATATCAAGTATTTTCATTGTATTCGCTTTCATTTAGTTTTTCGTATTTCATTTACAAACATTTGTCTATATACACTAGATTTTTATGTAAACCATGAAAATACAATTCAAATTTTTATCTATATATCACTTTTAAAATATGAATCTACAATTTATAATTCATATTACATAAAGAAAACTACTCTAATTCTTGAAAATGGTTTACTTTACAATTTCACAACTTTTACCAAAGTTAAAATAAAATTGTGACAATATGGAATGATATTCTATAAGTGCCTTAAAGATAAGGCAATGAATATAGAAAATAAACCAATATTCATATCTCTCTCCTAATAAATAAAAATAATAAACAAAAAGGAACCATTCTAGACACCAACACTAGAATGGTTTTCTTGTTTTTCTTATTGTAACTTCATCGCCTTATCTTTATTTAATAAGAATGGTCTTAAATAGGCAACGGTTGAACACATTGGTAAAACATCATCATTTAATGGAATATTCAATTCATGGATAATATACTCTCTTCTCTTTTGAATTCGACTCCATAGTTCTGGTTCTTCCTGTTCAATTTGTTTTCGTAAATTCTCATCCGCTAATAAGACTGAACTTTCTGCACTTGTTCCTGCATAACCCGCTTTTGATGGAATAATATCAATTTGATACAACATACCACTCTGAACCAATTCTTGACTATTCTCATAAATATTTGATGACATCCACTCTTCGTCTGCCGTCAAATGTCCTGGGCATAAACTCCAATTGTATTCAGCCTTTGGCATTGTTGCTTCAACTAAATCATAGACTTCGCCACCTGGCATACCACAATGAATCTTTTCTAACCATACAGCTACAGATGCAAAATATGGTTTTACTAATGCATCTAGATAATCTTGAACAGATTCATCTAATTCACTGCTGTCATGCACTGCATAGCCTGCTCTAGATGAGAAGCCACCTTTATATCCAATAGATAAGCTAATTGGATCTTTTAATTTTACAGTGTTATTGGTTGGATAAATATTTGCCTTAATAAATCTAGGACCTGATGCAGCAATTGTAACAACACTATTTTTTTGTCCATATGCATTTAGGATATCTCCCAATTCCATTTCTGAAACACCTACATCTAAATGGTTCATAGCTTTTAAAATACAATCACTCGCAAGGGCAGCACCAAATTCATAGTGAACGATTTCATTTACATTATTGGTACAACGTGCACCATTATCCCCAATAAACAATCGAGTTGCATTATATATGTTATATCCAAATATATCTCTAATTGTATCTACAATGTAATAAGGTACGTCAAACAATTGTGAATTATCTTCATAATTACTAGTAAAATTCTTCCATCCTACTATACCAACCTTACTTGCTTTGTCAAAACCACACTGACTAAGAATATCCTTAATTCCTTTTTTCACATCCATTGGTTGATTAGGTAATGAAAAATATGGACAATGAATTGGAGTCGCTTTAATTCTAGCTTTTGAGGCCTTATTCAAATTCTCATTTCCTAAAACCATATAATGATTTCCATTTGTATTCAAAATCAATAACGCTTCTTCAAATCTTGGCAAAAATCCAGTTAAATATTCAAAATTATTACCGTGTTCCAAATCCGCATAAATAACTAATGAATCGAAATTTTCACAATTCATTCTATCTAACACTTTATTCAAGCGTTCTTTCATCGTTTCATCTGTCAACTGTACCGGAATATTTGTACAATCACACTCCGGTAATTTCACATTTTCATATTGTATTTTCATAATTTTTTTAATCCCTCGATTTTACTAACCGCTTAAACTAATTTGTTTAAGTCAAATTCTCCAATCATATAATTTGGTTTATCTATACCAAAATCACCCAACACAACCGATCCTATTGCCCCAAAAGAATTTGAATCGCCTAATATTCCATGTTCTTTCATACTTGGTGAATACATTAAACATGG